>Ga0114970_10004566_pt1 | contig 10063 bp, 10 predicted proteins | sample M_140205_XF_Meta_FD_87030 | JGI IMG/M metagenome (GOLD analysis project Ga0114970, IMG submission 87030) | Freshwater microbial communities from Lake Montjoie, Canada to study carbon cycling - M_140205_XF_MetaG | ecosystem: Environmental > Aquatic > Freshwater > Lake | place: Lake Montjoie... | reverse complement strand
TGGTTCGGTGGGTGAAAGGGGTCCGCTTCAAACTCGATTCTGGAGTTGAGCTTGGCATGAAGCGGCGTGGTTCGACTGCCTCTTCCCTCGTTGCCATCAAATGGAGGAGCAAGAGGGCGGGGAGAGGAGGCGCGGAGGGATCGAATACCGGGTTAAAATCCCCAGCCCGCGGGGAAAGCGAAGCACCACCCCATCAGGCCCAGCGTCAAGCTTACTGCTACGCCCAGGCCTTCTCGCACCAGAGGGATTTGCAAGATCAGGATGATGGCGATGAAGCCGAACCGGGACAGGTTGAAATAGGTTTGCTCGGTCATACCGGTCAGATTCCGCATCACATGGGAGCCGTCGAGGGGCGGAATAGGAATCAGATTAAAGAAGCATAGCACCAGGCTCAAGGCCGCCATCCGCAACAGGAGCTCGGTGGCGTCCTCGGACCCCAGCATCACGGCGGCGCGGGCAAGCCCGACGAGGACAATCGCCAGCAGCACGTTCATAGCCGGACCCGCCATGGCGATCAGCATTTCATCGCGACGGCGGTTGTTGAGGTTGGCCGGATTAAACGGGACCGGCTTGGCCCAGCCGACCAGAAATCGGCCGATCCCCGGGGATGCAAAAATCATGATCAGCGGCAGCAGCACCGTGCCGACCGGATCGATGTGCACGAGCGGATTGAGTGAAACCCGCCCCTGAGAGTGGGCAGTGTGGTCGCCGCACCGCATCCCCATCCAGGCATGACCGAACTCGTGAAACGTCAACAGTATGATTAGCCCCAGATAAGTGATGAGGCCTTCCACGATGATATTGCCCGTCGATGCGTCCATGGGTGGCAGACTACGACGACGGGGCCGGCGAGTCGAGACTGGACGCGCCGGAAAAATCTTCTAATCTGGCGGCAGCTTAAAACAACAAATTATTACGATTATGCCAATGCTCGCCGGAAAAACTGGAGTGGTCTTCGGGGTCGCCAATAAACGTTCCATCGCCTGGGCCATCGCGCAGGCGTGGGCGCGCGAGGGCGCGACCCTCGCGTTCACCTATCAGGGGGAGCGCCTCAAGGACAATGTCGAGGAACTGGCCGGCACGTTTGGCGCGGATACCCTGATCCTGCCCTGCGACGTCACCAAGGACGAAGACATCGCCAACGTTTTCAAGACCGTGGGCCAAAAATTTGGCGCCTTGAACCTGCTGCTGCACTCCGTGGCCTATGCCCCGAAGGACGCGCTGGAAGGGGAATTCGTGAATACCAGCCGGGAGGCCTTCCGCGTGGCCCACGATGTCAGCGCCTATTCGCTTGTGGCCCTCTCTCGCGCCGCCGCGCCGCTGATGACGGATGGCGGCAGCATCGTGGCGATGAGCTACTACGGCGCGGAAAAAGTCGTGCCGCATTACAACGTGATGGGTGTGGCCAAGGCCGCCCTCGAAGCCAGCACCCGCTACCTCGCGTATGATTTGGGCCCGAAGAAAATCCGTGTGAACTGCATCAGCGCCGGCCCCGTGAACACGCTCGCGGCGCGCGGCATTGCCGGCTTCAGCGACATGCTCAAGCATTATGAGGCCCACGCGCCGCTCAAGCGTAACGTCACCCCCGAGGAGCTCGGCTCGACCGGGGCGTTTCTCGCCAGCGATGGCGCCGCGGCGATCACCGGCCAGGTGCTCTACGTGGATGCCGGCTATCAGATCATGGGTATGTGAGCGCCACCCCGGAAAAACCCGCCCGACTTGATTTCGGACATCCGCCCGAAACCCTTCAATTCTGGAAGCGCCTCGTTCGCGAGGCGCTTTCCCTTTCCCCCACGCCGCTCTACGTTTTCTCCGGCGAACCCATTGCAGAACGGATTGCCGAAGTGGACAGGGCTTTGATCGCCGCCGGTTTTTCTCAGGAGCCGTCCGAACGTAAGCCTGCCATTCTTTTCCGCCACTGGCTCTCATTCAAGACCCAGCCCGTCCGGCCGCTGCTCCGCTGGTGGCAGGCCCAAGGGCGCCCCGTTGAAGTCGTCAGCGAACTGGAACTGCGCGCCGCGCTCGCCGAAGGGTTCGCCCCGGAAAAAATCCTCGTCAACGGCCCGGCCAAACACCACTGGCTGCCGCACTTCAACCAGCGCCAGCTGGCGGTGAACCTGGATTCGCCCGCCGAACTGGACGCCCTGTTGCCGCATGCCAAATCACGGGACTGGCGGCTGGGCATCCGCATTTTGACCGGCGAGGAATTTGACCCCGAAAATCGAGGGTTTCCCACGCAGTTCGGATTTGCGCCGGATGAGGTCGCTGCCGCGTTGGAAAAACTGACGCGCGCCCAGGCACGGGTGGAGACCGTTCATTTCCACCTGCGCGCGAATGTGTCCTCGGTGCAGATTTATGAACGCGCCCTCGCCGAGGTCGCGGAAATCTGCCGCGCGGCCTCGTTCCGCCCGTTGTATTTGGACATCGGCGGCGGCCTGCCGGCGCGCCGAGTTTTAACGCGGTCCGGCAAAGTCTTGGACGGCGAATTCGGACTCCGCTCCTTCGCGCAGATGCTGCGGCAGTCGGTGAAACGATTTCCCGGCCTGCGCGAGATATGGCTGGAGAACGGGCGCTTCGTGAGCGCCGGCAGCGGCGTGCTGGTGGTGAAGGTTTTGGATGTGAAGGAGCGGCGCGGGCTGAGGCAACTGATCTGCGACGGCGGCCGCACGCTGAACGCCCTTACCTCCCTGTGGGAACAGCACGCGCTGCTGACGGTGCCCGAGCGCGGCGGCGAGGAGACCCTCACCTCCGTTTGCGGCCCGACGTGCATGGCCTTCGACCAGCTGGCGCGGATGCCGTTGCCGCGATCGCTGCAAGCCGGCGACCACCTGATCTGGCTGGACGCGGGCGCATATCATCTGCCCTGGGAAACCCGCTTTTCACATGGCCACGCCGCCGTTTGCTGGCATGACGATCAGGGCCTGAGGGTGGTGCGCGAGCGTCAGAGCTTTGAAAGCTTCTGGGCGCCGTGGAAATGAATCCGGTCAGGATTTCACGAGGCGCGCAACGTAAGCGCCATCCACAGTGTCCGCGAACGGCAGCAGTTCCCGCTGCTTCTCCAGCCGGTATCCTGTCTGCTCGCGCAAAAACTCTTGGACGACTTCTTCGTTTTCCTCCGGCTCCAGGCTGCAAGTGCTGTAAACCAAGGTGCCGCCCGGTTTCAGTCGGGCCGCGGCCTGGTGGAGGAGGTCCAGCTGGGTTGCGCGCAGGCGCCCGATTTCCTCCAGCTGAATCCGCCAGCGCAAATCCAGGCGGCGGCGCATCACCCCGCTGTTGGAACAGGGGGCGTCCACCAGGATGCGATCGAAACGGGCTGCGGGCTGGGAGTGGAGGAGGGAGGGCAGAACCAGTTCCACGCACGCCACGCCCAGGCGGTCGCAGTTCTCCCGGATTAATTTCAAGCGATCCTCGGAAACATCCTGCGCGACAATTCTCCCTTGATTGCCCAAGAGCTGCGCGAGAAAGGTGGTCTTGCCCCCGGGCGCGGCGCACAGGTCCAGAACCGTCTCGCCCGGCTGGGGGTCGAGTTCCCGCACGGCGAGCAGCGTGCTGGGGTCCTGGATGTAAAATGCGCCGCCGCGAAAACTCGCCAGCGATCCCAGCGGCGGATGCGATTTAAGTTCGAAGACCAGGTTTTCGCCGGTCCAGTCGCAGGTCTTAAAATCGTATTCGACGTTTTCTTTCCGCCACTGTTCCACCAGCTGGCCCGCGTCCGTTTTCAAGGTGTTGACGCGCGCGAAGGTTTTCGGCGGCGTGTTGTTCCATTCGAGAAGCCGGGCGGTCTTTTCCGCGCCCCAGCGCTTTTGCCAGCGGGCCACCAGCCATTCCGGCTGCGACCAGCCCAGCGCCGGTTGCGAAACCCTCAGGTCGGTCAGTCGCTTTCGCGTCTCCCCGGCCTCGCGGACATAACCCCGAAGAAGGGCATTAACGAAGCCAGCCTGCGGGCCGAAGCCGCCCTGCTTGGCGAGCTCCACGGTTTCATGGACAGCGGCGTGGTCGGGAATGCGGTCGAGCCAGAAAACTTGGTAGAGGCCGAGGCGCAGCAGGGTTTGGAGTGCGGGCTTTTGTTCGCGCCCCCCCGTTTTGAGCGCGATGAGCCAGTCCAGCGCGGCCTGCCAGCGGACGACGCCATAGACGATTTCCTGGCAGAGGCCGCGGTCGGCGGATGACAGTGCCGCCCGGGCCAGGGCAATTTCCAGCAGATCTTCAACAAAGAGGCCGTTCGTGCGCCGCTGGCCGAGGACACGCGCCGCAATTTGTCTTGGTTTTTGTTCGTTTACCATGTTTAATGAAATCATAGTGAATCCGTGACTTCAGAAATACGATTTTATAATGACTATGAGAGAAGAATTCGAAAAACTCGCCTCGGCCGGAAAAATTGAAGGTCGCCATGTGGAGCCGCTGGCGCAACTGGCCGCCGGCGGCTGCTGCACGCACCGGAGCTGGGGGTTTGGCCGCATCAAAACGGTGGACACAGTATTCGCCCGGTTCACGATTGATTTTCCCGGCAAGGCCGGACATTTGATGGACCTGTCTTTCGCTGCTGAAAACCTTAAGCCCATCCCCAAGGATCATATTCTTGCACGCAAGGCCACGGACCTCGATGCGGTCCGCCACCTCGCGGCCCATCATCTGGATTTGATCCGGCTGGTGTTGAACAGCTTCGGCGGCAAGGCCACGACGGATCAGATCCAAGCCGTGCTCGTTCCCGACGTCATCCGCGACGATTGGAAAAAGTGGTGGGAAACGGCCAAGCGCGAGATGAAGAAGGATGGGCACTTCATCGTGCCGACGAAAAAAACCGAGCCGGTCGTGCTTCAAACCCAGGAAACCTCCCTGCAAGACCGGCTGCTGACGGATTTCCGGGCGGCCAAGGGCTTGAAGGCCCGCATCCCGGTCGTCGCCGAAGTCATCAAGCTGGCCTCGGACCTGACGGATCCTAAAGCTGCCGTCACGGAAATTATCGCAGCCCTCAACGCCGACATTACCTCGTACCTGCGCACGCAGCCGGCCGTCGCGCTCGAAGCAGTTTTTGCCCGGGACGAACTCGCCGAGGTCACCCGAATCCCGTCGGCCACCATGGAAATCACCTCCGCCCAAATCTGGGGACAGGACATCAAGTTCGGTCCGATGCTCGAGCTGATTCCCGCCGCAAAGCATCATCGCGCTCTGGCCTCATTCAAGCAGGCCAATCCCGACCGCTGGCAGGAGATTGTGCGCGGCTCTCTGAATTTCGTCTCCTCCAAGCTGTGCAAGGAGTTTGCCAGCCTGCTCATTGCCGAGGGTCGGATGGACTTGCTCAAGGAGACGCTGGCCAAGCTGATCCGGCAGCACACCGCCGGCAGCGAGCTGCTGCTCTGGTTCGGGCGCGAACGCAGCGATGCCTTCGCCGACATCCTCGGGCCGGAAGTTTTCCGCGCCATGCTCACCGCTATGGAGCGGGACCAGTTCAATGAGAAACGCTCCAACCGGCTGCGCGACTTTATCCTGGAGGACCAGGAGCTGATTAATGAACTGACCGCCACCGCCGACATCGAGGTGGTCAAGGACCTGACCCGCGCGCTGCAGCTCTCGCCCGTGTTCGACGACATGAGCAAGCGCTCGCTTCTGGCGCGCCTCGTTAAAAAACATCCGGCCGTCCAGTCGCTCGTCAGCGGCGAGACGACCAAGCAGGATGCGACCATCTTGGTTTCATGGGAAAGCCTCGAGCGCCGCCGCCTCGAATACCAGGAGCTGGTGCAGAAAAAGATTCCCGCCAACTCCAAGGAGATCGCCATCGCCAGAAGCTACGGGGACCTCCGCGAAAATCACGAATACAAGGCCGCCAAAGAGATGCAGAAAATCATCATGCGGCAGAAGGAGGAGCTGGAAGCGCAGATGATGCGGGCGCGCGGCACGGATTTCTCCAACGCGAAAACCGACACCGTCAACCTCGGCACGGTGGTGATCGCCACCGACCTCGGCAGCCAGCAGCGCGAGCGCTTCACCATTCTCGGCGCCTGGGATTCCGATCCCGACCAGGGGATCATCAGCTATCTCACCCCCATCGGTCAGGCCCTGCTCAACCGCAAGGTCGGCGACGAGGTGGAGTTTGAGCTGCACGGCGCCAAGCTCCGGCACCGCATCGAAGGCATCGAGGTTGCCCCCGTTGCCCGGGCGACTCCCGCCGCCTAAAGATCAAGGTTTTAATCCGATCTTCCTGGCGCCTCTCGACGTTCCGGGTCGCGGGCGGAGTCTTGCCCGCGGGTGAGAAGCCGGCATTCCCGGTTGTGTTCGCCAGAACTCATTGAACCTCTTTGGGAGGGAGCGCCCTGACTTCCTACCGAGCCTTTTGAATTCGGGTTCAATTGGGTTTGCTTTGTCGCGCCTCAGGCGTTGGGCTGCGCCCGCAGAGTTCAAAATGCCGAATTGCAAGTGGCTCAGATACATTTTATCCTGCACGCGTGAAACACTCCGGAAAAGCTTTGCGGGTCGCGCTGCGGATGACGGGCGGGTCGGGCGCCGTGGTGATAGGGCTGCTGCTGGCAGCCCATTATGGCAAAATCGTCAGCGCCGGGATCCTGGGTCAGGCGGCTTGGATTTTAATTGGATTGTGGGCCCTGTTCGCCGCGTTCGCCTTTTATTTTTTCCGCGATCCCAACGCGCGCGTTCCCGCGGGCAAGCATCTTGTTCTCGCCCCCGGCCACGGCAAGGTGGATGCGATCGGCATGACCACCGAGCCCGACTTCATGGGGGGCACGTGCCAGCGCGTCTCCATTTTTCTTTCAGTGCTGGACGTCCATGTCCAGAACTCGCCGGTGACCGCCCGGGTGGCCTATTTTAAACACACGCCCGGCCAGTATCTGAACGCGTTGAACGCCGATTCGGCGAAGTTCAACGAGAATGTGCTCCTGGGCCTGGAGGACGCCGAAACGCCGAGGGAGAAAGTCGGGGTCCGGCTGATCACCGGGCTGATTGCGCGGCGCATTGTACCCTGGGTCCGGGAGGGCGAGACCGTGCAGCGGGGCGAACGCATCAGCCTTATCCAATTCGGTTCGCGCGTGGATGTCTATCTGTCGTCCCGCGCCAAAATCAAGGTCCAGCTGGGAGACCGGGTGGTTGGCGGTGAAACGGTGATTGCCCAGTTTGAATGACGGTTATGGCCACGAACCCGGAAACCACCCCGTCCGTGCCGGACGAAAGCGAGAGGCTGAAGATTTATTTCCTGCCGAACCTGATGACGGCGGGGAATCTGTTCTGCGGCTTTCTCGCGCTGACGAAAATTGTCGAGGCGGTTCCGGGCTCCCCCAATTTCGACCACGTCATCCACCACGCGCTTTTCCTTATCCTGCTCGCGTGCATTTTTGATCTGCTGGACGGGCGCGTGGCGCGAATGGGCGGCAGCGAGAGCCCGTTCGGGAGGGAGTTTGATTCGCTCGCCGACATTGTTTCCTTCGGCGCGGCGCCGGCTTTTCTGGTTCACCGCATCGTGCTCGCGGGCGTGTTTGAGGGGCGCCCGCAGATCGGCTGGTTCATCGCCTCGATTTACCTGATCTGCGGCGCCTTCCGTCTGGCCCGCTTCAACTGCCTGGCGGCCATGAACAGCCAGAGCAGCAGCAAGGAATTCCTCGGCTTTCCCATCCCCGCCGCCGCCGGGCTGGTCGCCTCACTGACGCTGCTGCTGCTGTGGACCGAGGAAAAAGGCTTTGCCGAAAGTAAATGGCGCTTCCTGCTGCCGGTCATTATGGTTTTCCTGTCGGCCATGATGGTGAGCCAGGTCAAGTATCCCAGCTTCAAGTCGCTGGATTTCCGTGCCCGGCGCAGCTTCGTCAAAATGCTTGTCATTGTCCTGTGCGTGGGCTTTTTCCTGATACTTTGGGAAAACGTCTTGCCCGTGCTGGCCCCCGCCCTTTTCACGGCCTACCTGCTGTATGGCTTCGTCCGCCCGTATCTCTCTCGCGCCTGGCGGCGCGGTATCGAAGAGGAAGATGAGCCGGAGGCCACCCCCTAAATGGCCGAGGCCCATCCAGTCCTGCTTGCCGCACTTGTCGGTTTTGTCTGCGCGATCGCCTTCGCCGCAATTCCCGGGCCGATCAACCTGACCCTCCTCAACGAGGGGGCGCGGCGCGGTTTTTTCTGGGCGTTCTGCATTGGCCTGGGGGCTTCGGTGATGGATACGATTTACTGCGCCATTTCTTTCACGGGCTTGGCGTCATTTTTAGACCGCGGCGTCGTGAGGGCCTCTATGCAGGTCTTGAGCGTCGTCTTCCTGCTCTTTCTCGGGTTCAAATTCCTGCTGACTAAAACCGTGAGCCCGCACACGAAACTCGAGGTCGCCTCCGAAAAACTCGAGGCGCGCATCGAACAAAAATTTCATCCGCACTCCGCTTTCATGACCGGCTTCGTCCGGGTGCTGGGCAATCTGGGCGTGCTGCTGGCCTGGGTGGTGTGGTCGGCGCTCCTGCTGGCGCACGACTGGGTGGATGAGGCCGTGGCCGCCCGGGCGGCATGCGTTGGCGGGGTCTTCCTGGGGGCAATCCTCTGGTTCACCATCCTGAGCTACGGCATCTCGCGCGGGCACGGGAAATTCAGTGTGAAAACCCTGCTGCGTCTCCAACATCTCTCCGGCATCTGCCTGATTCTCGCCGGGCTTTTTGCCGGCGGCAACATCGTGTGGCACCTGACCCAGCGCTCTCAGCCGCATTCACCGCAGACTACTCCTGCCGCGCCTGTTCAAACCCAAAATTAATTTATGCTAAAAGCCGGAATCGTCGGACTTCCCAATGTGGGAAAATCAACCCTCTTCAACGCGGTCACCCGCACGCGCAAGGCCGAGGCGGCCAATTACCCCTTCTGCACCATCGACCCCAACGTCGGCATCGTCACGGTGCCCGACGACCGCATGGCCGTGCTGCAGGGCATCGCCAAGACCACTGTCGTCATTCCTGCCGCCATCGAATTTGTGGACATCGCCGGCCTGGTCAAGGGGGCGTCGCAGGGCGAGGGCCTCGGCAATAAGTTTCTCACCCACATCCGCGAGGTGGACGCCATCGTGCAGGTGGTGCGCTGCTTCGATGATGCGGACATCCATCACGTCACTGGCAGCGTGGACCCCGTGCGCGACATTGAGGTCATCAACACGGAACTGGTCCTGTGCGATCTCGATGCCGTCAAGAAGCGGCTGGAGAGGGTTGCCAAGGATGCCAAGCGGGGTGACAAGGTGGCCCTGGCCGACGAGGCGGTCCTGAAAAAACTCGAACCGGTGCTGGATTCCGGAAAACCCGCGCTCACGTGCCAGCTGACGCCGGAGGAGCGTATCCTTGCTAAACCATTTTTCCTGCTCACGGACAAGCCGACTATTTTCGCCTGCAACGTCAAGGAGTCCGATCTCGCCACCGCCGACCAAAACCCCTATGTCCTCAAGGTCCGCGACTATGTGAAGACGCATCTCGCCTGCGAAGCCGTGGTCATCAGCGCGCAGATTGAGAGCGACTTGATTGATTTGTCCGCTGAGGAGACCAAAGAATTCCTCAAGGAACTCGGCGTCGCCGAATCGGGCGTCGGCACGCTCATCCGCGCGACCTATCATCTGCTCGGTTTGCGAACGTATTTCACCGCCGGGGAAAAAGAGGTTCGCGCGTGGACCATCCACGTGGGGGACACCGCGCCCAAGGCGGCTGGCGTCATCCACTCCGATTTCGAGCGCGGCTTCATCAAGGCCGAGACCGTGGCCTACGACGACCTGGTGCGCTGCGGTTCCGTGGCGGTCGCGCGGGAGAAGGGGCTCTACCGGATGGAAGGCAAGGAATACGTGGTGAAAGACGGCGACGTGCTGCTGTTCAAGTTCAACGTATGAGCCGGGGCGGAAAGGCCCCTAAAACTATTTGGAGCAGCCCTGGCTGTCATAGGCGATCCAGTCGCCGTTGATAAACTTATGCCCTTTGGCATGGGTATCCTGGAAAAAAGTGTTCATAATTTGGGGGCCGTTGCCGGCAAGATGGCTGCTGTTCTAACCCATCGGCAGAATGGAGGTGCTGTGAGAGCTCGGGAACAGCATCGGCGCCAAAATGGGGATGGTGGCGAT
>Ga0114970_10004565_pt1 | contig 10064 bp, 9 predicted proteins | sample M_140205_XF_Meta_FD_87030 | JGI IMG/M metagenome (GOLD analysis project Ga0114970, IMG submission 87030) | Freshwater microbial communities from Lake Montjoie, Canada to study carbon cycling - M_140205_XF_MetaG | ecosystem: Environmental > Aquatic > Freshwater > Lake | place: Lake Montjoie... | reverse complement strand
CACACGGTCGCCGGCCTCTACACCCTCGGCACGCAGGGCCTGCGCGAGACGTGAGACCTCATGTCGCAGTTCAGCGAAGCTGACGCTGCTTTCGATGCGGTCTTCACCGCGAAAGATCAGGGCTGGTGCGTCGTCGTTTCGGCGCAGCAGATTTTCGGCGTAGTTGAGGCGTGCTTGCGGGAACCAGCGCGCGCCCGGCATGCGTTCGCGTTGCTCAACAGTGATCGCACCCGGGCCTTCGCCAATGACACCACAGAACGACCAGACCTCGCGCCAGAACGCTTCAGGTTCCGCGATCGACCATTGATAGAGGGCATCGTAGTCGGCGAATGACCGCTGCTGGTGCGCTCCGGCAGCACGCATGAAAGCGCGCATGTTGGAGGCCGCCATCGACGCCGCAGAAGGTTGCCACAACGGTTGGTCCATGGCGGGGCGCGCAGGCGATGTTATTCGGCGCGCATCTGCGGAAACAGAATCACGTCGCGGATCGTCGGACTGTCGGTCAGCAACATGACCAGTCGGTCGACGCCGATGCCGGCACCCGCCGTCGGCGGCAGGCCGTATTCGAGCGCGCGGATGTAATCGGCGTCGTAATGCATCGCCTCCTGGTCGCCGGCGTCTTTCTGGCGGGCCTGCGCGGCGAAGCGTTCGGCCTGATCTTCGGGGTCGTTCAGTTCCGAGAAGCCGTTGGCGATTTCGCGTCCGGCAATGAAGAGTTCGAAGCGCTCGGTAATGTCCGGGTTGGCGTCGTTGCGGCGTGCCAGCGGCGAAACCTCGGCCGGATAATCGATGATAAAAGTCGGATCAAACAATTCTGATTCGGCGGTGCCTTCGAACAGCGTTAGCTGCAGGCCGCCCAAGCCGTCGGTGTCGCGGACCGGCAATTTCAGCTCTGACAGCTTGTTGATCAATTTGGCGCGATCGTTGAGGATCTCGTCGGTGATTTCGGGGCGGTGTTTCTTGATCGCAGCGGTGATGGTGAGGCGCTCGAAGGGTTTGCCGAAATCGATTTTGCGGCCCTGATAAGTGATCTCGGTGACGCCGAAGACGGCGCTGGTGATCTCTTTGAACATTTCCTCGATCAGCAACATCATATAGCGGTAGTCACGATAAGCGACATACAGCTCGATCATGGTGAATTCGGGGTTGTGGCGTGTGGAAATGCCTTCGTTGCGGAAGTTGCGGTTGATTTCGAAAATCTTTTCGAAACCGCCGACCACCAGGCGTTTGAGATAGAGTTCCGGCGCAATGCGCAGATAAAGCTGCATGTCGAGCGCGTTGTGATGGGTGACGAAGGGGCGCGCCGAGGCGCCACCGGGGATCGGATGCATCATCGGCGTTTCGACTTCGAGGAAGCGGCGCTGCAAGAGCAGTGTGCGCATCGCCTGGATGATGCGCGAGCGCAGGACGAAATTCAGCCGCGTGTCTTCGTTGCAGATCAGATCGACGTAACGCTGGCGGTATTTTTGTTCCTGATCGGTGAGGCCGTGGTATTTCTCCGGCAGTGGACGCAGTGACTTGGTCAGCAGCACCACGTATTTCACGCGTATCGTCAGCTCGCCCTTCTGCGTTTTGAACAACACCCCTTCCACGCCGACGATGTCGCCGATGTCGAAATGCTTGAACTCGTCGTGTTGTTCCTTGCCCGGATAGGCGTCGGTCAGATAAAGCTGGATGGCACCGCCCATGTCCTGGATATTGGCGAAGGTCGCCTTGCCCATCAGACGTTTCAACATGATGCGCCCTGCGACGCGCACAACCACCGGGTTCAGATCCAGCCAGTCGCGCTCTTTCTCATCGTGAAAGGCGTGCAGGTCGTCGGCAAAATGATCGCGGCTGAAATTATTCGGGAAGCCGAAACCTTTCTCCCGCAGCGCCTTCAGTTTGGCGCGCCGCTCGGCGATGATCTGGTTTTCTTCCGGTTTTGGTGCGACGGGTTGATCACTCATGGTGTCCTCGGTGCGGCGGTTAGGCGCCGCCTAGATGCCTTGTTTCAGGCTGGCGTTGATGAAATCGTCGAGTCCGCCGTCGAGCACCGACTGCGTGTTGCCGATTTCGACGTTAGTACGTAAATCCTTGATGCGCGATTGGTCGAGCACGTAGGAGCGGATCTGGTGCCCCCAGCCGATGTCGGTCTTGGTGTCCTCGATCGCCTGTTTTTCTTCGTTGCGTTTGCGGATCTCAAGTTCGTAGAGGCGCGACTTCAACATCGCCATTGCTTCGGCGCGGTTGCGATGCTGCGAGCGGTCGTTCTGGCACTGCACGACGATGCCGGTCGGCGCGTGCGTGATACGGATCGCCGAGTCGGTTTTGTTGATGTGCTGGCCGCCCGCACCCGAGGCACGGAAGGTGTCGATGCGCAGATCGGCCGGATTGATCTCGATCTCGATGGTGTCGTCGATCTCCGGGTAGACGAAGACACTGGCAAACGAGGTGTGGCGCCGGTTGTTCGAATCGAACGGTGACTTGCGCACCAGGCGGTGGATGCCCGACTCGGTGCGCAGATGACCGTAGGCGTATTCGCCGGTGATTTTCAGCGCGGCGCTTTTGATGCCGGCAACTTCGGCCGGCGACTCTTCGAGAATTTCAACGCGAAAGCCCTTGCGCTCGCAGTAGCGCAAATACATGCGTTCGAGCGAATGCGCCCAATCCTGTGCTTCGGTGCCGCCGGAACCCGATTGGATATCCAGAAAGCAGTTGTTCGGATCCATCGGATTCGAAAACATGCGGCGGAATTCGAGGTCGACAACGGTTTTTTCGATGTCCAGCGTGTCGCCGGCGATGGACCGCAGGGAGGCGTCGTCATTCTCTTCGCGCGCCATGGAAAAAAGTTCGTTGGCGTCGAGCAGATCCTGGTCGAGTTTGGACAGCGTGGCGACGGTGGATTCCAGACCCTTGCGTTCGCGCCCGAGTTCCTGGGCGCGTTTGGTATCCCCCCACACTGCGGGGTCTTCGCATAGTCTTACGACTTCTTCGAGGCGGTTGCACTTCGCATCGAAGTCAAAGATACCTCCGCAGTTCGGCATTGCGTTGGCCGAGATCCTGCAGGCGACGGGCGACGATATTGAGCTGTTCTGCTTCCATGGAGCGGGCTTCTATGCGTAAAGCGCGATTATACAGGAGGGCGCCGCGTGGCCGCGCGGTTTCAGGCCGGCTGCCAGTGCTCGAAGGTGATCTGCAGGCTGCGTCGGGCGTTGAATTCATTGACGCCGATGCGATACACCGCGCGCACGCGTGCCGGCAACGGTTCGGCGTGCGCGAACAGCATGGCTTCAAACTCGCCGTCGTCCTTGCGCAGTCGCAATTTGGCGTGACGGCCACCAACGGTGCGTTGTTGCAGCACTTCAAAGGTGTCGCAAAAAGTCGGCGCCGGGAAGCCCTGGCCCCAGACCGCACGCTCGAGCGTGTAAGCGGTGTCCAGCGTCAGTAATGGCGAGGCGAGCGGGCCGTCGGTGGCGATCACGCGTAGAAGGTCTGCTGGCGTGAGCATCGCCTGCACGACACTTTCAAAGAGGTCGCGAAAGCGCGCGAAATCCGCCTCGTGCAGCGTCAGGCCGGCGGCCGCGGCATGGCCACCAAAGCGGAGGATCAGACCGGGCTGCTGCTTGGTCACGAGGTCGAGCGCATCGCGCAGATGCAGTGTGGCGATTGAGCGTCCGGAGCCTTTGATCTCGCCATGATTGCCGCGCGCAAAGGCGATCACCGGGCGGTGCAGGCGCTCTTTGAGGCGCGAGGCGAGAATACCAATGACGCCCTGATGCCAGGTCTCGTCGAACAGGCACAGGCTATAGCCTTCGCCGGCATCGAGCGCCTCGAGTCTGGCCATCGCCGTTTCATGCATGTCGGATTCAATCGCGCGGCGTTGTTTGTTCAGCTGATCGAGTTCTTGCGCCATGCGCGCGGCCGCACTCTCATCATCGCTGATCAGGCAGTTGATGCCGCGCGACATGTCGTCGAGGCGGCCGGCGGCGTTCAGGCGCGGGCCGAGTACAAAGCCGAGGTCATAGGTGGAGGCGCGTCGCGCGTCGCGACCGCCCACCTGCATGAGTGCTGCCACACCGGGCCAGGTTTTGCCGGCGCGAATGCGTGCGAGTCCGTGGGCGACAAGACGGCGGTTGTTATCGTCGAGGCGCACGACATCGGCGACGGTGCCTAGCGCGACGAGATCGAGCAGGCTGCCGAGGTTGGGTTCGGGGCGGGCGGATTCGAACGCGCCGGGCTTGCGCAACTCGGCAGCTGTATTTTCGAACGTGCCGCGCTTACGCAGCTCGGCGCGCAGGGCTAGCATCAAGTAGAACATGACGCCGACGCCGGCGAGGTTTTTGCTCGGAAAGCCGCAGCCCGGCTGGTTCGGGTTGATGATGCACTCGGCGGCCGGCAGTTCGGTGCCTGGTAGGTGGTGGTCGGTGACCCACACGCGCAAGCCCGCCGCATTGGCGGCGGCGACGCCTTCCACGCTGGCGATGCCATTGTCGACCGTGATCAGGATGTCGGGGTTCTTGCTGCGGATGGCCAGCGTGACGATTTCAGGGGTCAGGCCATAGCCGTATTCAAAACGGTTAGGCACCAGATAATCGACGGTGGCGCCAAAGGCGCGCAGCGCGCGATAGCCGACCGCGCAGGCGGTGGCGCCGTCGGAATCATAGTCGGCAATGATGAGGAGTTTCTTGCCCTCCGCGATGGCATCGGCCGCCAGCGACGCCATGCGTTCGACGTTGGTTAATTCGGTAAACGGAATCAGGCCGCGCAGATCGTAATCGAGCTGGCTGGTGGAATGAATACCGCGTGCGGCATAGATGCGGGCGAGGAGCGGCGGCGTACCGGCGTCAACCAGCGCGTCGATATGTTCGGGCGCTGCGCTGCGCGTTTCGATGGCGGGGGGAAGATTAGACATGGTCGTCGAGCGGTCGCGCGCGCCGCCACCAGCGCCACAAGTGGCGGCGTGTGAGGTCGAACTGTTTACCGTGTTCTGTGCCAGTGGTGACCAGGGTCAGCCCGTGCAAGCGCCCTTTTTGCAGCGCGGCGTGGCAGGGCAACAGCCATTGTTGTTCGAACTGCTCAACCGCCGCGCACCATGCCGGCAGGTCAGGCGTGTTGTCACGCAGCGCGGTGATCACCGCCAGCATATTTCCGCCGGCCGTAAACAGTTCACCACCGTTTTCAGGGAGCGCGGCGCACGGGAGGTTGGCGCGCGCGGCGAGCGCGCGGGCCAGCGCATCGTCTGCCCACAGCTGCGTGTGGCGCGTCGTCGCGCTGCCGGCGATTTTGCCGCCGCCCCACAGCCAGAGACTATTGAAGGCGTGCTGTCCGCGGTTTTCCCGTGCGGCGTTCACCGGATGCGTATGCAGCAGCATTTGCGCTTCATTGAAGAGGCGGCGCCAGAAGCGGCTGTCCGCGCCGGCCGGCATCAGCGCGTCGATGTCGCGGTTCAGCGCTTGCGACAAGGTATGCGTCGTGAGGTTGTGATGCGCTTCGCTACGCACGTACCAGCGACCGGCCCCGCCGGCGACAAACAGCAGGCCGTCGCCACCGAAGTGGGCGTTAAGAGAGGCGATTAACGCCTCGGATTCATCCGCTGTTGGCAGGCCTGCCGCGGGGCTTAGGACCATGCGGTGCTGGCGCATCAACAAGTGGACGGGGTCGCAGCGCAGCCAGTAGTGGTCGGCGGGTTCGCCACCATCGATCGTCAGGGTCAACGGCGCGACGGGCCAGTCGTTCTGGCGCGCCACGCCAAACTCGGCGCACAGCCAGGCCTCGGTGTCGCCAGTGCTGGTTGTGGTGGCGTCGCCGCGGGCGAGCAGCGCGGCCAGACGCGGCGCGTGCGGCCGTGGTTCGGGCCATTCGCGCAGCGCGGCGGGCAGGAGGTCGGGGACAAACAGCGTGCAGTGCATCATCGGTGCGCAGTGTAACATCCGCGGCTCGCAGTCCCGGCGTTTTTGCGCCGCCGGCGCGCTGTGGCACACTCTGACTTTCACGGCGGGATTTAACTTGCAACCTTACGAACTGTTCATCGGCCTGCGCTACACGCGCGCGCGTCAGCGCAGCGGCTTCATCTCGTTCATCTCGCTGGTGTCGGTGATCGGCATCGCGTTGGGTATCACCGTGTTGATCACGGTGTTGTCGGTGATGAATGGTTTTCAGCGCGAGGTGCGCACGCGCATCCTCGGCGTCGCCTCGCACATACAAGTCTCGGGCGCGGATGGGACGCTGGCCGACTGGCGCGGCATTGCCGCCAAGTCGATCCAAAACCCCGAAGTGCTCGCCGTCGCCCCCTATGTGTCGGCGCAGGGTTTGTTGTCGAGCGGCAACTCGGTGCGCGGCGCTTATATCCGCGGCATCCTGCCTGAGGCCGAAGAAAAGGTCGCCGATCTGGCGCGGCACATGAAGAGCGGTACGCTGGCGGCCTTGCAGCCGGGCGAATTCAGCGTGGTGCTCGGCATCGAATTGGCGCGTGCGTTGGGGGCGGGTGTCGGTGACAAGGTGGTGCTGATCGCCCCGCAGGGCCAGGTCACGCCGGCCGGTGTGTTGCCGCGCCTGCGCCAGTTCACCGTGGTCGGTATCTTCGCGGTCGATCATTACGAATATGACTCCGGGCTGGCGCTGCTGCACATGGAAGATGCACAAAAACTCTACCGTATGGGCGAGACGGTGAGTGGCGTGCGCCTCAAGCTGGGCGATTTGTTTCGTGCCGTCGCGGTGTCGCAGGAGCTCTCGCGCACAATGGGCCCGGACGTCTATATGACCGACTGGACGCGTCTCAATGCGAATTTCTTTCGCGCTGTTGATATCGAAAAACGCATGATGTTTTTTATCGTCTTCCTGATTATTGCGGTGGCGGCCTTCAATATTGTCTCGAGCCTGTTCATGGCGGTGAAAGACAAGCAGGCCGACATTGCGATTCTGCGCACGCTCGGTGCCAGCCCTGCCAGCGTGATGAAAATATTTTTGATCCAGGGCACCCTGGTCGGCCTGATCGGCACGCTCGCCGGCGTTATCGGTGGCGTGGCGCTGGCCGCCAATGTGGACGTCGTGGTGCCCTTCATCGAATCGCTGGTCGGCTTCAAGTTTTTATCCAAGGACGTTTACCAGATCAGCGATCTGCCCTCGGAGTTGCGTGCGGCTGACGTGGTGGTGACAGCGGTGTTTTCTTTTGTGGTGAGCATGCTGGCGACGGTTTATCCGAGCTGGCGCGCTTCCAAAATCAATCCGGCGGAGGCCTTGCGCTATGAGTGATGTCGCCTCAGCGGGTGCGGCCATCGAGTGCCGCGATCTGTGCAAACAATACCGCCAGGGGCAGGCCGCCGTGCCGGTGCTCCACGGCGTGAATCTGGCGGTGGCGCGCGGTGAATGCGTGGCGGTGGTCGGGGTTTCCGGCTCTGGCAAGAGCACGCTCTTGCATTTGCTTGGTGGTCTGGATGCGGCGACCAGCGGCTCGATCTTGATCGGTGGGCGCGATATTGCCGGCCTTGATGAGGCCGGGCGTGGTGCCTTGCGTAACCGTGAGCTTGGCTTTGTCTACCAGTTTCATCATCTGCTGCCGGAATTCTCGGCGCTGGAAAACGTCGCCATGCCACTGCTGATCCGGCGCTGCGCGCCGGCCGAGGCGCAAGCAGTGGCGGAGCAAATGCTACGCCGCGTCGGGCTTGGACATCGACTGACGCACGCCCCCTCGGAACTCTCGGGCGGCGAGCGTCAACGCGTGGCGGTGGCGCGGGCGCTGGTGACGCAACCGGCCTGTGTGCTGGCCGACGAGCCGACCGGTAATCTCGACCGGCAGACCGCAGGCGAAGTGTTTGCTTTGATGCGGGAACTCAACCGCTCGCTGGGTTGCAGCTTCGTGATTGCCACGCATGATGGTGACATCGCCGCGCATGCCGATCGTGCGCTCAAGCTGATCGATGGCGTTTTGCAGACGGCCTAGAGTCGTCTTCTGTTAGTCGACGCGCAATAAACCATGGGCGACGAATTCGTTGAAACGCGCTTCATGGGCCAGCGCTTCGTCGAGCAGGATCTGCGGCGCGCTACGCGCCACCAGGCGTGGCAGCAGGCTGCCAATGGCGATCACCGCGAGCCCGCTTAGGTACCAGCCGATCAGCGCCAGAGCCACCCCGATGCCGAGCACCGGCAGGCGGACCAGCGGCAGGAGCAGACGGGCGTTGAGATAGCGTGCGGCGGCCGCCGGGTCGATTTGCGGCGTGAGAGTGCCGGCACGGCAGGCGGCGACAAACTCGGCGTGTGTCATGAAATGGGGTTCAGACCCAACCGAGTGCCGATTCGACGGCGCGTCGACCGTCCGGGGTCGCCATGATGACCAGGGTCATGCCCGCTTTCAGGCGTTGAGCACCTTCCGGGTTGAACTCCCACCGTGCGCCGTCGCGCAGGGCGAGCATGATGTGGTTGCGATCCGGTTGCAGGAGATCCGCCAGCGATTTTTCAGTGAAGCCCGCAGGCACAATCACTTCTTCGACGCGCAGGTTATCGTCCGACTTGAGCATCTGGTCGAGAAAGGTGACGACGTGCGGACGGATCATTGCCGAGGCGATGCGCAACCCGCCGGTGAAATCCGGCGAGACGATGGCGTCGGCGCCCGCCTTGCGTAATTTTTCAGTGTTGCGGATTTCATGGCAGCGTGACACCACGCGGGTCGCCGGATTGAGTTGCTTGGCGGTCAGGCTGATCATAAGGTTCTTGCTGTCGTCGCCAGTCACCGCAAATACGCCGCGAGCGTTTTCGATATGCGCTTTTTGCAGGATGTCGTCATCGCTGCCGTCGCCGTGGATGAACATCTGGCCGGGGTGTTTTTCCAGATGCGCGTTGATCGAGGCCATGTTTTCGTCGATCACCACATAGGGGCGGTGCGTGGCATGGAGTTCATTGGCGACGTTGCGGCCGACCCGACCGATGCCGCAGATGATGTAGTGATTGCTCAGTTTGTGGATGTGTTTTTCCATGCGGCGTCTCCCCAGTGCTTCGCTAATATGGCCTTCGACCAGAAAGGCGGTGACGATCGAAGTCATATACGTCATGACCGCGATCCCACCCATGGCGATGACCATGGTGAACACGCGCCCGCCGGGATGTTCCGACAGATCGACGATCTCGCCATAGCCGATGGTGGCGATGGTGATGAAGGTCATGTAAAAACAATCGAGCAGCGTATATTTTTCGCCGCCGATGAGACGATACCCCGCGGTGCCGATGATGAGGATCGCCAGCAAAATCACAAGCGACCAGAGAAAGCCGGCGTAGAGGCGCTGCGAGGTGATGGAGTCGTGTGCGGGCAGTGGCACGGCGCGGTTCAATCCGGTAAGGGGCTAATATTCTACCGGTATCGGATCGAGGCTGCGCCACAGATACCAGGTCGCGACCGAACGCCACGGTTGCCAGAGCTTGTTGAGTGCGGCGAGTTTGCGTGATCCCAGTGGGCGGCCGTGGTTGTAATGCAGGCGCATGGCTTTTTGTACGCCGAGGTCGGCCAGCGGCAGTATGTCGGGACGCATCATGTAAAAAATCAGGAACATCTCCGCCGTCCAGCGGCCGATGCCGCGCACCCGGGTCAGTTGTTCGATCAGTTCGTCATCGGATAGATCCGGCCACCGAGCAGGGTTGAGCGTGCCTTTCTCGAAGTGCACAGCGAGATCCTGCAGATAGACCACCTTGCTACCGGAGAGCCCGCATGCGCGTAGCGCTTCGACAGGATGCGCGGCAACGCTGGCGGGATTCACTACCGGCAGGGCGGCGGCGAATTTTTGCCAGACGCTCTCGGCGGCCTTGACCGAAATCTGCTGGCCGACGATTGAGCGCGCCAGTGTGGCAAAGGCATCGCCGCGCGAGCGTAGCGTTAATCCGACGGAGCCAGCGGCGATGCTTGCGATCACCGGATCACGCGACGCCAGTTCCTGCGTCGCCTGCACCCAATACGCTGGCGCCTTCATCGCTGACGCAGGGCGGCGCGTTGACGCCACGAGTGCATCACATGACAACGCCATGCCAGCCGCACCACCGCGTAGCCGGTGACGGCGAGCAGCAGCGCCAGCAGCGGAATGCCGACGAGCAGCGGCTTG
>Ga0114970_10004564_pt1 | contig 10064 bp, 9 predicted proteins | sample M_140205_XF_Meta_FD_87030 | JGI IMG/M metagenome (GOLD analysis project Ga0114970, IMG submission 87030) | Freshwater microbial communities from Lake Montjoie, Canada to study carbon cycling - M_140205_XF_MetaG | ecosystem: Environmental > Aquatic > Freshwater > Lake | place: Lake Montjoie... | reverse complement strand
GATAGTTGGCGAATAGTACTGGTAATTTCTTCTTCGGTAATACTATCTAGTGAAGAAGTTGCTTCGTCGAATATTAATAAATGCGGGTGTCTTAATAGTGCACGCGCAATGGATAATCTTTGCTTTTCGCCACCACTTAATTTTAGTCCGCCTTCACCAATCATGGTATCTAATCCTTTGTCTCCTTTAGATAAAATATTATTGCAACTCGCTTTTTGTAAAGCTTCGCGCATTGCATCATCGCTAGCGTCTGGCGAAACGAATGATAAATTTTCTCTAATAGACCCAGCAAACAATTGGGTATCTTGTGTAACAAATCCTATTTGATTTCTTAGCTCATCAAAATTCAATTCGTTGCCATCAATTTGGTTGTACAATATGGTGCCTTGTTGTGGTCGGTACAAGCCAACTAATAATTTTACAAGCGTGCTTTTCCCTGCGCCTGATGGGCCAACAAAAGCAATGGTTTGGCCTTGTTTAACGCTAAAGCTAATGCCGTCTAAGGCTTTGTATTGGGCAGTTTGGTGCTGAAAAACAACCTGATTAAATGATAAGGTTTCTACCATTCCAATATGCTTAGGCATTATTGGAGAGGGCTCGATTTTCTTAAGCATTAAGTTGTGAAAATTAGCCATTGACGCTTCGGCCTCGCGATAACTGATAATGATATTACCAATTTCTTGTAGTGGTCCAAAAATATAGAAGCTATAAAATTGCAAGGAAATTAATTCGCCAGAAGTAAGTACTTTTCTAAAAATCAGCCACATTAAAGTGAACGTAATTATTTGTCGTAAAAAATTAACCATTGTTCCTTGAATAAAACTCAAAGACCGAATATTTTTTACTTTTCTTAATTCAAGACCTAAAATTTTATAGGTATTTAAATTCAATCTTTTTACCTCCTGGTCTGTTAGTCCAAGACTTTTTACTAATTCAATATTGCGCAAACTTTCGGTGGTAGAACCTGCTAATGAAGTGGTTTCGCGGATAATATTTTTTTGGATAGACTTTATTTTCTTACTCAATAAATTAGTTACTACACCAATGAGTAAAGCACCACCCATATAGATAGGTACAATTGACCAATGAAGTCTAGTTGCATAAATAGATACAAATACAATGCTCACAATAATCATGAACAATACATTTATCACATAACTAATAAACTTCTCTGTATCGCTTCTTACCTTGGTTAATATAGACAAGGTTTCGCCGCTGCGTTGGTCTTCAAATTCTTGATAAGGCAAGCGCATAGAATGCTTTAAGCCATCCGTAAAAATTTTTGCACCAAATTTTTGAATCACTACGTTTACGGTATAGTCTTGAAATGCTTTTGCAATTCGGCTAACCATTGCAGTACCTACCAATAAAAAAAGCATGGTTGAAAGGCCTCTAATATATTGGTTTTCTGTTCTAGGACTACCATCGGCAAACGTGCCAGGATGATTGGCAAACTGATCAAACATTTTTCCAAATATCATTGGATCAAACATTGAAAAAGTTTGGTTAATAGCGGCCAATAGTAAGGCTAGGGCAATATGCCATCTGTAAGGTTTTAAATAAACCAGTAGGATCTTCATTATTTAATTTGCTTTATAATCATTATTCATCTGTTGCAGTAATTGCAACAAATCTTCTCTGCCGGTTTTCTTTTCGGCGCTTGTAACAAAATGGCGTGGCAAGAACTGCCAGGTTTCTCTAAGTTTATCTAAAAACGCTTGTACGTTTCTAGCAACTACTGCTGGTTTCTCTTTGTCGGATTTGGTAAACACTAAACTAAAGGGAACCTGCCAAATATCTAGTTGACTAACAAATTCTAAATCGTTTTTTTGAGGAGTATGCCTGCTATCAATCAGTACAAAAACTTGCATGAGGTTTTCTCTTTTACGCAGGTAGCCATCAATCATTTGTTGCCACCTATTTCTATCCGAAATAGAACGTTTTGCATAGCCATATCCTGGAAGATCCACCAAAAACCATTTTTCTTTTGGGCCTCTTGCATTGCCGGAACTTTCAATTTCAAAATGGTTAATTAACTGCGTTTTACCTGGCGTACCTGAGGTTTTTGCTAAGTTCTTCTGCTTGGTTAATAAATTAATTAGGGATGATTTGCCCACATTGCTCCTGCCAATAAAAGCATACTCAGCTTTATCTGGTTTGGGGCATTGTTCCACTAGTGCAGAAGAGATAACGTATTTAGCAGAAGTGATTTCCATAGTGCAAAGTAAACGAATATTGGCTAAGCAGCCTTAGTAGCTATTATTAAGCTGTTTTCTTCTTTTTAGGAAGCACCAAACTGTCTGCTGGATACCTAGCTTTAATACTATCTCTTACCGATGTGCACCAGTCATATAGTTTTTGTTTTTCAGCATCAGTTAAAATAGCTTCTCTATGTATGAGGGTATAAGATTCAAGCGGCATTTCGCCCTCTTTTACTTCCTTCATACATTCTTCCATTTTTTTGTACTGTCTTGCTATTCTGTAACTATTGAATTCGTTAAAATTCATATGTTTTTTGCCATCCTTAATATGGTCGTTTAGCCACCAATTCACTGGTTGAATATTAGCATACCAAGGATAAACCGTGTTATTACTATGACAGTCATTACATGCTTTTGCCAAAATGGTTTTAATATCTTCCGACACAGCATATGATTTTGAAATATCATTGTCCATTTTATTGGAATCGTTTTTTGCTGGGCGATAAAATTGCATAAGCGCTAAAACCACCAAAACTACAATGCCGATTTTTTTTAAAATTTTCATTGGTTATTTTTTAAATAAGAATATCTCCTGTCATTTCTTTTGGAATTGGCAATCCCATTACTGTTAAAATAGTGGGGGCCAAATCGCCTAGTCTGCCAGATTTTACAGTTCCTTTCCATTCATTATCAATAATAAAAAAGGGAACCAGGTTTAAAGTATGCGCCGTATTTGGTGAGCCATCTTCATTAATCATAAAGTCGGCATTACCATGGTCGGCAGTTAAGAAAACAGTGTAATTGTGTTTTAACGCCGCTGTTACCACTCGCTCAACACATTTGTCAACGGTTAGGGCTGCGGTAATTGCAGCGCTAAATACCCCTGTATGGCCTACCATATCTGTGTTTGCGTAGTTCAAGCAAATAAAATCAGCTGTTTCGTTTTCAATTTCTGGAATGAGTTTGTCGGTAATTTCTACGGCACTCATTTCGGGTTGTAAATCGTAAGTGGCTACTTTTGGTGAAGGAACCATAATTCTGCTTTCGCCAGTAAATGGTTCTTCTCTTCCGCCATTAAAAAAGAAAGTTACGTGCGGATATTTTTCAGTTTCTGCAATGCGAATTTGTTTTTTACCATTGGCTTCTAATACTTGACCAAGGGTATTAACCAAATTATCATTTTCAAAAATCACTTGTACGTTTTTAAATGCATGATTGTACAGCGTCATGGTTGTATAATGCAAATTCAATTTTCGCAGACCCAATTCAGGAAAATCAGTTTGGGTTAATACTTCTGTAATTTCCCTACAACGATCTGTTCTAAAATTGAAACAAATGACAGAATCGCCTTCTTTAATTTGGGCAATGGGTTGGTTGTTTGCATCGGTAATAACTGTTGGCAAAATAAATTCATCAGAAATACCTGCTGCATAAGATTGCGTTATTGCATTTATGACATCAGTAGCTGTTGGCCCTGCAGCATTCACTAAAGTATCGTATGCTAGTTTTACTCTTTCCCAACGTTTGTCTCGGTCCATGGCATAATACCTACCACTGACGGTAGCAATTTTTCCTACAGAGGTCTTTAAAAAGCTTTCCATATCGGTCAGATAGCCTAAACCACTTTTAGGATCTGTATCTCTACCATCTGTAAATGCATGAATATATACTTCGGTTAATCCGGCGTCTTTGCAAATATTACAGATAGCTTTTAAATGACTAGTATGCGAGTGAACGCCACCATCACTTAATAAACCTAATAAATGCAAGGGTTTGTTGTTTGTTTTGGCTTGTTCAATAGCAGCCAATAAAACAGGGTTTTGTGCCAATTCACCAGTACGGATGGCTACATTAATTCTTTGCAACTCTTGGTAAACAATTCTGCCAGCACCTAAATTCAGGTGTCCAACTTCACTATTACCCATTTGGCCATCGGGTAAGCCTACTTCTTCACCACAGGTAACCAAAGTGGTGTTTGGATATATACTATACAAACTACTTACAAATGCAGGGTGCGCTTGCTGAATGGCATCTGCACTAGGAATTTTACCTAATCCCCATCCATCCATAATGGCTAAAATCACTTTCTTGCTCATAAAACACGGTTATTTTAATAATTCTTTTCAGCTAACTTAGCTTTGGCGTGCAATTTATTAAAGTTGGCATGTTTTTAGCAAACTGTTTTTAAGAATCTAACATTATGAAATATATATTTTTATTAATTGCCTTATTTGTTGGGACAGCTTCATTTTCAATTCAACCAGATACAGATGCCATTGTTAAAGCATTTAAGACGGCAGATGCTACAGAAATAGGAGGCTATTTTGATGATTTCATCGATTTAAAATTACTCGATAAAGAAGAAGTTAAAAATATGGGACGCAATCAAGCCACAATAGCTTTGAAAACTTTTTTCGACGAAAACCATATCAAAGGCTTCGAAAAAGGATCTGACCGTGAAATTGGCAATACTTTGTATATCACTGGCAAACTAACTAGCAATGGGAAATCATACAATGTAACCGTAATGCTAAAAGCCAAGGCAAACAAGCACCAGATTATTACTATGCGCATCAATTAAAGTCAACGATTTTTTTATCATAGCCCAAGTCTTATACTAAGGCCCTAGTTTTGTACCATGCAAACCACACAAGAGCTGCTAGATCAATTAATTATAGCCGGTTTAAAAGAAGATATAGGCGAAGGCGACTATTCAACCTTGAGTTGTATTGATCCTGCTACTATGGGTAAAGCTGTTTTAATGATTAAGCAAGAAGGTATTTTGGCTGGGATGAAAGTAGCAGAAAGAATTTTTCAAATAGTTGCGCCCACAGCTTTATTTAAGCCATTTAAAGCCGATGCAGCTACTATGGAAAAAGGAGAAATTGCATTTGAAGTTACTGCGCCAATCCATGCCATTCTTAGTGCAGAGCGTTTAGTTTTAAATTGTATGCAAAGGATGTCGGGTATTGCAACCCTCACAAAAAAATACACAGATTTATTACAAGGATATCATACTCAAATTTTAGACACCAGAAAAACAACGCCCAATTTTAGATTACTAGAAAAAGCGGCAGTTAAAATTGGTGGCGGCGTTAATCATCGATTTGCTTTATACGATATGATAATGCTAAAAGACAATCATATAGACTATTGTGGCGGATTAGAACCTGCTATTAATAAAGCGTTCAATTATGTTGCTACAAATAAGTTACCCTTAAAAATTGAAGTAGAAACCAGAACATTGGCAGACGTAGAAAAAGTATGCGCAATAGCAAAAGGAAAAGTTTTTAGAATTATGTTGGATAATTTTTCAATATCAGACTTAGCATCAGCTGTTAAAATAATTGGAACAGATTTTGAAACAGAAGCGAGTGGCGGTATTAATTTAGAAAACATACAAGACTATGCTAATACAGGTGTTGACTATGTAAGTGTTGGTGCATTAATTCATCAAGCCCAAAGTGTAGATCTCAGTTTAAAAGCCAGTTTTAACTAGTAGATTATTTTATTAAATTTACCCAATGTCAAAAAAGAATAAACCTGATAGTAGAGGCTTCGTATTTAGTACAGACCCAAATTTTTCATTTGAGTCGGCCGATGAAATACTAGAAACACTTGCGCCAGCGCAACAAAAATTACGCATACGTTTAGAAACCAAACACCGTGCTGGAAAGGCGGTTACCTTAATTACAGGATTTATTGGCACCAATGAAGACCTTGAGATTCTTGGCAAACAATTAAAAAATTTTTGTGGAACAGGTGGTTCTGCTAAAGATGCAGAAATAATTATTCAAGGAGACCAACGTACAAAATTACTTCCTTGGTTATTGAAAAATGGTTACACACAAAGCAAATAATTTCTTTCTTAATTAGTAATCAATTTCTAATTTCAATTTTTCTTTCAATGCTTTTACAAGTGGGTATTGCTCAGCAATTCGCTCGTATTTTTGACGGCTATTCATACGCAAATGTGCAGGCACTTCTTCCATTTCGCCTGCATCTACCAAAACCGTAAAACTAATGGTTCTATTATTGAAAGCTTTTTGCAAATGGTCTATCATCGTCATTCGTTCTTGCTCCACAAATTTTTGTGAAGTGAGAGAAGAAATAGTTACCGTAAAATGAATATCATCTTCAATTGCTAGTTTGGCAATTTTAAAAGTCCCTGCAGAAGAGTGTTTAAGTTGTTGTTCTAATATTTTGGTGTAACTATCCCAACAAGATTGCAGTTTTTCCATGTTTAGTACTTCTGCATCTTTTACTTCTTCAATTGCGTATTGATCGCCATATTTTTCACGCAATGCAGCCAATAATCCTTTTTTATTTCCAGCGGGAATTAGGTTCGGTTTTGGCGGAGCAACAGGCTGTTTAATGGGCGTTGGATTCGCTGTAACTTCGGTAACTAGCTTTGCTGGGGGTACAGGCGCGGCAGGCGTTTCAATATATAGTTTTGGCGCAGGTATTGTATTTACTGCTGCAACATTTAACTGGATGGAGGGGATTTTTTTTGTGCGGATAGCAATTGGCCCGTCAATCCGTTTTTTTTTTACAAGTGTGCCATTTTCTGAACTAAGCTCAATGGCTTGTTGTAAAAAATTTAGTTTGATAATGGTCAATTCAACGTGCAATCTTTTATTGCGCGCCATTTTATAATTGATCTCCGATTCATTTAAAATATTCAAAGCACTTACTAAAAATGAAACACCAGCTTTTACTGCAGTGCTGGTATACTTGGCTTGCATGCCTTCAACCACTTCTAATAAGGCCGCGGATTTTGGGTCTTTACAAACCAATAAGTTTCTAATAAATTCAGCAAATCCATTCAATACCAAATCGCCTTCAAATCCTTTGCGGTTTATTTCATCAAACAAAAGCATGGCCGATGCAAGGTCTTGTTCTTGCATGGCTTCTAGCATTTTAAAATAATAATCGTCGTCTAATATATTTAAATGCTCAAGCGTATTTAAATAAGTAAGTGTGCCATTAGTGAAACTTACAATTTTATCTAAAATACTTAATGAGTCACGCATACAACCTTCGCTTTTTTGCGCAATTACTTGTAGTGCTGCTTTTTCGGCATTGATATGTTCTTTGGTAACAATTTCTTGCAAATGCTCCACCGTGTCGTTATTGGTGATGCGTTTGAAATCAAAAATTTGACACCTGCTTAAAATAGTAGGTAATATTTTGTGTTTTTCGGTTGTAGCCAGAATGAAAATAGCGTAAGGTGGTGGTTCTTCTAAAGTTTTTAAAAATGCATTAAAGGCATTCGCACTTAACATGTGTACCTCATCTACAATATATACTTTGTATTTACCTGCCTGTGGCGAAAATCGAACCTGTTCAACTAAAGATCTAATATCGTCTACCGAGTTATTGCTGGCGGCATCTAACTCATGAATATTTAAGGATGTACCAGCGTCAAAAGAAACACAACTATTACAAGTATTACAAGCTTCGCCTTCGGCTGTTTGGTTGGTACAGTTAATGGTTTTTGCTAAAATTCTAGCACAAGTAGTTTTACCCACTCCTCTTGGTCCGCAAAATAAAAATGCGTGGGCCAATTGGTTGTTTTTAATGGCATTCTTAAGTGTAGTAGTGATATGCGCTTGCCCAACTACAGTATTGAAGTTCTGTGGGCGGTATTTTCTAGCTGATACAACGAAATTATCCATAATTCACTTAGAAGAAGTTCAAATGTAAGCAATCAAGCAGTTTTTTTACAATGATTACTGGGTAGAAACTGATTTTCTGAATAAGTTTTTTATTTATAGTTCATTTCTGGATGCCTTTCAAAATTTTGGCTAGGGTTAAATAGGTGGCGGTAAGTAATCAAACGCCTACTTTGTTTGCCTCCAAGGCTTTTGTAGATATTGATCATTTTAGGGTTCCATTCGCCAGCCCAGCCCATTTCATACATATCGTACCAGCCGTTACCCTGAACAAATTGGCCACATTCTTTAATTAAAAAGCTATCTACTCCTAATGCTTGGAATTTTGGAACCACGCCAAAAGCCATACCCGTAAGTCTTTTATTGCTACCCCTCCATTTCATCCAAACCAACTGTAACTTTTGAAACCAGCCCAATTTTCCATTAAAATGTTTAAAATATTGGTTGAGGTCGGGGATATTAATAAACATGGCAATGGGCTCTTCTTTAAAATAGGCAAACCAAATGGTGCGTTCATCCATAATTGGTTTCATTTTTTTAAACAGTTTTAATACCTGCTCATTCGAAATTTCTTTTGCTTCTCCGTGTTGCGCCCAAGCTAAATTATACACCGTAGCAAAATCCTTCGCATATTTTTCTATTTCATTCAGTTTGGCATGTTTGGCTTGGTAGTCTGGTTTTGCTTTAAACCTAGCATGTCTTTCTGTAAAACGCGCTGGATACGGATCGTCTACTACCATGGTATAATAATATTGGTTGTAGTAATTTTTAAAGCCATAAGTATCAAAAAGCACTTCGTAATAGGATGGGTTAAAAGACATGCCATATATTGGCTCGCTATCAAAGCCTTCCACCAGTAAGCCCCACCATTTATCGCGGTCTCCAAAATTAATTGGTCCATCCATGGCTGCGGCTCCTTTACTAATTAGCCATTGCTTTGCAGCATCAAACAAAATATTAGCCGCTGTTTGATTATTAATGCATTCAAAAAAACCAATTCCTCCTGTTATAAAATCTGTTCCTTTATTAATATACTTGCTATTGACAAAAGCAGCAATCCTACCAATAGTAATACCCTCTTCATTTAAAAGGATCCAGCGTTTTGGTTCGCCGTGGTTAAAAAATTTATTTTTCAACGGATCAAAAACCTCATTTACTTCATTGTCGAGCGGACGAATATATGCAGGATTCTATTTATTAATTTGAACAGCAATTTTTATAAATTCTGCAGCAGTTTTTTTGTCTGTTACTTCAACCAAATGCATAGTTAATATTTTAAGTATCTAAGTTAATCAGTTATTTTTTTAAATAATTTCAAAGACATTTTTTCATCGATGCCATAAATGTCTTTTTAAAATTAAGTAAACCATTTTTTCATCCAATAAAATTTACCAACAGAAAAAAATCAGAAAAAATGGCAGCACTTCATATTGGTAAGAAATAAAATGACTAAGATCTATTTGCAAGTACTGTAATAGCAACAACTCCAGCTGTTTCTGTGCGTAATCGAGTATTGCCTAAACTCACTGGTAAAAATGTTTTATTTTTTGCCAGTGATATTTCGTCGGGCGTAAAATCGCCTTCAGGTCCTATTAAAATTAAGGAATTGATTACAGTAGGCAAGTTGTTAATGGTGTTTTTTGAATCATCCTCGCAGTGTGCTATTAATTTTTGTAGATGCTTTGCTGTATTGATTAGTTGCATAACATCAATAGGTTCGTGCAAAATAGGCAACCAAACTTGTTCGCTTTGTAACATTGCAGCAACTAATATTTGTTGCATTCTGTCGTATCGAAAACGTTGGTGTTCGGTTCTTTTACAGATTAATGGATAAATGTCAATAATACCAATTTCCGTAATTTTCTCTAGCATCCATTCAAATCTATCTGCATTTTTTAATAGCGAAATGCCAATACTATTACAGGTATTAGACTGTGGTGTAAAACTTGTTTTTTCAATTAACGCAACTGATTTTTGTTTATCGGCACTTAATAAACTAGCATTAAATAAATTGCCTTTTCCGTCTGTTAAATTGAGGGGCTGCCCAACTTTCATGCGCAAAACTTGTACACAATGCTTACTAGTTGTTTCGCTTAAAACAAAAGGCAGATTGGTATTAACAAGATTGGGTTCAAAAAAAAATGGCACACTCATTTATTACAAATTCGGTACAACATTAAAATGGTTG
>Ga0114970_10004563_pt1 | contig 10065 bp, 8 predicted proteins | sample M_140205_XF_Meta_FD_87030 | JGI IMG/M metagenome (GOLD analysis project Ga0114970, IMG submission 87030) | Freshwater microbial communities from Lake Montjoie, Canada to study carbon cycling - M_140205_XF_MetaG | ecosystem: Environmental > Aquatic > Freshwater > Lake | place: Lake Montjoie... | reverse complement strand
TGGGTGTTGCGGGGTTTCTGGAGCCACCCGCCGGAATCGAACCGGCGACCTACTGATTACGAATCAGTCGCTCTACCAACTGAGCTAGGGTGGCCTCGCGTGAAGGGAAACTTCTTCATTTATAACACACGCTTTTTCGCGCTTTCCTTATGCTGTAATGAGGCCTCGAGGCATTATGTTCGCTACCTTCGTATTGCTTTCGCTTGCCCTGTTGTTTGCTCCGGTTTCCGCTGATTTCGCCCGTCCATGCGCCAGCCACATCCCGGCGGCCTGGACCGGTGCGGTTCGCTCGGCCGCTCTGGCCGACTGTGCGTTCTCCACCGAGTCGCAGACGACTGGCGCAGTGGCCTGGGCCACGTACGCTGCGGAGGACGCGGCGATGGGGCCCCGTCGCGGGCCTGCGGAGATCAGGGCTGCCCAGGAAACGGCGTATGCCCGGCCTGGTTACAAACTCCTGTGGTATCCCACTGAGGCCAAACAGATGGGGAGTTTTGTTGTTACGACAGGCCGTTGGGAGCGTCATGTGCCGAACCCTGAGGGCGGGGACGGACGCGTTCTGCACGGTCGCTATGTCACGATGTGGCAGTTACAAAAAGACGGCAGTTACCGCTGGGTTTGGGATGGAGGCGAACAGGATGACGCCGCAAAATAGCGTCAGGGAAAGTGGAGGGAAACTACTTCTTTGAACCGGGTTCGAAGATGTAGATCTTCTCACCTGGTTTGGCAAACTTGAGGCGCTGGCGAATTTCGAATTCCTGCTCGGTCGGGTTCTGCTCCAGGCGCTGGATTCGATCCTGGTGTTGCTGGATTTCCCGGTTGAGCTTCTGGTTGTCGATCTCGAACTGGTGAACCTGGGTGCGACGATGCAACAGAGCCCCGATTCCGCTCTCTCCGCGCAACTCAACAAACGCATAGGCTACGCCCGCTACAAGGACCGCCGCAAACACCATTTTTAGAGCCTGATTCCGCATGTGTTTAAAACGTTATCGTAGCATCGGTATTTGAAAAAAGCAGCACATATTTTTACACTCGACCATCAAAATGACAGACAAGATTGTAGTGCTCACAACCTGTGGTTCAGCTGCGGAGGCTGAGGCTCTTGCGCGACGCGTTATAGGGGCTGGAATGGCCGCCTGCGTTAACGTAATTCCGCAGATTCGCAGTTTTTATAAGTGGAAGGGGGTTGTAGAAAATGCTGAAGAGTGGCAGCTGGTGATCAAGACTTCGCGCGAAAAATTTCACGAGCTTCGCCTGCTGCTGGAAACCGCTCACTCCTACGAGCTGCCGGAGGTTCTGGCTTTGCCCGTAGTGGACGGTTCCCCCAACTATCTGGCGTGGATGGATGGCGAATTGCACCCTCCGGAAGCGGCCTAAAAAGGGGCTATCGCGCGATTGGCGTAGACAGCTTTACCGCCGCCCCGTGCCACCACGTGCAGGCTGCCAGGACCAACCAGTTGCCTCAGGTGGTCCACTTTGATGTCTTCGCTCACCACATACCAAAGGTCTGTGCCGCGCCATCGCTCTGTAAATTCGGCGTCGCCAATAAAGACCTGTTTGGCCCCGGGAGCGTACGACCCATACTCCAGGTTGTTCTTCCGGCCATTGAGGATGAGCGCCGTGCGGTTGGTATAGAAGAAGACCGACGAGAACTCATAGTAGGGGTTGTCTACGATCAGGCCGCCCTGCGGTGAACGCTGCAGCGCCTCCGCCAACGGCCAGGAACCGAGGTAAGGATCGAACGCAATCAGTGCCACTCTGGCTGCCTGGAAAAACAGCACCATCATGCAGGCCAGGGCAATGGCTGCCCGATGGCCCCGCGCCAGAAATGCTCCCAATGAGCCGATCAGCGTGGCCACGCCTGCAATTGCCAGAGGCAGGCGCAGATACGCGAAAGACTTAAGGGTGAGGTCGCCCATGTGCCCCATCGACAACGTGTAGGCTTCCGGATTCGAACTGAGGGCCTGCGAGATATCGCCCGGTGCAGCATACCCGAAGCTGGCCCAGAGCAGCCCGGCGATGGCACAGAACGCCACCCCCGAAATCATGCCCGCGCTGCGGATACACCAGTGCCAGGCACGGCTTCCTGAATCGGCCATCGCCGAGCCAAGCAGGATGGCGAACGCCGGATATGCGGGCATCGAGTAATACTCCTGCGTGGTGGAAAGCAGGAAGAAGCCCATCACCATACCCAGCCAGCAAAGGCAGAGCAGGCGCAGGCGGGAAGCTTTGTCGTTACCCCGGTACTGCAGTCCCAGGGCCCGCAGGAAGAAGGCACTCCAGGGGAAGAACCACGCGAAGTGCAGCAGCCAGAACAAGGCCCGCGGCACTGTGTTGTAGTCGCGGGGGTAGCGTAGATTGAGGAACCGCAGAATGTGTTCGTTGAAGAAGTAGAACCAGAAGAAGCCGCGGTAGCTGCCGGATTCGCTGTGCATCGTGAAGTCGAGGCCCGGCGGATTGCGGAGTGTCGCCATCACGTGCCACGGTGCCGCGATCAGCAGCATAACGCCCAGGCCCGGCAGAATAGCAAGCCGCGTCCAGGTTTCCCGTTTGTTCCACAGGCCGGTGCAGATCAGGTAGAAAAACGCGGTGCCCAACGGAAACACCATCGCGATGAGCCCCTTCAGCAGCAGGCCTACCCCAATGGAGGCCCACGCCAGAGCAGACCATTGCCGGGGCTTCGTCTCATCTGCTTCGAGGGCGCGGAACATGGACCCCATGGCGATGGCGATGGTGAGTGTCAGGATGACATCGGGAATCAGAATCCGCGTAAAAAGCCAAAGGCCCAGCGAAGTGCCCAGCGCGAGCCCGGAGTAGACAGCAGCCCGTTCGCCGAGGGCATAGCGAGCGATGGCCCAGACCGCGCAGGCGAGCAGGATGGCCGCCAACGAAATCGGAAGCCTCGCCGCCCAGTCATGCGGGCCGAAAACCTGAAACGAGACTGCCATCATCCAGTAGACGAGGGGTGACTTCTCCAGATAGGCCACGCCATTGAGGCGCGCGGTGACCCAGTCACCAGAATCGAGCATATTGCGCGCAATCTGCGCCTGCACCGCATCCACATCATCCATCAGGCGAGGGGGGCTGATGATGGAGGTGAGGTAAATGGCCGCTGTAAAAGCGGCAACTATCAGCCAACCGAAGCGAAGTCCAGGGAAGCTGGCGTGCGGTCCGCCGGATGTGGTGCCTGGATGTCCCACTTTTTCATCCAGAGGAAGAGCGTCAGGAGTCCCCATAGTTGGTAGCCGTTGTTGCGGCGTCTGCTTTCATGATCATGGATAAGCTGTTGTACGGCCTCGGCCCGAAACATCGGCATACGTCGGAGGGCAGCCGACGTTACAGTATCGCGCAGCAGGGGTAACAGAGGCCCGCGGAACCATTCGTGGGCCGGAATATCCAGGCCTGATTTCTTTCGGTTCAGAATCGCGTCGGGTAGCTTTCCCTGCATGGTGCGCCGCAGGATGATCTTCTGGCGGCCCCCGTCCATCTTGAGCTTTTCCGGCAAGCGTGCGGCGAACTCCGCCAGGCGGTGATCCAGCAGCGGCGGGCGGACTTCCAGGGAATGCGCCATGCTCATGCGGTCGACCTTTGCGAGTAGATTGTCCTGGAGATAGAAGTTTTGGTCCAGTTGCAGGAAACGGTTCAGACGACCGATTTCGCCTGCGGGTTGCAGCCCCTTGTACAAGCGACCGACTCGCTGGTCGGCCTGTCCCAACAGGGCTTTCTTCTGCGTATAGGAAAACGCCCCGTTCCAGAACAAGTGGGCCTCGTCTTCCGAGAGCAGGGAACCTTCGAGGAACCGCTTTACTTTGTATTCGAAGCCAATCTTCTCGTCAGAAACCGCCAGCAGCGCGTGCGCTCCGGCCAGCCCGAGCTGCAGGACGGGGCGGGGAATCAGCCTCATGCGTCGCGCCAGTTCATCGGCACGGTAGGTCATGTAGCCGGCAAACAGCTCGTCGCCACCTTCACCGGAAAGTGCCACGGTGACATGCTCGCGCGTCATCTTCGAGAGGAACCAGACGGGCAACGCACCCGCATCGGCACCGGGTTCATCGGCGTAGAAAGCGAAGTCTTCAATCGCTCCCCGCACGTCGGAATCGCGGTTTAGCTCAAATTCATAGTGCTCGGTTTGGTAGAGCCGTGCAATCTCGCGGAACCACGGGCTTTCATCGCACGACTTCGATTCGAACGCGATCGAAAACGTCTTCAGGGGCCGGGCACCGAGTTCGGCCGCGTAGTGCACCAACGTGGAAGAATCGATGCCCCCGCTCGCCCAGACTCCCAGCGGAACGTCGCTGACCAGTTGTTCCTTGACGGCCGAGCGGAGCAGGACATCCAACTCGGCTGCCGCGTCCTCTTCTGTGATCCGGGAATCAGGCCGGAATTCCAGTTTCCACCACGGCGTTACTGAATGGCGACCGGCCCGCCACTCCAGGAAGTGGCCAGCCGGCAGCTTCTCAATCCCCGCAATCAGCGTTCTGGGTGCGGGTACATAGTTCAGGGAAAGGTAGTCTTCCAATGCGATTATATCCAGGACACGGGTGGTTCGGGGATGCGCGAGGATTGCCTTCAGTTCCGACCCAAACACGATGTCCGAGCCATCGTGGCGCAGATAAAGTGGCTTGATTCCCAGCCGGTCGCGGCAGAGGATGAGCCGTTGGTTCCGTAAGTCCCAGATGGCCAGTGCAAACATGCCACGGAATCTGCGGAAGCACTCCGTATCCCACTGGACAAAGGCGCGCAGGGCAACTTCGGTATCGCAACTGGAGCGGAACCTGTGGCCCAGCGCTTCCAGTTCGGCCCTTATTTCGGCAAAATTATATATCTCGCCGTTGTAGACGATGGTGAAGGCCCCGTCGCTGGTACGAATCGGTTGTTCGCCGCCATCAAGATCGATTACCTGCAGGCGAACTGCGCCCAGCCCAATCTGTGGGCCGTAATAGACGCCTTGCTGGTCGGGCCCCCGGTGGCGCAAAGACTCGGTCATCCGACGCAGAACTGCTTCGTCAGTACTACGCGCGTAATGGGTGAATCCGGCTATCCCGCACATCGACTAGCTTTAACGTTAGCAAGCGATCTCTTGCCGGTTCCGACGCAAAAAGGGCGCGGAAACCATGGCTGGTCCGCGCCCCTTTCCTTGATTCTTTCCGGTGACTTAGTTGCCGTCGCCGCCGCCACCGCCGCCGCCAACACTCCAGGCACCGGCAAGGGGATCCGCGCCGTTGCTGGGAGCCGCACGCAGAATCGGTTCCACGCCGGCAATTAGTGCGGTAGCGATGAGCTTCGCCGAGTCAACTCCGGTAGCCCCAGTCACGATAAGCGCGTCGCCGGCCTTGAGCTCTGAGAGCTGGATCGTGGGCTGCTGTTCAATGATGGAGCCGATATCCATTCCCCCGCGACCACGACCCCCGCCCCCGAAACCGCCCCGTCCACCAGGTGCTCCGCCAGGGCCGCCCTGACCAAAGCCGCCACGACCTTCGCCACCTGCCGGCGGTCCACCCGCAGCCGCGCCTGCCGGAGGTCCGCCGCGAGCAGCGTCTCCACCGGGTGCGGCACCGGGTGCGGCACTCGGTGCACCCGCTCCTCGAGCGCCGCCAGGGCCTCCCCGACCGCCCGCATTCTGCATCGTCGGATTCAGCATACGGGCGACCATGTTCGCTGACATTTCGCTGAATTTCTTCACCGACGTATCCGCCCGCAGGGTAACCGTGATGGGTTTCTTCGAACCCGCCTCGGTGCCGACAATCGTATTGCTGGCCGCGTCAATCGACTTGACCACGACGCCAATCGTCTTAAAGGAGCCGAAGCCAATGCTGTCCGCTTTGATCGTTTCGCCAGCGCGCTGGCCCAAAACGAGGATTTGGTCGCCGGTTCGGATAGAAGCCAACAGTCCTGCTTCGTACTGCCCGGTTTCCGGTTTGTAATGACGGAAATCGACTTTGCCGGAAATGTCCAGCACGGTTTCGCGCGCTGTCTGCCCAACTTTGGTGGAAATTGTGATGGTCTTCGCGGCAGGATCGATTGCAGTTGCCAGGCCGCGAGTCGCGTTCTTCCATTGGGCCGCTGTGTCCAGCACCCGTTTACTCAAATCGGCAGCCTTGGTGATGTAGATGGTGCGTGCGGGCTTACCGGTCGGGTCTGTGGTCTGGACGCGGGCGATCACGCGGTCACCGACCTCCAGATCCGCAGCCTTCGCATCGGTCGCCTTCTTCATATCGGTTTCACCGGCAGCGATCCGCAGGAACGAGGTGCGGTCATCGAACTTGACGGTGGTATCGTCACCCTTATCGGGTTTCACAGTCACGACCTTACCGGTCGCGTCGACCTTGTTGACCGCGCCGATGACGCTTGCGTAGGGGGACGCTTTGCCGGCTGCAGCCGCATCCTGGGCGAAGAGGCTTCCCGTGGCTCCAAATACCACCAGGCAAACCGAAGCAACAACAGTTCTCATGACATTTAGTATGGCTGGAAACCGCGCCAAAAGGTAGCCTGGGTGTGCCCTCGGCGGGTAAGAATTGGTAAATGAAACGGGTGAGTTAATGGGTGGATGGGCCGTGCCCGAGGACGGGGTTGCGCACACTCAGGGCAGGGAAGTGGCCGACCCCTGTGCCAGTTTTGTCAGACTGGCACAGGGGTCGGCCATTCGGCGTTCCCCAAGTCGCGGCCGTGTCCTTCATTAAGCAGCCCGCGGATCTCGCGCCAATCGCGGACCTGCTGTCCTTCTCCCATAAAGCCGAAAGTCCCTAAACGGAACGGTTCCTCTGGTTCCGGCTTCTCAATCTGCTGCCGCAGACCGGCCTCAATCAGTGCACGAAGCCGGGGCGGCGACCACCCTACTTCTTTATGCCGAAGGAGTAAAGAATACTGTCGAAGGTGCCAATGTAAACCAGACCATTCGCCACCGTCAGTCCCCCGTAGTGGATCCACGTCTTAATCTGATCCCCGCTCGACCACAGTTCCTTCCCCGTGTTCGCATCAAAAGCATAGACCGTGGCACGAGTGGAGGTCGGAATCCGTCGTTCCGGGGTATCTTCCAGACCCACATCCGGATACGCCTGCTCCGTGTTCTCACCGCTGGCGAAGCTGTACACCACGCCATTGGCGATCACCGGCGGCTCCGCATGGTTCATATCCCGTGAAATCCAGGCCGGTACCAGTTCCGTCTTGCCGTTCTTCTCTTCCACCTTGAACGCAGCCACGGCACCATATTTCACTTCGCCGTTCTCAATCGGAGCCTTGAAGCGCGAGTGCTTCGGGCCCCAGAACGGAGTCAGAACCCAACGCGTCCCCTTTGCGTCTTCCCAGGTGGCCAGCGAACCCCAAATCCCGGCTGACGCAAAATTGACATCTTCGTTGCAAATCAGCGGCGTCCGATAAACCGGAGTCCGGTGGTCATTCCCACCCACTGACTTCGTGTCCATCACATACAACCGGCATTCCTTACTGGCGTCGATCATCAGCTCCCGACCCTTGTAATTGAAGATCACGGGGGTAACCTGCATATCGAGATCGCGTTTGAACAGCCATTCAGCATTCGAAGGCCCGTAATAATCCACCAGATCCAGCGCCTTCGTCTGCGGATTCTGCTTCACACCAATGATCCCGTTGCCGAACACACCGTTCTCCGGATCCCAGCGGCCGTCGCCGGTCCCTGTGAACATAATGCCGTCTTCAGAAATCGCAGGACCCTGCCGTCCCCACATGCCGCCACCCGCCGGACCCCACGTGCCCACCTTTTTCGTTGCCAGATCGTAGGCATAGACGATGTTCGGATTTCCGCCACAGCCCTGCGCGGTGTGCGTGTACAGGACGTTCTTGTAAAGGTTCAGGGCATACGGCTTGCCGTTCGACGGCATCCATTTGGCGGGAGCCGCAATGTCTTCACCATCGGACGCATTCATCTGGTGCAGGCGTCCATCCCATGAGGCGGCGTAGATCGTGTACTTGCCGGGTGTACCAGCCACCGGGGCCACTACCGGAGTCGCCGTCTGCCCACCTGGACACAGAATGCCGCCGCCACGTCCCCCCGGTGCCGGTGGGTTCGTATTTTCAAAATGCTTGCGCCAGATCTGCTCGCCCTTCTGCACGTCAATCGCGAAGATGTTGTCATCCACGCCGGCCACGATCGCCACTTCGCGCATCTGCCCCTTGACGTTCAGACTGTTTACGATCAGCGGCGGAAACAGGGCATGCATCACCTTCGGCTGGTTATCCAGCTTCATGCTCCAGATCAGCTTCATGTCCTTGACGGTGGTGGGCGAAAGGATCTTTTCATCGCGCTGCCAGTTGGTGCGCTTCACGTCGTAGCCGTCGGTGAGCCAGTCTGCGGCAGGCAGAAGCCCCGCGCCCAAACACACAATCGCAATCGCAATATTTTTCCGGGACATGATCTGTAGTGCTCCGATGTTGTAAATGGCAGTGCTTGAAACGATTCACCGCGTCTGGTAGTATACACCAGAACGAAGGACTCCCAAATGACTTTCAAATCGCCCGTCACTCTCCTCGGCCTTGTTGCCGTCTCTGCACTTCCGGCCCTTGCCCAGGGCCGTGGCGGTGGCGATTGGGCCACTGCCGGGGGGGACGCCCAGCGCACAGCCTGGGTTCGCACCGACCCGAAACTCTCCCCGGAGACCCTGAAATCAACAAACTTCTCGTTCCTTTGGAAGAAGAAATTCGACAACGCCCCCCGCCAGGGGAACGGCCTGACTGCGCCCACTATCATGGATCGCTTTATCGGCCATCGCGGCTTCCGCTCTTACGCCTTTACAGGCGGCAGTTCTGACAATGTCGTCGTGATGGACACTGACCTGAGCCGCATCGAGTGGCAGAAGCACTTCGGTGGAGGCGCACCAGGGCAGGGAACAACTACATGCCCCGGCGGTCTGTCGGCAGCGGTGACTCGCCCCGTTGGCACGGCTTTCCCGAACACGGCCAATGTGGGGGGCGCCGGCGGTGGTGGTCGCGGTGGTCCGGCTAAATCGGGCGTCGGTGATCCGGATGAAGGCGCGATCATCCTCAAGGAAATGGCTGCTGCTGCGGCTGGACGCGCAGGTCAGGCCGGTCGTGGTGGTGCCCAGGCGGGACGAGGCCCCGGAGGCCCCGGTCGTGGTCGACTTCCCCAGTATGTTCATGCCATCTCGTCCGACGGCACGTTCCACTCCATGTATCTCTCGAATGGGGAAGAACCGAAACCGTCCGTCAAATTCCTCCCTGCGGGTGCGAACGTGACCGGCGTAGCTGTTGTCGATGGCGCCGCCTATGCTTCAACTGCCGGAGCCTGTAATGGAGCGCAGGATGGCATTTGGTCCCTCAACATGGAAACCGCTGCCGTCACCAGCTTCAAAGCGAACCCTGTGGGAATGGATGGCTTCTCCTTTGGCCCCGAGGGCCTCGTCTACGTCGCCACCGCAGAGGGTGAAGTTGTAGCCCTCGAACCGAAGACTCTCGCCCGCAAGGCCGCTTACGCAGCGGGTGGCCCGCTCACCTCCTCCCCCATACTCTTTGAAAACAAGGGCAAGACCCTGATCGCAGTGGGAGCGAAGGACGGCAGCATCCACATCATCGATGCCGCAGCCCCGGCAGCAGCCATCGCGAAGTCAAACGGCGGCGCAACCGTAGAAGCCCTTTCCACCTACATAAAAGGCGGCGTCCGCTACATCCTCGCTGCACGCGGCAAGTCCATCACGAACCACAAAGTGACCGATGCCGGAACCCTCGAAGCCAGCTGGACCTCGCCCGCCCTGCAGGGAGCGGCCAAGCCCATGGTCGTCAACGGTGTCGTCTTCGCACTCTCCGGCGGCGATAAATCCACGCCGGCGGTTCTGTACGCCCTCGATTCGGCCAATGGCAAGGAGATCTGGACGAGCGGCAAGACGATCACGTCGTTTGTCCCACGCAACGGTGGTCTGGCGGCAGGCGGCAGCGCTGTGTACTTCGGTACGCACGACGGAACCCTCTGGGCGTTCGGTGCGCCAATCGAGCACTAACGGCAGGCAATTGCTGATCGGGTCGGGAAGCTACCGGGACCGGTCTGATGCCGGCTCCGTGACATTCGACGGCACCAACATG
>Ga0114970_10004559_pt1 | contig 10069 bp, 6 predicted proteins | sample M_140205_XF_Meta_FD_87030 | JGI IMG/M metagenome (GOLD analysis project Ga0114970, IMG submission 87030) | Freshwater microbial communities from Lake Montjoie, Canada to study carbon cycling - M_140205_XF_MetaG | ecosystem: Environmental > Aquatic > Freshwater > Lake | place: Lake Montjoie... | reverse complement strand
CGAGCGGCGGATCCGGATGACGATGGGCTTCGCGCTGCTCATCACCGCGCTGTTCATGGTGGCGCGGAGCCTCGATTGGATTCAGGGCGGTGGCAACGCGATCGGCCTCGTGGGTGCGTCGCTCGTAATCGCGGTCGTAGTGAACGCGCTGCTCGGTGCGCTGATGACAGCCGGCGTGGGCCTCTACGCGCCGTGCATGGCCCTGGTGTTCGCGCTGGGCATGTCACCACGGGTCGCCTTTCCCATCATGATGGGCTCGTGCGCGTTTCTGATGCCGCCCGCCTCGGCGCGCTTCATCGCTGCGGGCGCCTATGACCGGAAGGCCAGCCTCATCATCGCGATCGCCGGGCTCGCGTCCGTACCGATCGCCGCCTTCGTGGTCAAGGAGCTGCCGCTGGATCTACTGAAGTGGCTCGTGATCGCCGTGATCGTGTACGCGTCGACGGTGATGCTGCGCGCCGCCTTCAGGAAATAGCGCCATGGAGCTGCTGCTGTTGAACCAGGAGGAGGTGCAAGCGCTGCTCGACCCGGACGCGCTGCTGACGGCGCTTGCGGAGGGATTCATCGCGCTCAGTGCCGGCCGGGTACAGGCACCAACGCGAAGCGAGCTTGGCGCCGCGGGCACCGGTCATCTACTCGTGAAGCCGGCGTGGATCGACGGCCATCCGATGGCGGTGAAGCTCGTCTCGACCTTTCCCGGTAACCGTGACCGCGGGATCCCGACGATTCAGGGGGTGATCGCGCTGGTGGATGCGGCGACCGGGACGCCGCTGGCGATCATGGACGGCTCGCACATCACCGCGATGCGCACCGCCGGCGGCGCCGCGCTCTCCGCCCGATGCCTCGCCCGCGCGGACGCCCGCGTGCTCGCGATCGTCGGGGCGGGCGTGCAGGGACTGGCGCATCTGCAACTGCTGCCGCGGGTCCGCGGGATCACCGAGATCCGCGTCGTGTCCCGCCGCCACGCGGACGCCGAGGCGCTGGCCGCCACCGACGCGCGTGCGCACGCCGTCGCGTCGGTCCGCGAGGCCGTGCGCGACGCCGACATCGTGTGCCTGTGCACCACGTCGGACACACCGGTCATCGAGGCCGCGTGGCTCGCGCCTGGGGCCCACGTGACGTCGGTGGGCTACGCGCCTCCCGGGGGCGAGTTGCCGCCCGAGGTCGTGCGGCGGGCACGGCTCGCCGTCGAGTCCCGCGTCTCGTTCAATCCGCCGCCGGGCGGGTGCGCCGAACTGGCGGGGCTCGATCCGGCACTGGGCACGGAGTTGGGGGAGCTGCTCGCGGGCCGCACGCCGGGGCGCACATCACCGAGGGAACTCACGGCGTACAAGTCGATGGGGCACGCGATGGAGGACCTGGTCGTGGCCGCGCTCGTGTACCGGCGAGCGCGCGAGCAGGGCGTGGGGCGGGCGGTTCGGTTGTAGGCGGCGCTCCGGTTCCGAACGTACCGCTCCTGCGGAGATCGGCAACGATCAGCGCCAGGGATTGGCCAACGTCGTGTTGGTGACAAAGGCGGAGTCCGTGAGCGCCTGAAGAAAGGCTAGGAGGTCGGCCTTGTCCCCCGGTGGCAGGGCAAATGCCCGCAGGCGGGAATCTTTGAACGGGTTGTCGCGGCCATCACCGGCATTCGGGCCCGCCTGCACCACTCGTCCGCCCCGCGCGTAATTCTCGAGCATGGCGTCCAGTGAGCCGACACTGCCGTCGTGACCATACGGGAAGGTCAGCGCCACGTTGCGGAGCGAGGGGATCTTCATCCGTCCCATGTCCAGCGCGCTACCGGTGACTTCCATCAGCCCGCGATTACGCGCGGGGTACGTTCCCGTCCCTCCAATGTTGTACAAGCCGGTATTGGCGAAGGCCTCGACAGCCCTCCCCGGAACCGTCGCCAGGGTGAAGTCCGCCCCCGCGTGACATTGCGTGCACCCGCGGCTCTCGAACAACGCCATGCCGCGCACGGCCGCCACCGACAGTGCCGCGGCATCGCCTCGACGATATCGATCGATCGGGGCATTGAAGGACAGGATCGTACGTTGAAACGCCGCGATGCTGCGCACGACGTTCTCGATGCGGATCGGTGATGGCTCGCCCGCGTAGGCGACGGCGAAGAGCTGCCGGTATAGGGCGACCCCCTGCAGGTCGCTCACGACCTGGGACTCCCGGCCCTTGAGCCCCATCTCAATGGGGGCATCGCCGAACATCGGAATCAGGGCGTGGAGCTCAAAGCTGTTCGTTGACGGGGCAGCCCAGCCGAAGGACAGCTGATAGGCCGCATTGCTCAGGCCGATCGAGTTGCGCGGGTGCACCTCACCGGTCGCACCCACCGACAGATTCTTGGCATCGGCGAACGCGAATTCCTGACGATGGCAGGACGCGCAGGAGAACGCGCCATTCACCGACAGCCGGGTGTCGTAAAACAGCCGACGTCCCAGCTCCACCTTGGCATCCGACATCGGATTGTCGCGCGGGACCACGGGCGCCGAGACGCCCGCCGGCAGCTTCCAGCGGAACGCGGCCGGATCACCCGACCATGGCGTGACATCGTCCGGGTCGGTCGGTGCCGCGCCATCGCGACCACAGGCGCTCAACAGGAACACCGACGCAAGACGCGCAACCACCGGGATCAATCGCGGCCACTGGATCATCGGTCGGCTACCGCACACCAACGAGTCCACGTGCCGCGTCGCGCAACCGCTTGGAGTCAAAACCGACGCCGGCCCGGAACACGGTGACCACGCGATAGAGATCCTGCGGATTGACCGCCGGATTCCCCTCCACCAACACCAGATCCGCCCGACGTCCGGGGGTGATCGCACCAATCTCCTGCTCACGACCGAGAATCCGAGCGCCGTTGAGCGTCAGAATGCGGATCGCCGCCTCGGCCGAGAAGCCCGCTTCACGCAGCATCTCGAAGTTGCGGAGATTGCCGAAGCCCGGGAGGAAGCCAGTGCCCCATGGGTCGGAGCCGGCACCGAGCAGGCCGCCGGCCTGCACGAAGTCGTACTCCCAGCGCATCATGTTCTTGAGCAGTGCGGGACTCACGGTGAGGCCACCATCCGTCCCAAGGGCGGCATGGTTCGCCTCCACCTCGCGGCGGACCTCCGGATCGAGCATGGCCATCGCGGCCGTGTCCAAACGGAAACGTTCGCGCGAAAAGCTCTCATATACGGCGAGCGTGGACACCACGGGCGTGCCGATCTTCGCCAGACGACGAATGGACGCCTGCACGGCGGGCGACCCGGCATCGATCGTACTCTGAATGCGCATGTTCTCCGGCGGACAGACATCCGGTTGCTTCCCCGGCACATAGTCACTCGCCGTAATGAAACCATGTTGGAGCGCATCGATCCCCGCGTCGGCCGCTTCGGCGAAGGTGACGGAGCAGAGATGCCCCGTGACCTTGAGTCCTCGCGCGTGCGCGGCCCGAATGACCTCGCGCAGCATCGCCCGCGAGATGCGCCCCTGCACCTTGACCCAGGTGGCCCCCTCGGCCGCCCAGTAGGCAATCACGCGCCGGGCTTCCGCGGCCGAGGTGAGCGGCCGCGCATTGATGCTGCCCGTAGCGGCGCCATCGAGGTACGGGCCGGTGATCAGATAATCCGGGCCGGGGAGACGACCGGCATCGATGGCCTGCTTCATGGCCCGCTCTTGATACGGGAGCATGCTCCCAGCGCTCATGGCGGTGGTGACACCGTGCGCGAGGTACAGCAGGGGGCCGCTGGTACTCATCTGCGTGACGCGTTTGACGCCACCGAAGTACGAGTGCTCATGCAGCCCGACCAGTCCGGGAATCAGCGTGTGCCCTGGACGCTCCAAGCGTAGCGCGCGCGGGGGGATCGCGAGGACACCGACTGGTCCCGCCGCGGCGATACGACCATCTCGTAAGAGGACCGTCTGATGGGCTGCGGACGGCGCGCCGGTGCCATCGATCACCGTCACGTCGATCAGCGCCACGAGTGGCGCATCGACGGACACAAATGGGCGCATGGCGTCCGTGACCGGCAGACGCCTAGTCGCGGTGGGCTGTGCCGGGAGCGCGTCCAACGCGCCGGCGCTCGCCAGGAGCCATGCCGCGGCACACGCGAAGATTCGACGCAGACGGACGATCATCACCAAGGGCCTCCAAGAGGGAATGCCGTCGATATACGGCGCCGCGCGCCACGCTGTCCAGTCGGCAGGGGGTCGGCCGGGCGCCGGGTATGTACTTGACAAGTAACGTTGCGGGCTGGAGCATACCCGTGCTGGCAGTCTAATAAGCAAATATCCTAGCCCCCTCCTCCAGGAGCTCCTTTGTTTCCCGTCCCTCCTTTCGGTCGACGCGGGCCGAGGACATGGCTGTTAACAGCCGCCATGACGTTCAGCCCCGCCCTGCTCACGGCGCAAGCCAACAGTGTCCTCACCGGTCGAGTGACCGATCGTGCGTCAGGCCAACCCATCAACGGGGCACGAGTCGCGCTTCTCGGGGACGCCACGATTGGGGCCAACACCGATGCCGACGGACGCTTTTTCGTTCGCGGTGTGCCGGCGGGCAGCCAGACCGTCCGCGCGCTGCGCATCGGCTACCGTCCCGAGTCCATGCCGATCACCGTGAAAGGCAACGATACGCTGCGAGTGAACCTGTCCCTGTCGGTCTCGGCGGTCGATCTCGCGCAGGTGGTCGTCACGGGCACGGGTGGCGCCGTCGAGAAGCGTAAGATCGGCGCGTCGATTGGCACCATGGACGTGTCGGCGCAGCAGGAGCTGATGCCGGTGAATAACTTCACCTCGGTGCTCGCCGGAAAGATGACCGGCGTGCGCTCGGTGGGCGTGGGCGGCGGCGTGGGCGGCTCACAGGATCTGCGCATCCGTGGCATCGCCTCGTTCTCGCTCAACCAACGACCGGTGGTGTACATCGATGGCGTGCGGGTCGACTCGCGCGGCACCGAATGGACGACGTCCACGGGCATGGCGGCCACCGCCTGCTGCTCCTTCTCGGGCGGCACCTCGGCGGATCGTCTCAGCGACCTCAACCCGAACGATATCGAGCGGGTGGAAGTGCTGAAGGGTGCCGCCGCGGCCACGCTCTACGGCTCCGAAGCCACCAACGGGGTCATTCAGGTCTTCACCAAGAAGGGACGCGGCGAAGGACCGATCCAGTGGAACCTTGGCCTTGGTAGCGGCTACAACCGCCTCCGGGACAACCTCCCCACCAAGGAATTTCCGCGTTTCAAGGGGCCGGATGGCTTCCAGGCGCTCGACGCGAACGGCTTGATCCAGAATGGGCCGTACAACTCCGTCGATATCAGCGCGCAGGGCGGCACGTCCAAGTCGACCTTCTTTGTCTCCGCGCTCGGCACCAAAGAAGTGGGTTCGATCCAGCCCAACGATCAGACAAAGGGCAATCTGCGCGCCAACATCACCTTCGTGCCGAATTCGAAGTGGACGGTGGACGTCAAGACTGCGTACACACGCAACGTCGTGAACGAGCTACAGGCCGGCAACAACTGGACGGCACTCCTTGGGAATGCCATGAATGGCAATCCGCGCACGGCCACGGCGGCACGCCCGTATGGCGAGGCGTGGGTCCCCGTCGCCGACATCGCCTCCATGGAGACGAAGAGCGACGCCGACCGCTGGACCGGCGGCCTGACGCTCTCCTACGCCATGCGATCGAACTTCACCCATCGCCTGATCTTCGGTACGGACGTGGTGAATGAGCAGAAGTCCCGTTTCTTCCCCTACGCGGGCGCCTTCGGTCCGGCCGGTGTCACCAATGGCCAGCGCAACATCGGCCTCCGCAATTACCGCACGACGACGTTCGATTACCTCAGCACGCTCAACTACAACCTGCCGTTCGGCATCACCAGCGTCCTCTCCTTCGGCGGTCAGGGCTTCTGGGAAAGCCAGCGCCTCAACATTGCCGTGGGCAACAACTTCCCGGGTCCCGGTGTCTCCACCGTGGCGGCCGGTGCCGTCACGAACGGTGGTGAAGCGTTCACGGAAACAATCAACCTCGGCCTGCTCGCGCAGAACCGCTTTGCTTGGAATGATCGCCTCTTCGTGACCGTGGGCGCCCGCATGGACGGCAACTCGGCGTTCGGTAAGGACTTCGGTTTCCAGCAGTACCCGAAGGTGGACGCCTCGTACGACCTCTCGAAGCACCGGAAGCTTGTGCCCGACGTCGTCAGCGCCCTGCGCCTGCGCAGTGCCATGGGCCGTGCCGGCAAAATGCCGGGACCGTTTGACTCCTTCCAGAGCTTTGCGGCGGCGCCGGTGTTCAAGGACGTCCCGGGCATCGTGCCCCTCAACCCCGGCAACCTCGACCTGCGTCCAGAAGTGACGACGGAACAGGAATTCGGCTTCGAACTCGGACTCTTCGAAGATCGCCTCGGCATCGAAGCCTCGCGGTATTTCTCCACCACGCGCGATGCGATCGTCAACCGCCCGTACGCGCCCTCGCAGGGCTTCAATCAGGCGCAGCGCGTGAATATCGGTGCGCTCGAGAACCGTGGATGGGAAGCGACGATCAAATACCTGATCGTCAGCACGCCCACCTTCGATTGGAGCACCAACATCAACGTGGACGGGAACAAGAACCTGGTGACCGATCTCGGGGGGGTAACCCTCGCTGGCACGGCGGTCAAAGTCGGGTATCCCGTGCAGGGCGTCTGGGGACAGAAGCCGAATGGCTACAGTGTCGTGAACACCGGGACCACATGCGCCGGCCAGCCGATCCAGAGTTGGGGGTGCCCGACGACCACCCGATCGGCCAGCCCGGAATTCTTCGGTTCGCCACTCCCGACCTTCAACGGCTCGTATTCCCAGACACTGCGCTATAAAACGCTCACGTTGTACGGCTTGCTGAGCATGGAACGGGGCGCGTGGTTCAACAACGGTGATCGTCCCTACCGTATCCGTCAGGGTGGATCGGATGAGTACCTCTCAGCGCTCGGTACGAACGGTGAACGTACCTTCCGGGCCGACTCGATCTATCAGTGGTCGAGCATCCTCACCCACTTCGATAAGCGGGACAATGTCCGCCTGCGCGAAGTGTCCCTCACGTGGCAGGTGCCGGACGGGCTGAGCAAGCTGTTCGGGACGCAGCGCACGACGATGTCGCTCTCTGGGCAAAATCTCATGTGGTGGGACGGCTGCAATTGCGTCGACCCGAACATGAACTACGCCGGTGGCGACTCGTTCACGATCAATAGTGGCTTCCTCGCGCAGCCTGCCGCGCGTCAATATCGTCTCCAGATTCGCACGAGGTTTTGATCCCATGACCCGTAATTCACGACATGCGGTGCTCGGGGTTCTGGCCGCCGCGTCCCTGTTCGTCACGGGCTGCTCGGGCATTCTCGAAGTCGAGGATCCGCAGGCCTTCGGCGACGCCGACCTGAATTCTCCGGTCATCATCAAGAACGTCGCCGACGGCGCCGAGGGCAGCCTGCATCAGGCCTTCGATGACGTGGTGGTCGTCACGGCGCTCCAGGGCGACGAGATCGAGTCCACATCCACCTGGGTCGACTGGGAAGACATTTCGGAAGGTCGCCTGCGCGGCGATTGGGCCACCGTCGGCTCCTTCTCCGGCCCGCTCGACGCGGTCCTCCGGGCGCGCTACGCGGCACAGAGCGCGTCGGATCGCATCAAGACCGTGCTCGGCGCGACGGCCAATGCCAGCCCGCTGCTCACGCAGGTGACCTGGGTGGATGGATTCGCCGATCTGCTGATCGGATTCAGTTACTGCGAAGGCCCGCTCACGCAAGGCGGCGCGCGCGAACCCAACACCAAGTTCTTCCCGCAGGCGGTGACGAAATTCACGGCCGCGTTGACGCTGGTGAACAGCATTCCGGCGGCGGATCAGCCGAAGTGGCGCTCCGTCATCCTCGCATCACGGGCCCGCGCCAATCTGTTCGCCGGCAACTACGATGCGGCGCTTGCCGATGCCTTGGCCGTCCCAGCCGGGTTTGTGAAGGAAGCGGTCTACGCGGAAGGGGCCGCCAACCAGCAAAGCACGACGGGCAACCAGCTGCACCAAAACCGCAACCGCTCTGGCGGCCTGCGGCGCCTGTACCATTCGCGCGTGCTCGGCACGTTTAACGCCTCCTCGTACACCAACGGGGCGCTCTCCGACTGGTTCGATCCGACCAAGCCCGATCCGCGCATGGCGGTGACCCGCAAGTTGAACGAGAAGGGGGTCAACAATCGCTTCGACTATTTTGGTATCGCGAAGTATTCCGACCGGGCGGCCAACCAAGTTTTGATCACCTCCCGGGAGATGGCGCTGGTCGCCGCCGAGGTCTACATGCGGAAGGGCGACTTCGCGAGCATGGCGACGAAGCTGAATGAGAACCGCACGGCCGTCGGGCTCGCACCGATTCCGGCACCGAGGGACGCCGCGTCGGCGCAGAGTGCGCTGCTGAACGAGCGCATGGCGGTCCTGTTCGTCGAGGGACAGCGCATGTACGACCTGCACCGGTTCAACCTCGTGCGTGGCGTGCTCGGCGGCGATCGGTCCACCATGCTGCCGCTGTCGCGGAACGAGATTCTCGCCAACCCGAACATGAAGGAGGGGCAGGCCACCTGTCCGAAGCTGAGCTGACAAGCGATCGGCAGAGCGAAACCGGGAGTGGATATCCGTCCGCTCCCGGTTTGTCGTCGCGCCGGGACTTTTTCTGGGTGGCGGGTGCGACCGTCGTCAGCCTCGGGGCGATGCTCACCGGCTGCAGCAGTGACGGGGGCACCAGCCCTACCACGCCGCTGCTGTCAACCAAAGGGACTCTGGATGGGCTGCTGGTCAACGTGCAGGGGACGCCGCAGGGCAACTTCGGCACGCTGATCCTCATGTATCCGACCGGCCAGCATGTGGGGATGACCGTCGCCCCCGACGCCAACGGGAAGTTTCGCCTCACGGATCTCCCCGCGGGTGAATATCAGCTGCGCTTTCAGGCCGCGGGGCAGGCGATCGTCCCGGAACCCTATCAGCACCCGATCAAGTTCGCGATCGACGCCGGTAAAACCACACAGCTCACCGTCCGGATTCAGCGGGGATCGTTCGCGCAGAATCAGGTCGAGATCTACTGCGGCGACGATTTCTTCCAGGCCCAGCCCGATGGCCCGGAGAACGGTGAGACGATCGTGCCGATCGGCACCGTCGTGTGCTGGTACAACGTGGGACGCAAGGTGCACACGGTGACCGGCGGCCCCTGGGACGATTCCGGCGATTTGCAAAAGACGCAGTCCTATATCTGGGTGGCCACCGTCCCCGGTGTGCACGCCTATCGATGTACGTACAACCAGCCGGGGATGCGCGCCACGCTTCGCGTGGTCAGTCGCTGAGCCCGGTCCTTCTTTCCCTCACGCGGAGTTAGGGACATGCATGCCCGTCAATGGCAACTGATGGCCGCCGTCGGCCTCTCAGTGCTCACGCTGCCGCTCGGCGCCGATGCGCAGGTCAGCTACGCGCGCGCCGAGCAGCTGCTCAACTGGAACACCGATCGGTTGGTGAGTGGCGACGTCGTACAGCCGGAATGGCTGAAGGATGGCAATCGCTTCTGGTACCGGAACAAGCTGGCCGACGGATCGGAGTTCGTCCTCGTCGATCCCGTAACGAACAGCCGGCGCGCGTTGTTCGATCATGTCCGTCTCGCGCGGGCGATGACGCTGGCCAGCGACACGGCCTTCGATGCGAAGAAGTTGCCGTTCCAGACGTTTCGCTTCGGCCGTGATGCCACCGACGAAAACGAGATCGAGTTCACGGCCGTGCGGAAGCGATTCGTCTGCAACATCACCACGTACGCCTGTGCCGTCGGCGATACCCTCCCCAGTGATGTGCCCTACGTCGCCTCACCGGACAAGAAGCTCGAGGCGTTCGTGCACCGGAACAACCTGTGGGTGCGGAGCCGGGAGACCAAAAAAGATTCCGTGCAGCTGACCACCGATGGCGTCGACTACAACGCCTATGGCATCACGATGCCGCGTCCGAGCCAGCTGCAGCGTCCGATGCCGGTGCGTCCGACACTGCGATGGTCGCCGGACAGTCGCCGCATCGCGGTGCTCCGTCAGGATGAGCGCTACGTGGAACAGATGCACT
>Ga0114970_10004557_pt1 | contig 10069 bp, 9 predicted proteins | sample M_140205_XF_Meta_FD_87030 | JGI IMG/M metagenome (GOLD analysis project Ga0114970, IMG submission 87030) | Freshwater microbial communities from Lake Montjoie, Canada to study carbon cycling - M_140205_XF_MetaG | ecosystem: Environmental > Aquatic > Freshwater > Lake | place: Lake Montjoie... | reverse complement strand
GGGCTTCCCGCGACGCGGACTCAATCGATGAATCGCACGCGCCACGAGTTCCTTGCCGGTGCCGCTCTCCCCTTCGATGAGGACCGTACTGGTGACGGGCGCAATCTGCTCCACTTTCACCAGCACTTCGCGAATCGCCGCCGACTCACCAACCAGTCCCGTGAGCTCGGCCAGCCGCTGACGCTCGAGCCGCCGCTTCACGCTGTCCACGACATCCTCGATCCGCACCGGCTTCGGCCACACCTCGGCGTACCCGACGTCCCGCAACCGCTCAACCATCTGCGGATCGGACACGTCGGTGAAGCCGAGTACGGCCACATTGTCCCACAACAGCTGTCGGACGAGCGACATGTTCGCCGCGTCGAGCAGGGCACCCGTTAACACCACGATGTCGGGACGTGCCCGGCGCACGTCGCCGCGGACATCATCCATCGGCGAGATCGTGACCGTCGTAATCCCCGCCGCCTCGAGCGCGGCGTTCAATCGCACCGCCGGCTCGACATCGGTCATGAGTATCGCTACGACGCTCGCCGCGCCGTCATCCACACCGCCACGCCGCATGGCTGCGGGGCGCGGACGTGCGCTCACGCCTTCCCTGCCCGCTTGTAGAACGGCAACGTCACCACACGGGCGGGCAACTTCCGTCCGCGGATATCGATCTCGAAGGTGGTGCCTTCCACCGCCGCCGCCGCGGGCAGATAGCAGGTGCCGATCGGAACGCCGAGCGATGGGCTCATACAACCACTGCACACGTCACCAATGGTGACGCCACCGTAGACCACCCCATGCCCATGTCGCGGGATCGCGCGCTCGTCTATCGTGAAGCCAACCAGCCTGCGGTCGGTGCCTTCCTGGCGCTGACGGACGAGCACCTCCTTGCCCAGAAACGGCTCGCGCTTGGCAAGCTTCACCAGCCAGTTCAACCCCGCCTCGATCGGCGTGGTGCGATCGTCGAGCTCGTTGCCGTACAGGCACATGCCGGCCTCGAGACGCAGCGAATCGCGGCAGCCGAGGCCCGCCGGCGTCACGACACCGGCGGCCATCACGGCGTTCCACACGGCCACCGCCTGCGACGCGTCGAAGTACAACTCGAATCCGAGTTCGCCCGTGTAGCCAGTGCGCGAAATGATGCACGGCACGCCGGCCACGTTGCCTTCGGTGAACCAGTAGTACTTGATCCCGTCGAGCGGCACATCGGAGAGCGACGCCACGATGGCGGGCGCCTGCGGTCCCTGCACGGCCAGGAGAGCGATGCTGTCAGAGATGTCCGTCATCGCGCAATCGAAGCCGGCGATGTGGGCCTGCAGATGCGCGAGATCCTTGTCGCGATTGCTGGCATTGATGACCAGCATCAGGTGATCGGCGAACCGATAGACGAGCAGGTCATCGACGATCGTGCCGTCGGCGCGCAGCAGCGTGGAGTATTGGATCTGTCCGACGGCCAGCGCTTCGACGTCGTTACTCGTCACCGAGGACACGAATCGGATCGCATCCGGACCGCGCACGATCACTTCACCCATGTGCGACACATCGAACATGCCGCACGCGGTGCGCACGGCGTTGTGCTCGGCGGTGATGCCGGTGGGATACTGCACCGGCATTTCGTAGCCGGCGAAGGGGACGATCTTCGCGCCGAGTGCGACGTGAACGTCGTGGAGTGGCGTGCGCTTGAGCGGGCCGGGAGCGTTAGCTGTCATGTCTCGAAAAGAAGCAGGACGCGACCGGAGCGGCCGCGCCCTGTAACATGACCACTGTGGCAGGAACCTGCCAGCGAATTGCCACGCTGACAGGAATTCCAGCAGAACTCAGGCGATCGCGGCCATAACCTCGGCCGCGTGGCCGGCGGGCTTGACCTTGGTGAAGACCTTGGCGATCTGCCCCGTGGGGTCGATCAGGAAGGTGGTGCGTTCCACCCCCATGTACGTCTTGCCGTACATGGACTTCTCCTTCCACACGTCGTACGCCTGCAAGACGGTCTTCTCTTCGTCGGCGAGCAGCGTGTACGGAAGTTCGAACTTGGCCTTGAACTTCAGGTGTGACTTCACGGAGTCGGGGCTGATCCCGAGAATGACAGCTTTCGATGCATCGAACTGCGGGAGCGCATCGCGGAACTCACACGCTTCCACGGTGCAGCCGGGGGTGTCGTCCTTCGGATAGGCAAAGAGCACGACCCACTGACCACGGAGCGACGACAGCGTGAGCGTGTCGCCCGCATCGGTGGGAAGCGTGAAGTCGGGGGCGGGTGTTCCTTCGGCGATTGGCATAGCGTGTGAATTCCGGATTAGAGCGCTTCGTTCCCCATCAGCGCGGCCATGATTGCTTTTTGAATATGGAGGCGATTCTCGGCCTCGTCCCACACCATGCTTTGCGGTCCGTCGAGCACCTCGGCCGTGACTTCTTCGCCGCGGTGCGCCGGCAGGCAGTGGAGGAAGATCGCGTGCGGTGCGGCGCGCGCCATGAGCGGCGCGTCGACTTGATAGAGCGAGAACGCGAGCGCGCGCTTGGCCTGCTCTTCCTCCTGCCCCATGGAGGCCCACACATCGGTGGTGACTACGTCGGCGCCAGCGGCGGCCTCGCGCGGATCACGCAGCAGGTGCACCCACCCCGACGCCACGCCGGCGCGCAAGAAATCGTTGTCGGGGTCGTAGCCCTCAGGACAGGCCAGCTTGAGGGTGAAGCCCAGATGCGCGGCCGCTTCAATCCACGAGTTGGCCATATTGTTGCCGTCACCGATCCAGGCCACCGTCTTCCCGCGGATGTCACCATGATGCTGCTGGATGGTGAGCACATCGGCCAGGATCTGACAGGGATGGGACAGGTCGGTGAGGCCGTTGATGATGGGCACCTTGGCGTACTCGGCCAACGTTTCCACGTCGGCGTGCGCGAAGGTTCGGATCATGATCCCGTGGACGTACCGGTCGAGCACCCGGGCCGTATCGGCAATCGGCTCGCCACGACCCAGCTGGACATCGCGTGGCGATAGAAAGTGCGCGGTACCACCCAGCTGGGTGACCCCGACCTCGAAGGAGACGCGGGTGCGCGTGGAGGACTTCATGAAAATCATGGCCAACGCCTTGCCCAACAACGGCTTGCGGTCGTAGGCGCCGGTGCGCATACGCTCGGCCAGATCGAGCAGGGCGAACGTCTCCGCAGGGGAGAAGTCGGCGATGTTCAGGAAATCGCGATGCGGCGGAGGGTTATGCGGCATCCGTGGAAAGTTATTGCGCACATGCGGCGGGACCAAGCCTTCGGCCGCACAGGCCGCCGTCGGGCTAGAGGATGTACTTCCGGAGGTCCTCATCCTCGCTGATCGACTTGAGCCGATCCCGCACCATCACGGCGTCCACGATTACCGCATCCTTCCCGCGGTCTGGCAGCTCGAAGAGCACGTCTTCCAGCAGCGTGGTCATCACCGTGTGCAGCCGACGCGCGCCGATGTTCTCCATGCGCTCGTTCACCCGGGTGGCCACCCGCGCCAACTCAGCGATGCCGTCTTCCTTGAACTCGAGTGACGCCCCCTCGGCTTCGACCAATGCGGCGTACTGCTTGGTGAGCGCGTTCTCAGGCTCCGTCATGATGCGCACGAAGTCCTGTTCGGTGAGCGGCTTGAGCTCCACGCGAATGGGGAAGCGGCCCTGCAGCTCGGGAATGAGATCGCTGGGCTTCGACACGTGAAACGCGCCAGCGGCGATGAACAGGATGTGATCGGTTTTCACCATCCCGTACTTCGTTTGCACGTTCGACCCTTCTACGATCGGCAGCAGATCGCGCTGCACCCCTTCGCGTGACACATCGGGGCCACCGCCCTGCCCTCGCTCGCCGGCAATCTTGTCGATCTCGTCGAGAAAGATGATGCCCATCGCTTCGGTGCGTTCGAGCGCATCTTCGGTGATGTCATCGAGGTCGATCAGCTTCTCGAGTTCCTCGTCCATCAAGATGCGACGCGCCTCGCTCACCTTGACGGTGCGGCGCTTCTTTTTCTTCGGCATCATGTCGCGGAACCACTCGGCCACGCTCTCCATGCCCTCGTTACCGCCGGGGGTCACCATGCCGGGCATGCCGGGGCCCGACTGCGTCACCTCGAGCTCCACTTCGCGGCCATCGAGCTGACCGTCCAGCAGCAACAGGCGCAGCTTGTCACGCGTGCGCTTGTGACGCTCCAGTGCGGCGTCGTGCTCGGCCTTCACCTCCGGCGCATCACCCGTCGCGACCGGCGGCACCGGCAGCAACAGGTCGAGCAATCGTTCGTCCACTTTTTCATTGGCGAGATCTTCGATTTCCGACTCACGCTCGGTGCGCACCATGTCGATGGCGTTCTCGATGAGATCGCGCACCATGGATTCCACATCACGACCCACGTAGCCCACTTCCGTGAACTTCGAAGCCTCCACCTTGGCGAACGGCGCTCCCGACAGCTTGGCCAGACGGCGCGCGATCTCGGTTTTCCCCACGCCGGTGGGGCCGATGAGGATGATGTTGTTGGGGGAGATCTCCTCGCGGATCGCTTCCGGGGCCCGCTGACGGCGCCACCGATTGCGCAGCGCGATCGCCACCGACTTCTTGGCGTCGGCCTGACCGACGATGTAGCGATCCAGCTCCGCCACGATCTGCCGCGGCGTGAGGTCGGCGAGCCGAGCGATTGCCTGTTGGGTGCGAGGAGAGGGCATCACGAACGCTAACGATCGGCCTTGCTTTCGGGGATGTCTCGGCGTCGCCGAGTTGACCGCCTGCGGCCGCGACCGCTTACGCGGTAGGTTCGAGTACCGTGATGTTCGTGTTCGTGTAAATGCAAATCTCGCCGGCGATCGTGAGGGCCTTCTTCACGATCTCGGCTGGGGAGAGCGTGGTCTCGCGCACGAGGGCGCGGGCGGCGGCCTGCGCATAGGCCCCGCCGGAGCCGATGGCGAGAATGCCGTCGTCGGGCTCGATGAGTTCGCCGTTGCCACTTAGCATGAAGCCGTGATCGACGTCGGTGACGATCAGCATGGCCTCGAGGCGACGGAGCACACGATCGCTGCGCCATTCTTTGGCCAGTTCGACGGCGGCCTTGGGGAGGTTGCCCGGAAAGCGATCGAGCTTCTCCTCGAACTTCTCGAAGAGGGTGATCGCGTCGGCCACGGAGCCGGCAAAGCCGGCGATCACGCGTCCGCCCTTAAGGGGACGGACCTTCACCGCCTGAGACTTGGCGATGGTGTCGCCCACGGACACCTGCCCGTCGCCGCCAATGGCCACGCGTCCGTCGCGACGGACAGCGAGAATAGTGGTAGCTCGAATGATTGGGAGAGGCATATTTGAGGAATGTATCCCATCACCTACGCCGATGTAGTGGCCGCCCGCACCCGGCTGCGCCCATTCCTGGACCCGTCCCCGGTCCGTCATTACCCGCCATTGGACGAGCTCGTGGGGCACGGCGTCCGCGTGCTGGTGAAGCACGAGAACCATCTGCCCACGGGCAGCTTCAAGGTGCGCAACGGGACGTCGTCCATCACGGCCCTGACCGACGAGGAGGCGGCCCGTGGCGTGATTGCTGCCTCCACGGGCAACCATGGCCTTGGACTGGCATGGTCGGGCGCGCAGCGCGGCGTGTCGGTCACGATCTGCGTGCCGCGTGGCAACAACCCGGAGAAGAGCGCGGCGATCCGTGGACTGGGGGCCACGCTCATCGAAGTGGGCGAGCGGTACGACGAAACGATCGCCGCCTGTCGCACGCTGGCTGATCGCGATGGCAAGACGTTGGTGCACTCGACGAATCACCGCGAGGTGATTGCCGGCGCGGGCACGATGACGGCGGAGTTATTGGAGCAGGCGCCGGAGATTGACGCGATCATCATCGCACTGGGCGGCGGCTCACAGGCCGTGGGCGCGTCGGTGGTGCGGGATGTGCTCAAGCCCGACGTCGAGGTCTACGCGGTGCAGAGCATCGGCGCCTCAGCGCAGCACGATGCCTGGCACGACGGCGTGCCGCGCGCGGGCGCACCGGTGCAGACGTTCGCCGAGGGGATCGCGACCGGCGCGACGTACGACCTGACGTTCGCGGCGCTGCGCGACGGATTGGCCGGGTTCGTGCTGGTGGAGGAAGAGGCGATTGCGAAGGGTGTCCGCGATCTGTGGCGGATCACGCATAATCTGGCCGAGGGTGCCGGGGCGACCGGACTGGCGGGGCTGCACCTGCTGGCGCCGCGGCTGGCGGGGCGCACGGTGGGCATCATCCTGTGCGGGGGCAATCTCGACGCGTCTCGCGCTGTTACGGTGTTGTCCGGGGGCACGCCGTATTGAGTTTTGAGTTGGTGGTGTTGAGTTGGTGTGCTTCCGGATAGGTGATGGTCGGCGATGCACCTCCCTTTCTCCGCTTCCTGCGGGCGGGACGCGTGGGTTCACCGAGCGAGTGAGGTGCGGCCGCCCGCAGAGGCGGCTGCAGGGAGAAGCATCGCCGACCTACCGGTGGGCGGGGGGAGCACTTGGCTTGGACCGCGGCGGCGGCGTGCCTTCGGGGAGCTCGTGGCGCGCGAGCCGCGTCGCGGTGATTGCTGTCGGGCTTTGCGGGCGCGCGTGGTTCCCCGCGGTTTCCTTCTCCCCGCGACTGCGCGCCGGACTTACCGTCGGGGCGCGGGGCCATCGGCAGACAACGCGGGCGTGATTTCCGGCCGGCCTGTGCGAGTGTAGCCGCTCGGCCCGTGGGGCTCCACGGCGGCTCTCTGCGAGGCGCGCGCGGGCTGTCGCGGCGCTCCTACGATGCACCCCGCAGAAAAGCCGACGAGGAGTTCCCCACGGGCCGACGCGGCGTACGCGCCCAAGCCAGCCACCGCACGCACCACGACCCCAGCCGCGAGCAGACCACCACACACACAAGAGCTAGGCGCGCGGGTGCGCCTGCCGATAGACCTTTTTGAGGCGTTCGACGCTGGTGTGCGTGTAGATCTGCGTGGTGCTGATGCTGGCGTGACCGAGCAATTCCTGCACGGCGCGGAGGTCGGCGCCGCCATCGACCATGTGCGTGGCGAAGGAGTGCCGTAGCGAGTGCGTGCTGAGTCCTGCTCCTTCGTCCACGGCCGACAGCAACTGCACGACGGCGTGCTGAATGGCGCGCGGGCTCATGCGGCCGCCGCGTTCACTCAGGAACACCGCACTGCGCGCCGGCTTGATGGCGCCGTCTTTACGCTTCGCGAGCAGCGTGTCGCGCTTCACGAGATAGTTGCGCAGCGCGCGTTGGGCGTGGTCGCCGAGCGGCACGATGCGTTCCTTACGGCCCTTGCCGCGCACTTTGACCTGTTGGGCGACGAGATCGAGATCGCCGAGATCGATGCCGCGCAGTTCGGAGAGTCGGAGTCCGCTCGAGTAGAACAGTTCGAGCATCGCGAGGTTGCGCACGTCGGTAAACTCGAGACTTTGCGCGCGCGTGGCGGCGTGTTCCAGCAGCGTGGCGGCCTGCCGCTTGTCGAGATAGGCGGGCAGCGTGCGCGGCAGCCGCGGCGACTTCACCGCGCGCGCCGGATTCACGTCGACCCGTTCATCGCGGTGCATCCAGCGATAGAAGCTGCGCACGGCCGACAGCTGACGCGCCACCGAGCGTTTGGCGAGTCCACGGCGCGTGCAGTGCGCCATAAAGCCGCGGATGTCCGTGCGTCCGAGCGCGTTCCAGTGCCACCCGTCAATGCCATGCGTGCTGGCGAGCCAGGTGGAGAACTCGCGCAGGTCGCGCCGGTACGCCGAGATCGTGTTGAGCGAGAGGTCGCGCTCCTTGGCGAGATGGACGAGGAACTCGTCGATCTCGGCGGTGAGTGCCGTGTCGGGCACGTCCGTGTCGGGCACGTCCGTGTCGGGCACGTCCGCGGGCGGGAGCGCGGCCTCGTCGCTCACGCGTGCATCACCCGTGGATTGCCATCGGAATGATGCCCGAGGCATCACGCCACTCTGCCATGGCGGTGAGCGCGCGCTCGGCGAACAGCTCGCGCTTCTTCGCCTTGTCCTTCAGCACCTTCGGCGCGACACCTTCGAGCTCATCGAGTAACCCGAAGTTGGCGTTCATTGGCTGGAAGTGTTTCGGGTCGGCTTCGCGCATGTAGCGATAGAGCGCTCCCATCATGGTGGCAGGCGGCGGCACCACTGGGGCGTCACCGGCGATCTGTCGAGCGAGATTGATGCCCGCCAACAAGCCGGTGGCGCTACTCTCGGTGTAGCCCTCAACGCCGGTGATCTGCCCCGCGAACATCAGCATCGGCGCGTCGCGCAACGACAGATGCGACGACAACGCGGCCGGTGCATTCACGTAGGAATTGCGATGAATGGACCCGAAGCGCAGAAACTCCGTCTCGGCCAAGCCCGGGATCATGCGGAACACGCGCGCCTGCTCGGGGATGCGCAGGCGGGTCTGAAAACCCACGAGGTTCCACATGCGACCGCCGCGATCTTCCATGCGTAGCTGCACCACGGCGTGCGGCCGCGTCGTGGAGCGTGGGTCTTGCAGCCCGATGGGCTTCATCGGACCGAAGCGCAAGGATTCGCGTCCACGGCGCGCCATTTCTTCGATGGGCATGCACCCTTCGAAGTAGGGTACCGCGTCGAACTCGTGGGCGGTGAACTGGTCGGCGGTGGTGAGAGCATCGATAAACGCTTCGTACTCGTCACGTGTGAAGGCGCAGTTGAGATACGCCCCTTCGTCGCCGGCGCCGTCCATCGTTTCCTTGCCCCAGCGCGAGGCGCGGAAGGCGATGCTCTGGTCGATCGACTCGAGGGACACCACGGGCGCGATGGCATCGTAGAACGCCAGGGACTCGACGCCGAGCCGCGCGCGGATCGCATCAGCCAGCGCGTCAGAGGTGAGCGGGCCGGTGGCGATGATGCCGACCTCGGGGAGCGCCGTGACTTCCTCGCGCGACACGCGGATACGCGGATGCGCGTGAATGCGATCGTGCACGTGCTGCGAGAAGATCTCGCGATCGACCGTGAGCGCCGATCCGCCCGGGACGCGCGACTGATCGGCGCAGTCGAGGATGAGTGAGCCGAGCTGCCGCATTTCGGCTTTCAGCAAGCCGTGCGCGTTGCTGGTTTCGGTGCTCTTGAACGTGTTCGAGCAGACGAGTTCACCGAGCTTCTCGGTGCGATGCGCGGCGGTGCCGCGGACGGGACGCATTTCATGCACCACGACAGAATGCCCGCGTTCGGCGAGCTGCCAGGCGGCCTCGCTTCCGGCGAGGCCACCGCCGATCACCTGCACTTCGTTAGATGCCATGCGTGTAGTCTAACGGCTGGCGCTTTCCTTGGGCTCGTGGTGCGCACGGTCGCTCGGGACGGCGTGGACGCTCGTACGGCCTCGGGGAGCACCCCTTCGCCGCTTGCTGCGCGTGCGGTCGGGCGTTGGCGCGGGGCCGTGGGATCTCGACGCCCACGCAGAGGCGGCGGCGGGGCGTCCCCGTGCCGCACGAGCTACATGGGGGACGGTGGTGCCCGCGCTCGTGCTCACCATAGCGGCAGTCCGTGCGGGCGGCACACGCATGGACGGGCCGGACCCGCGCGGATCGGCGGCGGGGAAGGGCCAGTGTGGGCCGCGTGGCAGTCGGCGGCACCGGTGGATGGGGCGCGCGCACTTCGCCGACACGACGATCGGCGGCGCGTTCGGCCGGGCCATGGTACTCGTACGACGCAGCCCGGCGCGGGCCGTGGGTCACCGCGGCGAATCTCTGCGGGGGTGACGCCGGCGCCGGAGCGTAGCGACAGGCGCACGGCCACCCTCGCAGCAATTTCGCCACGGGGATCCCACGGGTTGGGCCGGGCGTCTCGCGCACACCAAAGCCCACAGCAAAACGGTCGCACTTGGCATGAAGCCCCTGCGACCGTTCCACGATCCATCCAACCCGAGCCGGTCAGGCCACTTCGGCCACCAGTTCGGCTTCGTCCGGGCTCGGCACATCCCACTCGTTCGCGCACTTGAGACACTTCCGGAAGGCGCCGCGGGTCTTGTTGCTCTTGGCCTCGGCCCCCACGTATCCGCACTCCGGGCACGCTTCGGCCACGGGCTTGTCCCACACCACGAAATCGCAGTTGGGATAATTCTCACAGCCGTAGAACGCCT
>Ga0114970_10004555_pt1 | contig 10071 bp, 10 predicted proteins | sample M_140205_XF_Meta_FD_87030 | JGI IMG/M metagenome (GOLD analysis project Ga0114970, IMG submission 87030) | Freshwater microbial communities from Lake Montjoie, Canada to study carbon cycling - M_140205_XF_MetaG | ecosystem: Environmental > Aquatic > Freshwater > Lake | place: Lake Montjoie... | reverse complement strand
AGGTAATCTACGCAAGCCGTTACAAACCCTTGGCGGGTTGCCCGAGCGGCCAATGGGAGGGGACTGTAAATCCCCCGGCTCTGCCTTCGAAGGTTCAAATCCTTCACCCGCCACCAGTTCTTTACTTCAAACCTAGCCAAGTTAAAGTGATGACTATAAGATTTAAAAGTGAGCGAATCTAAGCCGGCAAGTGACACAAGTAAATGTCCCGCACATGAGATTCGTAAGGTACCGATTGATGGAACTCCCCTAAGCCCTTCTGCCACTTTTGCACAATGGCGTGAAGAAGCCGCCGCGACACCGCTGGAATATGAGGATGGACATCAGGGCCTTGTTGTTACTCGATATGAATTAGCCAAGCTGATTCTGGAAGATAAGCGCTTTAGCCAAAAACCAATCAGAATGCCTCTTCATCACACTAATCGTGAAGAGTCTGAACCCGGGATTAACATCGTCGATGGTGAGCTTGCAACTGCTAGCGATCTAGACCCAGGGAATTTACTATTTTTAGATGGCGAACAGCACCTAAAAATTAGACGAGCAGTTACGAGTCGTTTTTCGGTTCGATCTGCCAAGGGATATGAATCTGATATCAAAACAATTGTTTCCAAACAGATCAAAAACTTAATCACCCAAGGTTCACCAGTTGATCTAAGCGAACACTATTCGGAGCCAATTTCAGCAGCTGGTCATGCTCGTGTACTTGGAATTCCTGACTCTCTATTTAGTGATTATGAAAGATTTTTTGTTAGAAAATCTGAAGAGAGTGAAAAGATTGATTATTTGAGAAGGGTATTAGCGTTCAAGAGAGAGACTCCTGGAGATGATGTACTAAGTGACTTAATAAAATCAGACTTATTAGATAACGAAATTGAAGGATTAACACTTTCCTTGATGGTTTCTGGAAGAGATAACGTTGCTTACATGATTTCTACAGGAATTCTCGCTCTCCTAAGGCATCCAGACCAACTTAAGGCACTGCGGGATGACCCCACATTGATCGATGGAGGGATTGAAGAAATGCTGCGCGTGAGTGCAGTTTTTTTGACAATGTTTCCTCGAACCGCGATGGAAGATGTTGAAGTAGGTGGAGTAAAGATTGCCTGTGGTCAATCAGTCTCGGTATCCGCTGTAGCAGGAAACTATGATGAGAGAAAGTATTCAGAACCTGATCGTTTTGATTTAACTCGTGACGCATTTGGTCATTTAGGTTTTGGTCATGGACTTCATGGTTGCTTGGGGCAACAAGTAGCACGCTTAGAAATCAAGGAGGGAATTATGCAATTGCTTCAGGCATTTCCGAATTTGAAATTAGTGCATGCTGATCAAGATGAGCCAATGCCTTTTTACCACCCTGTTGCTGCCTATCAAGTTGGTGAGGTTATTATCGCGTGGGAGTAAACCCAAAGTACTAGGTGCTATTTTGAGTTAGACCTTGCACGAGCTGCACGCGCTAAAAACAATGCAAATACAAGTGCCACAACGATTCCAGTGTTTACTCCCATTTCCATAAGTGCTCTATTGAAATATTCTGTTGTCTTCTTTTTTTCCATAGTAAGTGATGCTCCGACAGTAAGAATGTGTCGAACTGCAGCAATAACCCCGATGATCAAAAAGTTATCTAATTGGAAAACTCCATCAGTAAATCGCACGATAACGGTTCGCATAATTTCTAGAATAATTACAACAAATAAAATGTCATTAATACCTTGAATCATTCCCAATGGGAAAAAGGGACGAGTTTCAATGAGGCGTTGAAGGGTGTAACCAGCGGCTAACACAGAAATTACAAACAGTACGATTCCAAGAAAGCCGTGCAATATGTCTTCAAGTTTATCGATAAAAGTTACAGGGATAAGAGACTCATCTCCAGTTAGTAAACCCTTGACTGACTTGTACTTCATCGCAACCACCCTTGTTTGGAATACCTAAGGGTAAATGCAGTTTTGAGCTCTCGCAATATGTAGCACCATTTCTATTGTCATTGCTACTAATAGCAAATAGAGTTCACGCATGGAATATCGTCGCCTCGGCTCATCAGGAATGTATGTCTCAGAGATTTCTTACGGAAATTGGATCACCCATGGCAGCCAGGTAGAACAAGATGCCGCAATCAAATGTGTGAAGACAGCACTTGATGTCGGAATCACAACCTTCGACACGGCCGACGTTTATGCAGCCACCCGCGCCGAAACCGTACTTGGTAAAGCGCTCAAAGGAGTACGTCGCGAATCCTATGAATTATTTACAAAGGTTTACGGTGGTACGGGCCCAGGAAAAAATGATCGCGGACTATCGCGCAAACACATTATGGAATCTGCCCACGCATCTCTCAAGCGCTTGAACACAGACCATATTGATCTCTATCAAATGCACCGCTTTGATTTCGAATCACCGCTCGATGAATCACTCCAAGCATTTGATGATCTTGTGCGCCAAGGAAAAGTAAATTACATCGGATTTTCTGAGTGGGATTCTTCTCAAATCGGTCAAGCACTAGATATTCAGAAGAAATATAACTGGACACGTTTTGTTTCTAGTCAGCCTCAATACTCGATGCTCTGGCGAGTTATTGAAAAGGAAGTAGTTCCCTTGTCAATCAAAGAAGGAATTGGTCAGATTGTTTGGTCTCCAATTGCACAAGGCGTATTGACTGGAAAATACTTGCCAGGAAAGAAAGTGCCAGCAGGATCTCGCGCCAGCGATAAGAAATCGGGAGCAGAGCATATTTCTAGATGGATGCGCGATGACGTTCTAACTGCTGTACAAACGCTGCGACCAATTGCAGAAAGCGTTGACCTCACAATGTCACAACTTGCCCTTGCATGGGCACTACAAAATCAGAATGTTTCATCCGTCATCATGGGTGCTACAAAGCCATCTCAAGTAAAAGAGAATGCAAAAGCCTCTGGGGTAAAACTTGAGAAAGATGTTATGGCAGCCATTGATAAGGCACTTGTTGGATTACCCGAATACGATCCTAAAAAGAATGTCAGCCCAAATCCAAGATCCTAGAGTTATGCGAGTACCATCTAACTAATGCAAAAAATGCGGAGAGCACTTTTCAGCGCAATTCTTCTTCTCGCAATTGTGCCTTCATCTCCGACGTATGCTGCATCTGAGCATGGCCCCAAATTAGTTTCAGGTGCTCCTGTTCGCCACACTCTTGTTTCATGCGCAACAAATACTGCTGAAGCCCTGACATGTATCGAATCTGTCGCAGTTATTGAAAAACCTGGTGAAGTGCCAATCGTTGGAAAATTGACTGGCAGGAAAATACCTTCTGGTAACGATAGTCGCATGGGAGATTCAGAGCGTCCAGTTTTAGCAGCAAATGGTGCTACTGAAATTTCAGTAACGCCAGGTAATTATGAAGAGTGGACATTTATTAAAGCAGATGGAACAAGTGCTAAAAGTGGTGATGTAATAGTCTTTAGCGAATTTCAACCACATAAGGCAACTTGGTGCTGGTCGGCGAGTCAGTGTACTTCCAATCGTGAGGAATACACCGTTCCTCTCCAATCATCTCGAGGGCCTGATACATGGAAAAATAATGATGATTTTGCTTTTGTCGTGACGATTCGTGCCCCTAAAACTTTTGAATTTGGTGAAGTCAGTGGAAGTGCTAAAAACGCTTCAGTTGTTTACGGTAAAGATCTATCAGATTTCAAAGGTGTCGCAATGCGGCAAATGATTGCTACGTTTTCTCCAATAGCAACTGCGAGAGGAGAGCAGACTGGTGGGGGAGCTCCACCAGAGAGGGCAACTTTTACCACTTATAATGCAAATATTTGGATTTACGGATTGAATAACGACATAACTCAATTCCTTGGCCCATGTGCAAAATTGGGTGGCGTTCAAGTAGTTTCAAATGCAATGCATTCAGTTGATCCAGTATGGGATCCAGCAACAGAGACAATCAAAGTTCGCCTAGAAACCCCTCACCTCAAACCTGATGGTGAATTAAATCTGGGGTATCTTGAAATTCGTATTCCCCGTAAGTCTGCAATATGCATGTGGGGATTTGACCTAGATGGAAGTATCAAAGCATCAGTGAGTATTACTTATGACGATGGTTCCGCACCAAGTGTCGCAACAGTAATTGGAAAACGTGTTGAAAACGATTACCTCATTATTACTTCTGGTTTCCACTTCTCATCCCCGAATCTTGCCGTCAAAATTACACAAGTAGCAGCCACTCCTTCGGCTACTCCAACACCTGTCGCTAAAGTTGAAGTTGCTCCAAAAAAGAAGATAACAATTTCTTGTGCCAAAGGTAAAACTACTCGCAAAGTTACTGGACAAACACCAGTGTGCCCAAAGGGTTACACCCTCAAATATTAAATATCGATTTGTATTAAGAAACTTACTCCTCGAATTAGGAATTTACATAATCAGCAAGTGCTTTTCGTTCATTCTCAATTTCAGTGATATGAGCTTTTACAACATCTCCAATTGAAACTATAGAAAGCAATTCTCCACTTTCTGAAAGTACGGGAATATGTCGGATGCGGCGCTCAGTCATCACAGTCATGAGCTCAGCAACTGTTGAATTCTGCGTGCAGGTAATTACCTCAACAGTCATAAGATCGCGCACGCGCATACCAATGAGTTGATCCATCTTTCCGGGCATTGCTCGCACCACATCTCGCTCCGAGACGATTCCTTCTATTTTCTTTCCATCGGGGGATACGACGAGTGCGCCGACATGGTGGGTGTTGAGTGAATTGACCAAGTCGTGAACACTTGCACTTGAAGAAATTGTTTCAACTTTCTTACCTGAAATCAGTGCTGCTATCTTCATGGTGCCCCATTTCTTGAAAGGGAATTGAAATCAATAGTGCCCCCAGTGGGTATGGAAATCAATGGATTTTTTCCTAGGGATGAGCCGAGGCAACGATATTCCACGCTCAAACTCTCAAGGATTACTTCAAGACGTAATCGTTTCGTTATCTGAGATTTCTTCTAAATTACCTGTAAGTAGCCTAAGTTAGGCGAGTTACCAGGGCCGTGCCCCCGCACAACCTGATGACCTTTCGAAGGCTCAACTCTAGAGAAATGGAAGAAAATGTCAGATACAGAAAAAGGCATTTCCCGTCGTTCAGTACTTAAAGGTACTGCAGTAGGCGGTATCGGATTAGCAGCAGGTGGATCACTACTAGCTGGTTGTGGCAATAAAGCAACTGGCGCACTTGCATACGGTGCACGTTCCGTTGATGCTGGTCCAACAGCACAGAACGAAGCTTTGATTGCTGCTTACACAGCAAAGACAAAGAATGAAGTTAAGTACAACGCAACAGAATCAAATGCATTCCAGAACAACCTTTCACAGTATCTTCAGGGAACACCTGACGACACTTTTGAGTGGATGGCTGGATACCGTATGCAGTTCTTCGCAGAGCAGGGTCTGCTTGCAGATCTAACTGACGTATGGGATGTAGTTGGTGATCAGTACTCAGAGAGCTACAAGATTGCTTCAACTGGTCTTGATGGCAAGCAGTACTTCGTTCCAAAGTCTTGGTACCCATGGGGTCTCCACTTCCGTAAGTCAATGTTTGCTGACTTAGGTTTGAATGCAGACAACGTAACAAACTGGGATGAATACCTAAAGATGCTCGATGGTATGAAGAAGAAGGGTCTTGTTGGTTTCGCTGCCGGAGATAAGGGCGGCTGGGAAGCAATGGGAACATTCGACATTCTTAATGCACGCATCAACGGTTATCAATTCCATGTAGATCTATTGGCTGGCCGCGAAAAGTGGACAGATGCAAAGGTCACAGATGTATTCACACACTGGTCACAGTTGATCCCTTACATGAATCCAAACGTTCTAGATCTCGAGTGGGATGGAGCTATGCAGCTTCTGCTACAGAAGAAGGCTGGATCAATGCTTATGGGTTCATGGTTCGGTGGAAACTTCAAGGAGCAGTCAGAAGCTGATTACGCTGACCTTTCAATCATTCCATTCCCAGAAATCAATCCAGAGCACGGCCGCGACACAATCGATGCACCTATCGATGGTTGGTGCGTAGCTGCAAATGGAACTAACAATGCTGGCGGAGCAGACTTCTTGAAGTTTGCCGGGGACATGGAAGGTGTTAACGCAACACTTGCTGCGAAGGACAAGGATGGCAAGTTGATTCCTATGACTTCAGCAAACAGTGGCCAAGACACTGCTTCATACGATCCATTCCAGAAGGAACAGCTAGCAGTTATGGCTGAAGCAAAGTACATCACTCAGTTCCTTGATCGCGATACTCGTCCAGACTTTGCAGGTCCAGTTGTTGGTCCAACAATCCAGTCATGGTTCAAGAATCCAAAGGATATTGCAAAGGTTCAAGAGACTTTGCAATCTCAGTGGGAAGCACTTCCTCCTCTAGCTTAATTAGTTTGGCTTAATTAGTTTCGATTCAAGAAATTGAATAATCCAACTAGATTAATATAGAGATAGGGTTACAAGTATGAGCTCGACGGCGAAAGACATTAGTAAGGTCTCTCGCCGTCGAGCCTTTTCCAAGACAGACCGCACAACACTGGGTGCATTCGTAGGTATTCCACTTTTCTTCCACCTTTTACTTGTGTGGATCCCAGCAGTCTTAACAATTCTTCTTTCATTCACATACTGGTCAGGCATTTCTATCAGCCGTATTAAATGGGCTGGACTTGCTAACTATAAAAATATTTTCTTTGACACCCCAGCGTTCTGGGAAGCGGTAAAAAACAATATTATTTGGTTGGGTTGGTTTGGATTAATTGCAACCCCAATAGGCATTTTGCTCGCCTACCAAATTGATCGCCAGATTCGCGGTCATAAATTTTATGAGACCGCGTTCTACCTTCCTGTAGTTCTTTCATTGGCAGTAACTGGAATCATCTGGGATTTCTTGCTTCGACCTGATGGCTTTATAAACGGCCTTATGGGACGTGATATCGACAATGCATTCTCATTTTTTGGTAACTATGACATCAATATTTATGTAATTTTGACGATCGCCTCGTGGCGACACATTGGTTACATCATGCTTTTGTATTTAGCTGGCTTAAAGTCCGTGGATCTTGCACTTCGTGAGGCATCATCACTAGATGGTGCAACTGAATGGCAGACGTTTAAGAAGGTTATTTTCCCTTCAATGAAGCCGGTAAACATCATTGTTATCGTTATTACGATCATCGAGTCACTTCGAGCTTTTGACATTGTTTATATTATTTACGGCTCCCGCGGAGGGCTGCCCATCCTTGGCACCTTGGTCTTCTCAAATATCGCTGGTGAGGGGGCGTCCATGAAGGGCGCTGCCTATGCCGTAATCCTTTTCATTCTATCGATCGGGCCAATCATCGCCTACCTACGCGCAACCTTTAAGAGTGATGTCCAATGAGTATTGACGTAGAGCTTCAGCAAGCCGCTACTAAGTACAAAAATAAGCAGAAGGTAAAGGATCGCTTTATCTCTGCAATCATCGGTGTATTTGCCATTATTTGGGTTTTCCCAATCGTTTGGACTGTTTGGACTTCGCTTCGTCCATATAAAGATGTTCGCGCAAACGGAGTCTTCTCAATTCCAAAGACGCTGAACTTAGATAACTACACGCAAGCAATCTCTCGTATGGATCTGCCTTTGTATTTCTGGAATACCGCCGCGATTACGATTCCGGCAGTATTTCTAACTCTTTTCTTTGGCTCATTGATTGCATTCGTCGTTAGCCGCTATTCATTTAAATGGAATGTTTCATTGCTGCTACTTTTCACGGCAGGCAATCTGCTTCCAGCACAGTTAGTGTTTATTCCAGTTTTCAAGATGTATATCACCCTTGGCAAAGCACTCGGTATGCCAAGAATTTTGTATGACTCCCATTGGGGTGTTGTGTTAATTCACGTTGCCTTCCAGATGGGCTTTGCAACATTTGTTTTATCGAGCTATATGAAGACTGTTCCAAAAGAGATTTCTGAATCAGCAATGGTTGATGGTGCAAGCGTATTTGTTCATTACTCAAAGGTGATGCTTCCGCTGCTTCGTCCAGCACTTGCATCTCTTGGTGTATTGATGACGACTTGGATTTATAATGACTTCTTCTGGGCGTTGGTACTTATGTCTACCGACTCCAAGCGTCCAATTACATCCGCCTTAGGCCGCTTGCAGGGCGAATTTGTAACTGATTACAACCTCTTGGCCGCAGGTGCGACTATCGCAGCTCTGCCAACTTTGATCGTGTTCTTCGTACTACGTAAACAATTTGTATCCGGCTTGACCCTCGGCTCAACTAAGGGATAAATATGAAGGCAATTCAGATCACCGAATTCGGTGGTCCAGAAGTCATGCACCTTGTTGAACTTGGCGATCCTGTTGCAGGGCCAGATCAACTACTTATTAACGTGAGTGCGATTGGTTTGAACTTTGCAGATACGGTGCAGATTCGTAATCAATATGTGACACAACAAAAACTTCCACTTATCCCAGGACTTGAAGTTGTAGGAACTACTCCTGATGGAAAGCGTGTGCTTGCATCCATTTCTGAAGGAGCGTACGCACAGAAAGTTCTTGCACATCCAGCAATGACAATGAATATTCCAGATGGCGTTAGCGATGAAGCCGCCCTTGCCATGTTGGTACAAGGAACAACAGCGTGGCATATTCTAAAAACTTATGGTCATCTTGCACCTGGTGAAAGTGTGGTTATTCATGCTGGCGCTGGTGGCGTTGGAACTATTGCTATTCAACTTGCGAAGATGTGGGGAGCACGCGTCATTGCAGTGACTTCATCTGATGAAAAATCAGCACTTGCTAAATCCCTTGGCGCAGATGTCACTGTTGATGCAAAGAGCGCCAACCTTGCACAAGCGATGCGCGATGCTAATAATGGCAAACCAGTAGATCTCGTCTTAGAGATGGTTGGCGGAAAAACTTTCGATGCAAGTCTTGAAATCCTTGCACCATTTGGTCGAGTCATTGTTTATGGAATGGCATCAGGTGAGATGGCAACTCCTGTCAATTCAATTTCATTACTGGGCACCAGTAAGACAATTACAGGATTTTGGCTTGGACATTGCTTTGCATATCCAGAGAAGATGATTCATGATGTCATTGCGCAGTTATTCCTTCTTATTAGGGATGGAAAACTCAAGCCAATCATTGGTGCAACATTCCCATTATCTAAAGCTGGCGATGCTCATAAGGCAATCGTTGGACGAGGTACAACAGGAAAAATCACGCTAGATCCTGCACTCTGAAAGTAAAATTTTTAGAATCACCGAGATTTCCTGTACCCTCACATATTGATCAACGCCCCCCTAGCTCAGTTGGTAGAGCGTTTCCATGGTAAGGAAAAGGTCACCGGTCCGATTCCGGTGGGGGGCTCGAAACAATCGTAAGATTGTTTTGTAGGGCGGGATAGCTCAGCTTGGTAGAGCAAGCGGCTCATAATCGCTGTGTCGTGGGTTCAAATCCCGCTCCCGCTACGAGAAATACAAGCGCGAATTTCGCGCAATGAGTGCGCTCAGGTAACCTAAGCGCCTCATCACAAAGGTTCGACAAACGATAAAGGGGCATGACCATGGCAAGTAAGAGCGCGGACGTTCGTCCAAAGATCACCATGGCCTGCGTTGAATGTAAAGAACGTAATTACATTACGAAGAAGAACCGCCGCAACGATCCAGACCGTATGGAACTCAAGAAGTTCTGTCCTCGTTGCAAGCTTTCAACACTTCACCGCGAAACTCGCTAATGCTCAATCCCGATTCGGTCGGGCGCACCTTCAAGGGTGCAGAGACAATTACCGTTTCACAATCACAAATTGATTCCTTTGCATCCGTGCTGGGTGAAACACAGACTGATGTCGCACCTCCAACTTTCTCAATACGCATAACGCTGGATCAAATGCAGAAAATATTGTCGGGCTCTGAGGTAAATCTGGATTGGTCACGCCTTGTCCATGGCGATCAGAGATTTGAAATCAACCGCCCGATAAAAGCAGGAAATTCATTTACTTGTTCTTCAACGATTGAAAGTTATCGAGTGGCAGCAGGAAATGAAATTGTGAGTGTTCGCGGTGATCTCTTTAGTGGCAATGAACTCGT
>Ga0114970_10004553_pt1 | contig 10075 bp, 6 predicted proteins | sample M_140205_XF_Meta_FD_87030 | JGI IMG/M metagenome (GOLD analysis project Ga0114970, IMG submission 87030) | Freshwater microbial communities from Lake Montjoie, Canada to study carbon cycling - M_140205_XF_MetaG | ecosystem: Environmental > Aquatic > Freshwater > Lake | place: Lake Montjoie... | reverse complement strand
ATTTCCGAGCGGCAACGCCAGGAGCTGCTCGACTGGAGTGAGGCGGAAGCCCAAAAAGACCAGACCCCCGCCCCCACGCCATGACGCCCTTGCACACCGAATGGATTCCCGCCGCCGACCGCAATTCCCGGCGATTGATGGTGATGTTGCATGGTCTCGGGGACAGCCTGGAGGGCTACCGCTGGTGGCCTCAGGCAATGGGGGTGCCATGGCTGAATCATTTGCTGGTCAATGCGCCCGACGAGTATTACGGGGGCTATTCGTGGTTTGATTATCCCGAGGACATTGCGCCCGGCGTGGTGCGCAGCCGGGGGTTGCTTTTTAAACTGCTCGACGATTTGCGTGCCCGGGGTTTTCCAACGGAGCAGATCACGCTGGGCGGGTTTTCCCAGGGCTGCCTGATGACGGTGGACGTGGGGCTGCGCTACCCGCACCGGTTTGCGGGGCTGGTGGGCATCAGTGGCTGGGTTTTTGACTTGGAAACCCTGGTCAAAACCCCCTCCGCACACGCGCGTCAACAGCGTCTGCTACTGACCCACGGCACGGAAGATCCGCTGATCCCCATCGAAAAAGTCCGCCCGCAGATTGCGCCGCTCCGCGCCGCCGGACTCAACGTGGACTGGCGGGAATTCCAGAAAGTCCACACCATTCAGGGCGAGGCGGAGCTTTCCCTGATCCGGAATTTTGTGCGGGCCGGCTACCCCGATCTAACCTGAACTCCTCCACCGACGCCGTCAGGGCCCAACGCAAGTGTCAGGTAGTCCGACCGGTTTGATTTTCTCCAATCTGTCACGGGTCGGCGACTCAGGCTATGAAAGGTTCGGCGCGCGGTCCGGGTTTCTGCTGGGATCAGGATACAAGGGTATTTAAAAATAACCTTAAGACATCGGCGGGCAGGGCAGGCCGTCCTCGACCCACCGCCTCAGTCAATCCACGCGTCCGGGTCAACCGCGACGACGCGCCCGGAGCAACGCGCCCTATCTGTCCTGCCGTTGCAAGAACGGCTCTATACAACTTGGATTGATGGATTGAATTTCAGGTTGGTGGATTCTAAAGGAAACGGCCAGCCATCCTAAGATGACTGGCCGTTTAATCAAATCACCCCCCGCGCAACGTTTGCGGCTCGGGGATGAATTAAAGGCAATTCATTTAATCCCGCCTGCTGGAGTTGCAGTTGGAGTTGGAAATCGGGTAAATGTTGATCCCGCTTTCGCTTTTTTCACCTTTGGAACAGCCGCCGGACAAAATGCCGCCATTGATATAAACCGCTTCGTCCGTGAAGTACCCAACGTCCCCTAATTCACCCGCTAAGTCGAGGAAAGTATAAAAGCCCGTATAAGCTAAATTCACAAGAGTCTCCTCTTGGTTGGTTGTAATGCAGGAATACGGATAGGCAACCCAGACGATGGCATCCGGATTGGATTTTTTCTCCGAGCCCTTTATTTTTCTGCCTTGGACAGCAATACAGACGAGCGTTCCCGGGCTGTTGGTCGTGTTCTTAAAGGTGCAGGGGGCGGCGGAAATGGAGAGACTGTCATTGGAATTAACGTTGTAGCCCGATCCATAAAAGTTGGTGAACGTCTGACCGAGCACCGGGGCTCCTAAAAGAATACCGTACGGGCCGGATTGGATCTGAACGCCTTTGGGAAAAAAGTCGTTGGTGCAGCTGCGGTCGTACAGTTCCGCACGCCCCCGGGCGATAAAATTAGTCGGACTGGAGAGGTTATTAGTGCTGGTGCCGGTATTTTTGTAGTGCACTTCAAAGGAGGCTTTCTGTCCGGGAATGCCGCTTGCGGAGGGGATGGAGCCGCTGCTGTCCAAGCCGGAAAAGCAGCCAGTCAGGAACACGCTGACCAGGGCCAAAAGCGCCAGCGTCACGCCGTGACGGAAAAGCAGGTGGGACAATCGGGTTTGGAGTGTGAATTTGGAGGTGGAATTTGGAGTGCTCATGATGGATTTAGTTTTTTTAAAACGGCAGCCATAATTTATTAAAAATTTAATTTTTTAAAAGCTTTATTCGGCTGAACTTACCACTCGCCTTGGGCTGTTTGGTTTTCCATAATTGCGGGCTGATATGATGACGAGTTCACAAATCCGCCAGTCGTTTCTTGATTTTTTTAAAGCCAAGCAGCACGCCATCGTTCCCTCGTCGAGCCTTATGCCCGACAGCCCCAACCTGCTGTTCACCAATGCGGGGATGAACCAGTTCGTGCCCATCTTTCTCGGCCAGACCCGCTGCCCTTACACGCCGGGTCGGGCGGCAGACACTCAGAAGTGCATCCGGGCGGGCGGCAAGCACAACGATCTCGACGATGTGGGCTTGGACACCTATCACCACACTTTTTTCGAGATGCTTGGCAACTGGAGCTTCGGCGATTATTTCAAGAAAGAAGCGATCGCGTGGGCGTGGGAGCTGGTGATTGAAGTTTGGAAATTTCCTCCGCAGCGGCTCTACGCAACCGTCTATTCGCCCGATAAAGCCAAAAATGATCCGAGCGAGTTCGACCAGGAAGCCTGGGATTTTTGGGCCGAAAAATTCCGCAGCGTGGGCCTGGATCCCTCCGTGCACATCGTCAATGGAAATAAGAAGGACAATTTCTGGATGATGGGAGAGACCGGCCCGTGCGGCCCGTGCTCCGAGCTGCATGTGGATCTCACGCCCGCCGGCGACACCCGGGGTGCGCTGGTCAACCGGGGCTCTGCCGAGTGCATCGAGATTTGGAACCTCGTCTTCATCCAGTTCAATGCCAATCCGGATGGCACCTTCACGGCGCTGCCCGCGCGCCATGTGGACACGGGCATGGGCTTTGAGCGGGTGGCCAGCATCCTGCAGGGCACCAAAAATCTCACGGACTTTGCTAATGCCCGAATTTCGAACTACGAAACGGATATCTTCCGGCCGATCTTCGACGTACTCGAAAAAATGAGCGGCCTGAAATACGGCTCCACCCTGCCCAAATTCGGCAGCGCGGGCGATACCGAGCAGGAGAGGGTGGACGTGGCGTTCCGGGTCATCGGGGACCACATCCGCACGCTTTCCTTTGCGATTGCCGACGGCATTCAGCCCGGCAACAACGACCGCAACTACGTCCTCCGCCGCATTCTGCGCCGCGCCGTGCGCTACGGGCGCACGCTCGGATTCCGGGAACCATTCTTCTACAAGCTGACCGAGGTTCTGTCCGAGACAATGGGGGGGGTCTTTCCTGAGATTCGCGCCCGAAAAAAACACGTGCAGGAGGTGATTCAGCGCGAGGAGGAGGCGTTTAATAAGACATTGGACAAGGGGATAGCGCTGTTCAATGACGAGGTGGCGTCCGCCACGGGGCGTTCGACGCGCATCACCGGCGAATTCGCCTTCAAGCTTTACGATACCTACGGCTTTCCGCTCGATCTCACTGAGCTGATGGCGCGCGAACGCGGGTGGACCGTGGACAAGGAAGGGTTTGAGAAGTGGATGGAGGAACAGCGGGTGCGCGCGCGGGCGGCCCAGAAAAAAGAGGTCATCTCCCTGTCGCAAATCGAGACCACTCTCCCCACGAAGTTTATCGGCTACGAAGACCTTGCGGTCCAAGCCAAGGTGCTGGAGGTCGTCTCGCTGAAAGACAAGACGGCGGTCATCCTCGACACGAGCGCGTGCTATGCGGAGATGGGCGGGCAGGTGGGTGACACTGGCGAGCTGGCCGGGAGCGGACAGCTCTGGCGCATCAGCAACACCCAGAAATCCGGCAACACATTTTTACATTTTGTGGAAGGGGGCGATGCTCCGGCGGTGGGGGCAAGTGTCGCTCTGGCAGTGGAGAAAGCGCGCCGCGATGCCATTCAGCGGCACCACACGGTCACGCATTTGCTGCACTGGGCATTGCATGAGGTGGCCAGCCGCGAGGCCTCTCAGAAGGGCTCATTTGTGGGGCCTGACAAGTTGACTTTCGATTTCAACAGCGCGCCGCTCACGGCCGGGCAGGTCGCCGATATCGAGCGGCTGGTCAACGAGCGGATTCTGGAAAACGCGCGGGTCTCGTGGACGGAAGTCGCGCATGCGGATATCAAGAGCCGCGCGGATGTGATGCAGTTTTTCGGTGACAAGTATGGGGACACCGTCCGAGTGGTCCAAATCGGGGGCGGGGCAGGGAAGCTGGACGGGTATTCCATGGAGCTGTGCGGGGGCACGCACACGCGCGCGACGGGCGAGATCGGCCTTTTCCGGATTGTGGGGGAGAGCGCCATTGCCCCCGGGGTGCGGCGCATCGAGGCCGTGGCGGGGATGGAAGCCTATGGCATGGCCCATGCCCAGCTCCAGCTCTTGCGCAGCCTCGCGGGAAAAATCAACTCGCCCATGGACGAGGTTGAAAAGAAAATGGATTCCCTGCTCGCACATCAGAAAGAGATTGAGAAGTCCCTGCGGACGGCCACGGCGCGGGAAGCCTCGAATGTGGCGAGCAATCTGCTCGAACAGGTCCGGTCTATCAACGGCGTCCCGGCCATCATTCACAATGTCGGCGGGGTGGACGGGGATTTTCTGCAGGGGGTGGTTGACTCGTTGCGCTCACGGTTCCAAGGCGTTGTGGTTCTGGGCGGAGCCGCTCATGGAAGCGTGGCCCTGGTGGCCGCTGTTGGCCCCGACTTTACAGCCAGAGTCCAAGCCGGGAAAATTATTCAGGCCATCGCCCCCATCGTGGGCGGCAAAGGCGGCGGCAAGCCCGACAGCGCCCGCGGCGGCGGCAAGGATGCAGCCAAGCTGGAGGAATCATTGGCGAAAGCCAGAAGTTTGCTGGGGTAAACGGCCCCGCCGAGACTGGGTTCAACCCGAACTCCGAAATAGGGGCTCGGCAATCATAGCAGGGACCAAAAAACGGTCCCCTCTCTCAGGGCCTGCTCACTTCGGAGTTTGCACCCGCGTGGTAGGATCAGCGCGCTGAGCTGACCTCCCCCGCATTCAGAGGGCGTCCGGAAGAGTAACGGAACGCCCGCCCGTAAAAGTCCCCTCGGCGCCGGATACGGCGCGGGGTATCGCAGGGCGATGCCCCACTTCAGCGTTCGGATTCAGGGCAGCGCCGCCAGCGGGTCAATCCGCGTTAGAAGGAAATGCGCCCAGCGGTTCCCCCAGCGCTGCCAGAGGGTTTGTGACCGGCGAAATTCTCCCAGCGTGATGCGACGGGAATGGCGCAGGGCTTCTTCAAAAATGGATTCAACCTGTTTCAGGCTTTCCATGTCCGTGAACCCCGCCATCCATTCGTAGTTCAATTTCAAGCTGCGCACGTCCAGATTGGAGGAGCCGGCAAAAACCGTTCCCCCGACGCGGTAGAGTTTGGCGTGGAGAATTTGCGGCTGATATTCGTAGATCTCCACGCCGGCCCGAAGCAGTCCCTGATAATATATGAGCCCCGCCCGGCGGGCGAGGGGGACGTCGCAGGGGCCCGGTAAAATGAGCCGGACGCGTCCGCCGCGCTTCACCATATCCCGCATGAGTTTGCGCAGATACCGGCGGGGCAGGAAATAAGGCGTCATAAGGTCGGCGGAGTGGGAGGTGGCCAGCGCTTCCTGAAGAGCACGCTGAAAACTGCCCGCCCGGCGCCCGGGATTTACGGCGAACAATCCCGGCGACTCGCCGTTCCGCCGCAGCGGGCGGAACGCGCGGAGTTTCCGGAGCCGAGCGGGGCCAAAGTCGGCATGCGAAAAAAGCCGGTCGAATTCCTCCTGCAACCGCCTCGCTAGTTCCATATCTTCAATCCGAGTCACGGTGTCGAACCATCCCCGTGCGACGCCATCCCCGTCGTACTCCTCGGCAATATTTGCCCCGCCGATGAAGAGGGTCAGGCCATCGCATAGGAGCAGCTTCCGGTGATTGCGCACGCCGAAGCAATCGAACTGGAGCGGGTTGAAGAACTCGACTTCGCCGCCGCACGCGGTCAACGGGGCGAAAAAATTATCCGGCAGGAGCAGCGATCCGTAGGCATCCACCAATACCCGGACGCGCACTCCGCGTTGGGCGGCTTCCGCCAGTGCCTGCAAGAATTGGTTCCCGATACGGTCGTCGGTAAAAATATAAGTCTCCAGCTCGATGGTGGATTTGGCATTGGCAATGGCTGTGAGCATGGCCGGATAAAAATGGTGCCCGCCGCAAAACCACCGGGGTGCTTTTGAAATTGCCGTCACGGGTTAACGCAAGGGTGAGTCTGGCGCTACAGCGACATTTTCAAAGGCGCGCCACGAGCAGTTCGCGCTGGAAGATGAGTTCCTTGGGGAGATGACTGTAGATTTTCATGAACAACTCATCCTGTTGCAGTAGCTCGCGGCGCCAGTCATCATAATTAATATTTTGGACGCGGTCGAACTTTTCAGGCGGATAATCCTTCAGCCCCTGCAGATCAAAGTCCTTGGCATAGGGGACCCAGCCTAGGGGGGTTTCCACGGCGTTGGCGCGACCGTTGCAGCGGTCGACGATCCACTTGAGCACTCGCATATTTTCGCCAAACCCCGGCCAGAGGAACTGCCCGTCGCTGTCCTTGCGGAACCAGTTGACGTGAAAGATGCGCGGCGGGAATTGGATGAGCTTGCGCATCACGATCCAATGCCGGAAATAATCGCCCATGTCATAGCCGCAGAAGGGGAGCATGGCCATGGGATCGCGCCGCACCTGACCCTGGCCGCCCACTGCGGCAGCCGTCATCTCCGACCCCATCGTCGCGCCGATGTACACGCCATGGATCCAGTTGAACGCCTGATACACCAGCGGCATGGTGTCCGCCCGGCGCCCGCCAAAAATGATGGCGCTGATGGGGACTCCGTTGGGGTCATTGGCCAGCGGATCCAGCGAGGGGTTGTTGGCCATGGGCGCGGCGAAACGGGAATTGGCATGCGCGGCCTTCTCCTTGGATTCAGGCGTCCAGCGCTGTCCGCGCCAGTCCAGACATTCCTGCGGCACGGGCCCGTCCTTGCCCTCCCACCAGACGTTTCCGTCGGGCGTGAGCGCCACGTTCGTGAAGATCGTGTCCCGCTGAATGATTTTGACCGCGATGGGGTTGGATTTGGAGTTGGTGCCGGGCACCACTCCGAAATAGCCGGCCTCAGGATTGATGGCGTAGAGGCGCCCATCCGGACCCGGCTTCATCCAGGCGATATCGTCGCCCACCGTCCAGATCTTCCAGCCCTTAAAATGGGGCGGGGGGACCATCATGGCGAAGTTCGTCTTGCCGCAGGCGCTGGGGAAGGCCGCCGCCACGTAGGTTTTCTCGCCGTTGGGGGATTCCACCCCGAGGATGAGCATGTGCTCAGCCATCCAGCCCTCGTTGCGGCCCAGGTAGGAGCCGATGCGCAGGGCGAGGCATTTTTTGCCGAGCAGCACGTTGCCGCCGTAATTAGAGCCCACCGAGATGACCGCGTTGTCCTGCGGGAAATGGGCGATAAAGCGGCGGTCGGGATGGAGGTCGAGCATGCAGTGCAGGCCGCGGTTAAAATCGTCCGCATCCCCCAGCTGTTCCAAGGCCACCTGTCCCATGCGCGCCATGATGCGCATGCTCAGGACCACGTAGAGGGAATCGGTCAGTTCGATGCCGACCTTGGTGAGGGGGGAGCCTGCCGGCCCCATGAGGTAGGGGACGACATACATCGTGCGGCCCTTCATTGCGCCGGCGCAGTGTCCGCGGAGCTTGTCATACATGGCCTTGGGAGCCATCCAGTTGTTGGTGGGCCCGGCATCTTCCTGCATTTGGGTGCAGATGAAGGTGCACTGCTCCACGCGCGCCACGTCGTTGGGATTGGAGCGATGATAATAGCAGCCGGGGAGCTTCTCCTGATTCAATCGCACGAGAATTCCCTGGGCCACGGCCTGCTCCGTCAGCGCCGCCCGCTCCGCCTCCGAGCCGTCGCACCAGTGGACTTGATCCGGCTGGCAGAGCTGAATCTGGGAATTAATCCAGGCGATGACGGCGGGGTTGAGGGTAGGAGGCATGATTGGGTAATGAGTGGTGTAAATAGTGAGTCAGTTTCAGCGGTCAAAACCCGCCCGCTTCAAAGTGAAATAATAAAATCGGGCAACCATATTGAGGCTGGAATGATAGGTTATCGATCGGGCCGTTGAAATAGACCGTTCGTTATAGGTAACCCCTTTGGGCTGATTCAGGTTATTGAGGGAGAGGCTTAGGGTGAAGGCTCTGCGTGGTTTTGATTTCGTCCAGACTCATCTGATTCACCCCGTCGATTATTTTCAAAAAAGAGCGAGCAGCGGCTTCCATGCCCCAAGCAGGGACCAGTTCAGCGGTATCCAGGGTAGTGTGGTAGACAACATGGTCGATGAGGTGAAAGCTCGGCGCTTTATCATAGACTTGGGATAATTCTCCACCCGGCTTGAGCTCGGGCTGGGCGTAAGTGGTGACTCCGAATTCCCGGAACGTATCGGTCACCAAATTTCGCACCCGACCGCTGCCGCCGACAAACCAGCGGCGGGCGCTGATGGCGTCCGAGGTCATCATGCCGGCGTTGAGCAGGTAGAGCATAGTCTGCGATGTGTGCTCGCAGTTAACAATGAGCGCGGTTTTGGAGAAATCATAGTGGTCGTGGACCCATTTGATTCCGGCCATGCCGTGGTGGTGGTCGGGCGTGCTCAGGAAGGTGAGGGTGCGGCGGCGCTTCGCCATAGGCAGGGAGGCATAGTGGCGGGCAATTTCCAGCAGCGTCACCATGCCTGAGGCGTTATCCAGCGCGCCCTCGAAGAAGGCGTCGGAATGGGCCATGATCACAATGTTCTCATCAGTGGCGCCGGGGAGAACTCCCCAAATATTACCCGTCGTCAGGCCTTCCTTATACTGGATGTCAGCCTGTATCCGGATTGTAACTGCTCCCTTCGTCTCCAGTGCCTCGCGAATCAAATTTCCATCGTCGGAACTGATCGTAAAAGTAGGTGCCCGCGTGCCGTCGGCTCCCTCGGGATTTGAAATGGCGTTTCCTGGAAATCCCATGATCACAATGACCAGTGCGGCGCCGGCTTCGTTGGCGCGGCGCATTGCGCCATTCCACGAGGCGGAATGGCTACGCCCCCCGGGTGTGGCGATGCTGTAAATCACGGCGGCCTTGCCCTTGATATCGCGGCCTTGCAGATCCGCCTCAGTGCCGAGACCGATCCAGACGGCGTCTGCAGTAATGCCGGCAGGGGATGTTCCCACCGTGCCTGTAATGGGGAAGGCGCTGGCGATGGGAGCCGTCTTGCCCCCAAGGGTGTACTCGGCTTTCCAGGATTCGGGATACCACTGCGGTTTCATCTTCAATTCCTGCCGGCGCACCTCCTTGAGTCCTCGTGTTTGAAACTGTTCCAGCATCCAATCCTCCGTCATGCGGTCGTAGCGCGTTCCGGCGATGCGGCCCCAATACTGGTTCCCGTCGGCGCGGCTCTTGCGGGAAAACGCGGTGATTTGTTCAACCGCCGCCTTCATCTTCAGGCCGTCCACATCCGCATAGGCCTCATTGCCGGGCGGGAGTGGAAAGCGGGGATAAGCCGTGTCGGCAAGATAAAGCTGGTCCCCGTCGCGGGGCAGGCCAAGGGCTTTTCCGTAACGGGCATTTTGTTTTTCTTGCTGGCGATATCCCAGGGGCGCTGCCTCAGCATGCCCTCGGTTGAGGCTGGCAATGCAGATGAGAATCGTGAAAAGGCAGATGAGGTTCATTTTTTGCCGGGTTTTAAGCCCCGCGGTTTGGCTGTCAATTAGGAATAAATAAAATCAAAAGGGTCCCCTTTGCCTGAATAGTCCGGGGCAAGAGCATCCCGAGGGAATTTTTTTAAAATTTTAAAAACCGGAGGCTGGGTTGGCTTAATCCAAGCCGTTGGTTCCCCGGACGGCTTGGGCATGCCAGTCAAAAAATATGGCGTTCCGGAGATTGTTGCCGTGGATGGCTGTGGGCGAAATCTGATTTTTAGGCGGCGCGTCCTGCCAGTTGATGGTAGCCGAGTTGTCAATTATCAGATCCACATCGCGGAGCGCGTACAAGCCGGATATATTATTGGTGTAGATGTTGATTTGACTCATTTTGAGCGGCTTGATGCCGTTGGGATAACCTGAGGGGGTTGTCGAAAGCCCTGCCGGGT
>Ga0114970_10004552_pt1 | contig 10075 bp, 7 predicted proteins | sample M_140205_XF_Meta_FD_87030 | JGI IMG/M metagenome (GOLD analysis project Ga0114970, IMG submission 87030) | Freshwater microbial communities from Lake Montjoie, Canada to study carbon cycling - M_140205_XF_MetaG | ecosystem: Environmental > Aquatic > Freshwater > Lake | place: Lake Montjoie... | reverse complement strand
GCAAGACAAGGACGAGCAGTATCGGCAGGTGGTGGAAACAGCCAGCGATATCATCTACCGGACGGACGAGAGCGGGCGGTTTACGTTCTGCAATCAGGCGGCGCTCAACCTTCTCCACTGGACCGGGGAAGAAGTGATCGGGCGCAGCTATCTGAAGCTGATCCGTCACGACAAGCGCAAAGAAGCGGCGCGTTTTTACCTGCGGCAATTCGCCGGCAAGCGCGAGAACAGCTACTACGAATTTCCGGTGGTGGACGGACATGGTCGGGAGCGCTGGCTTGGGCAAAACGCCCAGCCCATTCCAGGGGCGGACGGGTTTGACGGTTTCCAGGCGATTGCGCGCGATATTACGGAGCGGAAACGTGTGGAACTGGAACTGAGTCGCAGCCGAACTTTTGTGGAACGGATTGCGGCGACTACTCCGGGTATCCTCAGATATGTCTATGACCTTGTTGGGGAGCGTACGCTTTACAGCAATAGCGAAGTTACTACCGTCCTCGGGTATAAGCAGGATGAACTGCTTACCTACGAGGCGAATACAATAACGCACTTTCATCCCGAGGATCTGGGGGCTATTCGCAGTCACCATGAAGCATTGCGTCGTGCGGCGGATGGTGAAGTCCGCCGGTTAGAGTACCGGGCCCGGCATCGGGATGGGCATTGGGTATGGCTGGCGGTTCAGGATACGCCTTGCGAACGTGGCCACGACGGGCTGGTGAACCAGATTGTGGGGATTGGGCAGGACGTTACGGCGCGGCGGGTGGCGCAGGAACAGCTGACCTGGCAAGCGAACCATGACGCGCTGACCGGGCTGGCGAATCGCCACCACTTCTGGACCCGGCTGCAGACGGTGCTGTGCCGGGCGGCCGTAGAGCACAGTGTAGCGGCGCTGTGTCTACTGGATATCGACAATTTCAAAGAAATCAACGACAAGTACGGCCACGCTGCCGGCGACGCGGTTTTAGAGGCCGTTGGCACGATTCTGCGCAGAGAACTGCGGTCGACCGACCTTTCCGGGAGACTGGGAGGCGATGAATTTGTCTTCGTTGTGGCGGAAACGGATGCACACGACGCGGCACGACTGGCGGAACGAATTCTGGATCGGCTGCGAACGCAGGCCTTCGGTGCAGGCGGGGAGCTGGAGCCGTTCCTGGTTACTGCAACATTCGGCGTCGCGGAATGGCAACCCCATGTGGATGCGCGCGAGTTGATGGACGCGGCGGACCGGGCGCTGTATCGGGCCAAAGCAGCAGGTCGTAATCGCGTCGGTATTGACGTTTAGCTCCTTCCTGCAAGGCAACTGCCGTTTTCAGGCTCAGGCTAGTCCTGTCGCCAGCGCCGCAATTGTGGCGAGACTACAGCACACGCGGAGGCGATCAGAATTGTCGCAACGCCACCCAGCCAAACGCTCGGCACGGCTCCGAGCCATGCCGCCGTCCACCCGGACTCCACCGCTCCCAGCTGATTGGAACAACTGATGAAGATGTTGTTCACCGCCAGCACGCGGCCCCGAAGATGATCGGGCGTGCCGACCTGAACCAGCGAGTGACGCAAGACGACACTCACGTTGTCAAAAACGCCCGTCAGCATCAACATGACGAGGGAGAGCCACAGGCTCCGTGAAAAAGCGAAGCCAATTGTGGCCAGGCCAAAGCCGATGACGACCGCGATGAGGGTGGGTCCGGCACGGAGGATTTTGCCGTAGTGTGCCAGCGAGACAGCCATCAGAACAGCCCCGATGGAAGGTGCGGCGCGGAGCCAGCCGAGCGCTGCCGGGCCGGCATGCAGGATATCGACCGCGAAGATGGGGAGCAGGGCGGTGGCACCTCCGAACAGGACGCCAAACAGGTCGAGCGACACGGCGGAGAGGATGAGCTTGTCGTTCCGAACGAAACGAAGTCCTTCGAGAAACCCTCTGGGACCGGGCGCGACGGAGGGAGCTTCGGTGCGCCGCAGGCGAATTGACGCAAAGGAAATGAGCGTAATGACGGCGCAGGCCACTTGCACCCAATAAACGGTGCGGGTGCTGGTGAAGACCAGCAAGAGACCGGCCAGTGCCGGACCACTGACGTTGGCGATTTCCTGCGCGCTGCTGTTCCAGGTGATGGCGTTACGGACGGCTTCCGGTGGCACGATTTGTGAGAGAATCGCCCCCCGGGACGGGCCCTGGAAGGTGCGGGCTGTTGCCGTGATCAGCAGGCAACCGTAGATCCATCCAACGGAGTGGGAACTGAGGGCGAGGGCAAGGCAAGCCGCCAGACAGGCCGCCTGCGAGACGGCCATCACCAGGCGGCGGTCCAGACGGTCAGCCACATGCCCGGCCCAGAGCGAAAGAAGTATGAAGGGTGCCACCTGGACCAGGCCGACATTGCCCAGAACCATAGCGGAGCGGGTTTGGCTGTACAGATCCCAACTGGCCGCGACCGACATCATCTGCAGGCCGAAGTTCGAAAAGAACGCGCCGGTGAGCAGGAAACGGTAGTCGCGGAGTCGGAATGACGAGTAGGCGCTCAAACTATGAGCTTCTCGCACGGGGATTGGTGGAGGGGGAATCGGGAACGGAAGGGTTACAGTGTGGGCGGGATGGGACGAGGCCGAAAAGCCACCGCTTCGGGTTGGAAGCGGTGGCTTTGCAAGTGAGTTGGACAGTATCGGAGGTTAACCGTTTCTGATTGTCCGCGTCCGAAGCTCACGAATTGGGGCCTTTGCCATCGACAAGCACCGGGGCGGTAGCGTCAATCGTGCTGGCTTTGACTTCAACGCGATCCTTGCCCACGATCCTGAGATCGGCATTCAGGAACTTCCGCTTGCCATTGACGGTCTGCGTCACGGTGGGGCGATACTTCCAGGTGGTGCCGTCCGCCTTGTGAATCATCAGGGTGCCGACCTGGTAGAACGTCACCCTCTCTGCGCCGGCGAAGTGCAATTGCAGGCTGTAGGGCTCGGTGACAGCGGTCGCCTTCCTGGTGGCGGAAGCGCCGCCGGTAACATCTGCTGCCATTGCGTTGCCGCCCATGGAGAGGGCGAGGATTCCGGTGGCTACTGCTGAGAGGAAAGTATTCCTGGTCATGTTCGTTTCTCCTTAATTTGGCCGCCCTCTTGGCGGCTTTTCGAGTCCGTCCGATTCGTTCATCGTTCGTCTCTGTCTGTACACGCGCAGGTTTCGGAAAAACGGGATCAAAATATTTTTCCTGCGATAATGAACCCGAATGGCAGAGCCTGATGCAAGCGCGGATGTGACCGCGCTGTTGGTGAACTGGAGCAACGGGGACAACCGTGCGCTCGATGAGCTTATGCCCTTGGTCTACGGGGAATTGCGGCGCCTCGCGGGAGCTTACCTGCGCCGGGAGAGGGCTACGCACACGTTGCAGAGCACCGCTCTCGTCCATGAAGCCTTTCTGCGACTGGTGAACCAGCAGGACGTGCAGTGGCGGAGCCGGGCGCATTTCTTCGGCATCGCGGCACAGATGATCCGGCGCATTCTGGTGGACCACGCGCGGGCTGCCCAGGCCGGGAAGCGGGGCGCTGGTGCCATTCGCATCGAACTCGATGACCATATGGCAGTGGAACAGCAGAAAGAACTGGACCTGGTGGGGCTGGATGACTCGCTGGCGAAACTGGCGGCCCTCGATGAACGCCAGGCACGCATTGTGGAACTGCGTTTCTTTGCCGGGCTGTCGGTAGAAGAGGCAGCGGAAGTGATGCAGATATCCACCGCGACGGTAAAACGCGAGTGGAGTTCTGCCCGCGCCTGGCTGTACCGGGAAATGACGAAGGCATGACGCCGGAGCGCGGGCGCGGAATCAAGACTATCTTTGACGCTGCCCTGGAACTGCCGAGTGCAGGGCGGACGGCATTTGTGGAAGCCTCGTGTGAGGGGGATGCAGCGGCCCTGGCGGAAGTTCAGTCTCTGCTGGCGGCCAACGACGAAGCCGGTGATTTCATCGAAGTGGCGCCTGGGCCTCCTCCCGACAAAGAGTACTCGACGGGCTTCAGCATCGGACCCTATCGCATTGTGCAGGTGATTGGCGAAGGCGGCATGGGGATGGTCTACCAGGCCGTTCGGGTGGACGACCTGTACCGAAAACTGGTGGCCGTGAAGGTGGCTCGCCGCGGCTTCAATGACAGCGCCGCCATGCGCCGTTTTGAGACGGAACGGCATATTCTGGCGCATCTGGAGCATCCGAATATCGCACGTCTGCTGGATGGCGGGACGACGGTGGCGGGGCAGCCATTTTTCGTTATGGATTTCATCGCCGGCACGCCGATTGATGAGTACTGCGACGCTCACCACCTCGATCTGGCATCGCGGCTGCGGCTGTTCTTGACCGTTTGTTCGGCGGTGCAGTATGCCCACCAGAATTTCGTGGTCCACCGGGATATCAAGCCGCCGAACATCCTGGTCACGGAAGAAGGCGCGATCCGGCTGTTGGATTTTGGCATTGCGAAGCTGCTGGACCCGGAAGATGATTCTGCGGGTGCCACTACCAGCATCGTCCAGATGATGACCCCGGAATTTGCCAGTCCGGAGCAACTCCTGAATGAACCGGTGACGACCGCGTCCGATACCTACTCGCTGGGTGTCTTGCTCTACATTCTGCTCACGGGGCACCGGCCATTCCTGTTCAAGTCACGAATGCCCAGAGAGATTTGGGACACGATTCGGGAAGCGGAACCGAGGCGGCCAAGTTCGGTCGTGGTGCTGTCGGAACGCACGGCTACGGGGCGGGACATCACTCTCCCGATAGTGGCGGACGCGCGTGCCATCAGGCCCGGACGCCTGGCTCGTGAACTGGCCGGCGATCTGGATACCATTTTGCTGATGGCGCTGCGGCGGGAGCCGCACCGGCGTTACACGTCGGTGGAGCAACTGGCGAATGATATTGAGCGCTATCTTTCGGGCCAGCCTGTGCTCGCCCGGGAGGACACGTTTTCGTATCGGGCAGGGAAGTTCGTCGGTCGGCATAAGGGGGCGGTGGCTGCGGCGGGGCTTGCTGTACTGGCGCTCGCCGGCGGTGTCGTGGCCACGTCCTGGGAAGCTCGCATCGCTACCCGGGAACGCTAACGGGCGGAGCGCCGCTTCAACGACGTCCGCCGCGTGGCAAATTCGCTGCTGTTCGACGTACACGACGCCATAAAAAACTTGCCCGGGGCGACTCCCGCCCGGCAGTTGATTTTGACCCGGGCGCTGGAGTTTCTGGATAACCTCTCGAAGGACGCGGGCGATGACCGGTCCCTGCAGAAGGAACTGGCGGCGGCCTATGAGAGGGTGGGGGACGTGCAGGGCCAGGCCCGGGAAGCCAACCTGGGAGAGCCGGAGGCGGCTCTGGTGAGCTACAAAAAAGCTCTGGCCATTCGCGAAGGGTTGGTGGTGAGTTCGCCCGGTGACCGTGACGCCAGGCGAGATCTGGTGCCCAATTATGGCAAGCTCAGCGACCTGTTGATGGCTGGAGGCGACTCTGCGGGGGCCATGGAATACTCGCGCAGGCTGCTGCAAACCGCAGAAGCTCTGGCTGTAGTTCCCGAAGCTGGTCTGGCCGACCAGATGCGCCTCGCGACCAGCTATCTGGATTTCGGCTACAAGTTGGGGATGGTTTCAGGGGACCTTCCAAACGGTGTCGCGAACTGCCGCAAAGCGCTCCGGCTGTTTGGCCAGCTAGTGCAGGCCCAGGCGTCGGATAAACGCCTCTTGCGGGCACAGAGCATTGCGATGGATCGGACGGCGGAGTTGCTGGGGAAAGAGGAAGCCGGCAGAGCCGAAGCCCTGGGGCTGCGCCAGACCGGGTTGGGGATGAAACGAAAGTTGCTGGCTCGGGAGCCGTTGAATACCGATTATCGGCGCCTGGTCGCCTGGGGTATCTTTGACCTGGCGTCCCTGCTGGAAGAAACGGGGGATCGCGAACAGGCTCGCGACGGATACCGGTCCGCACTGGAGAGCTTTCGGGCGCTGGCGGTTGACGATCCGGCCAATGCACAGTTCCGCAAGGATGTCGCTACAGCCGAGGCGGCTCTGCGGCCTCGTTAAGACAGGCTTCTCCGCCTGGTGTGGCATGGCATGGCGCACCGCATGATATAAAGCTGCTTATGAGATCCATCCTTGCCGCAGGCCTTACAGCCCTCATGCTGGCCGCCCTTCCTGGTGCCGCCGCTGTCACCGTAAAGAAGTCGGAGTATGCAAAACTGCCGGATGGTGCGGTGACGATGTTCACGGTTACGAACGCGAAGGGGATGGAGGCGAAGATCATTACCTGGGGTGGTGTTCTGGTCTCCCTGAAGACTCCCGATCGAAAAGGTACACTGGCCGACGTGGTCCATGGCCACGATTCTCTGGGCGACTACCGTGCCGATACCGGAACCTACTTTGGGGCGCTGGTTGGCCGGTACGCCAATCGTATTGGCGGGGCGAAGTTTCAACTGGACGGAAAGACCTACAAGCTGCCCGTGAATGACGGTGCAAATGGTTTGCACGGGGGCACATTGGGCTTCGACAAGCGCAACTGGTCGGGCAGGGAAGTGCCGGGCGGGGTGGAATTAAGCTACACCAGCAAGGATGGGGAAGAAGGGTATCCCGGAACGCTGAAGACCATAGTGACCTACACGCTGACAGAAGAAAATGCCCTGCGGATTCACTACACGGCGACCACAGACAAGGCGACCGTTGTGAATATGACGAATCATACGTACTGGAATCTCAGAGGCGAGGGCGATATTTTGAATCACCTGGTGACTATCAACGCGGATAAGTACACGCCGGTAGATACCGGCCTGATTCCGACAGGTGAATTGAAGGACGTGACGGGGACCCCGTTTGACTTCCGTAAGCCGATGGCTCCGGGGGCGCGCATCAAGCAGGCCGATGAGCAGCTCAAGCGGGGTAACGGCTACGACCACAACTGGGTCCTGAACCGGACAGGTAAGGGTCTGGAACTGGCCGGACGGGTAGAAGAAACCACCACCGGGCGGGTCTTGGAAGTTTTCACCGACCAGCCCGGCGTGCAGTTTTATACGGGGAACTTTCTGAATGGTTCCGTGAAGGGTAAGGGTGGGAAGCCGATGAATCAGCGCACCGCACTCTGCCTGGAGACGCAGCACTATCCCGACAGCCCGAACAAGCCGACATTCCCCACTACCACGCTCAAGCCCGGAGAGAAGTACGACACCACCACCGAATTTCGGTTCAGTGTGAAGTAGGTCGGAGTGGACGCAGCAGGTTGATATTCCGCTAATCTGCGACCCAGCCGTAGGCGCGAAGCCGGGCGATTAAGAACATGCCCCTTTGAGGGGAAGCAGTCGGATAGCTCCCGGTACTGCGAGAGGCCCGTTATTTCAGCGCGAAGGCGGGTTTCCATTCGATAGCAGAAGCTTTGACCTTGCGCGCCTGCTCGGCCGACAGCCGGGACTCCATGGCAGCGAGACGCCGCTCGGCGGCGCGCTCCTTCTGGCGGGCAGCCAGCATGGACCAGAAGTAGGCTTCAGTGTGGTTGGTCTCGACACCGGTGCCAGTTGCATACATGGCCCCCAGGCGCTCCTGGGACATTGCCAGACCCTGGTCAGCGGCTTCTCGGTACCATTTGAAGGCCCCGCGGGTATCGCGCGGCACTCCCTTGCCTTTTTCCATGAGCTGCGCGAGACCATGCTGCGCTCTGGCCACGCCCTTACGGGCTGCCAGGAGATAGTAACGGGCTGCTGCCTCGTAATCCTGCGGGACGCCGTAGCCATCTTCGTAAAGTTCCGCAATCTGGCTCTGGGCGCGACCTTCACCCTGATCGGCAGCCTGTTGATACCAGAAAGAAGCCTGGGCATAATCCTGGGGCACACCCCAACCTTTTGCGTACATGAGGCCAAGCGAGAACTCTGCCTGTGGATTGCCCTGCGTGGCTGCTGCCTGGTACAAGTTCATCGCCTGATTGATGTCGCGCTCTACACCTAGGCCTCGGGCGTACATGTGGCCGAGACTGACCTGGGCTGACGCTTCACCCTTGTCGGCAGCCGCCTTGAATTCGCGGTAGGCCGTGGCGTAGTCTTTCTTTTCGAGGGCTTTCGTGCCATCGGCAGTGGCACCGAATAGGGTAGCGCCTGTAACCACATTCAGGAACACAAAAGTCGCGCATGCGTGGCGCGGTGTTAACGATCCCTTTAATTGCAACATTTCCCCTCCAGTTCAGTCTTCTGGCGTACAGCAGCTTTACAGTTGCTTACGTTACTCCTGACGAAAGCCAAACGCAAGGGGCGGCTTTACGAAGTTTTACTTTTCTTTCCGCAGCCCCGACGAGCCAGCAGGGATTGGCAGACTTGCCGTGAGCCGCGTTGCGAGGGCCATGGTCCGGATTCGAGGGATGGGGCAGCACTCCCGCTTGATGCAAAACATGCGGGTCATCTCACAAGCGCTGTAACGACGCACGCAGCTCCCTGCCGCCGCAACCCAAGGGCGAGTGCCTGGAGCGTCCAATAACTCGTCCTGCAGCTCGTCGCGCGGGCTGCGGCACTTTTACCATGGGCTGCTAGCGTCCGGACGAGCCGAAGCCACCCTCGCCACGGTCGGAGTCAGAAAGATCACCGTCCATCCACTCGATGGCCTCATACCGGGCGATGATCATTTGGGCGATTCGCTCGCCGGGTTCCACGATAAAGGTTTCCTGTCCCAGGTTTTGAAGGATCACTTTGATCTCGCCGCGGTACCCGGGGTCAATGGTGGCGGGGGCGTTGGGCAGCGTGATGCCGAACTTCAGAGCCAGGCCGCTGCGAGGGCGCAGTTGTGCTTCGTAGCCCGACGGCAGCTCGATGGCGAAGCCCGTGGAGACCAGTTTCCTCTCGCCTGGAGCGATGACCACACGCTCCACTGAATGGAGGTCCATACCTGCGTCTTCGGCGGGGCCATGCGCGTATTTCGGGTGGATGGCGAGGGGATGGAGGAGGCGAATTTTGATGGAAACCGGGCGGGTGTGGGGCAAGACGTTATGATAGCCCTTTGGCAAAGCGAGTCATTACCGTCGCCCCCATGCCGCCTGAAAAGAGCGCTTACGCTCTGGCGCGCTACAGCCGTTCGGCTGATTCCATCCGGCAGTCTGTGGACTGGGTCCGGACTCACAATTCGCAGCAGTTTCTGGAGAGTTTCTACTTCCAGTACGGCCACCAGTCGATAGCGGATCTGGGCCATACTGTGCTTTGTTTCGAAGGCATCAGCGAACTGGCCGCCAGCGAGATTGAGGATGAGGTCCTGTGGGACGGGCAGGCGAAATCGTCCCGGTATCAGGATTTTTCAAAGTCCGGGTTTATTTCGCCTCCGGAGCTGACCGGGGAAGGTTTGGCCACGTACCAGGCGGCTGGCAATGCCCTGCTTGCGGCTTACAAAGAGATTCACGGCAAGATGGACGTCTGGCTTCGGGAGCAACTGCCGAAACCGGACGAAATGAAGCCGGACGCCTATGGCAGGAACATCGCCGCACGGGCTTTTGACGTTGCGCGGTACCTGCTGTTCTGGGGCGTGCCCACGAATGTTGGGCAGGTGACGAGCATTCGGACGCTGGAGAAGCAGATTCGGCGTTTCCTCGTGTCAGAATTTGCTGAAGTGCGGGAGTTGGGTCAGGAGGTGGCGGAAGCCTGCGCAGCCACGCCAGAGTGCCTGTGGAGCGAAACGGAGGCCGAACCGCTGGCCCCGACTCTGGCTCGTCATGCCGACCCTGATCAATATCTGCAGCAGTCGAATGCGGATCTCTCGCTTTGGGCCAGCCAGAACTTCAGTGCGCAGCCCGCGTTTGTGCCCCGCGTGGATCTGCTCCGACCGAGTGACACACTCACTGAGATTGCCGCTACGCTGCTGTATCCCGTGTGTGATTATCCTTTCCGGACGATTTACGAGACGGTTCGGGAGTGGAGCGAGGCGCGGCGGTCAGAGATTCTGGATGTGGCGCTGCAGTCCCGCGGACGCAGGGATGACATGTTGCGTGGTTTCCGGGGTGGCCAGTATTGCTACGACATGCTGATCGACATCGGGGCGTATCGCGACATGCACCGCCACCGTCGTTGCCACCAGTATCGACAGGCCTATTCCGGGAAGAACGGTTACGATGTGCCG
>Ga0114970_10004547_pt1 | contig 10082 bp, 3 predicted proteins | sample M_140205_XF_Meta_FD_87030 | JGI IMG/M metagenome (GOLD analysis project Ga0114970, IMG submission 87030) | Freshwater microbial communities from Lake Montjoie, Canada to study carbon cycling - M_140205_XF_MetaG | ecosystem: Environmental > Aquatic > Freshwater > Lake | place: Lake Montjoie... | reverse complement strand
CTGACTACAATCGTGGACTTGGGGAGCGTCGTGCTCAGGCGGTGCGAGAGAGCCTGATTCGAGGTGGGGTGGATGCGATGAAAGTGCAGACGGTTAGTTTTGGCTCGGAGATGCCTGCGGCGACGGGAAGTGGGGAAGCGGCGTGGGCGAAGAACCGGCGCGCGGAATTTGGACTGGTTCGATAATCCTCCGCCCTTTTTGGGGGGAGGGCGGGAGAAGGAGATGGCTATTGAGGGGTTTCGATCCAGCGAGCCCAGAGCCAGCAGAGATCGGAAAGGCGATTGAGATAGCGGAGAATTTCGAGGTTAATCGGTGGAGCAACTTCGATGAGTTGGGCAACTTGGAGTTCGGCGCGTCGGCAAATTGTCCTGGCCATATCCAGCGTGGCGGAGGAGAGATTTCCCCCAGGGGTCGCCCACCCGTGGTAGCTGATTTTGTGGTTCTTCTCGAGATAATCGATTTGGGCCGTCAAGGCATCGACGTGTGATTTGGCGATCAATTGAAGTCCCGCGGCGATGTAGCGGTCGCGGTCTTCGGGAAGGACGGCGAGTTCGCCCATGAGGAGAACGAGATCTTTTTGAATGGCGAGGATGGCATCGGCGACCAATGGGTGGGTCAAGGTCGCACGGGCGACTCCGAGGGCGGCGTTGAGTTCATCCACGGCCCCATTGGCCGCGATTCTTGGATGGGTTTTGGAGACTCGCCGACCATACATCAGGCCAGTCGTGCCGTCGTCCCCAGTCTTGGTGGCGATGGACATGTATTGATCAGATTTTGCTACTGGCGAGGTATCGGTAGTAGACTTCGAGCATGAGAACGCAGAGGGAAGAGCGGTAGACTTGAGCGTCGGAATTGGTGCCCGTGCCTTCATGGCTAAAGCCGCCGCCGCCGCCGCCCCGGGGTTCTTTCCAAGAACCGTCGGGATTTTGATGATTGAGAATTTCCGGCTGAAATTGCCGATTCCATTTGCCCCAAGGCGACCCGCCGTATTGGAAGCATGCCTGTGTGCTGTAGTACCAAGCGTAGAGGTTGGCGTCTGCGGAGTCGTAGTTCAGCTTGGGAAGGGCTTTATCTTCGATGATGAAATCGAGGGCTTGTCGGACCACTTTGTCCCGTTGTTTGTTGACGATTTGGAGGACCAGAACCCCGACTCCGCTTAAGGACCATTTGTCTTCTGGTCCACGGTAACCAAAGCCCCCGCGGGGACCGCGACAGCGGAGGGTATTTTCGGCGGACTTTTTAAGGGCATCTTCAACGCCGTTAATATTGAGCCCGCTGAGGTGAGCCGTTTTTAAAGCCTGAACTTGCCATCCACTGACCGACATGTCACTGGGTATGGCTTTGTTTAGTCCGTACATCCAGCCACCATCGGAGCCTTGCCCGTAAACGATCATGGTGATGGCTTTTTTAAAGGTTTCGGCGATTTTCGGCTCTTTGGTGAGGATGTAAGCTTCTCCGAGAGCGTAGGTTCCGATTCCGTGCTCGTAAGCCCACTCGTTGCCGCCCCCGCGGGCTAGTTTGCCAGTGCTTTCGCCAACGCTGACGAGAAAGTCGATGGCTTTGCGGACGCACTCGCCGAATTCTTTTGAGGATGGCCGTTCGCAGTGGCCCATAAAACTGAGGAGCGCGAGACCTGTCATGGCGACGGGATATTGCTGGCCAAATGACCCGTCGGCTTGTTGCTGCTGCTTGAGCCAGCGCAATCCTTTTAAAATGGCTTCCTCTGCTTTGGGATCACCGCCGTTGGCTCGCATGGCGGTAATTCGTGAGGTGACGCTACAGCGGTCGTTCATCATCGGGGGGAGGGCAAATCCTCCTGCCCCGCCACCGGAACCTCCCATGCCCCCGACGCCTAAACCGACCCCGAGGCCACCGATTCCGCCCATTTTGTTGGGTGTCACCTGAGTGGCACTGGGCATGGTGATGATTTCAGGTAGGGCCACTTTAGAGATTCCCGTGGTGGTAATCCGCTTGGCTTGAGCTGGGGCACTCATCGAGTTCTTTTTCTTTGCCATGGAGATTTTGTGCTCCAAGGCCCGGCTGCTGGGATTGACGGTGCCGGGTCCACCTTTAAAAGAGTTGGTACGGTTTTGATACTGTTGCACCACTAAAACAGCTGCCCCAGCTCCGAAGAGGAGGTGAACGACGATGCTGATTACGAGAAATTTGCTGGCGATGATTTTTTGCCAAGTAGTCAGCCAGATTTTTTTCTCGGGTGGGTTAGTTGCCTCCGGTTCTTGGTGGGAATCGGGAAGTGCGTTGGGGTCTAAAGGCTCGTCCATATTGATATTGGGGTGACGGTAACAAATTTATTTGCGATGAGGTCGTGTGCCACCCGCTTTTAATGAGCGATGGCTAGACGTGAAGAAGATCACCTTTGTTGGGGAAGAAGTCGCGTCTTTTTTCTGAGAAAAGAAGATCTGTGGAGATATTATCGATGTAAAAAAGCAAAGGTCGAAGACCTTGTGGGCCTTCGACCTTTGCGGTTTGAACTTGTCTGCGGTTGGTTTAGCCGACCGCTGGAGCGGGATCTGCTTCCGCTGCAGGAAGTGAGTCGCCGAGATTAACGATTTTGATATCCCGATGAATCGGGAAGCCTGTGCCAGCGGGGATCAGATGACCCATGATGACATTTTCCTTGAAGCCGCGAAGGTTGTCCACGCGACCAAGGGTGGCCGCTTCCGTGAGGACGCGGGTGGTATCTTGGAATGAGGCTGCGGAGATGAAGGAATCGGTCTCGAGGGAGGCCTTGGTAATTCCCAGAAGGACGGGGACAGCTTCCGCTGGTTTGCCACCTTTCTTGACCACTTCCTCGTTCTCTTTATCAAAGGCGAGTCGTTCGATCTGATCTCCCCAGAGCAAGGTCGTGTCGCCGGGCTCGGTGACTTTCACCTTGCGGAGCATTTGGCGAACAATGATCTCGATATGTTTGTCGGCGATCTCCACCCCTTGGAGGCGATAAACTTCCTGGACTTCGGTGACCATATACTCTTGGAGAGCCTGCGGACCGCAGACGTCGAGAATATCGTGAGGCACGACTGGACCATCCGTGAGTTGCTGGCCTTTTTTGACCAAATCACCTTTGAGAACGATGATGTGCTTGTTCATCGGGACGAGGTGTTCTTCTTCGGCCCCAGTTTCGATATCGGTGACGATGATTTTGCGTTTTCCGCGGACGGTTCCACCGATTTCGACGGCCCCGTCGATCTTGGCGATTTCGGAAGCGTCCTTGGGTCGGCGGGCCTCGAAGAGTTCGGCAACCCGAGGGAGACCCCCAGTGATGTCCTTGGTTTTGGCGACTTTTCGAGGAGTCTTGGCGAGAAGCGAGCCGGCTTGGATTTTCTTGCCTTCGGTGACGGAAACGTGAGCTCCAGCAGGAATCGAGTAACTGGCGAGCACCTCTTTGGTCTTGTCGTCGACAATGACGATCTGTGGGTGAAGATCTTCCTTGTGTTCGATGACCACCGTTCCCTTGAGGCCGGTGGCGTCATCGATCTCGGTTTTCACCGTGACGCCTGGAATCATGTCGCGGAATTCAATTTTTCCCGCTTTCTCGGTGAGAATTGGCACATTGTGCGGATCCCATTGGATGAAGGCTTCGCCTTTTTTGACGTGTCCGCCGTCGGCGATGGAAATCGTTGAGCCAACGACGATCACGTAGCGTTCGATTTCCTGACCAGTTTTGGAGTGAATCGTCACGCTGCCGTTCTTATTGAGAGCGACCCATTGGCCGTCGGTATTTAAGACCGCCTTGAGATCGTTGAAGTGAATTTCTCCATCGTTTTTCGCTTTAACAATCGGCTGTTTGAACGTTCCCGAGGCGACGCCACCGATGTGGAAGGTTCGCATGGTCAGCTGGGTGCCGGGTTCGCCGATGGATTGAGCGGCGATGATTCCCACGGCTTCTCCGAGTTTGACCATCTGGCCAGTGGCAAGATTGCGACCGTAGCACTTCGCACAGCAACCGCGCTTGCTTTCGCAGGTCAATACCGAGCGAATTTTCATTTGCTCGATGCCGATTCTTTCCACTGCAAGGGCGGTTTTTTCGTCGATCAAGGTATTTTTCTTGAGGAGGATCTCGCCAGTGACTGGGTCCTTGACGGTTTCGCAACTGACGCGGCCAATGAGGCGGGTGGGAAGGTCAACGACCTCTTCGTCGCCCTCGTAGATTGGTCGAACGACAATTCCCAAGGGAGTGCCGCAGTCGTCCTCGTAAATGATGACGTCCTGCGAGGCATCGACGAGTTTGCGTGTGAGGTAGCCGGAGTCGGCGGTCTTGAGCGCGGTGTCGGCGAGGCCTTTGCGAGCTCCGTGGGTGGAGATGAAGTACTCCAAAACGCTCAACCCCTCGCGGAAGTTGGAGGTGATGGGGCGTTCGATAATTTCGCCACTAGGCTTGGCCATGAGGCCGCGCATTCCTGCGAGCTGCTTGACCTGTTGCTTATTGCCTCGCGCTCCGGAGTCGACCATGACGAACACGGGATTGAGTTCCTTGCGGCCCTCGTTGTGCTCGAGGGTTTGAATCATCACGTCGGCGATGGTGTTTCCCGCGTGAGTCCAAACGTCGATGATCTTGTTGTAGCGTTCGCCATCGGTGATGATGCCTGAACGGTATTGCTTCTCGACCACGGCAATTTGTTTGTAGGCGGCATCGAGTTCCGTGCCTTTTTCCTTTGGAATAATCATGTCGATGATTCCGATGGAAACGCCCGCTTTCATTGCCCAGTAGAATCCTAATTCTTTGAGACGATCGAGGGTGTCAACGGTTGCTTGGTGACCGGCGGCTTGATAAGTCCGAAAGATGACATCGGAAATCTGTTTTTTGCCGCAGGCTTTGTTAAAGAAGCCAACGCCTTCTGGCCAAATTTCATTGAAGACGACTCGACCAGCGGTGGTTTCGATGACGCGTTTCGTTTCGTCGCCGTAGACCGAGGACTTGCCGTGATCAGGATTTTTGAAGCGAATCCAGTCGTGTACCTTGACCTTCCCTTCAACCATCGCGAATTCCACTTCGCTAAAGTCGGCGAAGAGGGGCATCCGCTCGGCGGTTTTACCAGCCTGAAGTTTGCGGGGATTTTGGGTGAGGTAATAGCAACCGAGGACGAGATCCTGGGATGGAGTGGTGATGGGTTTGCCACTCGCTGGCGAGAAGAGGTTGTTAGGTGCGAGCATCAACAAACGGGCTTCCATCTGTGCCTCTACGGAGAGAGGAACATGGACAGCCATCTGATCGCCGTCAAAGTCCGCGTTGTAAGCCGTACAAACGAGGGGATGAATGCGAATTGCTTCGCCCTCAATCAGTTGGGGCTCAAATGCTTGGATGGATAAGCGGTGCAGTGTTGGTGCGCGATTGAGCAACACGGGGTGACCCTTGGTGACTTCTTCGAGAATGTCCCAGACTTCTGGCGTCTGACGCTCGATCATTTTCTTCGCGCTCCGGACGGTGTGAACATAGCCGAGCTCTTTGAGTCGACGAATGATAAAGGGCTCGAAGAGAACCAAGGCCATTTTCTTTGGCAATCCACATTGATGGAGCTTGAGTTCTGGACCGATGACGATGACCGATCGGCCCGAGTAATCGACGCGTTTGCCGAGAAGATTCTGCCGGAATCGGCCACCTTTGCCCTTGAGCATGTCGCTGAGTGACTTCAGCGGACGGTTGCCTGCTCCTGTGACCGCGCGACCGTGGCGACCATTGTCGAAGAGGGCGTCGACGGCCTCTTGGAGCATGCGCTTTTCGTTGCGAATGATCACGTCAGGGGTCTTCAGTTGGAGAAGATTTTTAAGGCGATTATTTCGGTTGATCACTCGGCGATAAAGATCATTGAGATCACTGGTGGCGAAGCGTCCGCCTTCCAGCGGGACGAGTGGTCGGAGATCTGGCGGGATCACGGGAAGAACTTCGAGGATCATCCATTCGGGCCGGGTGTGTGAGGTGGCAAAGCCTTGGGCGAGTTTGAGTCTTTTCGCGAGTTTTTTGCGAATTTGTTTGCTCTTGGTGTTCCCCATGGCCTCTTCGAGTTCCTTTTGGTTCTCGGCGAGATCGACCGTGGAGAGAAGCTTCCGAATGGCGTCTGCGCCCATTCCGGCGGTGAAAGTTTCACCATACTGCTCGACGGCTTCTCGGTATTCGGTCTCGGTGAGTAATTGCGCTTTGGTGAGAGGCGTTTGGCCTGGGTCGATGACCAAGTAGTCCTCGTAGTAGATGACGCGTTCGAGTTGGCGCCCGCTCATATCGAGCATCAAGCCAATTCTTGAAGGCATGCACTTATAGAACCAGATGTGGGTCACTGGGACTGCTAATTCGATGTGGCCCATGCGCTCGCGACGGACGCGGGCGAGGGTGACTTCCACGCCGCACCGATCGCAAATCACGCCCTTGTGCTTGATGCGCTTGTATTTGCCGCAGGAGCATTCCCAGTCCCGGGTGGGACCAAAGATGCGTTCACAGAAAAGGCCACCCTTTTCTGGTTTGAAAGTCCGATAGTTAATCGTTTCAGGGTTTTTGACTTCGCCACTCGACCAGGATCGGATGGCTTCAGGTGCGGCGACGGTGATGCCGACTTGATCAAAGCCCACCGCCCGTTCCTCGCCCATTAATTCACGAAAAGAAGGTTCGCTCATAGAGATTTTGTTTAGCTGTTCGCTAGTTGGTAGTTGGTGGGTGTTTAGATCAGACCGGTGGTCAACGCCAACGGCTTGGGTTTGCCTCCGACTTTGACGTCGAGGCCGAGCGACTGCATTTCTTTAATGAGCACGTTGAAGCTCTCCGGTGTACCGGCTTCGAGTGAGTTATCGCCTTTGACGATGGATTCGTAGATGCGGGTCCGGCCGGCGACGTCGTCTGACTTGACCGTGAGGAGCTCCTGCAGGGTGTAGGCGGCCCCGTAAGCTTCGAGGGCCCAAACTTCCATCTCTCCGAAACGTTGTCCGCCGTATTGGGCCTTGCCGCCCAAGGGTTGCTGAGTGACGAGGGAGTAAGGACCGACTGCCCGAGCGTGGATTTTGTCTGCAACAAGGTGTCCTAGTTTGAGCATGTAAATGTAGCCGACAACAATTGGTTGATCGAAGGCATCCCCAGTCCGACCGTCGTAGACCATGGCTTTTCCGGTTTCATTGATCCAGGTGTAGCCATCGACTTTTCGGGCCTGTTTGATGTACTCAAAAATCTGCGATTCGTGAATGCCGTCGAACACTGGCGTTGCTACCTTGAACCCGAGGGCTTTGGCGGCGACACCCAAGTGAGTTTCCAGAACCTGTCCGACGTTCATCCGAGAGGGCACGCCAAGCGGATTGAGGCAGATTTCTACGGGGGTGCCGTCGGCGAGGAAGGGCATGTCCTCTTCGGGAACGATCCGGGCGACTACGCCTTTATTTCCGTGGCGTCCTGCCATTTTATCTCCGACGGAGAGTTTCCGCTTCGAGGCAATGTAGACGACTACTTGTTTGATGATGCCGGGGTCGACTTCATCGCCGTTGCCCGCTTTGTCCATGGAGCGCTCGCGATCGGTTTCGAGTTCAGCAAACTTTGGCTCAAACTGGCTGATCAGTTCGCGGATTCGGTTGCGGATTGGCGAGGGATCGATGTCCACGTGATCGTAAACGCCCGCGAGTTTGCGGAGCAAAGTCTTGGTAATTTTCCGATTCGCGGGGATGATGATTTCTCCCGTTTGGGCGTTGACGACGTCGAGCGGAATTTTTTCGCCGAGAAGGATGTTTGAAAGGGCCTCGGTGAGTTGTTCGTGGAGTTCTTCCTTTCGCTTGGCGTGATCTTCGTCGATTTCCTTCGCTTGGCGTTTGCTTTCCGAAGGCGAGAGTTTGATCCTGGTGATTTCCTTCCTGCTTGAGACCTTGACATCCATGACGATTCCATAGGTTCCAGATGGAACGGTCAGGGAAGTGTCTTTGACGTCCGCGGCTTTTTCTCCGAAAATTGCTCGGAGAAGGCGCTCTTCTGGAGCCAGTTCCGTCTCAGATTTTGGAGTGATTTTTCCGACGAGAATATCGCCGGGTTTGACCTCGGCACCGATGCGGATGACGCCGTCTGGGCCGAGATTGCGGAGGGCTTCCTCGCTGACATTGGGAATGTCGCGGGTGATTTCCTCTGGCCCGAGTTTGGTATCCCGCGCCCCAATATCGAATTCATCGATGTGAATGGAAGTGTAGATGTCTTCTTTCACGACCTTTTCCGAAATCGTGATCGCATCTTCGAAGTTATAGCCATTCCAAGGCATGAAGGCGACGAGGACATTGCGTCCGAGAGCGATTTCGCCCTGTTCCGTATTGGGACCGTCGGCGATGACATCGCCTTTTTTGATCGATTGACCTCTCTTGACAATCGGCTTCTGATTTACGCAAGTACCTGCGTTGGAGCGCATAAACTTCCGGAGTTCATAAAGGTAGACGCCTTCTTCGGGATCGTGTTTGAGTTTTTTCTTTCCTTCAGGGAGTTGGCCGTCCTTGGTGACGACAATCAGGTCTCCGCTGACACTGGCGACTTTGCCATTGGCCTCTGCAACGATCACCGCCTTGGAATCGCGAGCGACCTTACCTTCCATTCCCGTGCCAACGATTGGCGATTCAGAAATCAGTAGTGGAACGCCTTGGCGTTGCATGTTCGATCCCATGAGTGCCCGGTTGGCATCGTCGTGTTCGAGGAAGGGAATCAATCCCGCAGCGACGGAGACGAGTTGCTTTGGAGAAACATCCATGTAGTGGACCTTGGAGGGCTCGACCTCGAGGAAGTCTCCACGGTAACGGACGCTGACCTTTTCGCTGGTGTAGTTGCCTTTTTCGTCGAAGGCGGCATTGGCCTGGGCGACGAGAAAGCTTTCTTCTTTGTCGCCAGTCAGGAAGTCCACCTTGTCGGTGACGCGTCCATTTTCGACTTTGCGGTAGGGAGTTTCGATGAATCCGAACTCGTTGATTCTGGCGAAGGTCGACATCGACGAAATCAGTCCGATGTTCGGGCCTTCTGGCGTTTCGATCGGGCAAATTCGCCCATAGTGGGAAGGATGAACATCGCGGACTTCGAAGCCTGCGCGGTCGCGGGAGAGGCCTCCTGGCCCGAGGGCCGAAAGGCGCCGCTTGTGGGTCAGTTCCGCGAGCGGGTTGGTCTGATCCATGAATTGAGAAAGCTGTGAGCGACCAAAGAAGTCGCGGATCACGGCACTCAAAGCCTTGGGATTGATCAGCTTCTGCGGGGTCATGCCTTCGATATTGACATCAAAAAGAGTCATACGCTCTTTGACGAGGCGTTCCGTGCGAGCTAATCCGACTCGGCATTGGTTGGCGAGGAGTTCGCCGACGGTACGGACGCGCCGCGATCCAAGATGATCAATGTCGTCGAGCGTTCCTTCGCCTCGGCGGAGGCCGATGAGATATTTCATGGCGGCGATGAAATCTTCTTTGGTCATTGTCCGCTCGGTGAGCGGGACGTCCAAGCTCATTTTTTGGTTGAGCTTGTAGCGTCCGACCCGGCCCAAGTCATACTTTTTCGGATCGAAGAAGAGTCGTTTGAGCAATCCCCGCGCATTGGGGACGGTTGGTGGATCGCCAGGCCGGAGGCGACGGTAGATATCCTTGAGGGCTTCTTCTTCGTCGTGTGCGGGATCTTTTTTCAGGGCCTTGATCACGGTATCGTCGAGCTTGGTGTCGACCACTTGGACGGTCTTGACTCCGAGGGCGATGACTTGGCGGATGGTGGCTTTGGTGAGCGGTTCGAAGGCTCGGGCTACGGTAATTTCCCCGTCGCGGACATCGGCGATCAAGACGAGGCTGGCGATTTCTTCTTCTTCGAGGCTTTCGGTTAATTTGAGGTCCTGGACCTTGTAAAAAATCTTAATGATTTCCTCATCGGAACCGTGACCCAAGGCACGCAGGAAGGTGGTGGCGAGAAACTTCCGCCGGCGCTTGCGCCGGTCGAGGTAGACATAGAGCAAATCGTTGGTGTCGAACTGAACTTCTACCCAGGAGCCGCGATCGGGAATAATCCGGAAACTGTAAAGGGTTTTGCCGTTGAGGTGGATGGATGATTCGAAGCAGATACCTGGGGAGCGGTGGAGCTGGGAGACGACGACGCG
>Ga0114970_10004545_pt1 | contig 10085 bp, 15 predicted proteins | sample M_140205_XF_Meta_FD_87030 | JGI IMG/M metagenome (GOLD analysis project Ga0114970, IMG submission 87030) | Freshwater microbial communities from Lake Montjoie, Canada to study carbon cycling - M_140205_XF_MetaG | ecosystem: Environmental > Aquatic > Freshwater > Lake | place: Lake Montjoie... | reverse complement strand
GGATGCATTATCGGCCACGCCCCATCGAGAGGTTTTCGGAGTTTCCGTCCTCTTTGGACTCTAGGGATGGCTCGTTCGGCACATATGCAGGGAGCTTATAGTTGAGCGGTAGGGATTGAGAATTTGGAAGGGAAGTGCTTAATTTATAAATATGAAAAAACTCCTCATCCTTAGTCTACTGGCTCTGGGCTACCAGACCGCCTCGGCACAACTTGTGACTGAAAGTTTTGGCAGTGGAGCCAATGCGTTCACGATGGATTTTGTGACGATCGGAAATCCTAACAACGTGGCCGATACAACGGGGTCTCCTAATCCTGCGGGCTCGGTGGCCTATACCTATAACTTGGGCAAGTACGAGGTGAGCAGGGATATGATTACCAAAGCAAATTCAGCAGGAAGCCTTGGGATTACGTTGCAGGATATGACCAGCTATGGCGGCTACGGAGTAAATAAGCCTGCTACGGGAGTGAGCTGGGATGAGGCGGCCACCTATGTGAATTGGTTAAACACGAGCACAGGAGGGACAGCAGCGTATAAATTTGTTGGTGGAACATTCCAGCTGTGGTCTTCGACAGATGCTGGGTACAACGCGAACAATCTGTTTAGGAACAGCCTTGCGAAGTATGTCATCGCCAGTAGTAACGAGTGGTACAAGGGAGCGTATGGTAAAGCGGATGGTAGCTGGTCAAACTTTCCCAACGGAACCGATATTGCACCGACGGCAGTAGCTAGTGGAACAGATGCGAACACAGCGGTGTATGGTGGACAATCTGGCCCTGCAGATATCGACAACGCGGGTGGGTTAAGTGCGTACGGAACGATGGCGCAGGGAGGTAATGCTTGGGAGTGGACTGAGACAGCACGTGACGGGAGCAACAACACAGCGGGCGAGATCCGGGAGCTGCGCGGCGGCTCCTGGGACCTCGGCAGCGACTACTTGGAGGCCTCCTACCGCAACTCCCTCCATCCGTCGGGTGAGGTCAGCAGCTTCGGGTTCCGTGTTGCTAGTGTCCCTGAACCGTCCTCGCTCTCCCTCTTGGTTCTGGGGGGTGCGGTCGTGGCTCTCTGCAGACGGAAGCGAGCCTAGTCTCGCCTCGTTCGGGAAGGGGCTTAAACCCCCTAGAATCGCTCTAAAACCCGCTAGGAATCGTCCACCTACCGCTTGCCATAAAAGCCCCGCAAGTCAGCTAGCGGGACAACAAAATCTCGCACGCACGAAGGGGGGGGTAGGGGGGTAAAAGGGTTTTCTATCGTTTGCATTATAGGCCAGCCCAATAGCCCCGCTTGCCATAAGCAGGGCGAGAGGAGCAGAGTCTCTGTATGGTAACGGCAGAAGCGATTGTCGGAATTATGGTGGGGAGGCTTTTTCTTATTTCGGCTATTCGCCTTTTTATGATGTTTGGAAAGATAGTTGCCAACACACAGCACACTTCAGAAAGCACCCAACAGATTTTGTCCGAGATAAGGGAATACATCGGGGCGCAAAATCGTGCCAACACTCCACCCGCTCCGACTGGGACATTCGAGGAGTGGAAACGCCGACAGGCGGAAGGCGGGGGAGCAGAAAACAATGAGCGGAATTGAACTTGTTTTAATAGTTTCTCTAGCCTGCGTCGCTTTGTTCTATGGGTGGAAAGGGTTTTGGTGGGTTTGCCACAGGTCGGCAGAACAAGAGCTAGAAATACAGAAGGCGTTTTACGACCAAGCAAAAGTCCCTCCAAAGCACCCTCAAGCTAAACAAGAGCAGAAGCCATCGTTCATTCCGAACGCAAAACTAAAACCTCTGGATTCTCTGTCCCGCAACGGAGGAGCGAGGCGGGGCAGTTAGTCCTCTATAAGTGAAGTCCTTGCTCCTTTTGTTTTTTCTCTGCTCCTTGGGATTGGCAGAGGACAAGGCGAAGAACATAACAGCGGAAGAACCCGCTCCGATTGAGGCGATAGCTAACCTCACCGACCCTAAAAAACTCGCTACGCTAAAAGGAGAGAGAGCATCTAATCCACGATTCCAGAAGTGCCTTTATTGGTTGGCGGTGGGTGGGCGAATGATGAATAGAGATGATTATTGGGAGGGGATGAATGAAGTTATTGTAGAAGCCTCAAGGCTTAATAAAACTTTCGGCACTCCTTACGCTTCCGCAATTAGAGACGCCTTATTTGCGAGCTATATGAGAGCGGAAAACTATGGCTTATTCACTTCCGCAGGGCTGGAGGAACTAAAACAGGGCAAGTCTGCGACAATCAACGAGGGCGAGTATGCGGGGCAAGAGGCCACCGCCGACCATTACATTCCTCGCTCTGTCTGCCCTGAACTGGACAATCAGATATACAACCTTCGACTCTGCCCATCTTCAGTTAATTCATCCAAAGGCGACAAGGTGGGGAAGGAGCAGGTGGAGAGTGCGGAGTTTCTTAATCAGCGTGGATTACTTTCCGAGAAAGGATTGGAAGCGGTGAGGAGGGCTTACGAAAAAGAGCCGAAGTAACTCCTGCATACATAAGGGCAGGATGCCGACGGAATGAAAAAAGAAGCAGAAATTCAAGTCGCTAGGGATGGTGAGGTCATCGGTTCGTTCTCGTATATGACAGCATCTTCAAAAGCCTCATTCGGCACACTCCGTCCTAGTGACTACGCATATGTGACTAAAAAGGGGAAGTGGAGTTGGGTTCACCTGTCTAAAGTATTAGAAATATATGCGAGCGAGTTCTTCGATGAACTTGGGGAAAGCGAACTGGAAAAAGAGTTAAAGGCTGAAACAGAGAAAGTAAAAAAGTTCCTTAAGCTATACAAAAAGGCATTTGATAGTGAGACGGACAAAAAAAAGCTAAAGGAGTATTGCGTGAAAGTTGCGGAATATGAGGAACTACTAAAATATCTTAGCGGAATAAAAGAGCGAATCCGTGAAAATAAAGCGGAAGAAGAGGCAGAGGAGAGGATTGAGCTAGAGGAAGAACAAAAAGAGAAAGAGGCTAAACTGAAAGAGAAAGTAGATGATGTTGTTGGAACTCTAAAAGAGATGATTGAAGAGGCGAAAATACAGCCTCTCGATAGGTATGTTGAGGAGGTAACTCCAGAGCATATGTCCTCCGACTGGTGGTGGGACTACAAGGATGTGCTGTCCCAATTCTGTAAAAGCAAGGTGGATGAGAATGCGGGCAAGGCTCTTTGGAAAGCCTTTAGGCGTATCAAGCTCTACAAGGGCGAGCTAACCGCCCTTGCTCAAAACCTTGTAAAGGCCAAGGAAAACACCGAATACGACAAGGGCAAAAAAGAAGCGGAGGTTTTCTTTTCCTTTTTGATTAAAAAGGGTGTTTGGGGGAAGTAGTCCGCACAAAGCGAGCAGGGCTTTTATTCGAGGACTCGCTAGCGAGAGGATTCTGTCCGAGTTTCCGCTGTCACATTAGCTGACGGAGGAAGTGCCAGCTGTTGCCGTTGTGGCGGGGAAGGTGTGCCACTTTCCACAAGCATCCACTCTGGATATCGATTTCAGCGTGGCCTTTTTTTCCGTGAAGGGCTTGATTGGAATGACGATGGGCTTATCTGGTTTTATCTTGGGCTGAAACTCTTGGTAGTGACATCTGGCGATCCAAGACAGATGCCCCTCAATCTTTTGGAGAGTTTCGATGAGTAGCGTGAATTGCTTGCCGATATTGTAGAGGCTCATCATTCAACGCCCTCGGATAGAAATCCAACAGCACCACGACGAGCTTCGATTCGGTAAGCGATCTCATCTGTATCAATCGGATTGATGGCACGAGGATCGCCAGAGTGCGTGCTGGTGGTTTGGACAGCAAGGAATGGGATCTGGTCTGTGCCATAAACGGCCAGAGAATCCTCTGGTTCTATTTCAAAAAGGTGGGGCTGGTTCATTGGGTTAGGGTTATGGAAACAGCTACTGCACAGCCAGTTCCAGATGAGTTTAGTTTGGATATATCGCCGATATCGGTGACCTTATCAGCGGAGGCCGTGATCCATTGGGAAGCGGTCACAGCTGTGGATGGGAGGCCAGCTGGATTCAGTCTGCCTATGACATTGGCGGGGAGAGTGGGGGAATTAGATTTTGTGGAAATCGTTTTCCGTTTCCGTCCACCATTTTGGCGTTGCTGTTTCATTGTTTCCTCGCAATCCCTCGATACATCACGCCCGCATTGGTGCGGTGAGACTCGATACCAATGGTAAGCATTCTCGCCTTGAACGCCCTCCGATTCAGTTTGGCTAGGCCGTTCTCATCGCAGAAACCTTCAAAGCATTCGTATAGGCCGTTGGATGAGTCCTCAAGGTTTCCAGCTTGATCACAGCACTCCTCGATGAATCCCTTGAATGGATCACACTTATCGATGAACGATGTGGTGGCGAGTGTCGCCTTCTCTGGCGTGGGGATCTCCTCGCCTCTCTCTCTTAAAGCCAGATACCGCACCGCACCTTGAACGATCCAGCGGAGGATTCCAGATGCCTCCTCTCTGAAAAGTTTGTCGGTCATTGTGCTGTCCCGCTTCTCTTGTGGGATCGTGTAAGTCCAAGGGATAATCCTTACCCTCCTACGCTCGCCCTCGTTCTCTAGAATTACTTTGGGTTGGTCATTGGATTGGATGAACAAGGTGTGAGTCGGAGTCCATTCGACTGGCTCTTTGTTCAGCGTCCTCGCAGAGATTTTGCCAGTACTGGCTAGTCTTTTAAGTGTCGTGGTATCCAGCGTCTTGTTCTTGTCCCACTCATTGCAGATCGCTGTCCTCGCCCCCATCAGTCTGACCTTTTGTGGTTCGGGTGCATTGCTGTTATTGAATCGCTCGATTGCCAGCGTGTCGGCAGGGATTGTCACACAATAATCCCCCATCGCCTTGTTGAACAATTCTCTGGTGGTGCTTTTCCCATTCGCTCCACTTCCATAATCAAAGAAAACTTTTTCCACGGCATATCCAGTAAGGCCAAGGCCAGCGATAGTCTGGATGTATTCGATCATCTTTTGATCGTCCTCCATATACATCGCCAGCGAGTCGAGAAACTTTGGGCATTCGGCCTTTGAGTCGTAGGATGCACCGCACATCTTGGTCATTAGCTTGGAGGGATCGTGTGCCAGTAGATCGCCAGTTTTAAGATCGATCATTCCATTCGGCGTGTTGAGAAGTTCTGGGTGCGTGTCCAAGTCTTTTGATTCAACCCAAACCTCTGCCATCGCACTCGCCTCTTGAATCATATTGGAGATTGCCCCAGATCGCTCGGAGTATTCGGCGTGGCGAAGTATCGCAATCTTTGCTTCCCCTTCAGCCTTGAATGACCGCATCCGTCTCGAAACCTCTTGGGCTTTCCTACGAATCCTCTTGTTGTCGGCATCTTGAATCCACCGAGATCCATTCCACACCAGCCAACCAAGGCCGTGGCAGTAGCGGATTTGATCACCAGCAAATTGAATGAGTCGGCGGGCGTTGCCTAGATCGGTTGAGTGGAATCCATCGGCCAAGGTTTTTGGCACACCAGTATGTTGCCACCCCAAGTCTTGAGCCATTTTGAATAAACTGGCGATGGTCAGCGGATCTTTGCCGTTGCCCTCTGCCTTGAAATCAGAGTCCCACTTGGTGCGATGTTCCTCCTCGGAAAACTTGTCGGATTTGCTCGACCACTTTGTCCAGAGGGAGAATCCATCTTGGTTGTGTTCTTTACTCCAATGGTGGAGGCATTGGCCGATCCGTAGCCAAGCATCACGATCATCGGCGTTGGTAATTGCATTCAGAGCAGAGATCACCAGATTCGCTTCATCCTCATTGCCAGCGTGGGGAATGTTTGCGGATTCTTTTCTGGCCTTCTCTGCCTTGGCCTTTCTCTCGGCCTTCTCCACATCGCTATCATCTTGCTTGATTCCACACGCATTCATCAGATTCAGTAGAGCCTTGTCGCATCTTACGGCCTCGAAATCCCCAACTTGGATAATGTTTCCAGTAATGGTGGCCAGCTGATCCCTTGTCCAAAGTTCAATGCCAGCACATCCAAACCTCTCGGCCTCTGCTCCCTTTTTACTTCCCCTCACCCCATTGAACTTTTCTGGCGACTTAATCACGATCCGAATCCCTCGCCCGCTAGGGGATCGTTCGATATACGCCCCTGTAAATGCGTCTAAAAGCTGTTGGCACTCTGGATTGGGTGTGCCGATCTTGTCGGTGCAATCATCTAGATCGATGCACACAACCTTGTCCGCATTCGTGGGGAGGAATTGCACACCAGCCAGCGGGGTGCGAGTTTCATTCGCCCACAGCTTCTTTGCTCCTCCTGTTTTGCGATGCTTGGCGAAAACTTGCTGTGCGATGTGGTAGGCCGTGGTGTTCTTTAGTCGTTCAGAACCCTTACCCTCGTGTGTTTCGTGAGTGTCTGGATTAAATGGATATTTGCGATGCTTTCCTTTGTCACTCTTTTCGTAGCACCAGATCGTCCAATGCTTTGAAACATCTCTGATCCACGAAGGGATCTCTGCTGGGTTGTATTCTAGATAGGTCGGAGGCCAAGGATTCGTCACCTTGCTTTCGGCCAGAGTTTCGGTAGTTATCGTATTCAAGTTTCACTCCTAAACGCCATCACCAATGCTTGCTGGCTCGGTGGTGGCGTTTTCTTTTTCTGCTACATATCTCCGAAAATTTCCTTGGCAGATGATTCGAGTCGGCGGGCAATCTTGTCCGCTAGTTGGCGATTCGGTTTCGCTCTACCAGTTTCTATTTTGCAGATCTGGTTCTCATTCACGCCAACGGCCAAGGCCAGCTGGCGTTGAGTCACTCCAATCTTTTTGCGGGCGATCAGTAGCTCAATTCGGTTCATAGGAATAATTCCATCACCCTTGAGTCCGTCCGCAAGTGAAATCGTGTGGTTGCACACTCGCTGTTGTTTGACTGCATTTTTCACCCACCAATAGTTGTGGGGTGCGATATCGCTACGACAACCAAAACCACCAAAGATTCAGCGATATCAGCGACTACTCGATATCGGTCAAATACCCCCAAGAAACCGATTCTGGTGCGATTCTGTGGGGTTTATTCGCCTACCCCTGCTCGACCTAACTATTCTTTTCTTTGGGGTGCGGGGGGAAAGGCTGACCAGTTTTCTTGATATGCTCGGCCTCCAGCTCGGCCAGATGTTTATTGATTGCCTCTCTTGCAATATCCGTAGATCCACGGAACAGCACATACGATGCTCGCTCCAGCTTTACCTTTGCTTCGGTGGTCATCCTTACAAGGAAAGTCTCGGTGTAGTTCTTTGGCCTATCGTGGTAGCGGAATGTGGCCTGCTTTGGTGGCTGTATCTGCTCTGCTGGTGGTGCGGTCTGGATCTTTGGTGATGGAGGAGGAGTTGTCTGGATCGGCTTGGCAACAACCTTGCCCAAGGCGGAGGTCATACTTTTCAGCTTTTCGGATGCGGTTTGTTTTTTTGCCATAGGATTTACTTTCGGTTGGATAGAACGGCCAACGCCAAAGCTGTGGCCTCTAGTTTTGCTGTGGATGGTAAAGATTCCCAGCCCATCAGCGGGAGGGTTTGGGCATAAACAGCTCGGAGGCCAAGGGTGGCATTCACTTTACCCAGCCCCAATTTGTCCTCCATCACCTTCAAAGTTTTAGGATCTGCTTGGTTCGTTCCTTGCCGAATCTTGTTCCAAACCAGTCGCAGTTTCCCCTTAACATTCTGCAAGGCTGGAAGCATATCGGTGGTTGCCCAAAAGTCAGAAACATCTGGTGAGCAAGGGATTAGGGCTAGATCAGCTTCTCTAATAACCTCCTCTAAATGTTCGTGGCGGGGCATCGTGTCGGTGATGTGAATAGAGGAATCGTCGTCACCTAGTCCACCATTCGCATCCAGCCCTCTGGTGAGTGTTCCTTGCGGGTCTTTGTCGATCACCTTGACCTTGTGACCAGATGCTCGAAGTGCTGTCACCAGCACCAGAGACAAGGTGGACTTCCCCACTCCACCCTTCCCGCTGGCGATTACGATCTTCATCCTTGAATGGTATTACCGATATCGGTGATTCCGCTCAACCTTATTAAGCGACCTTGAGCCACTCTCCGCTGGATTCGTGTGGGCGGGCGTGAGCATAACGGCCAGTAGTTTTTAGATCAGCGTGGCCGAGGGTTTGCCTCACCAGATGGATCGGCGCACCAGCATCCAATGCGTGAGAGCAATGTGCGTGGCGTAGAAAGTGAGGAGATATCTTTTTGGATAATCCCGCCCTCTCGCTTGCTTGCTTTACGATTCGCCAGATCTGATTCGTGTGGAGTGGAGATCCCCTGCTGGTCTGGAACATTGGGGATTCATCAATATTGGCAATATTGGTGATATCGGCGATAAGTGCCTCTCTGTAAGCCTTAATCAGCTGGTGAGTCTTGGCTGGAATGAGTATCTGTCTGGTTTTACTCCCCTTCCCTAATACGGACAGCTGTGCCTTTCCGTCCTCTCTTGCGATCAGATTCTTCCACTTCAATCCGCTCAACTCCCCAGCCCTCAATCCCCCAGCATAGATCAGCGTGAGGATCGCTCGGTGACGGATATCCTTGGTCATCGTGAGCATCGTCAGCGTTTCATCCTCGGCCAGTATTCGTTCGTGGAGAGTCTCGGTAGGTTTTGGCACACGGATCGCCATCGCTGGATTCACCGAGTGGTAGCCAGTTTCTTGGGCGAAGCGGAAAAGAGATTTGATCGTAGCGATCACACGCTGACGGCGGGCATTGGATACATTCTCTCGAAGCCACACATCGAGAGATACCATATCGTCAGCAACGCATTGGCGTAGGGAACGGCCGACAACCTTGGAAAACAAGGCCAGATCCGACTGGTAGGCTCGGAGCGTATGCTTGCTGGTGAATCGGCGAAGCCACCAGCCAATGAGAGTATGGTCATCACTCGCCCTAGTCAGAGTGATCGGTGATATCGGCGATTCGGTGATTGTAGTGATTGCGGTGGGGATAGGCAGGCTTTTGGTTCTTTGTTTCATCGTGTGGTGATAATGCCTCTTACCCACACACATCGTCAATATCAAAGATTCGCCGATTGCACCGATATCGCTGATATGCTTATGTCGGCCAATGATCACATCAAAGAGAATCAACAAACCCTCAACGAAACTTCAACAGCGATCCTCTCGGTTTGGGCAATGCTCGCCGATCCTATCAATGGATGAGGCGATGCTGATAGAGCAAGCCAGCCAGATCGTCGGCCAGCATCCCTCGGTCTTTGCCAAAGAGGCCGTATTGCTGTGGGCTGGGGCGATAATTGAGGGAAGGGCAGAGTAGGGAGGCCGACCACCACGCCCCGCCCACACACCCACCCACGCTAGCGAGAGACACATAGCCCCGCCTCGTAAAACTGCACCAAAATCAAAAAGAGGCAGGGGGAAAAGTTAACTTAATAGTCCTTAAGTCAACTCGCTTAAATTGGTTGCGGTCGGGAACCTGTTACAGGAGGCAGACAAGAGAGGAAGCCTACTAATAGTTATTCACAGCCAGCAATTTATCAGCGATATCAGCGATTCGCCGATTCCAAGATAGCGCCGAATGCAACCAAGATGGCGGAGATATCCTACACGCTTCCTACACCAATGCATCTATCTAATTACCAATAGATTAAGTGGGATAATCCCCTAAAGTGTAGGATAGTGTAGCCAGTTCACACTAATACTACTGCGGGGGTTATTATTTTGCTTCTGTATAGTATTAGGGCTGTATAGCGGGCTAAATATGAATATGCCTACACAATCCTACATTTCGGCTAAAAGCATGAGTTAAGTTGTTGCCTTGTAATATTATGTGTAAGTGTAGGAAGTGGGGTATATCCTACACCTTTTGCCCCAAAATAGGGAGGGTTGGGGTGCTGGTTGGGGTGGGCAGAGTCCAGACAAAGGCAAAAGGAGGGGGGCGTGGCGGGTTGTGGATCGGCGGGGATTTGCATCGTCTCTGCTAAAAAAGGGTAGGGTCGAACTCCTAAAAAAGGGTTTTGGGGATGCATTATCGGCCACGCCCCATCGAGAGGTTTTCGGAGTTTCCGTCCTCTTTGGACTCTAGGGATGGCTCGTTCGGCACATATGCAGGGAGCTTATAGTTGAGCGGTAGGGATTGAGAAT
>Ga0114970_10004544_pt1 | contig 10085 bp, 4 predicted proteins | sample M_140205_XF_Meta_FD_87030 | JGI IMG/M metagenome (GOLD analysis project Ga0114970, IMG submission 87030) | Freshwater microbial communities from Lake Montjoie, Canada to study carbon cycling - M_140205_XF_MetaG | ecosystem: Environmental > Aquatic > Freshwater > Lake | place: Lake Montjoie... | reverse complement strand
TTTTGGTGCTGGCGCGGGTGGGACTTCGAGCGGTGGTTTTGGCGCTGACGCGGGTGGGACTTCGAGCGGTGGTTTTGGCGCTGGCGCGGGTGGGACTTCGAGCGGTGGTTTTGGCGCTGACGCGGGTGGGACTTCGAGCGGTGGTTTTGGCGCTGACGCGGGTTGGACTTCGAGCGGTGGTTTTGGCGCTGACGCGGGTTGAACTACGGTCCGTGACGTGCCAGAATGGTCTGGCTTTTGCGGCGCATTGGACTTGGTCTTGGATGGTGGCCCGTTCTCAGGATTTTTATTCTTTTTATCTGCTTTGGGTTTGCGTTCTTCTATAATTGTGTCTGTATTTGTGTCACCCGCTGATTCGGAAGAATAATCAGATTTTTGAGGCTCTGTAATTACCGGTGTTTCATTACTCTTTGGACGACTCCAAAATTTATATGCAGTTACACCTAAAATGCCCCCAATAATTATAAGACATAAGGCAACGAGCGCCAGTAACCATGTTGGGGTATTATCATCTGATTGTATCGAAGAAACTAGCTGCTTCGTATTATTGACAGATGTCTCAGGAATATTTGTCGACGCTTTAATTGGGACCGCTGGGATTGGAACTGATTTGTGTGCCGCACTATTTAATTTAGCTTGCTGTCGAGACTCCTCCTGGGCATCGCGTGAACTACTAGTGCTGCTGACATTGCCAGAACGTGGCGTACGTATTCGCTGTAGCAGATCCTTTTTAATTTGCTCAAATTGCGATTCATTCCACTCAAAAAATAAACGACCAGACGTTAATCCCCAATGTATGATTGTGAGACCCTCATCTGTCAATACCCAATCTTTGCTTTCCTGAGGCAATCGCAGCATTGCCAAAATCGAGAAACTCCGAAGAAAAATTTCAGGAGATTCGATCGGAGAGTTGTCCCCAAGGCTTTGCTTGCAAGATTTCAATGCTGCCTGCAGGACCATCAAATCTGCTTCTAGTGCATTGATCAAATTACGATTTATAGACTCGTCATCTTTCAGATCTGCTAAGTCAACTCCTAAGATAAGATACTTGTATCGTAGTTTTGAATCAGAGAAACTCGCCAAAGCAAGTGATCGCCCTACAAGAAGACGTAGCCATTCGCAATATAATGGGATTGGCTGGCTCGCGGTGGTTTCATGCGAAGAGTTAGCCAATACCTCTTTCCAAAGTTTTACACTAGTAGCCATATATATACCTCCTTGAATCCGACAATGAGGTTGCCTGCGCCAGGTATTAATACAAATAAGCCAGCTGCACTTGGATTATTAGGTTTCCTTGGTTTAACAAATGGAATATCACGGCTTTTATCTGGCGCCTGTGAAGGAGATGGGGTTGGAGAATTACTCCCGGTACTAGGAGAGGGCACTACTGGAACAATTGGATTGATAGAAGGCTTGGGCACTGGCCCAGGCTTCACGAACGGAATGTCTCGAACCGCATTTGGATCGTTGGGAGAAATTGGGCTGACAATAACAGGCGAAAGTATTGGAGCATCAATAATGGGGGCAGGAATAATAACGGGTTCTACGCTATCTGGAGCCGACCCACCCTGGGAAGTGGACCTTTTTACTGGCTGATCCTGATCTTTATTTGAAGAACATTGAGCATTACATTGAAGCGAAAGTTCCCACTGGGTGTCATCGAAGTCTACTCCCTCACAACCACCAAAAATTAAAATTCTCACTTTTTTATAAAAAGGATCTGCCGCATCCATTAATTCGATGTGATCTTCAGTTATTTTAACAGGGAACTCACCAGTACCACTTACACACATACTGTCCCATATACGGGCGTTTGCGGGACAATCTATTCTTGGCTCGAAATACGGATGCGGCTCATTAAAGGGTTGGAAAGTTACGTATTCGGAAAGGTTATTATAAATTGATGAAATACTACTTCTTAGAACTATGTCTTCTGAGGCATTCATCCCCTTTGTTGCAATAAATAGTATTCTATCTTTAACTTTAAAAGCATTATATCTAATACTAAAGCATAAATATTTTTTGCCCGTTCCATCTTCTGTTTGTATGGGAACATCTTTCATATCAATCAACTGTTCCCTTACGCCGACCTGACCCTCGGCATCCATTTGCAAATCGCAAAGTGGTTGAGCGGCGGATGGAACTACCGGAACGGTTGAAATTATAGGTGTTGGTATGGATGGAATAATTGGCAGAGAAGACGACGACCAAAGCCACGGAAATAGCCAAGACAATAAATACCAAAGTATTGCAAGCGCGACTAGACCAAGCAAAATACTTGCAATAAACCAAAACCAACGACACAAGAGAATCCAAAGCGCATTCCAAAAATTTCTACAGAATTCACAAAATCTCCAGCGGCACCGACACAACCAAAGTCGGTTGCATGGATACGGCTTTCTTTGCGGAGGAGCTACGGCTGAAACAGGTATGGGTGGTGGGGCAACATGCGAAGGAATCGCAGGCGGCACAATGACAGGCTCTGGTGGTATGGGCGGTGGGGCAACCTGTTTATCTTCTACAGGAATCTTTACTCGGTTGGAATCCGCACTTCCCCAAATGCCCCTGACTCGAGCGACATATTCTGATCCGGGAGGCAGGTCGGAATTGGGAAAGCGCCACTTACCCCCAGCTGAATCCAAAGTTACCGTTTCATGCGTATCTTGAACCATGGAATCCGCGCCATCCACGCGGATGAGTTCAATTGATGTAGCTTTACCGTCAATTTTCCACGACAGATTTTGAGCTGGGACGGTTCCGTACGCCATTTCTGGTTCAAGCACTAACGTAACCGTTGCAGGCAATAAAATAGGAGTATCAAGATCCATGTCGGGCGGCAAAAATGCCCACCCATAAAGCAATATCTGCCCTTCCGGGTTTGCGACAAAGTTTTTTCGGTCAATTGCGCGACGCACGCCAGCCACCGTTCGCCGAATCGCATCGCGCAAGGGGCGGATTTCAGTCTCCAACATTACGTGATCTTTTAAACCATCTCCGCCAAGTTTTTGAATCAACGTCCTAGATATCCGCAATGGCGCATCGCGCTTCGTGTTTCTATTGAGTAAATCTGTAAGTTCTTGCGCAGTTTCTTCGGCTTCATTCGCATGCCGATTGAGTTCAGTCCGTGCAGAAACATGAGCAGGATTCGAGGCGTCTAATTTTATATAGCCAGCAGGAAGTAACCATTCAATAGCTGGTCTATTTGCAACTCTTACACAGCGGCCATCAACTAGACGCAAACCAAAAACTTTATTCATCTGAGGATGAAATCGGACCAATGGACCATTTCCAGGAACATCAACAACAACTTCACCTGATTCCGGATACTGGATCAACCGTCCACCCCACTTATATAACTCCGTCTAGGGCGAATCGGAATAACAATCGGTTTTTTTGGATTCCCCCCGCTCACACCAAAAGACATTGGTCGTACCTTGGCTTGAGATTCGTTCGTTCCTGTACCGCCAAGAGAATGCTTGTCCTGATCAAAATCTACTCCCTCGGCCACAACTACTAAAGTAAAAGTGGAATTTGGATCTTGGTAAATTTGCTGTGTTAGTTTTTCAGAAAGGCCAGAAGCAAGATGGTTTCTGTTCATAGGGGTTAATCCAACATGGCACTCATTCGCCAGATGCTCTATATAATTATAATAATTTATAGAAACACATATAATTGCATCGACTAGAGCTCTATCAAACTCTTGCCTAAAAGTCAGTTCAGCCGCGTCCGAAGGCTGGTGATCACGCTTTGCCCACAATACAACAACCGCTTGCAATTGATCAAGAAGTGAGTCTAAACCAGTAAAATCCTCAGGTTTATACTCAATCACAAGCGAGTCAAGACCAAACTTACGTGCTTTGTTTATTCTATCTTCTTGCAATCCAGATATCTTTGAATCTTTTTTATCTGAAAGCACATCATCGAAAATCGGCGCGCTCTGTGGCGCTTCGGTATAACTATTTGGCGGTATATTCTCTAAGTTCCGTCCTTCCAGGCCGGCTTCTTGTCGCGCGGGAGACTTGCTGTAAATATCAGCCTGAGCATTTTTAGATTTATCTTCCTTTAGCCGTTGGATATCCAAGTCTAAAGCTTCTCTTTTGGGTAAGGGAGTTCCTCTTAAATAAAAATTCACCAATTGCTTGCGATAATTTTCCGCCTCAGCTGCCGAGCTCTGGCTACCGCTCACCTTTGATCGCGAGGCTTGATTATTTTGCATTCTGCCAGACTCGTTCACGTTATTCTCCCTCGTTCAAAGGCGGGAGAGGGCGGAACTGCCCCGTATCAAGCCAATAGCCTTCTAGGTCGAGGGTTGTCTTAAGCACAAGCTCCATCGCTTCACTAGCATCTACTGGCCCTTGCATTCCGGATACGAGCCCTTTTATATGTAGCAATTCGAGCACATCGTCCGTACCACCCACTCGCCTACCTATACGTTGGCCAAGCTCTGGATTTGCTAGGTTTTTTGCGATCTCCTTTAATTTAAATTTCACTTCAATATCTTGCTGTATTCCAACATTTACACCCAAATTCTTAGTTAAATTACGTTTAAGCCGTAACTTGTAAATCATTTTGGCTTCAGCCCTATCATCATCAATTCGACGCATAGCGAGTTGCAGTCCAACATATGGCTTGAATTTAATTTCTGGCTCGTTATCAATCTTTTCATTGCTTGAAAACTTCGCCGATTGGTCATTAGGGTTTCTCAGATAGCCAATAAAAGTTTTTGGTTCGTCTGTAGGTTGAAGTTCTATATGAAATTTACTTTGGCCATAGATAGCCTCAAACGCCACATGGCATCCGAATACGCCACATGTTTTTGCATTTTCAATTTTCCCGCCTCCACGAAATGTAAACCAATCGCCCACCGTAAGCTCGCTCAGGAAAATGACTTGAGCAGGCGGAACCGCCATTGCGGCGTAAATCTGCTCGCGTACGGCGGGACTAGAAGAAGGCTTTCCGCCAACAATGAGCAGATCGCATTGGTATTGATCAATTATGTCAGCGCATTGATTTAAAGTTAATCCAATTGCTTTCTTAACGACTTCCCGCATGCGAACGAGATCGATGGTAATTATTGCATCTTTCAGTGGGGTAGTCGGCTTTTTATTCTTGGGATTTTTTTTAATGCTTTGATCAATAATAAATGATTCCAACCGAGTGACCATGGAAAGATCTACAGGGATCTCTTTTAGTGAGAAACTATATTGCTCATGGGATTCAAGATGGACTAAAACATGCAAAGCTATCGGCAACCATACGGTCCTAACTAATTGCTGTCGTAAAATACGAGCTTCTTCACGCTTATCTTCAGAAAAGTTGGGAGATTTTTCGGCAAAAAAGTTGTTCCATTCAACAACACTCCCGTCCAGTAAACTTTTTACAAGACATGGAAAAATTGCTTCTTCGAGAAGTGTTTGAACAATCTCATCCCCAGCTCGGCTTATGCCGTCATAAAAAAGCCTACGGCATTTTATAGAAGTATTTACATTGCTCGGATCATTTTCATAATCCGCAATCGCCATATCGATAGTTCCCCCACCAATATCGAGCGAGGCGAGACGCAATATTTCTACCTTTTTTTCGCCTTCGCCACGTGACCTCCCATAATTTTTGATCAACTGTGGAACATTGGCATTTTGCCGATACATAGTCTCTCCAAAAAGCCAACATGCCTGTATAGCGAGCCCTTCATCACAAACGATATGCACCGCGGGCTTTTGAATACCGAATTGTCTATCCTCAGTGACTTTGCTGCCTTGGCAAAAGATATCTGGATTTGTGCGGAATTCTGCCCATAATTTACATGCCCGGTTACAGGAATCCTCAAAGTTTTTAATTTCCTTGCTGTGCATCCCTGCTGGATACATAATTACTAGATTTTTTATCTCTCGACGACATTCGCAATGCGGTGCGTTCGTATCCGTCTTGCGCCACCCCGTGCTGTTGACTTGTCGAAATGCCTGTTCCAAAATCTCAATAATCACCCAAATCATACATGCCACACGCGGGTAATTTGGCGTAATTGGCAAGACGCTCATCGGCGGATCCGTGAGCGGTTTGATTATATCCATTCTACGCAGCACATCTGCGCGAATACCCAAGGGCTGTCCTTGCTCGTCTTTCTCGTTAATTAAACTCCATTTCCAAGGGACTTGATCGTAATCATCCCAGAGATATCTCTTTGGGCTACTCATACCCAATCGCCTAGTGTCAATTTTAGTATTTTTAAGCGCTGATTGCGCCATGGGTCCCATCTGAATCTGGGATAGAAACCTGAAACTTTCTCGACCTTGAAGCGCGGACTTTAGAATCTGATGCTCAAAGAACGCAAATTGGGTATCGAAAGGACATTTATAGGATTCGCTTGGATTCGATGGGTAAACAAGTTCAAGAGCTTCTTCTCGTGTCTCTAGGTTGGTCTCCTTTAGAAGCACGCATGTTTGCGTATTACCTATATCCACTACAACATTAACGGGGATTGATCTACTTGATTCTGGGCGATTTTCGAAACCGATATGAAGTCCCGTTACTTCAGCCAAATACCGAGCGAACGCGATAATTGCAAGTTGAATATCGCTTTGACTAGGCGGCCTTGCTGGGCTTATTTGACTGATTTCCAGCGCTAAAAATTTAAGATATTCCGCGACGCATTCTTGGCTCCAAAATCGTTTTGACACTGGAGCCACTTTTCGTTCGCCAATCTCCTCCCAATCTAGCCCCTGCGGATTACCGTCCTGCTCTAATGTTGTATCAATGGCCAAAACAGCAGTAAAGTTTCTGAGATTTTCTTTTGCAGGCTGAAGAAAGACACAAGCCCATAATCCACTTCGCTCAAACGGAATCGGTACCCAAAAACCACCGAGTGCGTGGGCTGCATCAAGGATAATTTGTACGCTGGCTGTTCTTGATATATAGCCCGTTTCTTCATCGCTATCGTCATTGCCTGATTCTAAATCTTGATTTTCATCGCGCGCCGGAGGAAATCTGACTTGTTTAAGCGTTGGACCTTGCTGAACCAGCCAAGACATTGCTTTAAATTCATTTGTATTTGGATCAATATCTTGCAATTTTACATATTGAATACCGGTGTTAGGTACTAGTCTTATATTCATGATTTAAATCTGTAAGTAATAGGGTTGTAAAAATGAAAATTTAGGTATAAACCAAAAAAACCTAAGTCCGTGCGAAAAGTACAAATGCAATTACGCATGAATTTTTGTAAGTCAAAGTAAGATTGGATCTTGATAATATCCCCACATAAGAAATTTATTGTACCATTGAATTCTATTTCGAGTCAATTCGGTTACATGCTGGTGGCAATTCATTTTGGAGAAAATTACATGAATTTGAAGCTTTTTTTAAAAGCTCTGCTTTTAGGAGTGGTCTTATTCACCGCCCGTCCATGTTTTGCATTACAACAAGGCGAACCGGCTCCTTTAGATCCAACACCGATTGAACAAAAACCAAATGAAGAACAGCCAGGACTCGGTCCAATCCAAAAACCAACTGTTCCAGCAATTAAGAATCCCGTAAAACAAAAACCAACTTCCCCAGCTTCGCCCAAAGATGCGCCCTCGAATGCAAACCCACAGTCCACGCCTAGTCCATCTAATTCAAGCAATGCGCCTACGAGTGCATCCAAACCCTCCGATAAGACAGTGGAAAACAAATCGACTTCCACTACTACCACGCACAATAACGATTCAAATACGCCCACAACAACAAATTCAAATATCAAAAGCACCGCGCCAACTACGAATACCGTAATCTTGCCCGCCAGTGTGCCGAGTGGCGTTACAGTAAATAGCACAATAACGAATATGGCCGATACGCTCGCTTGCGAAGACTTTGGGCCGGTCTTTTCCCGTTTCAGTCGCAGTGTTGTTCTTGTGGGCAATAATTCTGGGTGGAGTGGCGGCGCTTTATTTCAAAATAGCGGAATGACCTGGCTGTGCGTGCCTGCTGTAGTGGTCGATGGCGATCCAAACAAATTAATCGATGTGCACGTTGTTTCCCCACTCGCGAATGGCGGGATCCAAACTTCGCTTACGGGAATCAGTGTTGGCAACTTTAAAACTCTAAATGTTGGTTTGCCCATTGCCTTACTTGACGTTTCACATATGCGGGCACAACTGAACGCTGCTGGTGTTGAAATTCCATTACTTGCCGACACTTCAGATGCCGCTTTATTGCGGCTTCCAGGAAGTCCCTGTGCAACAATTTGGCGGGACGCGCCAAAGACCACTGATCCGGCGCGTATTGCGATCACAAGGGTAGAAGCCATTGAAAAAAATAATGCTGCTGCCTCGGTTATCGCTTTAAGCCCGACATTAGAAGGAACAACAACTGGATTCCCTGTCTTTGACCGAACCGGTTCAATAATTGGGCTCTGCGCTGCAACAACAACCGCAGACCAACGCGTACGAACCGCTATTACGATGAAAGATATTGATCTAGCGACAAAAATTTCGCCAGGAACTTCAACGCGAACTACAAGCACAAACCCGTCGGTAATTCCGACAGAATTATGGACAAATTGTAAGGGCCTTGAAGAAGTAATACAAGATTTAGAAAGCCATAATTATAATCAAGTCAAGCATTGGAAAATTGTGGCCATGAGCAACGGGCGGTATATCGAGAATTATGTGCCACAAGCAAATGATGTTGGCTCCACCGTAATTGCTGTGCTTTCCGAAGATCCGAATGATCAACTTTCTCTTACAGTTCACACAGTCTCGGGCAATGATGGCTTGGATGGCAAAGATAGTAGTCGCATGAATAATTTTGGAGGCTCTTACAAACATGCGGCCGTGGGCATGGAGGATCCTAGCCAAGTCGTCGGTGCAATATGCACTACGACCGCATCCAATGATGCTTCCTCGGCCAAGTTGCTTGTAATTGAATGCGGAAATGACAGCGCGGCAAATGGAAAACTAGATTCACTTCAAACTCTAATGACCAAACTATGTGAACAACAGAAAAAAATAGATACGTCAAGCTCAGGAAGAAGGCCGGATTCCCAGTCAAATGACAAATCCCCCTCAGTTCCTATTCCGCCATTAAATCCATCAGGGCCTTTGGTGCTCATTCAACTGCATGGAGTTGTAGGCGCTATTGAAGAGACTTCATTCTTCACCGCATCAGATTTTAACGAGGCGTTAAATCAAGCCTTTATACTAAAGCCTTCTTGCATTGTCTTGGATATCGAAAGTAGTGGTGGACGTTTAGATACCAAAGATGAAATTGTGAAACGAATTCTTGAGGTCAGCGAGAACGGACAACGAATTGTGGCAGCCGTTCACGATGCTGGAAGCGCAGCAGCTTTAATCACGCTTGCCTGCCCAGAAATTCTTGTTTATCCAGCTGCTCGCATTGGCGCTGCCGTCACGATTTTGAATACTGATTCAGGTGTTGTGAGTTTCAAAAAAGCCCATAAGGACGATAATGATCCCGACCTTGCAGCCAAATACAAGTCATTCCGAGACGCCATTGATGCTGAAGCGGCGCGCTCAACAAAACGCTCTCCTGCGATAGTGGCTGCGATGAAAGAATTAGAAAATTCACTATGGTGGTCTGAAAAAGATGGCTTTACAGATAAAAAAACTGCGCCCGACTCACAATGCTTTGACACAGATCTTACCATACTCACCCTGACATACACACAGGTTATAGATACTGGGCTTGGCAAGAAGGTGCGCAATCAAGACGAACTATGGTCTGTTCTTGGCTATCCGCAGGAACCCCAAGTTATTGAAATCAGCAAGCCAATGCGCGATACCTATAATAAATTATATCAACTCATAGAAGAATTCAACAAGACAAACGATCCTGCCATTAATGAAGAAATTCAAAATCTTGCAGGCAAACCATAAATAATTGGGTTGCATACATCCCAGCAAGCGGCAATAGCACGGCGTTCAATCCGCGCCTGGCAAAGCAACGTATGCGCGCCGAGCGGGGCAACTGTTTTCGCGGCCAAGGTCTTGGGTCTCAAGAAATCTTCGGGCTCGCTTGTCGGCCGGCTCACTGCCGTGCTTGCTATGGGTGCAACAGGTAAACGAGTGGCGCGTGCAAGTGTGACAGAT
>Ga0114970_10004540_pt1 | contig 10089 bp, 7 predicted proteins | sample M_140205_XF_Meta_FD_87030 | JGI IMG/M metagenome (GOLD analysis project Ga0114970, IMG submission 87030) | Freshwater microbial communities from Lake Montjoie, Canada to study carbon cycling - M_140205_XF_MetaG | ecosystem: Environmental > Aquatic > Freshwater > Lake | place: Lake Montjoie... | reverse complement strand
GCTGGTGACCGGAACGACAACCTTGACCCAGAGGTCCGTAGCACCGCCACGCTTCACTTCGCCGATGAGTGTGGCCTGGTAGTCCAGCAAACTGCGGACGCCCGAGACCGGTGCGGTCTTGTTCACGAAGTACGGGAACTTCATCTCGATATGGCCGGCTTCGGATTCGAGGCGTTCGGTCATCTGCCGCAAGATATCCATGAAGCTGTCGACGGAAATTTCCCGTTCGTGGCTGTGCAGAATCTCGAGGAAGCGAGACATGTGCGTGCCCTTGAAATTGTGGGGCAGGTACACGTACATGTTGAAGTTGGCAACGGTGTGCTGCTCACCGCCCGAACGGTCCTTCACGCGCACCGGGTGCAGGATTTCCTTCACGCCAACCCGGTTGATGGGAATTTGGCGGGTATCGACACGGCTCTGCACGTCTTCAATCGGCAGGGCCGGAGACTGGACAGGAGCCGTTGTGGCAGCGATGGTCATGGCGAATCCTTGAACGATGGCGGCGGCACTTGAACTAGGCCACCTGCGGGAAACGATGGGAACAGTTTAGAGTAATTCCAAACGGCGTGCTTGGGTCTGTACATAAACTGTACAGTACAAACTCTATACTTCAACGGCTTACCTCAGGGTAAGGCACGCAGCGTGCTTTCGCCGCCACCTTGCCGGGGCAGACCCTGCCACCAGCTGGTGACGCGTTGGCGCACGGCAGCGAGATCCAGTCCCGCCTCTACCAGCGATTCCGCCGGGGAGGCGTGGTCGATGTAGCGGTCCGGCAAACCGAGGGCGAGCGTGGGACGCAAGAACCCTGCCGCCTGCAGACACTCCAGTACGGCGGCACCTGCGCCACCGGCCACGGCATTTTCTTCGAGTGTTACCAGTGCGGTATAGCGTTGCGCCAGACGCAGCACCAGTTCTTCGTCCAGTGGCTTCACCCAACGCATGTTCACCACCGTGGCGTCGAGTTCTTCGCCGACGCGTTCGGCGGCAGCCACCAGCGTACCGAAGGCGAGCAGCACGAGGCCGCTGCGGCCTTCGCGACGCACCTGCGCCTTGCCCGTGGGCAATACGCTCAGTTCCACTTGTACTGCCACGCCAGGCCCACGGCCACGCGGGTAGCGCACGGCGGCCGGGCGGCCAAGCGCAACGGCAGTGTGCAGCATCTGGCGACACTCGTCTTCGTCGGCGGGTGCCAGCACATGCATGTTGGGAATGCAGCGCAGGAAGCTGTAGTCGAAGGCGCCCTGATGTGTGGCGCCATCGCTGCCCACGAGGCCTGCGCGGTCGATAGCGAAGGTGACGGGCAAGTCTTGCAGGGCCACGTCGTGAATGAGTTGGTCGTAGCCGCGCTGCAGGAAGCTGCTGTAGATGGCAACTACCGGGCGCAGCCCTTCGCAAGCCATGCCGGCGGCCAACGTAATGGCATGCTGCTCGGCAATGCCCACGTCGTAATAGCGGTCGGGATAGCGCTTGGAGAATTCCACCAAGCCACTGCCTTCACGCATGGCAGGCGTGATGCCCACGACGCGCGCATCAAACGCGGCTTCATCGCACAGCCATTCACCGAACACTTGCGTGTAAGTGGGGGTGCCGGGCTTTTCCTTGAAGATAGTGCCGGTGCCTGGGTCGAACGGGCCGGGGCCATGCCACTTGATGGGGTCTGCTTCGGCCGGGGCATAGCCCTTGCCCTTGCGCGTGACCACGTGCAGAAACTGCGGCCCGCGCGCGACGCGCAAGCGGCTGAGCGTGGTGACCAGCGTGGGCAGGTCGTGGCCGTCGATGGGCCCGATGTAGTTGAAGCCGAGTTCTTCGAACAGCGTGCCCGGCAACACCATGCCCTTCAGGTGCTCTTCGGAGCGGCGCGCCAGTTCCCACATGGTGGGCATACGCTCCAGTACTTTCTTGCCCGCGCCCTTGATGGTGGCGTAGACGCGGCCAGTGAGTAGTTTGGCGAGGTAGTTGGACAGGGCGCCCACGTTTTCGCTGATCGACATATCGTTGTCGTTCAGCACCACGAGCAGGTCCGTATCGAGACTGCCGGCGTGGTTCATGGCTTCGAAGGCGAGGCCCGCCGTCATGGCGCCGTCACCAATGACCGCGACACAGCGGCGCTGTTCGCCGGCACGACGCGCGCCCAGCGCCATGCCGAGTGCGGCGCTGATACTGGTGCTGGAATGGCCTACGCCGAAGGTGTCGTACTCGCTTTCGCTACGTACCGGGAACGGTGCGAGTCCGTCTTTCAGCTTGATGGTGGGCAGTTGTTCGCGGCGGCCGGTGAGCACCTTGTGCGGGTAGGCCTGATGCCCTACGTCCCACACGAGGCGGTCGTAGGGCGTGTTGAACACGTGGTGCAGGGCCAGCGTGAGTTCGACCGTGCCAAGGCCCGCGGCGAAGTGGCCGCCCCGCTGGCTAACGGTGTCGATGAGAAAGGCGCGCAGTTCCGCGGCTACCGCCGGCAGTTCTTCTGCCGGCAGTTTGCGTAAGTCTGCGGGGTTGTCGATGGCCGACAGGCGAGGGTAGCGCTCACTGGATTCCATGGCAGGAAGTTTACACCGCCGTTTCAGTAGGCGCGCTGAATGACGAAGCGTGCCAGGCCGGCCAGTTCCGCGCCTGCCGCACCGAAGGGCTGCAGCGCTTCAAGGGCAGCCGCGGTCAGTTCAGCGGCCTTGGCTTTGGCGGCGGCCACGCCAACGGCAGCCGGATAAGTGGGCTTGTCGCGAGCTGCGTCGGCGCCAGTGGCTTTGCCGAGCAGGGCGGCGTCGCCTTCCACATCGAGCAGGTCGTCGACAATTTGAAAGGCCAGCCCCAACTGATCGCCGAAGGTGCGAAGGTTGGCCGCCGCACCGTGGGCGAGGCCAGGTGCGAGGCTTGCTGCGGCGTGGGCCGCCAATTCAATGCTGCAAGCAAGCAGGGCGCCAGTCTTCAGGCGGTGCATCTGCTCCACTTCGGCGGCGTCGAGCTTGCGGCCTACGGCTGCCAAGTCCATGGCCTGTCCACCGGCCATGCCTGCGCTACCGGCGGCAACGGCAAGGCAACGCACCATGCCGAGGCGGGCGCTGGCGGGCAGCGCCGTGGGCCCGTGGTTGGCCAAACACTCGAAGGCCAGAGTCTGCAGGGCGTCCCCGGCGAGCAGCGCCGTGGCCTCATCGAAGGCCTTGTGGCAAGTGTGTCGTCCACGACGCACGTCGTCGTTGTCCATGGCCGGCAGGTCGTCATGTACCAGCGAATACACATGCACCAGTTCCACCGCGGCGGCCGGTACGTCCAGCCAGTCTTCCGGCACGCCGAGCATGCGGCCCGTGGCGTAAACCAATGCTGGACGCAGGCGTTTGCCACCGCCGAGGGTGCTGTAACGCATGGCGGCGTGCAGCTTTTCCGGGGAGTGGTTGGCGTTAGGCAACCAAGCCGTCAGCACCTGCTCTATGCGCTGCTGGGCGTAACTCAGTGCGGGGTGGTCCTTCACGGGGCTGCCAAGGTCCAGCGTGGCGGCCACAGCCTCGGTCATCGTTCGCCCTCGTCTTGGTCGAACGGCACGCGCTCTTCGCTGCCGTCGTTGCGTTTCAGCAGCAGTTCCACGCGCTGTTCGGCGGCGGCCAGCGCCGCTTGGCAACGCCGCGAGAGTTCAACGCCGCGCTGGAACTCCGTGAGGGATGCCTCGAGCGACAGGTCGCCTTGCTCTAGACGCTCCACCAAGTCTTCGAGGCCTACGAGCGCTTGTTCGAAGTCGAACGCCTCTTCCGGAGCCGGCGTGGCCGGGGCTGCAGATGAGGGTGGGCGTTTGGCTGGCATGGTTGGGGTCTCAGGGAAGGCTCGGCGAGGGTGGGCCTGGCGCGACTATTGTAAGGCAGTTGGGGCTTGTACTGTCCCTCGGGAAGGATTTTGTCCAATCTTTTGTACAGGTCAAAACCTGTGCAAAAGTAGTTTTTGGTTGACGCCCCCGTAGCAGCGGGGTTATCGTTCGGTTCCCGGTCTAGACTGGGTCTAAACACACTAGGAGCCACCGTGGATCTGAAAAACAGCAAGACTGAAGAGAACCTGAAGGCCGCTTTCGCGGGCGAATCTCAGGCCAACCGCCGTTACCTCTACTTCGCAAACAAGGCGGACGTGGAAGGCTACAACGACGTGTCCACCGTGTTCCGCTCGACGGCGGAAGGCGAAACCGGCCATGCACACGGCCACCTCGAGTACCTCGAGGCCGTGGGTGATCCGGCCACCGGCCTGCCGATTGGCAGCACCTCGGACAACCTGAAGGCGTCCATCGCTGGCGAAACCCACGAGTACACCGATATGTACCCGGGTATGGCCAAGACGGCGCGCGACGAAGGCTTCGACGAGATTGCGGACTGGTTTGAGACGCTGGCCAAGGCCGAGCGTTCGCACGCCAACCGCTTCCAGAAGGCCCTGGATACCCTCTAAGGGGTTTCGGGCGCCCGCGGTTGCCGGCCCGAATGGGCGACAGCGCGGCGGGCGTTGAAGGGGGGGGCAGGTCAGGCGTCCATGGCGTCGGCGACTGCCCCTTCTTTTTGGCCCTTTTTTATTGGCATAGGTAAACGGCATGAGCGGTACCCCCACGAATTTCGGTTCCCGTGAAGGCAGCCTAGAGGCGCCTACGCGCCACCCCGTCGATTGGAAGAACCCCGAGTTCTACGACGAGGAGAAGCTCTTCACGGAACTCGAGCGGGTGTTTGACATCTGCCACGGTTGCCGCCGCTGCTTCAGTCTGTGTAATTCCTTTCCGACGCTGTTCGATGCGGTGGACGCCGCGCCGAGTGGTGAACTAGACACGGTACCCAAGCCGGTCTACTGGGAGGTGGTGGACCACTGCTACCTCTGTGACATGTGCTACATGTCCAAGTGCCCCTACGTGCCGCCACACGCTTGGAACCTCGATTTCCCGCACTTGATGCTGCGTGCCAAGGCCATCAAGCACGCCAAGGGCGAAACCTCGTTCCGCGATAAGGTGCTGAGCAGCACGGACACCGTGGGTAACCTCGCTGGTATTCCGGTGGTGGCGGAAGTGGTGAACGCGGTGATCAAGACCGCGCCGGGCCGCAAGGCGCTGCAGAAAGTGCTGGGCGTGCACGAAAACGCGCCGGTGCCGGAGTACCACAGCAACACCTTCCGTAAGCAAGACGCTCGCCGCGAAAAGCCGGTGCTCGCGGCTACGCCTGCTGAAGGCACCACTGGCAAGGTGGCGCTATTCGCCACTTGCTATTGCAACCGCAACGAACCGGATATCGACACCGACCTCGTGAAGGTGTTCGAACACAACGGCATTCCCGTGACGCTGGCGCAGAAGGAAAAGTGCTGCGGCATGCCGAAGCTCGAGCTTGGCGACCTCAAGGCCGTAGAAGAGCTGATGCAAGTTAATGTGCCGCAGCTCGCTGCGCTGGTGGACCAAGGCTACGACATCGTGGCGCCGGTGCCGTCGTGTGTGCTCATGTTCAAGCAGGAACTGCCGTTGCTGTTCCCACAGGACCCGCTGGTGGCCAAGGTGAAGGCGGCTATGTTCGACCCCTTCGAATACCTCATGCTGCGCCACAAGGCGGGTCTGCTGAAGACCGAGTTCGCGCATGAACTGGGCAAGGTGTCTTATCAAGTGCCTTGCCATCTGCGCGTGCAGAACATTGGCCTTAAGACGCGCGATGTGCTGAAGCTGGTGCCCAACACCACCCTCGAAGTCATTGAGCGCTGCACGGGGCACAATGGCACCTACGCCGTGAAAGAAGAGTTCCACGCTATTTCCATGAAGATCGGCAAGCCGGTGTTCAACAAGGTGGAAGCGGGCAAGGCGGACTACCACTCCAGCGACTGCCCCATGGCCGGCCACCAGATTTCGAATGGCCTTAAGGCCTCCCGTGCACCCACCCACCCGTTAACGCTGCTCGCCAAGGCTTACGGGCTCTAGCCCGTGCTTGTGGTTTGCAGTCGTCGCCGCTGACAAGGATCTGAAAATGCATCTGCAGCCTGAAGACCTGATGACCCTCGAAACTTATGCGCGCGAACGCTTGGCGTTTCGTGCGGCAGTTATCGAGCACAAGAAGCGCCGCAATGTGTCGGTGGGGCCGAACCTCATGTGGCTCTTCGAAGACCGCCTCACCATTCAATACCAGGTGCAGGAAATTCTGCGCACGGAACGCGTGTTCGAGCCGGCAGGCATCGCAGACGAGTTGGGTGCCTACAACCCGCTTATTCCAGATGGCACTAATTTCAAAGTAACGCTGCTCATTGAATACGCAGACCCCGTGGAGCGGGCGGCGCGGCTGAAGGTGCTGAAGGGCATCGAAGACCGCTGCTACGCTGAAGTGGCGGGCCATGCGCGCGTCTTTGCCATTGCCGACGAAGACCTAGAGCGCGAGAACGCCGAGAAGACCTCGTCTGTGCATTTCCTGCGCTTTGAAATTCCGGCGGACGCCCGTGCCGCGGCCCGCGCTGGTGCGGCGCTGACGTTCGGTGCCGATCACTCGGAATGCACCGTGCAGGTGACGGTAGGCGAGCTGACCCGCGCGGCGCTGGCGCTCGACCTGACGGATTGATTCCTGCCTTAGGGCGGGCTCGCGCCGTGAGCCCGCCGCTACAGTAGACTAGCGGCCCTTGCGTTCCCCATCGCCGGAGCTGTGCCCCTTTGAGCTATAACGCTGCCGATATTGAAGTTCTGTCTGGCTTGGACCCGGTCCGCCGCCGGCCGGGCATGTACACGGACACCAGCCGTCCGAACCATCTCATCCATGAAGTCGTCGACAACTCCGTCGACGAAGCCCTCGCTGGCCACGCCAAGACGCTGGAAGTCATTCTCCATACGGACCAGTCCGTTGAAGTGACCGACGACGGTCGCGGCATGCCCGTGGACCTGCACCCCATCGAAAAACTGCCGGGTGTCGAGCTCATCCTCACGCGCCTGCATGCGGGCGGTAAGTTCAGCGGCAAGAACTACGAATTCTCCGGCGGCCTGCATGGCGTCGGTGTGTCTGTGGTCAATGCGCTGTCCAAGCGCCTCGAATGCCGCGTGAAACGCGCGGGTGAAGAATTTCTCATCAGCTTCCGCGACGGTCATTTGGACGAGAAACTGAAAGTCGTCGGCAAAGCGGCGCGGGGTGTCTCTGGCACCAGCGTGCGTTTTTGGCCGGACGGCAGCTATTTCGACAGTGACAAGGTGCTGGTGTCGCGCCTGCGCCATGTGCTGCGCGCCAAGGCGGTGCTGTGCCCCGGCCTTCGCGTCAGACTGTTCAACGAAGCCACCAACGAACGCGAGGAGTGGTTCTACGCGGGTGGCCTCGGTGGCTACCTGTCGGACCAGTTGGCCCTGCGCCCGTTCCTGCCGGAAGAGCCCTTCTCGGGTTCCATCAAGGGCGGCTCGGAAGTCGCAGACTGGGCGGTGGTTTGGGTGCCCGACACGGAGCCGGGCGTCGGCGAAAGCTACGTGAACCTCATCCCCACCGCTGAAGGCGGCACGCACGTGAACGGCCTGCGCGCCGGCCTCACGGATGCCGTGCGTGACTTCTGCGAGTTCCGCAACCTAATGCCGCGCGGTGTGAAACTGGCGCCAGAAGATGTCTGGGACCGCGTCAGCTATGTGCTGAGCCTGAAACTTACTAACCCGCAGTTTGCCGGGCAGACGAAGGAACGCCTTTCGTCGCGTGAATGCGCCGCGTTCGTGGGCGGTATCGTCAAGGACTCTTTGGCGCTGTGGCTGAACCAGCACCCCGATGCCGGCGAGCGTATCGCGCAGTTGGCTATCACGGCAGCGCAGGAACGCCTCAAGGCCGCGCAGAAAGTGGTGCGAAAGCGCATCACCGCTGGCCCCGCGTTGCCCGGCAAGTTGGCGGACTGCTCCAGCCAAGACCCCGCCCGTGGCGAACTGTTTCTGGTGGAAGGCGACTCTGCCGGTGGCTCCGCGAAGCAAGCGCGGGACCGCGAGACGCAGGCCATCATGCCGCTGCGCGGCAAAATTCTAAATACTTGGGAAGTGGAAAGCGGCAGTGTGCTGCAGAGCCAGGAAGTGCACGATATCTCCGTCGCGCTAGGCGTCGACCCCGGCATGTCCGAGGCGGACCTCAAGAACTTGCGCTACCACAAGGTGTGCATCCTCGCGGACGCAGACTCGGACGGCCAGCACATTGCCACGCTGCTGTGCGCGCTGTTCCTGCGCCACTTCCGGCCCATGGTAGTCGCCGGCCATGTGTTCGTGGCCATGCCGCCGCTGTACCGCATCGATATCGGCAAGCAGGTGTATTACGCGCTCGACGACGGCGAACGCCAAGGCCTGCTCGACCGCTTGCAGGCGGAAGGTGTGCGTGGCAAGCCCATGATCACCCGCTTCAAAGGCTTGGGCGAAATGAACCCGTTGCAGTTGCGTGAAACCACGATGGCTACCCAGACGCGCCGCTTGGTGCGCTTGACGGTAGAGGGTGAGGATGGCGTCGACCAGATCCTCGATATGCTCTTGGCCAAGAAACGCGCGGCAGACCGCCGCGAGTGGCTGGAGAGCAAGGGCAATCTGGCTGAGATCTGACCATGGCAAACCTTCCCATGAATTTCGAGGGCATCGAGCAGCAGTCGCTGCGCGACTTCACCGAGAAGGCGTATCTCGATTATTCGATGTACGTCATCCTCGATCGCGCGCTGCCCATGCTGGCGGACGGCCTCAAGCCCGTGCAACGCCGCATCATTTACGCCATGAGCGAACTGGGCCTCGCTGCCGGTGCCAAGCACAAGAAGTCGGCCCGTACGGTGGGCGACGTCATCGGCAAGTTCCACCCGCACGGCGACAGCGCTTGCTACGAAGCCATGGTGCACATGGCGCAGCCGTTCAGTTACCGCTATCCCATTGTCGATGGGCAGGGCAACTGGGGCTCCCCGGACGACCCGAAGTCGTTTGCTGCCATGCGTTACACCGAGAGCAAGCTGCGGGCCTACGCCGAGACGCTGCTCGGCGAACTGGAGCAAGGCACCGTGGATTGGGTGCCAAACTTCGACGGCACCATGGAAGAGCCCTCGCTGCTGCCCGCGCGCTTGCCCAATGTATTGCTGAACGGCACGCAAGGCATTGCCGTAGGCATGGCCACGGATATTCCGCCGCACAACTTGCGTGAAGTGGTGAACGCCACCATTCATCTCATGGATAACCCGGAGGCCACCGGGCGTGAACTAGCGAAGTTCGTGCCGGGGCCCGACTTTCCCACCGGCGCGGAAATCATCACGCCCAAGGCGGAACTGCGCGCCATGTACGAGAGCGGCAACGGCACCTTCCGTGCCCGTGCCACGTACCTGGAAGAAGACGGCAACATCGTCATCACCCAGCTGCCTTACCAGGTGAGCGGGTCCAAGGTGCAAGAGCAAATTGCGGCGCAGATGCGCAACAAAAAGCTGCCCATGCTCGAAGACTTACGTGACGAGTCCGACCACGAAGACCCGACGCGTCTAGTGTTGGTGCCGCGTTCCACTCGCGTGGACGTAGAGCAGCTCATGGCCCACTTGTTCGCCACCACCGACCTCGAGCGCGCTTACCGCGTCAACATCAACGTCATCGCGCTGGATGGCCGCCCGCGGGTCATGGGCTTGCGCGATGTGCTTGCGCAGTGGATTACTTTCCGCCTTGGCACCGTGCGTCGCCGCTTGCAGCACCGTTTGGAAAAAGTGCTGCGCCGTCTGCACATCCTCGACGGCTTGCTAATCGCCTTCTTGAACCTCGACGAGGTCATTCGCATCGTCCGCACCGAGGACGAGCCGAAGCAAGTGCTCATGGCCACGTTTGGCCTCTCGAACGAACAGGCCGAAGCCATCCTTGAGACCAAGCTGCGTCATTTGGCGCGCCTCGAGGAAATGAAGATTCGGGGCGAGCAGGCAGAGCTGGCGGCTGAACGCGATGGCTTGCAGGCCATCTTGGGCGACGACAGCAAACTGCGTTCGCTGGTGCGTTCAGAACTGCAGGCAGACGCCGAGAAGCACGGCGACAAGCGCCGCACCAAGCTGGTGGAACGTGAAGCCGCGCAGGCTATCGATGAATCCACGCTGGTGCCCACTGAACCGGTGACTGTGGTGCTGTCCACACTCGGCTGGGTGCGGCAAGCCAAGGGCCACGAAATCGACCCG
>Ga0114970_10004538_pt1 | contig 10091 bp, 7 predicted proteins | sample M_140205_XF_Meta_FD_87030 | JGI IMG/M metagenome (GOLD analysis project Ga0114970, IMG submission 87030) | Freshwater microbial communities from Lake Montjoie, Canada to study carbon cycling - M_140205_XF_MetaG | ecosystem: Environmental > Aquatic > Freshwater > Lake | place: Lake Montjoie... | reverse complement strand
GTGGCCGGGTCGCCGGCCTTGTTGCGCAGCAATGCCTGGTGCACCAAGCGAGGCAGCTCGGGCAGCAACTGGGTGTAGCGCGGGGCCTCATTCTTGAAGCGCTCGATCAGACCGGTCCAGCCGACCTGGCGGTGCATCCAGGACTCGAGGAACGGTTTTGCAGTGGCCCACAGGTCCAGTTCCGGGTCGAGTTGGCGACCCAGGCCCTCGATGTTGAGCAAGGTCTTTTGCAACAAGACGAGCTGCGGTTGGATCTCGACATTGAAGCGGCGCGAGGTCTGGAACAGGCGCATCAGCACCTGACCAAGCGAGATGTCCTTGAGCGGGCGGTCGAAGTGCGGCTCGCAGACCGCGCGGATCGCGCTCTCGAGTGCGTCGACCCGGGTGTTGGGGGGCACCCAGCCGCTCTCGACATGGAGCTCGGCCACGCGCTTGTAGTCGCGGCGGAAAAATGCCAGGAAGTTCTGCGCCAGGTACTCCTTGTCCCAGTCGGTCAGCGTGCCGACGATGCCGAAATCGAGCGCGATGTAGCGACCGAAGCTGCGCGGCGCCAGGCTGACCATGATGTTGCCGGGGTGCATGTCGGCGTGGAAGAAGCCGTCGCGAAAGACCTGGGTAAAAAAGATCGTCACACCATCGCGCGCCAGCTTCGGGATGTCGACACCGGCTTCGCGCAGGCGGGCGACCTGGCTGATCGGCACACCGTGCATGCGCTCCATCACCAGCACGGTAGAGGTGCAGAAATCCCACACCATCTCGGGCACCATCACCAAGTCCAGGCCCTGCATGTTGCGCCGCAACTGGGCTGCGTTGGCGGCTTCGCGCACCAGGTCGAGCTCGTCGTGCAAGTAGACATCGAACTCGGCCACGACCTCGCGGGGTTTCAGGCGCTTGCCGTCGGCCCAGACCCACTCGACCAAGCGCGCCAACTGGTGCAGCAGCATCAGGTCGTGCTCAATCACCTCGAGCATGCCGGGGCGCAAGACCTTGACCGCGACCTCGCGGCCGCTTTTGAGCGTGGCGAAGTGAACCTGCGCGATCGACGCACTGGCCACCGGCACGCGGTCGAAATCGTCGAAGATCTCGGCAAGGCGCCGGCCAAAAGCCTTTTCCACCATCGCCACCGCCTGAACGCCAGGAAAAGGCGGCACCCGGTCCTGCAGATGCGCGAGTTCGTCGGCCACGTCCAGCGGCAGCAGGTCGCGCCGGGTGCTCAGCACCTGGCCGAACTTGACAAAAATCGGGCCCAAACGCTCCAGCGCCATGCGCAGCCGGGCCCCGCGCGGCGCGTCCAGGCTGGACCTGCGGCCGATTGTCGCCACCCGCACCAAGGCCCTGACCCAGCCCTGGCGGAAGCCCGACAAAGCGACCTCGTCCAAGCCGAAGCGCAGGATCGTCAGGCCGATGAAGATCAGCCGAAAGAAGTGACCCATTGCAGCCCTGGGTTCTCAGCGGCCGCGGGCTCGCCCAGCGGCTGCCGAGACACCCTGCACCGCAGCGCGCAAGCCAGCGGCCAGCGCCGAGCCCAGTCGTTGCAACTCACGCGCCACCGAGGCGCCGAAAAGCCGATCCAGATCGTCGGCCACATCCCAGCGCAAGTTCTTGATCAACCAATCGACGTCAGCGGCCAGTTGGGCATCGCCGTCGATCACCACCGGCGGCATCTCGCCGCTCATCAGGCACTGACCCAATGCCAAGGGATTGCCCAGATCCAGGCTGACTTGCAGATCGGCCACGCCGGGCTCGGGGCACCAGGCGACCAGACCGGCCGGTGTCACCGTGAAGGCCAACGGCGGCGGTGGCGGCAACAGCCGCGGCCAGTTCGGCAACACCAGTTGCAAAAGCTTGCCGCTGTGCGGCGCCAGGCGCGCCATCGCCTGAGGCTCGGACGCCAGCACATGGTTGACCACCAGCACCAAACGGTCCATCAGCGCGGGCGCCAGCAAGGCGTTGAAATTTTGCAGCATTGAGTGAGATTGTAGGCAGGCACCAGCGCGCCAGTACCCGGCGCTGCCAGAACGCGGTGGCAAATTGCCTGAGAATAAATTCCGACAGATCGCACCGCTCCGGCAATCGATCGAACACAGACTGGTTCAGTCTCGCCACGGTCAGACTTTTCATGAACCAAGAGGCGCACAAGGGCCCGCGCTTGATCCAACTACCCTGATGTTCGAGACCCGAAGCAAACGCAATTTCAGCAGCGCGCCGCCATCGGTCACGTCGCTAATCGCCACCTTGCTAGAGCCAGCCATCACCGTGCTGGTGTACGTGATCGCGATGCGTTGGCAAGACGAGCCGATCGGCCGCGCCGACCTGACGCTTTGCTTCCTGGTCGTGGCACTGACTTGGCCTGGGGTCAACCGCTTCCACGACCGGCTCAGCTCGGCTGCAGTGGGCATCTTTGGCTCCTGGCTCACACTGCTGGCGATCCTCGCGGGCTTTGGCTACGGTACCCGGAGCTTCAGCCTGTTCGATCGTGATGTGATGACCTTCTGGGTGCTCGTCACGCCGGTATTGCAATTGCTGGCGGTGCGCTTGGGCCACGTCATCGCGCATCGCGCCAGCAAGCGCAGCAGCTATCGCCGCAGCGCGGTGGTGATCGGCGCCGGCGCACTGGGCGCCAAAGTGGCCAACAGCATGCTGACCCGACCCGGGATAGGGCTGGATTTCGCCGGCTACTTCGACGACCGCCACGGCGCCCGCACCGAAGTCGGCAGCGCCCGCAGGCAACTGGGCGATCTGAACGATGTAGCGTCGTTCATACGCCAGAACGGCATCAAGGAAGTCTTCATCACCTTGCCGCTGGGTTCGCAGCCCCGCATCATCGCGTTGCTGGAGAGTCTTCAGCGCACGACCGCATCGATCTACTTCGTGCCCGATGTGTTCGGCATCAGCATCATCCAGGGCCGCTTGCAAGACTTCAACGGCGTGCCGGTGGTGGGCATCTGCGAGACGCCGTTCACCGGCACCCACCTGCTGATCAAGCGCATCAGCGATCTGGTGCTGGCCAGCCTGATCCTGTTGCTGATCTCGCCTGTGATGCTGGCGGTGGCCCTGGGTGTCAAGTTCAGCTCACCAGGGCCGATGATTTTCAAGCAAAGGCGCAACGGGCTCGATGGTGGTGAAATCGTGGTCTACAAGTTTCGGTCGATGACGGCGCTAGACGACGGCGCCGAGATCAAGCAAGCCACCCTTGGCGATGCCCGCGTCACGCGCTTCGGCGCCTTCATCCGCAAGACCTCGCTCGATGAGTTGCCGCAGTTCATCAACGTGCTGCAAGGCAGCATGAGCATCGTCGGGCCTCGGCCGCACGCAGTGGCGCACAACGAGATGTACCGCCAGCTGATCAAGGCCTACATGGTGCGCCACAAGGTCAAGCCCGGCATCACCGGCTGGGCCCAGGTCAATGGTCACCGAGGCGAAACCGACACCATCGGAAAAATGCAGGCGCGGGTGGAGTACGACCTCGAGTACTTGCGCAACTGGTCGCTTGGGCTGGACCTGGTGATCATCCTGCGCACCGTCAAGGCTGCGTTCTACGACATCAAGGCGTATTGATGGCCAAGCCCTCGCCGATCCACGCCGCAACAACAAACAAAAGAAAAACCATGTCCCGTCACCTTCGCAGCATCCCGAGCCTTGGCCTGTCGCGGCGCGCCGCACCAACCCGAGGTCGGCAGGCGGCTTGGGCCGGCGCCACTTGCCTGGTCTGCCTGGCGGGTGCGACGCCAGGCACAGTGCAGGCCGATGAGCCCAACCCCTGGTACCTCGGCGCCTCGCAAGCGCTGACCCTGCAGCCCAACCTGTTTCGCATCGGCAGGAATTTGGCCGGCGCCGAACAGACACTGCCGGCTGGCGTCAGCAAGTCCGACCTGGTCTCCACCACAGCATTGGTCGGCGGCATCGACCAGCCGATCGGCCGCCAACGCGTCTACGGCAGCATCAACCTCGCCAACAACCGCTACCGGCACAACAGCCAGCTCAACACGCCCAGCCACAACCTGAACCTGGCCTTGGACTGGTCCACCGTCGAGCGGCTGTCGGGCAGCCTGGGCTACACCGACAACAAGCGCCAGGTGCAGTTCAACACGATCAACAGCGCCAGTTCAGTCGAGACCCGCCGCAACATCATCGACACCCGGCGCGTCAATGCCGTGGCCAGGTTGGGGCTGGTCACCAAACTGACCGCAGAAGCCCAATGGGCCCATGAGCGCGTGGACTACTCGGCGCCCGAGTACGCGTTCCGCGAATACCGCCAGGACAGCCTGTCACTGGGCCTGAACTACAAGCCCAGCGGCTTGCTCACGCTGGGCGCTGCCTTGCGCCATACACGCGGCGAATACCCGCTGTTCAGTGCGCTGGGAGCAGACCGTTTCACCCGCGATGACCTCGACTTCAGCGCCAATTGGCAACCCAGCCAGGTCAGCCAGCTCAGCGCCCGCCTGAGTGCGACCCAGACCCGCTACGAACAGGACAGCCTGCGCAACTCCTCAGGCCCGACCGGCAACATCAACTGGAATTGGCAGCCGACGGGCAAACTGAGGCTGCGCGCCGATCTCGAGCGCGACTTTGGCCAATCGGCTTATGCCGCCAACTTCGGCTTGCTGGGCACCGGGGTGATCGACTACAGCAACACCCGCACCACCTGGCGCCTGCGCGCCGACCAAGACATCAGCGCCAAGATTGCCCTGAGCGCCTCGCTGGCGCAGGTGCACCGGGCGCTGGTGAACACCGCGGCGACAACAGCCGCAAAACTGGGCGTTGTCCGCGGCAGCGACGACACCGTCTCGGCCAGCCTTGGGGCGCGCTGGACCCCGACGCGCAACAGCTTGCTCAGCTGTGACCTGAGCCACGACCAGCGCCGCACCAGCAGCGCGCTGTCGACGCGCATGAGCGCTGCGGTATTGGGCTGCAGCGGGCAGCTCACGCTGCAATGAGCGTTACTGAGCGCCCCAAGGCCGGCCGAAGCCGACCGCCCCCCGTGGCGATCAAGCAAAGTGGCAAAGCCACATTTGCGTGAGAGACAATCCTTCGCATGCCTCTTGTCCTGCTCACCGGCGCCACTGGCTACATCGGTTCACACACTTGGCTGGCACTGCAACGAGCCGGTTTCGACGTCGTTGGCGTCGATGACTTCTCCAACAGCTCGCCCGAGGTGCTGAACCGACTGCAGCAACTCAGCGGCAGCAAGCCGGTTTTCGAGCGCGCCAACGTGTGCGACGTGTCGGCGATGAGCGCCTTGCTGGCGCGCCACAAGATCGATGCGGTGGTTCACTTTGCCGCTTTCAAGGCGGTCGGCGAGTCGGCCGCTCTGCCTCTGGCCTATTACCGCAACAACGTCGGCGGGCTGGTCAGCACCTGCCAAGCGATGCTGGCCACAGGCTGCAAGCGCATGGTGTTCTCCAGCAGTGCGACGGTCTATGGCGACCCGCAGCAGCTGCCGATCAGCGAGCACAGCCCGCTGTCGGCGACCAGCCCCTACGGCCAGACCAAGCTGATCGGCGAGACCTTGTTGCGCGACCTCGGTGCGGCCGATGCGCAGTGGCAGACGGCCTGCCTGCGCTACTTCAACCCGGTCGGCGCGCACGAGTCTGGCCTGATCGGCGAGGACCCGCGAGGCACGCCCAACAACCTGATGCCTTACGTGGCCCAGGTCGCCATCGGGCGGCGCGAGCGGCTCAGCGTCTACGGCGACGACTACGAAACGCCTGATGGCACCGGCGTTCGCGACTACATCCATGTCACCGACCTGGCCGAAGGCCATGTCGCAGCGCTGCGCCGCCTGCTCGACCACAGCGGCTCGGTCACCGTCAACCTGGGCACAGGCCGCGGCTACAGCGTGCTCGAATTGGTCGCGGCTTACGCGGCGGCGAGCGGCCGCGAGATCCCATATACCATCGCGCCGCGCCGCGCCGGTGACATCGCCGCCTGCTACGCCGACCCGGCGCTGGCCCGCAGTCTGCTGGGCTGGCAGGCAAGACACGACCTGAACCGCATGTGCGCCGACAGCTGGCGTTGGCAAACGAACAACCCAAGAGGCTTCGACACGTGAACATCCTGGTCCAACCCGTGATCATGGCCGGCGGTTCCGGCACCCGGCTGTGGCCACTGTCGCGCGCTGGTTACCCGAAGCAGTTTCTCGTGCTCTCCGGCAGCACCAGCTTGTTCCAGCAAGCGGTGGCGCGGCTGCGGGGACTGGGTGCCGAGGGCATCACCGTTGCCGCGCCGGTCATCGTCGGCAACGAGGAGCACCGCTTCCTGGTGCTTGACCAGTTGCACGCGCTGCCGGTCGAGCCCGCCGCTGCGCTGCTCGAGCCGGTAGGCCGCAACACCGCGCCAGCGGTCACGCTGGCAGCGCTGGCCGCGCTCGAAGACGGCCAGGACCCGGTGCTCGTCGTCACCCCGGCCGACCAGACGGTGACCGACGAGGCCGCATTCAGCGCAGCACTGCAACGCGCGGTGAGAGTGGCCGACGGCGGTGCGATCGTGATCCTGGGCATCGCCCCAGACGCCCCCGAGACCGGCTATGGCTATATCCGGGTCGACGCAAGCGCCATCGACCCGGCGCCGCCGGTGGCGCAGTTCGTCGAAAAACCCGACCTGGCCACCGCGCAACGCTACGTGGCGGACGGCGGCTACTTCTGGAACGCCGGCATGTTCGTGCTCAAGGCATCGGTGTGGATGGCTGCGCTTGAGCGCTTCCGCCCCGACATCGCCGCAGCCACGCGCAAGGCTTGGGCTGCGCGCAGCAACGACGCCAAGTTCGTCCGCCCGGGCCAGGCCGAGTTTGCCGCAGTACCGAGCGAGTCGGTCGACTACGCGGTGATGGAGCGATGCCCGGGCAGCGAGTTCGAGATCCGGATGGTCGCACTCGACGCCGGCTGGAATGACCTCGGCGCCTGGGAAGCGGTCTGGCAGGTCACGCCCAAGGACGGGTTTGGCAACGCCAGCGTCGGCGACGTGATCGTCAAGGACTCGACCAACACCCTGGTGCACGCCACCAGCCGACTGGTCAGCACCGTCGGCCTGGACAACGTGATCGTGATCGAGACGCCAGACGCGGTGATGGTGGCCAGCCGTGAACGCAGCCAGGACGTCAAGCTGATCGTCAACCAGCTGGGCGCCGAGCAGCGCAACGAGCACACGGTGCACCGCAAGGTGCACCGGCCCTGGGGCTGGTACGACAGCATAGACAACGGGCCGCGCCACCAGGTCAAGCGCATCATGGTCAAGCCTGGCGCGTCTTTGAGCCTGCAGATGCACCACCACCGCGCCGAGCACTGGATCGTCGTCAGCGGCACGGCCGAGGTGACCAATGGCGACAAGGTGATCCTGCTGTCCGAGAACCAGAGCACCTACATCCCGCTGGGCCAGACCCACCGCCTGGCCAACCCCGGCAAGGTGCCGCTAGAGATCATCGAAGTGCAGTCGGGCAGCTACCTCGGCGAAGACGACATCGTGCGCTTCGAAGACACCTATGGCAGGAGTTGATCCCACCCCCGGAGCGCCTGCGGCTCTCCCCCTCAAGGGGGCGGCCGCCAGTGGCCCGGCGAAGCCGGATCCACGGCGTCTGCTGAGTTGCTGCCCACCCTGCGACCTTCGTGGCGCTCTGTCAGACAGGACACTTGCATGACCATTCTCGTCACCGGTGGTGCCGGCTTCATCGGCAGCAACTTCGTGCTCGACTGGTTCAAGTCCAGCGACGAGCTCATCGTCAACCTAGACGCGCTGACCTACGCTGGCAACCTGGCCAACCTGGCCGCGCTGCAAGGCGATGCGCGCCATGTGTTCGTCAAGGGCGACATCGGTGACCGCGCGCTGGTCGACAGCCTGCTCGCCGCGCACAGGCCGCGCGCTTGTCTGCACTTTGCCGCCGAGAGCCATGTCGACCGCAGCATCCACGGGCCGGGCGCCTTCATGAAGACCAACGTCGAGGGCACGTTCACGCTGCTTGAGGCCGCCCGCGCCTACTGGGGCGGCCTGCAGCCTGATGCCAAGGCGGGCTTTCGTTTCCACCATGTCAGCACCGACGAGGTCTACGGCAGCCTGAAGCCCGACGCACCCGCTTTCACCGAGACCCATCCCTACGAGCCCAACAGCCCGTACTCGGCCAGCAAAGCCGCCAGCGACCACTTGGTGCGGGCCTGGCACCACACCTACGGCCTGCCAGTGGTCACGACCAACTGCAGCAACAACTACGGGCCGTATCACTTTCCCGAGAAACTGATCCCGCTGATGATCGTCAACGCGCTGGCGGGCAAGCCGCTGCCGATCTACGGCGACGGCCAACAGGTGCGCGACTGGCTGTTTGTGAACGACCACTGCAGCGCGATCCGCGCGGTGCTGGCCGGCGGCCGTCTCGGCGAGACCTACAACATCGGTGGCTGGAACGAAAAAACCAACCACGAGATCGTGCATCGGGTCTGCGCGCTGCTAGACGAGTTGCGCCCCAGCGCGGCCGGCCCCCACACCCGGTTGATCACCCATGTGACCGACCGCCCAGGCCACGACCGCCGCTACGCGATCGACGCGCGCAAGATCGAGCGCGAACTCGGCTGGCGTCCGGCCGAGACCTTCGAGACCGGCATCCGCAAGACTGTGCAGTGGTATCTGGACCATGCCGACTGGGTGGCTGACGTGCAGAGCGGCGCCTACCGCGCCTGGGTCGACAAACAATACGGCTGAGAGGAAGACCCATGCAACGAAAAGGCATCATCCTGGCCGGCGGCTCCGGCAGCCGCTTGCACCCCGCCACACTGGCGATCAGCAAGCAGTTGCTGCCGGTCTACGACAAACCGATGGTCTACTACCCGCTCGCCACGCTGATGCTGGCCGGCATCCGCGACATCCTGATCATCAGCACGCCGCAAGACACACCGCGCTTCGACGCGCTGCTGGGCGACGGCAGCCGCTGGGGCTTGAACATCAGCTACTGCGTCCAGCCCAGCCCCGACGGCCTGGCACAGGCTTTCATCCTCGGCCGCGAGTTCGTCGCCGGCCACCCCAGCGCACTGGTGCTGGGCGACAACATCTTCTACGGCCACGACTTCCAGGCCTTGCTGCAGCGCGCCGACCGGCAGACCAGCGGCGCCACCGTGTTTGCCTACCACGTGACCGACCCCGAGCGCTACGGCGTGGTCGAGTTCGACGCCCACAAGCGTGCGCTCAGCATCGAAGAAAAACCCCGGCAACCCAAGAGCAACTACGCCGTCACTGGCCTGTATTTCTACGACAACCAAGTCTGCGATATCGCCGCCGAGATCCAACCCAGTGCGCGGGGTGAACTCGAGATCACCACCGTCAACGCCCACTACCTGAGGCAAGGCCAGCTCGACGTCGAGATCATGGGCCGAGGCTATGCCTGGCTAGACACCGGCACCCACGACAGTCTGATGGAAGCCGGCCAGTTCATCGCCACGCTGGAAAAACGCCAGGGCCTGAAAGTGTCGTGCCCTGAGGAGATCGCCTACCGAAGCGGCTGGATCAGCGCCGAGCAACTCGAGCAGCAAGCCCAGCCCATGCTCAAGAACGGCTACGGCCAGTACCTGCTGCAGGTGCTGCGCGAGAAAGCATTCTGATCCCCAGACCGGGTTGCGGCGCCCGACCCCGCAGTCCCAGCACAGTCCACGCACAATCGGCCCTCGAGCGCGCAAACCACTGCCAGCCTTGTTAAACGGCCCTGTCATCAAAGACCGGCATGATGACCAACAAGCGCCAGACCACGACGGCAAACCAAGAGGTGAACGAGCATGAAGGTGACGGTGATCGGTACGGGCTATGTCGGCCTGGTGACAGGGGCCTGCCTGTCGGACATGGGCAACCATGTGGTCTGCGTCGATCTGGACGAATCCAAGATCCGCACGCTCAATGAAGGCGGCATCCCGATCCACGAGCCCGGCCTGAAGGACATCATCACCAAGAACGTCAAGGCGGGCCGGCTCGAATTCACCACCGACCTGAAGTGGGCGGTAGGCCATGGCACGCTGCAGTTCATCGGCGTGGGCACGCCGCCCGACGAAGACGGGTCGGCCGACCTGCAGTACGTGCTGGCCGCAGCGGCCAGCATCGGCCGCCACATGACCGACTACAAG
>Ga0114970_10004537_pt1 | contig 10092 bp, 6 predicted proteins | sample M_140205_XF_Meta_FD_87030 | JGI IMG/M metagenome (GOLD analysis project Ga0114970, IMG submission 87030) | Freshwater microbial communities from Lake Montjoie, Canada to study carbon cycling - M_140205_XF_MetaG | ecosystem: Environmental > Aquatic > Freshwater > Lake | place: Lake Montjoie... | reverse complement strand
TAAACTGACTACATTATCCCGGGACCTGTAACAGGGTTGCCGGGATTATCTTTGACACCATAAATACATTATATTAGGATGGTCAGAGAATGAGTCAACAGTTTATCAACATTGGTTATGTAGTAAATGACGGTACCGGCGATACGCTTCGTGACGCTTTTGAAAAGGTAAACGGCAACTTCAACGAGTTGTTTACCAGCACACTCAGCGGCACTAGTGCGGCAACGCCCAACACTGTGGTACGCAGAGACAGCGCCGCGGGTGCTGCCTTTTTAAAAATTGAATTTAAAAATGAATATGCCGCCCCGGCCAATTTCCCTGCTGCCGCAAGTCACACAGGCATGGTTGCTTATGCCAACAGCACCGGAAAAGAATACTACAGCAACGGCAGTCAATGGATTGCCATCAGCTCTGCCAGCAGTACAGACACTCTAGCAGAAGGCAGTGCAAATTTATATTTCACTAATATTCGTGCAAGAAATGCAGTTGATGCCAGCGGACCAAGTTGGGTAAGCTATGATAAAACCACCGGCATTTTCACTTTCAGCGACTTAACTGTCAATGACATTGGCAACAGTGCCAGCACCACTTATGTTGACACAGCCATTGACAATCTTAAAGATATTATCCTTGATGGTGTTGGTGCTAACTTAGACACTCTCAAAGAATTAGCCACTGCTATCAATGCAGATCCTGTGTTTTATCAAACCATTGCCAACGGATTGTCTACTAAAGCAAATATAGCTAGTCCAACCTTTACAGGAGTGGCATCAGCACCAACTGCTGTGCCGGGAACAAATACCACACAGTTGGCCACAACAGCATTTGTTGCTGCCGCAGTTGCTGGCAAAGACAATTCAGACGAAATTGCCGAAGGCTCAACAAACTTGTATTTTACAACAGCTCGTGCTCGTAACGCACTGAGTGCTGGTTCGGGTATTTCTTACAACAGCACAACTGGTGCTATTAGTTCTACCATCACTCAATACACTGACACTTTGGCCAAGGCTACCTTGAGTGCTGGTTCGGGTATTTCTTACAACAGCACAACTGGTGCTATTAGTTCTACCATCACTCAATACACTGACACTTTGGCCAGATCTGCTCTAAGCGTTTCGGGTAACCTAAGCTACAATTCCAGCACTGGTGTAATCAGTTATACTACTCCAACAACATTTCCATTCAGCGGATTGACCGGAAACCCAACAACAATCAGTGGATACGGCATCAGTGATGCTTATACGCAGACAGAAGTAGACACTGCACTGGACCTTAAGGCCGACGCAGTAGATGTTTATACCAAAGCAGAAACATATAGTCAGACAGAAGTAGACTCTTTAATTGCCAGCGGTCTTGCCGGCCAACCAGAGACCTATACCAAAGCAGAGCTATGGAATCTACTGCTAAATATAAGCAACAGACTAAACGAAGCAGGTATTCCAGATATATTGGGTACATTTACCGCACCAATTATGGTCATTGATGATTGGGGTAGTATCACTGATACCCTGGAAATGCCAGAAGACTACGGCGACCTGACAGACATTATTGCATACTAGGAAGATAAAACATGAGCAAGCAAGTACAATTTAGACGCGGTACCTATGTAGAAAGTGAAGCTTTCACTGGTGCCGAAGGTGAAATCACTGTAGATACAGACAATAATACTCTTAGAGTTCACAACGGAGTCGCACAGGGTGGATTTCCTGTCACAGGTAATGTACACTTTACCGGCAACGAAATGACCCTAGATGAAAGTGACCTTACTATTACAGTAAACAACAGCACTAGTGCTGAGTCATTGGTCATCAACGGCAGCACCAACGAAGTCCACCTACACAGTGCCAACAGCAACGAAGCATTGCGCCTGGCCAATCACAACGCCAGTGCTTATATTGTGATAGAAGCAGGTGGTTCCACGGCAACAGCCAAGAAGATTAACCTCAGAGCTAACTATGTTGACCTCTATGCCAATTTACGATTCCAGACAATCAACCAAGGTGTCATATTCAAGGATCAGACTGCACAAACCACTGCATTACAAAATAGAACCCCACCGGCATCCATTGGGGAGGTTGGAGACCAGGCAGGCATGTTTTCTTTTGATATTGACTATATCTATGTTTGCATAGCTGACTATGATGGCACCACAAAGATTTGGAAAAGAATTAGCACTGGCTCCGTTTGGTAAGGATTCATTAAATGACTCAACAGATTGTTAACACCGGCACCACGCCCAATGACAAAACTGGCGACAGTATCCGCGCGGCCTTTATTAAGGTTAACAATAATTTCAATGAAGTCTACAGTGTATTAAACGTAAACGATAATCTTCGAATTACTGGCAGCAGCCTAATCAGCGTCAACACCAATGGCAACATCATCCTTGATCCAAACGGCACTGGCGTCACTAGAATCAACAGCAATGCCACGGTTGTTGGTGACCTTAGTGTGTCGGGAAACTCAGCCACCAGTGGCAACGGCAGCACGGGTGGAAATAGCACAGTTGGTGGTACACTCACTGTCACAGGCAATGCCAATGTAGGAAACCTTGGTTCAAACAATGGTGTGTTCACCGGTACATTAAGTGTAACAGGCAATGCCAACGTGGGTAATTTAGGCACAGCTGGATTAATTGTTGCCACAGGCAATGTAACAGGTGGTAATCTAACCACAGCTGGCCGATTAAGTGTAACCGGTAACGCCAACGTAGGCAACGTTGGTGCAGTAAACGGTGTATTCACCGGCACCATGTCTGTTACAGGCAATGCCAACGTAGGTAACGTTGGTGCTGCCGCAGGTGTATTCACTGGCGCAGTTTCTATCACAGGCAATGCTAATGTAGGCAATTTAAATGCTGGTAACATTACCATCACAGGCGACACCATCAGCAGTAGCAATGCTACTATTACCATTGACCCTACCACAGCCGGCGTAGGCGGTACAGTTATCGTTGCAGGTAACCTGCAGGTAACCGGCACAACCACTACAGTCAACAGCACCACAGTGGAAGTCAGTGACTTAAACTTAACACTGGCCAAAGATGCTGCCACAGCAGCCGCAGCCAATGGCGCAGGTATCACAGTTGGTGGTGCTGCCGCAAACATTTATTATTCCAGCAGTGATGATCGCTGGAACTTTAACAAAACAATCAACGGCACAATTACCACTGCCAACAACACTAGTTACTTGGGTGGTACTGCGGCCGCCAACTATCTACAGACAACAGGGTCTGGCAGCTCATTGACCAGCCTGCCAGCCGGTAACTTAACTGGTACTATTGCCAGTGGTGTATTAGGCAACAGCACAGTTTACATTGGTACAACCGCTATAGCATTGAATCGCTCTAGTGCTAGCCAATCATTGACTGGCGTAAACATTGACGGCAGTGCTGGATCAGCAACCACTGCCACTAGCGCCACCACTGCTGGTACTGTGACCACTGCCGCGCAGGGCAACATCACAAGTGTTGGAACATTAACTTCATTGACTGTCACAGGTAATGCATCATTCACTGGTGCAAATGTAAGTTTAGGTGCTGTGGGCAACCTACACATCAGTGGTGGTAGTGCTGGATATATTTTATCTACAGACGGTGCTGGCACATTGACCTGGGTCACTGCTGGTACTGCTACATCAGCACAGTATGTAACCAATGCTTCGCAGGGCAACATTACAACTACAGCTAACCTGGTGTCAGTGGGCAATATTACCACCGGTACCTGGAGTGCTAACATTGGTGCAGTGTCTGGTGCTAGCTTAACAGCCGTTCCGGGTGCCAACATCACTGGTACAATTCCTTCGGGTGTATTAGGCAACAGCACAGTTTACGTCGGCACCACTGCTATTGCACTCAATAGAGGCAGTGCCAGTCAAAGCCTAACCGGCATCAACATTGATGGTAGTGCAGGCTCTGCCACCACTGCTGGCACAGTGACCACAGCCGCTCAAGGTAATATCACTAGTGTTGGCACATTGACTTCATTGACTGTCAGTGGTGCTATTACACCCAATGCCAACGGCACCATTGACCTGGGCAACGCCACAAGTTACTTTGGAACTATTTACGGTCTAGCTACGTCGGCCAAATACGCTGACGTTGCCGAAGTATATGAATCAGACGCAGACTACGAGCCCGGCACAGTTGTAATGTTTGGTGGGGAGAAAGAAATCACAGCCACTTACCAATATGGACAGACTGCTGTGGCCGGTGTTGTTTCTACCAATCCAGCTTATCTAATGAACAGTGGAGCAAAGGGTTTACCAGTGGCGCTGTTAGGCCGTGTACCTTGTAAGGTTGTTGGTCCAGTAGCCAAAGGCGACTTTATTGTCAGCAGTAATGCCTTGGGTGTAGGTATTGGCAGTACATACTATGTTCCGGGTGCTGTAATTGGCAAGAGCTTGGTAAACAAAGACTCTAATCAAGTTGAACTCATTGAAGTTGTTGTAGGAAGATTATAATATGGCGTATACAGGGCCATCGTGGTTAACCCCTGCAGGAAGCCTAGGTCGCATCAAAGAATTAATTCCATTTAGTTTTGATCTTGATGCATCAACTGGGCCGTACACTGGTACCTTTCGGGTTATCTCCGGTACATTGCCTATTGGTATTCGCATCACTGAACACGGTAACGTAGCTGGTTATCCCTGTACACAGGTGACCGGTGTTCCGCTTGAAGTTCCTGTGGAAGAATTACATCAGTTTGTTATACGTGTCACCGACAGCGAAGGCAACGTAGCTGATAGAACGTTTAGCATCACTGTCACAGGTGAAAATAGCCCAGTACCATTGAAGGCTCCCTACACAGGCGGCAGTCTTGGTGCATTCAGCGACGGCAGCTACATTGAATTAAACATTCAAGGCACAGATACAGACCCCGGTGATGTTATACTCTATAGACTTGTTCAAGGGCAGTTGCCACCTGGCTTAACGTTAAGTCGTGCAGGCATTATATCAGGATACGTTGTTCCTGAAAGTCTGCAGGAAGACGTCTACGGCTTTGACCAGGACTTCTTTGACACTGTTGGCTTCGACAAAGGCACGCTGTTCATCAGTAAAAACTTTGCCTTTAGCGTACAGCTAGACGACGGTAAAATTCCAGTGATTGCTGACTATGAAATGACTGTTATTCGCAGTGACTATCTAAGCGCAGACACAGATGTATTCTCCAGCGACATTGACAGCATCAGTGCTGACATTGTCAACAAGCATCTACCAGTGTTAATGGACAGAGAAGAATTAATTGCCACAACCAATGACGACAATCACTTCTACTATAAGTTTGATGGCAGAGACTTTGATGGCGACGAAATTGGCTATGACATTGTCAGTGTACCCGGCGACGAGTACTATGAATATGTCACAGCATTACTAGACCTAGAAGGTGGTAACTTTGGTGCCACTACCTTTGATAAGAGTCTAGCACAACGTCCTGTGGTATTCAAAGGCGATGCGCTGATCACCACTGAGTACAGCCAAATTGGCTCAGCAAGTTTAAGCACTGGCGCCGGCGGCTATGTAACCATTGCACAACCAGCAATATTGAATAACTTTACAGTTGAGGGTTGGTTCCGCGTAACTGACCTAACAGTAAATCCAGTGTTGATGGACACTCGCAACAGCGGTGGCAACAGTGTAAACAAGTTTCACCTTTATGTAAACAGCAGTGGCCATTTAACTTATAGAGTAAATGGCGTTGATCTTATTGTTGGCTATAATACTTTAACCACAAATCGTTGGTACCATATTGCGTTAACTCGAAGCTTTGGTACTACCAGATTGTTTGTAGGCGGACGTTTGGATGCAGGCACAGGACACACTGGTTATCTAAATGATGACAACAATGTGTTTACCGCTGGCATTATGTCTGTGGGTAACAACTGGGCTGGCACAAGCCCTGCAGGTTATGTAGACAGCTTCCGTGTCACCAACGGTATTGCACGTTACTTGACTAACTTTACAGTGCCTGGTACCATGCCAGCAACCAGCACAGGACCAGCAGATATTAACGCCGTTATTCCTGTTGGATTGTTGTTGAACAGAAACACAGGCTGGTTAAACGGATACATTGCCACTATTAATCAAGGCCGTAAGGTCTATGACTTTAAAGTACGTGTCTATAAGAAACGCTACGAACCCAGTGGCGTTAACTACCAAGTTGACTATGCTGTAGAAGTTCCATTCAATGTCTTAGATGGCATAACACAAGAGCGACTAGATAGACTAAACTTAGACCTACAAAGCACAGACTTTACTGGACGTAGAGTAATATTCAAACGCCAAGGTGGATTTGACACTAGTTACTACAATGTAACCTACAACGAAACATACACTACTTCAGCCGACGACGGCTGGAGAAACTACGCTAATGCACTGGTGCCTGGCTATGCACAAAAAGTCATTAGTCCAAGTACAGTGGCCAACAAGCGTGGCGGCATTTGGAAATTCTATAAGACTGGTAGTCTTTATCGATTGGAGTTTGTACAAGAAGTATTTCCTGGCACAGCAGTACAGGCCAGCAGAGATGTTACAGTATTACGCAATGATGATCTAGAACAGAACAACGTTAATCGTTATACCAACTTCTACTTTAAAGACAACACGCCCAACGAACCTTCGTATGTTACCAACTACCTCAGCAACAGCTACGAAAGCTACTGGAACAAGCGTTTAATTGTAGAGAACGCAAACGTTGCACCAATAGTTTGGATTACAGATCCAGACCTGGGCAACATTGTCAGCGGTGTCCCAAGTAGAATTCAATTTGAAGCAGAAGATGCAATTGGCAGTTCCATTGTTTACTCCTTGGAAAGCGGTGAACTACCCCTGGGTGTTGAGCTAGACAGTAACGGTCTACTTAAAGGTCGTGTAAGCCATCAACACTGGCGTCTAAATGACAGCACGTCAATGGATAAGAATACCACTACTTTTGACCGTGTCTATGAGTTTACCATTAAAGCCAGCACAGTGTTCAATGACCCAGTGCCGCGTGAAGTAAGCACAAGTCAAACATTTGCATTGACTGTACAAGATCGTAGAACTGTACCCAGCAGTAACTTACACCTGGACTTTTTATTGGCCAGCAATTACAGAGAAGAGATTCTCAGCAAGACATTCAGCGACAAAATTGTTCCTGACGAAGTTGTTTATCGATTGGGCGACTGGAACTTTGGACGCCAGGTTGACTTTAGAATGCTAGTGGGCTATGGATTAAATCCTGTGCAGGATGCTGACATCATTGACGGCATTGCCATTTACCATCACAGAAAGAATTACATTTTTAATCGATTGAAATGGGCGCAGAGCTTAGATGCCAATGGCAATGTAGACTACGAAGTTATCTACATTGATCCACAGGATGAGTTTACCACAAATGCTGGTGAAACATTCTCCGGAAACATTGCACTAACTGGCTACAGCACACCGTATACCGCAGACTTTGGTAAAATCAATGTTGACACCAACATCAGTGATGCCAGCAACAACCGCCAGTTACGAGCATACCCTGCTACATTGCCTAACATGATCAAACGCCTAAAGCAAAAGGTCAGCGATTTTGATCGCACCTTCCTGCCATCATGGATGTTAAGCAAGCAACCCGACGGTCGTGCATTAAATTACACCACTGCTATTCCGCTGGTTTATGTCAAGCCCGGCGCAGGCAAACGAGTCTTATACAAGCTACAGCAATCCCTGTTGCCAATGATGGTCAATGCCAAAACTGATAGATACTATTGGGATGACGGACTGACACTAAACTGGGATAAAAACAACAGTTACTTCATTGATAATCCATCAACAACCTTTGACAAAGAAATTGCCGATGCCAGCATCAATGTTGTACGCACAGTTGACTATGCGTTGACTGTTCCGTTCTACACAGTCAATGGTGTTAACCGTAGAATACTACAGTTGCGTGGAGACATTGACGGCTATCAAGGCAAGCTACACGGAAAAACCTGTGTGTTTGTTCGTCAGGAATATCCAGACGCCACCGACCATCAGACCTACAATGGATGGGTGGCCACTGCTCGATATGATGGTGTATATGACTCAGCATACTATGACACCTACACAGTTGTCCCAACCAATCAACGCCCAGGTGTTTGGCAATTCCGAGAAGACGGCGACCTAGTGTACCTGGATTTTGTCGAAGAAATACCCTACAACGATCGTGTTGTACATCCAGACCTACAGTACCAAGCAGTACGAGTGGTCACTGGTGTAAGATACGGCGGAGCAACCCTGGCCTTAGCTGGCCCAGGAATTACAGGAGTTGGCACAGTACCTTCGTACATTGATGTCAACAGCACATTGATTAACAGCACAGTTAATACACAATTTGACGCAGACCACACACGATTCTTGGGTAGTAATACCGACTCGTATCTTGAAAAAGATCAAGGTGGTAAATACGTTGTATTTGAAAAAACCAGTTTATTGGATTACGGAGTCGTAGATGTCTAGCCAAATTACACCAAACAGCGTGAACGAAACTTTCCCGGTTGCCGGGCGAGATAACAACAGTCAGGGCTTTAGAGATAACTTTACAGCCATTAAGAACAATTTTACCTACACCAAGCGTGAAATTGATGACTTAATGAACAAAGCAGTTGTCAAAAGCCAATTAACCTATGGACCAGCAATTGACAACAATTTTGCTGGCCAGGTTATCACTGGCGCAACCTTTAGAAAAGAGTCGTATGCCATTGCAGACAATGCCGAAGCATCAACTGTAACCATTGACTATGCTAACGCCAGTCAACATCAGGTACACATTGGTGTTGACACAGCAACAGCAAACACTACATTATCGTTTACTGGACTCCCAGCTGCCAACAAGTATGCTGAAATTAGATTGTTTGTAGAAGTAGGCGGCACTGCCACTGGTCCATGGACACTTACTTTTGACTCATCGCTGAATATCCGAGGTACCGGTGTTGCAGGATTTGATGCCACTGCAAAAACAGTTACATTTAACACTGCATCCACTCCCGCAAGTCCATACTATATTTTTGTACTTGGTACCAGCGACAACGGCGCAGAGTTTTATCTACGTGAAGAAACATGCAGTGGTATTAACAACGGCACAGAAGATCTTGCTACAGCTACAGCGGCCAGCTTGACCCTAACAGGCAGTTACTTTTCAACAGCAGCCGCAGAAACAGCCACACTGGCCGCAGGCGTTGAAGGTCAAGTCAAGACCTTTGCCATGAAAGCTGACGGCGGCGATATGGTCATTACAGTGGCCAATGCTGGTTGGAAGTCCAGTGGCGCAGGCACTATTACGTTTGATACATTTGGGGAAGGTTGTACTCTACAGTACATGGGTGAAAAATGGTTCTGTATTGGCAACAACGGCGCCGCTTTTACTTGATAATTAATTCATTAAATGATTAAAATAGCACGGTTTCCCCGTGCTATTTTTTTGACTGTGTGCTATACTAGTATAACTATTAGTGTAGGAGATAAAATGAACATTGATCTAAACAAGTACAGTGAGTTTGTACAAGCTGTAACCAGTAAGCCCAGCCAGGATCTTACCACATTCATGAATCGTTTGGACGAATTGGATGGCAACTACAATTTTGATACAGAGACTCATGGTCCAGATGTCAATGTTCCACTATTGATTACAGCCGCGCTGGGACTTGCTGCCGAAACGGGCGAGTTCTGTGAAATTCCTAAAAAGATGTTGTTCCAGGGTAAACCCTTGAGTGAAGAAAATGTCTTTCACATGAAACGGGAATTAGGCGATGTCGTCTGGTACTGGATCAATGCCTGCCGTGCATTAAATCTAGATCCCAATGACGTCATTGCCGAAAACATAAACAAACTCAAAAGTCGCTATCCAGGCGGAGAGTTTAATGCCTATCACAGTGAGAATAGGCAACATGGAGACTTATAATGCACCCACTAACAGGAAGTTTCGCTGAGTTATCAGACGAAGAACTACAACAGAAAATGTCCAAGCTCATGAGCGCAAGACGTTTTGCCAGAGACCCAAACATGGCAAGACAAGCAGAAATGATCTTAGACGACCTACGTCAAGAACAATCCAAACGTTCACAGAAGTATCTTGACCAGCTGGC
>Ga0114970_10004533_pt1 | contig 10099 bp, 8 predicted proteins | sample M_140205_XF_Meta_FD_87030 | JGI IMG/M metagenome (GOLD analysis project Ga0114970, IMG submission 87030) | Freshwater microbial communities from Lake Montjoie, Canada to study carbon cycling - M_140205_XF_MetaG | ecosystem: Environmental > Aquatic > Freshwater > Lake | place: Lake Montjoie... | reverse complement strand
CCCGATCACCCGCGCCTGCACCTCCCGCACAGAATGTTGCCACTTTAAGATCACGGGAAAAACTCCTTATCTCACGAAGGGGGAAGCTCTTGTGGCGGCCAAGGCTTGGCAGGCCACGGGCCGCACTCGTCTCCCAGAAAGCCCCGATGGCGCTTGCCCGCTTCTCGACCGCTCTTCTGGCCGTTGCCAAATTTATGCAGGTCGGCCCTTCGGCTGCCGAACCCACTTTTGCGCAGCCGCTGGTGGTCCCTACGCCCGACGCGAGGTCGTCGATCTCATTCACCGATTAGAAGACCTCGATGGCGAACTCGGTGGCGACGGTGCCATCCCACTCCCCGCCGCCCTCGAGCACGCCCTCAAAGCTCGCCGCGCTTGAGCACCTGCCCATCGCCATCAGCACCACAACCGTTGGTCAATCCTCCCCTCGACACCACCGAAACACGATGGTTTAGTTTGCCCCTATGACTGGACGGAATCTCGCTAAACCTTTTGCCATCGGTGGCTTTATCCTCTCCGAAATCTATATGCTTTTTACGGTACTCGGCCCCTATGGCTCGGAATCTCGACCGCTTCCCGTCCCCATTCCTGAGCCTTCCCTCGTCGAACCGGGGACCCCGGCTCCGCTGGCGGCCAAGGCTCAACGGGTTTTGATTTCCGCCCTCTTTTTCGGTCCGTTTGGGGCGATCGTTGGCACGGGGCTAGGGTTGATCGCCAGTGGTTTACGTGGTGATTTTCGGCGAGACGACCCAACCCAAGACTAAAAGTAACCCTCAGACGAACGAGTCCACCCATCCGCCTCCCTTTCAAAACAATCCACGAATTCTATGCCCGCCAAAATCGAACCAGACTCCGCCCCAACCGACCCAGCGGTCCTTTATGTCTGGCGAAAACTCAGCGGAGCCCAATGGGAAGACTCCTGGTGGGATCGGTTGTCTGGGGTCCGCAATCACCTAGCCATCACCGAAATCGCCGGTGCAAAAACCATTCGCATCGAAGCCTTTGGCCTCACCGAAAATCAGGCGGAGGTCTTGCGCAAATCCTTTGGCGGATCAGTCAATAAACAAGCGGCACCGCGCGCCATCTCCTCCTCCCCGCGACCTCCCATTCGGGTCCGCGAGAAACTCCTTGTCGTGGTCAGCGACGCCGAAAAAGATGCCCTCGCAAAAACCGCTGGCCAGCGACAAATCCTCGTCATCCCAGCGGGAATGGCGTTCGGCACTGGCGACCACGCCACCACTTCCACTTGCCTCCGCTTTCTCGCCGACATCAGCGATGAAATCGGCACCCATCCTTGGGAGGTCCTCGACCTCGGCTGCGGGAGCGGCATCCTCGCCATCGCCGCGCGGATGCTCGGAGCAAAGAAAGCGGAAGCGGGAGACTTCGACCCCCACGCCGTCCGCACAACGAAAGAAAATCTCCAGATCAATCAAGTGACTGGCATCACCGTCAAGCGGACCGATGTGACCACTTGGCAACCCAATCGGACGTGGCCGGTCGTAGTGGCGAATCTCTTCAGCGGTCTCCTCATTGAAGTCGCCCCGAAGATTGCCGCCGCCATCGCCCCCGGTGGACACTTGATTTTTTCTGGCGTCTTGCGGATTCAAGAAGCTGAAGTCCTCGCGGCTTTTCGTCTCGCGGGATTGGAAATCGGCCGGGTGATCCGCAAAGGCAAGTGGGTCAGCGGTCGAGCTCGCCGGAGCGCCTAACCCGCTTCCGCCCGCCTGCCGTCCGAATGAAGTCGGCGTCACCGCAAAAGGAATCAGCGCCGCCCGAATGGCTCGTGCCACACCCGAGAAATGAAGAAACTTTGCAATTTCCTTTGCCTACCTTCCGTCCCTTGTTGAGGGTGCCGCGTGTTTTTTTCTCGTAAGCTCGACGCCCTCGCTTTGCTAGCCATTTGTTTCGTTGCCTTTTGGTGGCAGCTCGGCTCCCTCGGCCTCATTGACCCCGACGAACCCTTCTACGCCCAGACCGCCCGCGAGATGGTGCAAACGGGTGATTGGGTGACCCCCCAAATCTACGGAGCGCCCCAGTTTGAAAAGCCGATTTTCTATTACTGGCTAGTCGCCGGTTCATTTAAAGCCTTTGGCGAAAGCGAGTTTTCTGGACGTCTGCCAGCTTCCATCTTCGCCACCCTCCTCGTCTTGCTGGTCTGGGCTTTCAGTTCCCGGGTCTGGAATGCCCGCGCGGGTTTTCTCTCCGCTCTCGTTCTGGCCACTGGCCTGGAATATTCGGTGATGTCCCGATTGATGCTCACCGATATCCCGCTCGCGACCTTTATCACGGGGGCGATCTTTTGTTACTGGTTAGCGATCCGCGAGCCCCAGAAAAAAGATCAATGGATCTTCTGGCACTTCGTCTGCGCTGGCTTTGCCGTCCTCACCAAGGGCCCGCTCGGTTCACTGGTCACCATCATGGCGACCGTCGTCTTTTCTTGGTCCACTGGTCGACAAATGCTCTTCCGCGGCCGGGGCCTCTGGACGGGCTTGCTCGCCTATGCGGTGATCGTTGTTCCTTGGTACGCCACGATGTTTGCTTGGCACGCCAAACCGTTTTGGGACGAATTCTTTATTCGCGATAACTGGTATCGCGTGCTTCGGGCGGAGCATCCTTCAAATAATCACTGGTGGTATTACGTCGGCCTTCTATTTCTCGGTTCACTGCCCTGGATGCCCGCCATCGCCCTGACCGTTCGCCGGGCCTGCTTCCGGATTCGCCCAGACGACGCTACTTTTTTCCAATGGTGCTGGCTTCTGACCAGCTTGATCTTTCTGACGATTTGCCAATCAAAAATTCCCTCATACGCATTCTACCTCTTCGTGCCACTCGCCATTATCGTCGGCAGGAATCTCGACGACTTTTTATCCAACGGTTTTGCCAGCAACGGGGAGCGACGCCTTGTCCTCGGGACGGCGGTCTTTCAATGCGCGGTCGTGGGGATTTTTGCCGCCCTGACTCTTACCGAGCCTGCGATCGATCCAACCTCCTCTTGGCTAGCGAATAAAGCGGTTTCCCTAAACAAAACCCTCCGTCCTTTCGACGCCCCGATCCTCCTCGTTTTTGGGGGACTCGCAGCCAGCATGGTCTGCTTCTTCCTGAAAAAATATTCCGCATGGATGATGGTCAGCGGAGCCGCCGGCCTCGCGCTACTCGTCGGGGCTCTAACGGTCGCCCGGCCGGCGGTGGAGGCCGAAAGCTCCGCCCGCCCCGTGGCTCTGGCGCTCCTGAAAATGCGACAGAATAACGAGCCCATTCTCACGGGAAAATTTCTTGCAAGAGGCATCATTTATTACACCCACGCGGATGTCACCGCCCCCGAGCCCGCCGTCCAAATCCTTGCCAAAAACCCCCAACCTTTCTGGGCAAAACATCCCATCCCCGTCGTTCTCTGGAAAACAAAAAAGGCCACAAATCCGGCAATCGATTTAGGAAAGTTTCTCGAAAAGCATCCCGTCGTACTTTGCACCCTCCGAAAATCAGAGTGGCAAACTCTCTCCAAAGAGCCCGCCTTTAAGGACCAAGACGGCTATGCCGAAATCGGAGAAAACATCGTCGTTCGCGCAATTCGGCCTGCCACCCTCGAGGTGGCCAAGTAAGTCCAGTGGCTGCTTGGCAAGCGATTCGCTCCGTGCCGCGTCTCTGATAAATCACCCTCCGACCGACTGATAACTTTTCAAGCCTCGCACCCAAAGGAACCTCGCGCAGAGCAACCCGACGACGAGCCACCCCGCTTGAATGGCCAGCCCTTCATACAAGGCGACTCCCTGGATGCGCTCCATGGCGACCTGTGCAGGAAAGAAGAGTTCGTAAGTAAATGGCGACCACCGAATGAGTGGATGAATCCAATCTGGCATCACATCGAGTGGGAAAACATGGCCACTAAAGAAGTACTCAAAAGAGTAAATCACAAAGACCACCGAGGATATTTCTAAAACCCAAAAGGCGAGCATCGCGGTGGAGTAAGCAATACAAAATTGAATCCCTCCAGCCATCGCCGTGGAGAGCGCGAAAAGGGGCCAAGTGGCGGCGTGTTCGGGAAGCCGTAAACTCCCGCGAAAGAACCAGCCAAGCAGCAAGAGCGGAATGATGGTCACCGCTATGTAAAGCAACCGATAGCTTAGATAGGCGCAACAACGGTAGCCGAAGTAGCTCAGTGGCTTAAGCAAATACGAACTGATTTTCCCATCGCGAATTTCCCCAGCAATTTGCCATTCGTCATCGGTCGGAGTGATGAAATTGTCGATGAGTAGAGTCACGACAAAGTAGAAGATCATCTCCGAATAATTGTAACCACTGATCGTGCCCTCTTTTTCAGAAAAGATCGCCTCCCAGATAAACACCATCCCCAGAAGCGGGATGACCCCGAAGCCCATCCGGAGGAGAAAATTCCATCGGTAGACGAAGGTGGTTTGCAACCCGATCTCAAAGATTTTCCAATACTTCTGAGCGAGTGCGGACGGCGAGTGAAAGGGCGAAGACATGAAAATGAGGGAGTGGACCTCCCGCTAAGGGATAGCTGGCACTTTCGGGACGATCGACGCAACTCGCAAGGTGAACTCTTGGGCCTCTGGCAACTGCATCGGAGTCAGACTGGTGGGCGGGGTGGATCCACGCGAAAAAACTCATTGATCCACTCCTGCAAACGATCCATCGCCAGCACCAGTGGAGCCAGCGGCGCCCGTTGGCCACGAATGGCCACGGGGTCCACCGAGGCGACCGCCAACCCATAGCGCTCAGCCAAAGGCAGGCCCGTCGCCTTGTTCCCCGCTTCCTCGAGAAGCTCCTCCACCTCCTCCACCCGGCGCTTCGCCTCGACGATGGTCCGCAACGCCTCCTCCTCCGTGCGCGTTTCGGTAGCGACTTCCTCAATTTGCGCACATCGAAAATCTCGGCAACGAAGTGGCCGAGCATCATAAATCAGGCAACGACAAGACGCCAAAAAACTGCACGGTTGCTTGAAATAAGGGCCCCGCTTCTTTCGTCCAATCTCCATCCCCAGCGACACGAGTTCTTCCACGGAATCGCTGGGCTGGAGGCGAACAATCTCAAAGAGTACCCCATTGCAACAAAGCCCGCAGGCCGTGCAAAGGCGGGAAGCGGAGGCGACTAGATCAGGCGGAGACATCAAGAATCGGAGATAAACCGCAACCCCGCCTGCCGAGCAACCCGAAACCGCCCCGATCGTCACCAAATCCTCACTTTACACCGCTAATTTACATCGCGATGATCCTCGGCTTTTCTTCCTATGCAAACCCTCGGTATCGGACTCGCTGGACTGGGCAATGTCGGCGCAGGTGTCTTCAAGCACCTGACCCAAAATCGTGCCCTCCTCCGAGAGCGACTCGGCACAGATCTCGAAGTCCGAAAGATCGCCATTCGCGATCCGATGAAGCGCCGTGACCCCTCAGTTCCTGAGGCCCTCCTGACCACTCGAGCGGAAGATTTACTCGATGACCCGAGCATTCAAATCATCGTCGAACTGATGGGGCAAAAAGAGCTGAGCCTCGCCCTAATTCTTGGCGCCCTGGAGCGGGGAAAGGTCGTCGTGACGGGCAATAAAGCTCTCCTCGCCGAGCATGGTCAGGAGATTTTTGCCACGGCGACTCGGTGTAAAGTTCCGATCTTTTTTGAAGCCGCGGTGGCTGGAGGAATTCCGATCATTAAGGCGATCCGCGAAAGCTTTATTGGCAACCATATTCGTTCGATCCACGGGATCATTAACGGCACGAGTAACTACATCCTCACCCGCATGACGGAGGCGGGCTTGGGGTTCAATGAAGCCCTCTCGGAAGCCCAAGAGGCGGGCTACGCGGAAGCCGATCCTAGTCTGGATATCAACGGTGGCGATGCCGCACACAAGGCCGTGATTCTGGCCTCTTTGGCCTACGGATTTTGGATTCCCACCAGCAACGTTTTCGTTGAAGGAATCGAACAAATCACCGCCGGCGATATCAGTTTTGCCCGTAAACTCGGCTACGCGATTAAGCTCCTCGGGATCATCAAAGCCGACGACCAAGGCAAAATCGAAGTCCGCGTTCACCCCACCCTCATCCCCAAAGATCATGTCCTCGCCAGCGTCAACGGCGTCTTCAACGCCCTCGCCGTTCATGGAGATATCGTCGGAGAATCCCTCTTTTATGGGCGGGGTGCTGGCCAAGATCCCACCACCAGCTCGATCATCGCCGACCTCGCCGACGCCACCGCCGCTCTCCTTTCGCCCCGAAGCAATTACGGATTCATTCCCCACCACCTCTACGGAACTTGTCTGCCCATCGACCAGATCGTTTCTGAATATTACCTCCGCCTCAGCGTCTCCGATCGGCCTGGAGTGATCGCCCAAATTGCCGGCATCCTGGGCGACGGCGCCATCGGCATTTCCTCGATCTTCCAGCCCGAAGGCGAAGATGGCGAGGTCGTTGAGCTCGTCCTCCTGATTCACAAGGCAACCAACGCCCAGATGACCGTGGCCTTAGAAAAGATTGCCGCTCTTTCGTGCGTCAAAAAAATCCCTCGCTTGATTCGCGTCGAAAACTTCTCATGAAATTTAGTTCTCACCTTGATCGCGGCGTGATGGCTCGCTGGCGCGAATTTCTCCCCATCACCGACGCCACTCCGATCATTTCGCTCAATGAAGGAAGCACGCCACTAATCCACTCGCCAAAGCTAAGCGCCCGAGTGGGAAGGGGTTGCGAGGTTTACATCAAGTATGAAGGACTCAATCCGACTGGATCCTTCAAGGATCGCGGAATGACGATGGCGCTCTCCAAGGCCGTGGAAGCTGGCGCCAAGGCGGTCATCTGTGCCAGCACTGGCAACACCAGTGCCGCTGCCGCCGCCTACGCCGCCCGAGCCAGCGTGGCTTGCATCGTTCTCCTCCCCGCTGGAAAAATCGCCTTCGGTAAACTCGCCCAAGCCTTTATGTATGGCGCTAAAGTCGTCGCCATTGACGGCAACTTTGACGACGCCCTCCGCCTCGTCCGGGAGATCGGAGAGACGGAGCCGATCGCCATTGTCAACTCCATCAATCCCTTCCGTCTTGAAGGCCAAAAAACCGCTAGCTTCGAAATCATCGAGGCTCTCGGCGATGCCCCCGATATCCATGTCCTGCCCGTCGGCAACGCGGGAAACATCAGCGCCTACTGGATGGGCTATCGGGAATTCCACGCCCTCGGGCGCGCCAGTAAACTCCCCAAAATGACCGGCTTCCAAGCCGCAGGATCCGCCCCGATCTTTCACCGCAAAGTGATCGAAAAGCCCGAGACGATCGCCACGGCCATCCGCATTGGTAATCCCGCCAGTTGGTCCCTCGCTACCGCCGCCATCGAGGAAAGTGGCGGGTCGATTGATATCGTCACCGACGCCGAAATTCTCTTTGCCCAGCAATGGTTAGCCGCCAACGAAGGAATCTTCGTCGAGCCCGCGAGCGCCGCCAGCATCGCGGGCCTCTTCAAATGCCTCGGCTCCACCCCTTGCGCCTCCTGCCCATTTCCAACCATCGCCGAAGGAAGCAAAATCGTCTGCACCGTCACGGGACACGGGCTAAAAGATCCCGACATCGCCCGCGAACAATGTGGCTCGGTAATTCCTGCCAGAGCCTCCAAGGACGAAATCCTTCGCCTCATCGCCAGCTAATTTTCACTGACCAAACTCTTATGTCCGATACTTCAACTGATCCATTTCGCTGGGTCGAATCCACTTCTTGGGAACTCGACTTCTTTGGCCTCCCTCATCTGATTCCTTGGCCCGAAGGGGTTGACCCCGCGGTTGCCAATCAAGATCCTTTCGAAATCGAGCATCTCCTGACCGCGATCGAATCGATGGGCTCCGCACTCCAGGAACCTTGGGCTTCTTTTGCCAAGGCCGCTCCATCCCTTGATCCACTCGCCGAGGCTATCGAGGATTCCGAGCCCACCGAAGCGACTCAAGCGCTTGATCAATTTGAAGCCATCCATCCTGGCACCGCCTTCGCCCTCTTCCACCGCGGGACGGTCGCCCGCCTCGAAGGTCGTGAAGAAGACGCCATCCGCCTCTTTATCGAAGCCACCGCGAAGACCCCGAAAATTGGGGCCATTTGGAACAACCTCGGGGTGATGTATACGATGCGCGGACAAGGACAGGAAGCGCTCGACGCCTTTCAAAAAACCCTCGAATGCACCCCCAACGACCGGACCGCTCTGGAGGGACTCGCCCAGTTGCGGGCGGTCGTCAAACTTCTCCGCGACCCCAACGATCCGGAATCGGTCGCTTTTGTGGACCGCCCGACCTTTGCAAAAATGGTCATCCAACAACTGCAGCAAGTCGGCGACGATCCAGACTCTCTTCTCTCACAAGGCGAACACCTTCTCCAACAAGGATTTGCTCCTGAACTCGGACTCCAAGCTCTCCAGCGTGCCTACGCTCTGAGACCAACCGACCGCCGAACCATTTTCGCATTGACCGCCGCCCACCGCATGGCAGGCCAACTCGACCAAGCACTGGCCGTGATCAGCGCCTACACCGAGCAAGTGCCGACCGACGCGGAAAGTTTTTTCCAACTCGCTCAGCTGTGCAACGCCACGGGCGATTCCGCCGGGGAAAGTGCCGCCCTCAATACCCTCCTCGACCTCGATCCCAACGCCCAGGCTCCACTAGCGATCCGCTTTGGCATCGCCCAAGACGAGCACGACCCAATCAAGGAACAGGCCCTCGTCAAATTCGGTGAGGAGCGCGGTTCTTGGATGGCGTTGATTCTCGCGAGCAATATCGCCCGGAAACGCGGCGATGCTTCCTTCGCGGTGAAATGGGCCGCCCAAGCTCATGCGATCGCTCCCGAGAGCGAAGACGTTCTTCTCCACTACACCGCCGCCCTCGGGGAAGCGAAAGGCTTCGAGAAGCTCGTCAGCGTGATCAAACCCCAGGTCGAAAGTGGAAAATTTAGTAAGCGTGTCGATTGGAACTATGCCCAAGTCCTCCAGCAGATGGGGCTCGCCACCGATGCCGTTGGCGTCCTCCGCAAAGCGATGGCGGGCGAGGCTCCCGACGACTTCAAAGCTTCCTGTAGCTTGATGATCGACGCCTGGAGCGGGTTCCTCGCGGGATCAGGAATTCCCCTTGAAGTCCACAAATCTGGTTTTCTCCAGCGGCCCGTGGTTCTGGTCCTCGATGACGGTGATGGTGGCTATGTGCTGAAAGCGGGTGTTCGCCTGCCCACGGAATGTAACTTCCCTTGGCGCGTGACGGGCGCGGATGTCCCCGTCCGTCTTCAGCAAGGACAAAGTGGAGGGGGAGCGGAGCCCCGGCACCTCGGCACCTTTGTCGTGCGAGGCGTGCAACCAGTGACAAAAACCATCGACTGCCACCTCGTCGGCTTGCCTGATGGAGCGCTCCACTTTCGCGCCAGCCAAGGAGGACGCCGCCTCCAAGTCGCTTGGACGCCCGCCGGCCTCCAAGCCTAAACCACCGATGACGCCCAATCCGCTGCTCCAAAGCGTGGGGAGCTTTTCGCTTTTCCAACAAAGATAATTTATCCAAGTTCACTCGAAATGTTCCGAATTCCCTTCTTCCTCCTCGTGGCTATCTTCATCTCTCTGGCACCTCTTCGGGCTGCCGAGACCGTGGCAACCCCGCCCCGCGAGGAATACATCATCCTCACAGGTGGGGTTTCCCTCTGGGTTTGGGAAAAGTGGAAGGCTCAGCCACACGATAATTGGTGGATGAATTTCATCCGGGCTTCGCGGATTCGTATCGAACAAATCCAAGAGGAAAATCCTGGCGCCGAAATTACTTGGATCGTCTACCGGCCAGCGTATCTCACCCGAGCGAAGCAGGAGAATAATGATCTGATTAGCCACATCAACAGCGTGCGCGATGCCTTCAAAGTGAAACTAATCTGGTTCAATAAAACCGATGAAGTGATCGACTATCTCAACAATGGCCAAGACCGATCCCGCGTAAAAATCGCCGACCTCGAGTTCTTTGGCCATAGCAACAAGGCCTGTTGGCTGTTTGATTATTCCAATATTATCGATAGCTCCTCAAAGGTGTGGCTTCACGAAAATGAGCTCGGGAAAATCCGTCGAGGCATCTTTGCTCGTGGCGCTTTGGTAAAAAGCTGGAGCTG
>Ga0114970_10004529_pt1 | contig 10105 bp, 6 predicted proteins | sample M_140205_XF_Meta_FD_87030 | JGI IMG/M metagenome (GOLD analysis project Ga0114970, IMG submission 87030) | Freshwater microbial communities from Lake Montjoie, Canada to study carbon cycling - M_140205_XF_MetaG | ecosystem: Environmental > Aquatic > Freshwater > Lake | place: Lake Montjoie... | reverse complement strand
CTGACGGCGTGGTCGTGGGCGGCATGGTTGGAAATGACATCGAGATAAGCCGGGAACCGGAGCGGAGCGGAGATAGCCTGTCCGAAGGACAGCCCGAAGGGCGGAGCAGCGGCAAATCTGCGGCAGCGAAGCAGGTGCTTCAACCGGAGCCACCAGCCTGGCAACAGACAAGGGAGCCGGGACCGTAGCAGAAGTCGGAGATGGTGAACCTCGCGTTGATCTGTGGGAGACGATAACCCACAAGGAGCGAGACGGCAGTGCTTGTATGCAAACGACCAAGCGAAGCGAAGGAGATGGTGATGGCCGCGAAAAGCGGATAGGAACACCGGAAAAACTTCGGAAGCTTCAAATGGCGTTCTATCGGAAAGCGAAAGCGGAGCCCAAGTGGAGGCTGGTTCACGCCAAGCAGAACCTCCCGCTCACCCTCGTTCGCCGGCCCCGTTGCCAGTTCTGGATCCTCGCCCACCCCAATCGGCGTTTGGCCGTCTATTTTAGGACACTTTACTTTGTAGACCCCTGTTTGGTTTGTTCCGCCAAGCAATCCAGTTTTGAGCCGTCGCCGAAACGGGTGAATCGTTTGCTTGCCAGTATGGGCGGTCTGGGTTTCTTTGGCAGGCTTGGCGAATTTTCGCTTGGGCGTCACTGTCAACTTCACCGCAGTTTTTGATTTATTATGAACCGTTTCCTGATCCTTCTTTTTGCAACGTTCGCTTGGTTGGGCACTGGCCGTGCCGCTGAAGCTCCTTTCGAAATTCTCGATGGCGATCGGGTGCTGTTTCTTGGTGACACATTCCTCGAGCGTGAAGGGACTTATGGTTATCTCGAAACGCGCATGCTTGAGCAGTTTCCTGATCGGACTTTTTCCGTCCGCAACCTGAGCTTTGCGGGCGATACTCCGCTAGGGATTTCGCGGGCAAGTTTCGATCCTCCTGCGAAAGGGTGGGAGAGGATTCGCGAGCAGCTGGATCTGGTGCGTCCCACGGTAGTTTTTCTGGGGTTTGGGATGGCGGCTAGTCTTCAAGAGCTGACCGATAAAAGCAACGACTCCACATTGAACGCCGATCCCGCGCGCTATGGGCAAGAGCCGATGTCGGCGGGGCGATTTAAGAAGGAACTTGGGCAGTTGATTGAATTGATTAAAGGAACCGCCAAAAATGGGGCGAAGCCAGTTCGCTTGGTTTTGCTTAGTCCTATTCCTCACGAGGATCTCCGAGCCACGCGACCTGGACTTCCCAACCCCGCTGTCCATGAGGCGCTTCTTGGGGAGTATTCCAAGGCGATTGAGGAGTTGGCCAAGGATCAGGAAGCGCGGTTTGTTTCCGCAAAGTCGCTGACCACAGGGATGATTCAGCCTGAGGCTATTCCATTGACGGACAACGGGATCCATCTCAATGAGCTAGGCTATGAACGCTATGCAAAGGCGATTTTCAGCGAGCAACTCGGCTGGAATTCGCCGACGAATCCTCGCGGTCAGGCAGCGCTTCGGGCGGCAGTGGTGGCGAAAAATGAGCTCTTCTTTCACCGGTGGCGTCCCGCAAATTGGACTTACATTTTTGGATTTCGCAAGGGTGAGCAAGGCCGGAACTCCAAGGAAATGCCGATGTTTGAGCCTTTGATCGTGAAGGCGGAAGCGGAGATCGAGCAGATGAGGAAGGCGAAAGTGCCTGTGAAAGCCGTGGTCACCACGCCAGCAGTCGCCGTCCCCAACGATCCCGCATCGCCCCCCGTGTTGGCTCCCCTCCCTGTGTTCACGGTGGCAGAGGGTTATCAGATTGAGCTTTGGGCGCAAAATCCTCAGTTAGAAAAACCTACCCAGATGAACTGGGACGCGCTCGGTCGCTTGTGGATTTGCAGTTCATCTCTCTATCCTCAGATTGCTCCTGGCCAAGTGGCAGACGACAAGATTCTCGTCCTTTCTGATCCGAATGGGACGGGTAAAGCGACGAAGAGCGAGGTCTTTGCGAGTGGCCTCCTCATTCCCACGGGGGTGGTGCCCGATCTGGAAAAGCCAAGTATCAGCGCCCCATTTGCTTACGGATGTTATATTGGTCAAAGCACTGAGTTGCTGCACATTGACGCCGCGGGAAAAAAGCGAGTCGTGCTTTCGGGGTTTGGAACGGAAGACACCCATCATATTATTCACACCTTGCGGTGGGGGCCTGACGGTCGGCTCTTTATGAACCAAAGTATTTACATCCACAGCCACTTAGAAACGCCGTGGGGGATGGTGCGATTGAACTCTGGCGGATGCCTTTCTTACGACCCTCGAACCGAGCGGACGGAGGTCTTTGCGAAGGGATGGGTGAACTCGTGGGGGCACGCTTGGGATCGTGCAGGACAAAGCTTCTTCACCGATGGAGCTGGTGGGGAGGGGATTAACTGGGGATTTCCGAGTGCCCAGTTTGTTACCTATGAAAAAGCGCGGCAAATTGTGCCTTCGGTGAGTCCTGGGAACTATCCAAAGTTTTGTGGGCTGGAACTGATTTACAGCCCACATTTTCCTGCTGACTGGCAGGGCAACGCCGTCACCAACGACTTTCGGGCGCATCGGATCGTCCGTTTTGCGATCACCGATCTCGCCACGGGGGTCAATCCTCGCTCGGGATATATTACCAAACAGATGCCCGATCTCGTGCGGACGCCGGATGTGAGTTTCCGTCCGATTGATGTGAAAACGGGGCCCGACGGAGCTCTTTATGTGGCTGACTGGTCGAACCCCGTGATCAACCACGGCGAGGTGGATTTTCGGGATCCCCGGCGCGACCATCATTCTGGAAGGATTTGGCGGATCAGTAAAAAAGAGGCGCCAGCTTTGAAATGGGAACCCCTTTTGGCGAAGCCGACCTCTGAGTTGCTGGGAAAGCTTTTAAGCGACAGTCTTTGGGAGCGGGAAGGCGCTCGTCGGGTTTTGATCGCGGCAGGGCGATCGAACGGCAGCTACCACTGGGGCGATGCGGTTTCTGCGGATAAAACTGGGTTGAGGGAGGCGCTGGTGAGCGCGGCAGAGAAAGCGGATCCTGCTCTGGCTGATGCACTTTGGAGCATTGCTCGAAGTATTGGATTCGACTATTTCCGTGTGGGATCGGTGGGGAAAATGTTTCAGGCTCAGACGGTGATTAATTTAGCGAAGGCGGAAGATGCTACTTTGCGGGCGATCGGTGCGCGAAGAGCGGGAGAGTGGTTGGTTCGGCCGGTTGATTATTTGCGAAATGAGTCCCAAGGGGCGGCGATCGCGAAAGAGATTCAAACGGAGACGCTTCCGCGCTTGATTACCGATGCGAATCCGCGGGTTCGGTTGGAGTCGATGCGGGCGTTGGCGCGGATTTCCACTGCTCGAAGTGCGGAACTGATCCTCGACGCGACAGCAAAGAATAATGGGGATGTTTTCCTCAATCACGCTACTTGGCTTTCGATCAATGAGTTGGCGAAGTTTTGGACGGACGCGATCGCGAGTGGGGCTTGGAAGGTGGAAGGGCGGGAGGCGCTTCTGGAGATTGGGTTGAAAGCGATTCCCTCAGAGATTTCGCGAACCACCCTGGCGCGGGTGCTCGCGGAGGGAAAAGTGGACTTGAGCAAAGGCCCTTGGATTGAGTTGATTGGCACTTCGGGAGGAGCGGACGATCTGCGGCGGCTTTTTGAGATGTTACTGGTTTCGTATGGGACGGATTGTTGTCCTGACAAGGCGGTCGAGGCGATCAAAGCCTCTCCAGTGAACGATGCGGCGGCCCTGCGGATTCTGACTGCTTTGTTGGAGGCATCGCGCGTCCGAAACCTTCGTCCGAGTGGGGATCTGGCTCTGACGCAGCGTTTGGTTTTGCATACTAAAGGAGAGGTTCGTGCGAAGAGTATTCGGCTAGTGGGTTATTGGAAGCCGCCGGGTGGATTGGATTGGTTGGAGACGGCTTTGACCACGGGTGATGCGGTGAATGATCCAGTGTTTGTGCAAGGGGCGATTGAAAGTATCCGCGACATTGGCGGTCTCCCGGCGATCGCTCTTTTACAGAAGCTTGCGGCGAATGGGGCACCCGCTCCTCGAAGACAGCAGGCAGCAGTAGCGGTTGCGGCGCTGGATCTTGCGGGATCGCTAGCCGTGATTGGGCCAGCGATTTCGTCGGCGCCTAATGAGGATGCGGCCCTGGGAATGTGGCGGGATATTTTCAAAGTCAAAGGGGCTGTCGAGGTCGTGAGTGCCCGGATTTCTTCCGAAGGGTGGGGCAAGGAGCTCTCGAAGACGGCCCTCTCTGCGGGCCTCCGGGCGGCTCGGGAAACGGGTAAAAAGGGAGAAAAATTGGTGGCTGATTTAACCGCTCTTGCTGGGTTGAGCGGGGGGGGGACCAAATCATCGCAAGATTATTTAGCGGTTGCGGAGCTTGTCAAAAAGAGTGGAGACGCGGGGCGTGGGGAGTTGGTTTATCGGCGGGCGACGAGCGGTTGTGTGACCTGTCATGCCATTGGCAATGCGGGTGGGGTGGTGGGGCCCTCGATGACCTCGCTGGGGGCGAGTGCGCCGCTTGATTATATCGTGGAGAGTGTTTACGCACCGAGTGCGAAGATTAAGGAGGGATACAACGCGGCGACGCTGGCGATGAAGGATGGGACAGAGGTTACGGGGATTCCGACGAGGGAGACGGAACGGGAACTTTTTGTCCGCAATGTGGCTGGGCAGGAGGTTGGGGTGGTGAAAGCGAACATCACTGGCAAATCGTATGGGGCGTCGATCATGCCTGCCGGATTGCTCGATCAATATTCGGAAGGTGATCGTTTGGATTTATTTGCTTTCCTCGGTGAACTTGGGAAGCCCGGTCCTTACGACGCGAGCAAGCCGCAAGTGGCTCGGGTTTGGCGGATTTATCCGGGTGCAGCGAAGGACATCGCCTTGAAGGGGGGCGCGGATGAGGGAAGCTCCACCGTCCAAACCTTGGTCGATGGACGACTGCTTAAAGACTATGTGAGTGCGGGAATCCAGTTGGTGACGAAGCCTGGAGATAAAGTCTGGGCGGGGACGCAGTTTCAGACCGCCACTGCGGGGCCGTTGGCCATCAAATTGGCGGGTGCGAAGGTGGCGATGCTGGATGGCAAGGCGATTTCGCCGCTTGCGCAGTCTGGTGGGTCAGACGCCGGCGCGTCTTATCAAGCGGAGCTTCCTGCTGGTCTGCATACGATTGCCGTGGAGCTTGAAGTCAATGCCCTTCCTGCAACGCTTCGCGCATCCGCCGACGCCAGCTTCACCACTAACTAACCTTTTCGCAGGGTGTAAAAGCCCGAATAGATTGGGGAGTTCATTTGAGAAAGATATTGCCGTTGCGATGGATAGCGTTTTTCAGCGGCCACTGATGGCGATTAACCTTTGGGGGACACTTCCGCGATGGAGTGAAACATCAGGGATGGGAAAGTGGTGAATCATCCGAGTCCTTCCAGAGAAACTGCCGATTTTCGCCTGGGGATTTGGTCTGGGACGACTCCAGCAGTGAGGATCACTTCTGGGCTCGGCTCCGAACTATTGACTGGGAGTGGAGGGAGGGGGTGAGCACTTGATTGGTAAGGAGGCGAGTGAATTCGTGTGGATTGCAAAGAAAAAGGTTTTCAGACCTTTTATGCGGGATGATCTTCAGAAAATGCCCATAGATTTCCTGATGAAGATTCGAAAGATGATCGCCGTTTCTTTTACCCTGCTGATTGCTTGGCGATCTGGGTGGGCGGGCGACCTTGGCACGACCCAAGGGATTTTGGATATGGGGAAACCAGAGCGACCAGCGGAGGCGATTACGCTGGTTGGATCGGAGGGATTCAACCTCGTTCCAGAGGGTGCGGGCCCGAGCAAGTGGGTCTTTGCTGAAGGAGTTCTCACGGCTTCGCCGAGTTGGGATAGCGTGATGACCACGGAAAGTTATGGGGATTTTCGGATGCACGTGGAGTTCAATGTCAATGAAGTGAAGGACGCCAAGGATCCTGAAAGTGACGGCAACTCGGGTGTCTATATTCAGCAACGCTACGAGATTCAGATTCTCAACTCATTCGGGGTAACGGAGGCGAACTACAAGGCCAGTTATTGCGGGAGCATTTATCAAAGAAAGAAGCCGGATCGGCTCGTTTGCAAGAAGGCAGGTGAGTGGCAGGATTATGACATTGTTTTTCGGGCGGCCCGTTTTGACGGTGGGAAGAAAACTGCGAATGCCCGGATTACCGTCTATCAGAACGGCGTATTAATTCATGACGACTATGCCATCCCTGCTCAGACTGGCGCAGGGATGAAGGAAGGCCCGGACCCTCGCCCGATCAAGCTCCAAGGACACCACAACCCGGTGCGATTTCGTAATGTGTGGATTCAAAAGCTCGTGCTCAGCGAAGCGGGGGCGAGGTCTTCCGCCAAGACGGCTGAGCCAGGGAAATGAATGAAGGGCGATCTTCAGCGGAGCTAATCCTGATGGAGTCGTCGGCGGTTGATTTGCCCGCTCGAGATGAGCAGTGGCTGATCTCTCTCGATGCTAATCGTTCAGAGAGATAAAGTTGGGGGTGAAGGTGAAGGCTGAAAATGGCGGGCGAATCTTTTAGAATATCCCAAGTCCTAGGGTTGACCTGGGGTCCTTGTTATCCAGAAAGATTCGTTTGCTTGAGCTTACTTCGGGAGAACTGGTGGCATTGGGTGTTCAGCGTAAAGAGGTTATCTATTTAGCCCCGCGACACTAGGTGCCGAAACTCGCGGTGGAGGCAACTGTTTATGGGAGGTTTAATCCCAGGGAAGAAACTTTTCCAGTCTCAGCTCTCTGGCTCGTTCTTTTGCCTCTGTGGATCGTGGACCTGGAACTTTGGCAATTTTTTCATAGAGGCCGACGGCGTTGACCCAATGTTTTTGGGCTCGGCAAAGTTCGGCGGCTTCGAAGCCTGATTTATAATACCAAAAAAATTCTGGTTCCCCTGCCGACGGTTGGTTGAGGACATCATACCAAGTGGCTAGAGCATCTTGGTCGCGCTCGAGTGCCCGAAGCGCTCGCCCTTTCTTGTAGAGGGCTTGGTTGCGCCATGAGGGTGGAGTCAGTGGTTTAGAGGCGACCTCGTCGAACGACAGAATGGCATTCTCGAGTTGTTTAGGATCTTTGCGACCGAGAAGAATTAGGTTATCGCCCTTTTCGCAAAGGACCGCGTTACGCAACTCCGAGTCTGGTGGAGGGGTCGAGTTGATGATGGCTTCGTAAATAACGATGGCTTCAAGGGGCTTGCCAAGTTGGCTTTGGATGATCGCTTGTTGTTGTCGTGCCCGAAGTTTGAAGGGGCCATCTCGTTTGACCACCTGATCAAAAAGGACTAAAGCTCGGTCGATAGCTCCTTGATTGATTTGGCGCATCGCGGATTGTCCCGCCAAATAAAGTGCGACTTCTGCGTAGGGACCAGAAGGTTGATCTTGGCCAAGTTTGGTTAGCTGGGTTTCTGCACCGACATAGTCACCCGCATGGATGTACACCTGTCCGAGCTTCATTTGGACTTCGGGCCGGAGAGCAGATTTTGGATAAGTATCGAGGAAAGACTTCGCTTCTTTGGCGACACGTTCGTCGGTGGAATCGGGGGATTTTTCCGCGAGGAAAACGGCGAGGTAGGCGGCGTGTTCGGCAGTTTCTGGGGAGGGGTTTGAGGTATTAGCGACCGTCAAATATTCTTCGGCTTTGCGGGGATCATTGGCGGCAAAGGCAAGCTCGGATAAGGCGAGGCGAGCTTCACTTTGGCGGGGATGATTAGGGGATTGGTGGAGAAAAAGGTCGAGGGTTTCGGCGGCGAGGTGGTCGCCATTTCGGGCTTGGGTGAGTCCTTTCTCGAGGGCGAGAGTGCTTTGGAGTGCTGGGGTTACGGCGTTGGAAGCGATGGAGTAGCGGTGATAATTTCCCAAAGCGAGGGCCGAGAGCGCGAGATTGAATGTGGCGCTTTGGTGCAGGCGAGGGGATCGTTGAGAGGCTTGGTCAAAGGAGTTGAGGGCGAGAAGCCACTCGCCTTGGCGATAGTGAATATTGGCCTTGCGCATCTCGATTTCCGCACGTTGGAGCCCGTCTGTTGCTCGGCGCTCAGCATCTTCGATCGCTTTAATAGCGGCGGGAAGATTGCCTTTTTGGAGAAGAAGATCCGCTTGAAGGAGTTGCGCGTTGAGGATGATCGGACTGGTAGGAGAACTCTCGATAAGGGTGTTGAGCGTTTTGAGAGCGCTTTCAGGATTTTTTGAGCGAATGCGCAGTCGAGCGGAGTAAAAGCGGGCGAGTGCGGCCGTCTGGGGAGGAGCATCTTTCACCCAGAGCTTGAGGACGGTTTCCGATGGGTTCGCTTGTTTCGCATAAATCTGGTCGAGTTTTTGAAATGCTTGAGTGAGGTGTGGGCTATCGGGCGACCGGGCGATGAACTGCTCGACGGGTGTATCGGCGACCTCGGCTCTTTGAAGGAGGAGGAGAGATTCTGCGGTCCCGAGGGTAGCGCTAAAACGGAGCGCATCGGTGAGAGTATTAGGGGACTGAAGAAGTTGGTTAAAAACAGCCAGAGCCTCGGTTGGGTGGTCTTCGGCGAGGAGGAGTCGTCCGTCGAGGCACTTTTTCTCGGGGTCCCCATCTAGGTTGGAACTGGAAAGATCATCGAGAAGAGTGCGGGCACGCTGATGACCGCCAGATTGGATGAGTAAGTCGATGAGTCGAAGTTCGACGAAGCGGTTTTTGGGGTGCTCGGCGAGGAAAGATTCGAGGGTGGAAATTGCTTCGGTGATTTGACCGAGGGCGGCTTGGCTTTCGGCGAGGCCGAGTTTTGCGGGGACGCTGGCATTGGGTAGCTGAGCTAATTTGGCAAAGAGAGTGGCCGCGCGATTCCAAAAGCCATCGCTGGCAAATATCTGGGCTTGAAGTAGTTCGGCATCGATGTTTCCAATTTTCAGAAGAGATTGGACGACCGCAATGGCTCCCGTGGAATCTTTGTCAGCAAATAAGGCTCGGCCCAATTCTAGTTCTGCGGAATGACGCTCTTCTAAAGTGAGATGAGGTTTGGTGAGGAGCGTCCGAAGTTTTTGTACGGCAACGAGGGGAATGGATTCGGCGCGGGCTTTTCGGGCCTCGGCGAGTGCGAGGGGTTCCTCAGCATGAAGAAGAATCCCAGAGACCGAGTAAGCAAAGAGTGCCCAAGTTTTTTGATTCATAGAATCCTTTTTAAATAGTGTCCGGTGTGGCTTTTTTTGTTTTGGGCAACTTGTTCGGGAGTGCCTTGGGCGACAATTCTGCCGCCGCCCTCCCCACCCTCTGGGCCGAGGTCAATGACCCAATCGGCACATTTAATGACTTCGAGATTGTGCTCAATGATGATGAGAGTGTTCCCAGCGTCACGCAGTTTAGCTAAGACCTCGAGAAGTTTGTGGATGTCGGCGAAGTGGAGTCCGGTGGTTGGTTCATCGAGAATATAGACCGTCCGGCCAGTGGCTTTTTTAGCTAATTCGCTGGCGAGTTTGATCCTTTGGGCTTCGCCACCGCTGAGGGTCGTTCCATTTTGGCCAAGACGAACATAACCTAAACCCACGTCTTCGAGGGTGGCGAGTTTTTCGTGAATTTGGGTGACGTTGCGAAAAAAGCGGGCGGCATCTTCGACCGTCATCTCGAGAATGTCGGCGATATTTTTTCCTTTGTAAGTGATTTCGAGAGTTTCACGATTATAGCGGCGACCGTGGCAAGCTTCGCATTCTACGTAGACATCGGCGAGGAAGTGCATTTCAATTTTTTTGGAGCCATCGCCCTCACAAGTCTCACAGCGTCCACCTTTTACGTTGAAAGAGAAGCGGCCGGCCTCATAGCCCCTAACTCGGGAAGTGGGCAAACCAGCAAAGAGGTCGCGGATTGGTCCAAATGCACCTGTATAAGTGACAGGATTCGATCGGGGGGTTCGTCCGATGGGACTTTGATCGATGACGATGGCCTTATCGATTTGATCTAAGCCGTGGATGGCGAGAAATTTTCCGGGGCGATCTTTGGATCTGTAGAAGTGGCGAAATAAGGTGCGGCGAAGGATGTCGTCGACGAGGGTGGATTTTCCGCTTCCTGAAACCCCAGTGACGCAGGTTAGGCAACCAAGGGGAAAAGTGGCGTCGATTTTTTGG
>Ga0114970_10004528_pt1 | contig 10107 bp, 11 predicted proteins | sample M_140205_XF_Meta_FD_87030 | JGI IMG/M metagenome (GOLD analysis project Ga0114970, IMG submission 87030) | Freshwater microbial communities from Lake Montjoie, Canada to study carbon cycling - M_140205_XF_MetaG | ecosystem: Environmental > Aquatic > Freshwater > Lake | place: Lake Montjoie... | reverse complement strand
GAATTATCCGCATTTACGTATTGTAGATGCGATTCGTGCAAGTATGTCACTTCCTATCTTTTTCCGTCCCTTTGTACATCCTGAAACGGGTCATTATTGGGTAGATGGAGCAGTAAGGGCAAATTTTCCCTGGATGTTATTACCGAATGATGAAGCGCGACGCGAATCACTTGGATTCACATTTGATAAATCGGTGGATACGAGCCCTAAAACGTTTATGGAGTATATCTTTTCTATGATACATTTTGATGAACCAAAGAAATTTCATTCTTTGAGAGAACACTGGGCTTCAAACATTCTCTTCTTTCCTGTTCCGCCTTTTCCGCCGTGGTTTATGCGCCTTCGGGAGGATGATTTTCGTATGCTTGAAACGATAGGGGCATCTATGCTTACTTCCCCCCTACTATCGATTCAACAAACGAACGAAATCCTTTTGCCGTCCGTTCTCCCTCATATTCCGTCATCTTCCCAGCCGGATCGTACAGACGAATCGTCGGATAGCCTTTTACCGCCTCTTTTACAAGTTCCGGATTCTTCTCTGCCTCGATCGCCTTACAAACCACCTGTTTCCCGCCGATGGTCATTGTAGATCCGAGTTTCGCAAATTCGGGTTTCGCGGCAGTACAATGCGGGCACCAATCTGCATAATACATATTGAGCATATACGGGCTCGTTTGAAATCCCTCGACCGCCTTACCACCGAATGCTATCTTCTTCGATAGAATCGCCCATACAAATATAAGAATAACACCAACTATAAAACAAATGTAGGGAATAAAGGATTGTTTAAAGAACACCATTCTTATTCTATACTAGAGTATTATAATTATTCACAATGATTCTACGAGGTGGTCTGTTCATAAAAACTGTAGTTACACCTCACATAAACCGGCTCTTAGTAGCGAACGATTACGCACGTATGGTATCATTGGAAGCTCGATGGATAGCAATAGGCATTTCAAAATCTGAATGCGAACAGTTGCTTCCATGTGCGGTTTGGATTGCGAAATTTCCCGGGACTAAGTATTCCGAGACTATAATGAAACGGTTACATGAATTATCGTGTCGTTCCTAATGGGCTATAAGCGACGAGTATGTTTTTTCTTTAGAGCGCGACACGTCTTCGTTTTCAAATTGCGCGTTTTACCGCAACCGCTACTGTAACGGCTCAGATTTGTACAAAGACCTTTGTAGGACGTATAGGAACTGACTTGTTTATTGAATTCCTTACAAAATCGTCGTTCCATTCCATATAACCACGCCGTGACTGTTCGTTGTCCTTTCGTTATATCTGGTGTGTCCGAATGCCAAATTGTACGCCATTCTTGAAAGGGTAGAACGTGACCTAATTCGTTCCACCATGCTTGTATATGTGTCTGTCGTTCTTCCAAATCACTCATCCCCCATCGGTTTCGCATTTCCGCAGTCGTTAGAACGTCTTTAGGCGGTGCATTTGGCATAGGAGACGACGAAGTTCTAGACGGTGTTGTATACGCCACCGAAAAAAGAAAGTCCCAACCGTCCATAGTTCCTTGCGAACAGGATTCATGAATGCGTTTTTCAAAGCGTTTATGTATTGTTTCCCACGCTGGATCGGATGATTTTAATAACCGCTGGTCCCTTAATTTACCATTGACACGATTGTGAATACGATAGAGCCAATATGCGTAATCCGCAGGATTACGTGGAACAGGGTCACTGTTATAATAATCGTGAAGACTTGCGCGGCAATATTTACAGGGCAACACCCAAGGTAATTCGGTAAAAAAACTATGTACATGCGATAGTGGAAGTGTATTCGCTTGTGTAGCAATTAAATGTAAAAGTGTCCATCCACTAGGTCCCCAGAAGCGGGTATCCATCCTACTGATTTCTTATATTTTTAATATAGGGAATCTGTATTATTTGAGCGAATCGCGAAATTACGCCTTAATTACATACGAATACGTTACGACATCACCATTCTTTACACCCGCCGCCGCAAGAGTATCCGTGTTGTTTAATCTTACACCATTGTCAACAAGCGTTTCGAGAATGGTTATAACAGGGTCAACCGACATAGCTTCGTCCATCTTATCGGCAAGCTTCTGAACCGTTTCCGCATCGTCAATTTCAATGGATTTTTCAACACCCGCAACCGTCTTCGCAAGTTCGTAGAGGTCGTTTGTGGTCAGAACTTTGCCTTCAGGACGGATTTCAGCAACAGTTTTTACAGTTACGTTGATGAGCATTTGTTTCTACTTATCCATAGATTTTTTTTATATATGATTCCGCAATTTTAACAAATAGAATGATCCCATAACAACCAAAATATAGAATAAAAGTTTAGTTTCAAACTGTAAAAGATAATGGTCAATGAAAATAGATATGGATCCCCAAAGTCCTATCCATAAAAATACATGGAGTATAGTTTCTTCTATAAACCGATGTGTATCCTGCATCTCTTACAATTTCATTATGTATTCTTTCTTTCTGTGTATCATTCACTCGTTAGAAGCCGAACGTCGATGTACTTGCTAACATCGGGCGTACGGGTGTACCGGGTAAATACGCCGCCTTACATTGTATGTTCGGTTCAGGGCAAGGTGCACATTGCGCCGCTGGGCACGCAGGGCAAGCCTTCGGCTCCGGGCACTTAACAACCGGGCACCTCGGTCGCGGACAAGGTGGGCAATCACCAATTTTACACGGTTTCGAACACGTAGATATACAAGGCGGGCACTTAGGCACCGATGATTTGAGTACATATTTAGACATATCGGGTTGCGGCGGGCATTCCGTTTTCAACATATACTTTGACATATAAGGCATAGGTGGGCAAGGGGGTACCGTTGCCTTGAGTACCCATTTACTCGGATCGGGCTCAGCACATTGAGGGCATTCGGGATGGTTCTGATTCTGGTTCTGGTTCTGGTTCTGGTTACATCCACATGGATTCTGTTTTTTACAACGATGGCATGTTCCCGCATTTTCAAATCCCTCACGATGCTTTCGTTTTTGAAATCTAAGTACAACGACTGTTAGGATTATACCAACAACAATGCCAACAAGGGCGTATATCATTTCTTTCTTCAGCATCATTCTATTGTGGTATCCTATATATATTATTGAATTGTAAAAATAGATATTATCAATCTTTATAATTCACAGAATAACTGATGTAGCGCTTCATAACATTGTGCCCTTGAATTTCGCGGTCGGGTCGTATTTTTGACAACCAAACATTTCAGGATACCATCCTCCCCAAGTATCGCCGATACGATTACATACCATTTCGTAATTTCCCTTCCACGAATACGTAGAACCCACCGCATCCGGATTCTCTATACAACCGAAACTCACAGGATTTCCTAAATCCGCTGAATTGATTTGCTTACAGAGCTCTAACGCTCTGTGTTTATAGTCCGGTCCGCCCACCGTAGCTGTATCAAACGCACTCGAAGATGCTCGACGCGCAATTGTATCATCGTTCATCATAAATCCGGGACGAATGTTTATGTCCGGATTTGTATATGCTTGTGCATCTTGACCTTGTACTGATGCTAATTGTGCGCTCGACGGATAATCGGGTGTCGAAAACGGAACGGTCGTACGTGACGACGATGCTTTCGGAATATCAATCGGTGGTGACTTTGTAGTATCCGTAAACGATGCTTGAATACGTTTCATAGCGTGTTTGTATTCGTCAAACGTATGCTTTTCTACAGGTGTATCACTGACCGCTAAACGCGATAAGTGTGATTCCATTGCGTCTAACGTTTCCAGTAATTTTGCCCGTTGTACGTTTTCCGGATTAAATTCAAGATTCAATTGTATATTCCATTTCAAGTACTGCGCGTTTTGTAAAAGACCTTGAACAGCAGGATTGGATATCGTAGGCGCAGAAGGTGGTGCTTTCACGGCTGCCGTCATAGATCCTTGTGGCGCAATAAGGGGTTGGGAATCCGGATTTTTAATAGTTCGTAAGAAACTATCTGCGGAATCGGGTTTGATAGGTACATCGTCTAACTTCATTTTCCCTTGTTTCACAGACGTAATTATATCTCCTACATCCGCTGATAATTTCTCAAGTTGCGCAATACGATTCGTTATTGTAGGTGATGACGACCGTAAATTTGATAATCGCAGAATCTCTTGGCGAATACGCACATCCAGTTCATTTAATTCTTTCATTGTAATTGTGCCAGGCGTTCCCGCGCTGACAGTTGGAGGAGTTTCAAGTGTACGAATGCCATCTGTTGTCTTACCGCGTATTTCCGATATCAAGGAATCTACTAACTGTTGATTCTCAGCAACATAGGCAGCGCTCGGAGCATTTGGACTATTGGGTATTGCTAATCCAATCATTAACGTCGTTGATAAATTCGAGTAGCCCTGAATAAACTTATTGAGTTTTTGTTGCGTATCTGGTGATAAGCCTAACTGATTCGGATTCTGCGCTTTCATCAATTGATTTAAATTCTTAGCGGATTCCTGAAGTGATTGAATATCCTTCGGTTGTGCTAATGCTACGGTAGGATTCGAAGTTGTCGCACCTGGTATATCACTCGATATCATAGACTCCTGCGCAATCGTTGGCATATTGTCAAAACCTTCTTTGAGATATCTGTTCGCAAGATATGCGAAACAGAGTACTGCGATACCAAATAATATAGGAATTATAACTCCCTTCATTGTACCCTTCTATTGTAGAAAATTATAATGTTTACTTTATTACTTTGTTACTTTATTACTTTGTTACTTTGTTGCTGGTAATTTACAGCCCCAGCAAGGAATACTGTCCTTACGAATATACTTACTCATATCGGGGCACTGTGGTGCAGGTTTGCATTTCTGTGATGGCGGACAACGCTTCGGAGGTGGGCAAATTTTTGTACGTTCGCAACGTTTTGCTTCCGTATAGGTTTCAAATCTATCTTGTGGGCGCGGCATATTTGTTTCATTTTTCACAACGATTTCTAGCACCGGGGTTTTGGAAAGCGTAGATTGAAATGTCTTTCCCTGGTCTAATGCTGTACTGGGTTTACTTGATTCGTGCATGGCATCCTCAGCCGTTTGTGGAGTTGATTGTTGTGTCGCTGCGTACATCGGTTGCGATTGTCCTGATTCCGTATTTCCGTCTTTTGAATCAAAGGACGGCGTTGATAATTGCGGTTTTAAAAATTGTAAAATATTTTGCGACGCAGCGAGTAAATCAGGTTTTTGTGCCAATGTTGTTTTTGTGGTATTGGGTTTCATATCTGCGGCTCCGCGAATATCGGGAATCTCATCCGTATGCTCGAAAATATTCACATCATTTTCCCCATTCACATCATTTTCCCCATTCACATCATTTTCCCCATTCACATAACCTTCATACATCCGACGAACTGTAAAAACTGGATATATGTATAGAACGAGTCCTAGAATACCAATAGCTATCCAAAAACACAATATGTAGTCCATCCTCTATTGTGGTACTATAAAGTAGGAAGGGATAAAACCAAAAACCAAAAACCAAAAACAAATCAAAAATTGAGTCAAGGTATATTCATACTCTGTGTTTCCAACAATGTCCTATAAACTCCGATACAAAGAAGACGATGCGATTGAGGTCGGTTTGGATGAAGCAGGACGCGGATGTCTATTTGGTCGTCTCTATGTCGGTGCGGTTGTCTTTAGTAACGAATACGAAGACTTCTTTGACCATGGTGCGGCGCTACAATCCATTAAAGACTCAAAAGTTCTTACAAAACGAAAACGCGATATATTGTACGATTATATTCACGAATGTGCGCTAGATAAGAGTATTGCGTTCGCGGAAGCGTCTGAAGTGGATGAATTCAATGTTTTACAAGCAGATTTACGATGTATGCATCGCGCTCTCGATGCGCTATCTATTCCGGTAGAACGCGTACTTGTCGATGGCGACCATTGGAAACCGTATAAGGATACGGAGGGTCATGCGATTGTGGATGGTGATGCGCAATACGTAGCGATTGCGGCAGCCGGTATTCTAGCGAAAGTCGCACGTGATAGATGGATGGAGGAAGTTGTTGTGGCGAATCCTGAATGGAATGAGAAATACGGATTCTCTACAAATATGGGTTATGGTACAGCAATACATATGAAAGGGTTGTCTGAACACGGTGTTTTAGCCGACCATCGACGGTCTTACGCACCGGTACGGGTCGTATTAGGGCTTCCCGTAAAGGAAAAATTCCAAAAGGGGAAGAAAAAATCAGGTTGGATAGGCGTTGATGATACCGCCTAGTTATTTACCGCTTAGCGGCGGTTCGCACGGTGTTTGCGCGAAGCCTTGCGCGAGTTCTTGCGGTGCTTGCGGTTCATCTTGCGGCTCGCCTTGCGGTGCTTGCGGCTCGCCTTGCGGTGCTTGCGCGAGTTGCGCGACGCGCGGCGCTTTCCGCCCATCATGTTCATGTTATTGCGGCGGCTGTTCTTGCGGGACGCACGGCGATTCTTGCGACTCGCTTTACGGCTCTTGCGATTTGCCTTGCGCGACGCACGGCGGTTCTTACGCGACGCACCATTCGACTCGGAATTATTCCAGTTCATCCAATTATTCGCCATGTTGTTGTTGTTTGCCATCTTGTATATTGAGGAGAGTGAAATTAATATTTGAAAAATTGAGCGGCTCTATTTTTCAATATCCGTATCCATACACAATGCTCGTACTCTTCTTTGATACGGAAACAAACGGGTTACCGAAAGTAAAGAACGCACCTGCGGAAAAAGTAGATAATTTCCCACGTATCGTACAAATCGCCGGGGAAGTATGGGAATTTTCAACAGACACTGGCGCAACGCCTAAAAAACTATCAACACATTCGTTCATTGTCAAGCCTGACCCAGCCTTAGAATGGGACACCGGGTCTTTCGCTATCCATACAATTTCTAAGGAACGCGCCTTGACCGAAGGTACGGATTCGAAGGAAGTCTTTGAATTATTTCATGCTCTTGTATTCAAATGCGACATTATTGTTGCTCATAATCTCGCATTTGATAAACCTGTACTCCAAGCAGAGTTTATTCGTCACAATCTTGATGTAACAGTATGGTGTCCCATTGAATACTGTACATGTATCAATACGAAAGAACTTCTCAAACTACCTGGGCGTTACCCGAAACCGTGGGATTTGTATAAAATGCCAAAACTTGTAGAACTCTATTGTTTCCTCTATAGCCCGATCAATACATTTGCGTTTCACTCTGCTGCGGGTGATGTAGAATGTCTTGTTCAATGCTTCCTCGAACTTGTACGTCGTCGTTTTGTACCTTTGGATACATGGGAGCGAAACTTACGTGTTCTCGCAGGTATTGAAACGAGTTGAGCATCAATTAGAGCAGCATCTTCGGCTTGTAATCGTTCAATGGTTGCGGCATCCGTAAAATGCCCACCGTTCTCATCAATTCCTAAACATACACGCCACCCTTTTTCTTTTAGGCGAATCGTCCATTTCATAGCTTCATAAGGTAATACTTGGCTATCGTATAACGCTGTGCGAACGAGAATAAACGGTGCTTGTTTTGGTGCTTTTTCAACGCTATCTACCGGGCTTATCTTTTGTAGCGCCTTAAAATCCTCAGGTCTATGTCGTGGGTCACCGAATTCATCGTATTCCATTTGTGTGAGTGGTAACGCTGGATTCGTTGTTGTTCGTAAAACATCCAAATAAGGTACTTCGGCATAAATCGCAGCAATACGATGAGGGAACTGTTGGGCAATATTTGCAGCTAAGAGCCCACCCGCGGATCGTCCATAAAATACTGTACTACGCGGGGAATGGGAATATGTTATTTGAACGTGTTGTATTACAGCGGCGGTATCGTCAAACGTATTCTGCTTTCGTTGCGCAGTACGCCCTCCGTCGTACCATGTATCGCCGTTTTCACGACCGCCTCGCGGCATCGCAACCGCTAAAGCGTAGCCTTTCGCTAACCATGATAACCAACGTATTGGGTACGATCGATGCGCAGAAATACCGTACGACCCGTACCCTTCAACAATGAGTTTCCCTGGGGATTTTACATGGCTAACATATGTATAGGGTACTCGTGTTCCATCTTTACTTTTCGCAAATCCAAATGCATAATAGGGCAGTGATATAAACTCAGGAAACCGAAAGACTACGTTGAATCGTGTATCTGAAATTTCATACAATTCTGCTGGTTTATTCGGTTGCGATAAGCGTACTGTCAGATTCGAAGTATATTTGTGTAAATTGATTTCATTCGGCTGCGTTGATTCATAAATCGGCGAGAATGTACGTTTCAATATGTCAAATACGTAGAGAGAAACGCAGCCGTTTTTGATAGCCGTTACAAAAATATCGTTACGGATTTTTCGGGCATCCTCACAATATTGCTGATTCGGAAGCGCATAGGATGAATTATCTAGAATCAGATGTCTATCGGTTCCGTATGCGTTGTGTCCGATAGGAACCAGCGTTCCTTTCTTCTTCGCTATCCATTCAATACCTGTACTTCTTACAATTCCTAATCCTTGTTCTACCGTTGCATTGTGATAACGTATTATCGGTCCATCACATGTATCGTGTAATTCAACTTGAAATCGTTTATCTCTGTTGTGATACAGGGTTTTTATGGCTTTTCCTGATGCGCTATCCGCTTGTAGAATTTTAGGATATCGTAACTGATTTTCAACGGATTGAAACAGAATATGGTCATTTTGGAATGCTATATCGGGACCTACGGGCTTTTGCGTCCATAATGCTGTTTTACGAGTCAGATTGAACACATTGAGTTCTAAGGTTTCTGCGCCTTTACCGATATCGCGAATGACCGCGTAGATATCCGAATTCGGGTCAACCGCGAAATTTGTGACATTCTCAAATGTGTGAAGTATTTTGCCCTCTTTTTGAAACCAGATATTCAATGTATGCCCAGCGTCGTACTGAATTTTTATTGTGATTTCGTTCCATACTAAGGTTTCGTGTGCATATTTTGGATCACGTGGTGTTTCGTATTTTGTGATATCTTTGATTCGTTCCGCAATTTGTTTTGCGTAAGGTTTGGTTGCTGCTGCCCAATCGTACCTAGCGGTTTTTATGAGTTGCCTACATTCTGGGCTTTTCGGGTCTTCTAGTATCGCGAATGGGTCGTGCCATTTCGCATGACCTATATCACGCCACGGATTTGTATCGCCTCCTAGCGACATTCTTACTTTCTCAATTTAATATTTATTCAAGGATTTGTAAAACGTTTATTATTTTTTTAAACGTTTTATAATTTTTAATGTAGAATTTTTGAATTGTAGAATTTAATTTTAATTTAGAATTTTTGAATTTTAGAATTTTTAGAATTTTTAGAATTTTAGAATTTTTAGAATTTTTAGAATTATTTATAAAGAATTGTAAAAAGAATATTATAGAATAGTAAGAAAATATCCCGGCAAACACACAAAAAACAATGGACGTTCCCACGGCGTTTCTCCAAATCCTACTGTAAAAAAACACCGTGTAAAGTTATGGGATTTACACAACGCGCTTCATGCCGTCCGTATAAGAATTGCTATACGCGAAAGAATCGTCATGGATAACTATCTAACCGTTTTGATTCCTCTTCAATATACGTTTGTATATATGTACAATATCTACAAATGTATTTATTCATATCATGATGTATAGGTTTCTTACAATTGTAGCAAATATATTTTTTCCGCAACGCATCTTTATCTTTATGATTCCAAGCCTTTTGTAGGGGCTTTACAATATAGGTGCTGTATAATGATTCAAGTGCTATGGATGCAAGTGAGGGTTTTGTTGAATCCAGTGAATTGGATATGATTGTTTTTGTGTAGGAATCCATACACCGAACTAAGAAAAAAAGAGATATTTCATTTTTTTATAATTTACATTTAACTATCTCATTCTGTTCTACATATGGCTATTGTTTTGGAAAAATTGAATTGGTGTGAATGTAATAATTAAAGTTCGTTTCCTTTCCATTCCTATATTTCCTATATTTCCTACAATTCTACTATGAATCTCTCACTCCAATTCCGTGCTGCTGCGCTTGAACTAGGTGGAGAACCGCACCTTCGGGAGTGCTTGAAGCAACATTTTGCCGATATTTGTTCCGATGGCG
>Ga0114970_10004525_pt1 | contig 10108 bp, 7 predicted proteins | sample M_140205_XF_Meta_FD_87030 | JGI IMG/M metagenome (GOLD analysis project Ga0114970, IMG submission 87030) | Freshwater microbial communities from Lake Montjoie, Canada to study carbon cycling - M_140205_XF_MetaG | ecosystem: Environmental > Aquatic > Freshwater > Lake | place: Lake Montjoie... | reverse complement strand
GTCGGTGTGACTGCAAGCAAATACGCTGAGGCGTGGATGGTAGGAATGTGATCGCGCGGCGTGGCGGCGTGTCGGCGTGCTGTGCTGATGCTGCGGTGGCGCATTCGCGCCGCACCTCGTCAACCGGTTGGTGTGCAACGGCTTGTGCGATGCTGTCGGCACTGTCGAGACAGTTGCGCGATGGCACCATGGCCGTGTCCGCTCCAGTATGACAGTCGAGGTGCTCACAAAAGCGGGCGTCGGTGGATAACTCGGGTCGCTTCGCACATCCGTGATATGCCTTGTACAACGTGTTCGCGGCGAACGACTTACGCCACTACTTGTGCGGCCTCACGAACGGAGGCACCATACCCGCCCACTCGACCCCCCGCGCAGTTCTCGACGATGCGCGTGAGAACGTCGAGTTCCGGTCAATTTGCACGGCCCCACGCCAACTGCAGGAGCTCCACGAATGCCATTTTCCGCCACGCCGCCGGAAGGACTGGTAACGCTGTCCGCCAATGCTCGGACCGTGCTCGACAAGCGATACCTGGTCAAGGACAAGTCCGGTAAGTCGGTGGAGAAGCCGGAGGACATGTTCTGGCGTGTGGCGACGGTGGTGGCGGAAGCTGACCGTCGGTACGGGGCGAGCGACGGGGCAGTGCAAGCGGTGGCTGAGGAGTTCTATTTCCTGATGACGCAGCGTCGGTTCGAGCCCAACTCGCCGACGCTCATGAACGCTGGCCGTCCGCTGGGCCAGCTCTCCGCCTGCTTTGTGCTGCCGGTGGATGACGCGCTCAGCAATGGCCAGAGCGGCATCTACGACACGCTGCGCAGCATGGCGCTGATCCATCAGTCGGGCGGTGGGACGGGCTTCTCGTTCTCGCGCCTGCGCGCCAAGGGCGCGATGGTGCGGAGCACGACCGGCGTGGCGTCGGGGCCGATTTCGTTCATGGAGCTGTACGACGCGAGCACGGACGCGGTGAAGCAGGGCGGCACCCGTCGTGGCGCGAACATGGGTATCCTGCGCGTCGATCATCCCGACGTCCTCGATTTCATCGCGAGCAAGGAAGACCTCACCAAGATCACGAACTTCAATATCTCGGTGGGTATCACCACGAAGTTCATGGACGCGGTGAAGGCGGACGGCAGCTACGACCTGCTCGACCCGATCACGGGTCAGGTGATGGGGCAGGCGCGGGCGCGGGACGTGTGGGACAAGATGATCCTGGGCGCGTGGCGCACCGGCGAGCCGGGCGTGTTCTTCATCGACGAAGCGAACCGCTACAACCCGGTGCCGCACTTGGGTGCGTACGAAGCGACTAACCCATGTGGCGAGCAGCCGCTGTTGGCGTACGACGTGTGCAACCTGGGCTCGGTGAACGTTGGCTACTACGTGAGCAACGGACAGGTGGACTGGGACGCGATGCGTCGCGATATCGCGCTCAGCACGCACTTCCTCGACAACATCATCGACGTCAACAAGTACCCGCTGCCGGAAATCGATTCGCTCTCCAAGCGCATCCGTCGCATCGGCTTGGGCGTGATGGGCTTTGCCGACATGCTGGTGCGCCTGGGCATTCCGTACGACAGTGCGGAAGGCGTGGAGATGGGCCGCCGGGTCATGGAGTTCCTCGACGTCGAAGGCAAGAAGGAAAGTGAGCGGCTGGCCAACGAGCGTGGTGCCTTCCCCGAGTGGGCACGCTCCATCTTCGGTCCCGACGCCACGTGTGCGCGCGATGAGCGGGGCGAGCGTATCCGCCCCATGCAGCTGCTGCGCAATTGCAACGTGACCACCGTGGCGCCCACCGGTACGATCTCCATCATCGCCGGTTGCTCCAGCGGACTCGAGCCGTTGTTCGCCGTGGCGTTCATGCGCAATCAGGCCGGCGTCATGATGCCTGATGTGAACGAAGACTTCGTGGCGATCGCGAAGGCGGAGGGGTGGTACAGCGACGAACTCAAGGAGCGCATCGCGAAAACGGGTACGGTGAAGCACGCCGACGTGCCGCTCAAGTGGCAGGCGGTGTTCAACACGGCGAACAACATCGCGCCGGTGTATCACATCCAAATGCAGGCGGCCTTCCAGGATCACTGCGACTCGGCGATCTCGAAGACCACCAACTTCGGCTACGCCGCCACCCAAGACGACGTGCGCGCGATCTACGAAATGGCGTACGACATGAAGTGCAAGGGCGTCACGGTGTATCGCGACGGCTCGCGCGACAATCAGGTGCTCAGCACCGGCGCCACACAGGACGCCGCTGCCAAGCGCGACGATGCCAAGGCCGCCGGCGCCCCGGACGCGCCGAAGGCTGACAAGGCCACGACCGACGCGGCGGCCGCGCTCAAGCGCGAACTCGGTGAGTTGCAGGGCACGATGGCCGAGTTGCAGAACGAACTCGATCGGACGAAGAAGGCGCTGTTCAGTGCCGAGGCTGAGAACGCCAGCCGTCGTGGCAAGCGCTCGCGCCCGGAAGTCATGCGCGGCACCACCATCCGCAAGGAAACGCCGCTCGGCGTGATGTTCGTGAACATCACCGAAGACGAGAAGGGCCAGCCGTTCGAAGTGTTCCTCAACCTCGGCAAGGCCGGTGGTTCCGCGATGGCCGACGCCGAAGCGATCGGTCGCTTGGTGTCGCTGGCGCTCCGCAGCGGCATCTCGCTGCAGGAAATCCACCGGCAGCTGCGCGGCATCTCCAGCGATCGCGCAGTGGGCCTCGGACCGAACAAGGTGCTCTCGCTGCCCGACGCGGTGGGGATCGCGCTGGAACAGTGGTGGCGTGACAAGCAGGGCGTGCAGACGGACCTGTTGGCGGGCGGTGCGCAGGCGGGTATGCCGACGCCGGTGAGTCCGATGATGCCGCCGATGCTCACCCCCGTTGGGGGAGTCCCGCTCACGCGTCCGCCGATGACGAACGGTGCGGAGCAGCTGCAGCCGATCGAATTCGGATCAGGCGGCGGGGAGGTGTTTATGGGCACTTGCCCCGACTGCGGATCGCAGCTGGAGTTCGCAGAAGGGTGTGTGAAGTGCCACGTGTGTGGGTTTAGTGAGTGCGGGTGAGGGACCTGCTATCCTGCCGGCGAGTCGGAACCACAGCTCGCCGGCTATTGCGGAGGACACCTCGCTCGAGGTGACATGACAAAGAGAGCGGCCGACTCCATGCTCTGGAGTCGGCCGCTCTCTTCATCATCTCAGTGGGCGCTACCGCGCGAACGGATCGGCGAACTTGGCCGCCGCGAGGAAAGCCGGGTCTGTGAGTGTGCGCAGGTATGCGACCAGGGCGGCTTTCTCATCGGCGCGCAGATTCAAACGCTGCGGTTGCCCGCCAGGCGACCGCAGTCGGCCGTCGAGGTTGACGTTGGCCTGCACGCCGGAATTGTAAAACTCGACCACCTGCTCCAGACTCGTCATGCGCCCGTCGTGCATGAACCGCGCGCGCGCGGCCACGTTACGCAGCGACGGTGACTTGAAGCGGCCGAGTCCCGCCCCGAGGTCGGTGGACACCGCGTCGAGTCCGGTGTTGTGCACGTCGTCGCTCACGTGGGCATTGGTGGTGTGACAGCGTGCGCAGCCCGCCTGACCATTGAACAGCTGCTGGCCCCGCAGCTCTTGCGCCGTGAACACCGCGTTGAAGTTGGCCGTGCCGCCAACAAAGGCCTCGTCGAACTTCGACGTACCCGAGGTGAGCGACCGGACGAACTGCGCGAGGGCTCGTGCCACACGATCACTCGTCACCTCGGTCGAACCGAAGGCCGACTGGAAGAGCGGGGCATAGAACGAGGTGAGCGACAGCTTGGTGACGAGGTTGTCGAGTGTCATCCCCATCTCCGTGCCGTCCTGGATCGGCAAGAGCACCTGGGCCTCGAGCGTCGCGGCGCGCTCGTCCCAGAAGAACCGCCCGCGCTGGTAGAACCGGGCATTCTGCAGGCCCATGCTGTGCCGCCCGGTCGATCCTCCGGCGAAGCCGCGGCTCAGGCGGGCGGTGTCGCCGAAGGCGAACTGCTGCTGGTGGCAGGAGGCGCAGGAGACGCGATCGTTGACGGACATCCGTCGGTCATAGAACAGCACGCGGCCCAGCGCCGCGCCTGCGTCGGTGGTGCGATTCGTGGCCGGCGTGTTGTCCTGCCGTGTGGCCGCACCGCCGGGCGCGTTGGCATCGGCGAAATGCACGGGCAACGGCGAGGCGGCATCGGCGTAGGCCAATGGCGTGGCGAGTGGCACAGGCGCCGTGAGATCCGCGCTGAACGCCACGATCGAAAACGCATTGGACGCGGTACGTCCACCGGCATCCCGGGCAACCACCGTTGCCACGGTGGTGCCGGCGGCTGCCGGTACGCCGTCGATCCGTCCGTTCACGGCACTCAGCCCATTGGCCGTGGGCGAGAACGACACCGTGTAGGTGAGCCCTGCTCCGGAAAATGCCGTGCTGCCTTTCGTGGCGTCGTAGACGAACGAGCGGCTCACGGTTGCGGCCTGCGCTTCGTTAGCTGAGGTCATGCTGACCGTGGGCGCGGTCGACACCACTATGGTGACGACTTCGGAGGTCGTAAGGCGCGTGCCGTCACTGGCCGAAATCGTGGCACTGAATGTTCCGGTCACCACCGGCGTGCCGGTGATGAGGCCCGCCGTTGCCGTGAGACCGTTCGCCGAGGGCGCGAACGTGACGCGGTACGTCACGCTCCGACGGCGCAGCAAGGCGAACGTTGGCGATGTTTGGGGCGCATCGTACACGAATGGCACGCCGGCAAAGGCCTGCAGTGCCGTGACGGCCGCAGCAGCCGGCGCGCTGCCCAGGTCGGGTTCGGTGAGCGCGACGTCGCGCGTCGCGTGATCGTTCGTGGCACAGGCGCTGAACGACACACCAAGCAGAGCGACCGCCGCCACACGGCAGTGGCGGGTGAATAAAGCAGCGGGACGAGTCATGGAACCTCTCGGCGGACGAGTTCAGTGATCAGCTCGCGCCGCATGTGGGGAGGCTGAGTCACTGCGCGAAGTCGTGATGGTCGCAGTGGTGACACCTGACTCAGCCATAACCCGACGTGCGATTTGCACACGCAATTTCACGCCCGCGCGATGACGGACAGAAGCAATTTGTGGCGCGGTGATCATACCGTCACCGTCGCGGCACACCGTGTCATTCTGTGCGAGGCGGTGCCGCGAGTACGGTATTCCGGCTATTCCTGTGCGGTGGGCTCGTCGGTTGCCGGCGTCTTCGGCGTTTTGCGCGGATGGGCGGCCGAGTGCAGGTAGAGCGACTCGACCTTGGCCCGCGCCCACGGGGTCTTGCGGAGAAACTTGAGCGACGAGTTCACGCTGGGATCATGCGTGAAGCAGCGGATCTCGATGCGATCGGCGAGTCCATCCCATCCGTATCGCTCAACGAGATGCTCGACCATCGCCTTGAGAGTGATGCCGTGTAGGGGATCGATAGGGCGCGGCTCACTCATCGGGTCGGTCATCGGCGCGGGCAGCGTGTGGAAATGGGCAATGGCATGAGCGTGCAATCTAGTCGGTCGGCGCGACGGCCTAGTGGCGCACCCGCAGCGTCACGCCGGTCCGTAGCGCCGTCCAGCGATCGCCCTGATAGCGTTGCACGATCTCGGCACGCTGCCGCCCGTGAATACCGCGCGCGTCCCGTGCTTGACCGAGGTTATCTCACAGGCGTAGTCTGCGATACGATCATTGCCACTTCAATGGACATGACCGATGAGAATCCGGGCGTCCCGTGGTCGCGGGCGCGGCCGAACGCCTTCCCGATGGAGTCGTCATGCAGCGCATTCAAGTACAGGGTGTCCACCACATCACCCTCGTGGGCTCCGCGCGACAGTCCGCCATCGACTTCTGGCAGGGCGTGCTCGGCATGCCGTTCATCTTCGAGCAGCCCAATCTGGGGCTCGCGTCGGAGAATCACCTGTATTTCGATCCGGGCGACGGGCGACTGCTGACCGTCTTTACCAACGAGTCGCACCCCGATGCGGGCCGTGCGGCGCCGCGCGAAGCAGGTTGTGTGGAGCACATCGCCTTCAATGTGTCGCGGGCCACGTTTCAGCAGGCGCCGGCGCGACTCGAACAGCGTGGCATTGCGTTCACGCAGCGCGATCGCGGCTTTATGGACTCCATCTACCTGCGCGATCCCAACGGCCTGAAGGTTGAGCTCGCCTGCTACAAGTTCGAGACGCCGTCGGGTTTCCGCGACGCGGACGTGCTGATCGCGGCCTACCGCCTGCGGATTGCCCGGGGCGATCATCACATTGATGCGAGTCATGTGGCGGACGCGATCGAGCAGTTGCTGGCCACGCGGGATCGGTTGGAGTAGGGCAGGTCACCGGAACCGGCGTCGGCGAAACGAGTCGCCCCACCACGCCGTACGGTCCGCACAGTTCTGATGAATACCGCGAATGGCGATAGACGCTCTCTGTCGCCGAGCCGCATGCTCTCACCCCCGTCACCCGCGAATCCGAATGCACGCACTTCCCATACGCGCTCTGCTGGCCGTTGCTACCGCCACCGCCTTGGCCGCCTGCGCACCGCGAAAGCCGGTTACCGCGCCGTCCCCCGCCAGCGATCCGCGCAATAGCCTGAAGGCCGGTCTGTTCGACGCGGCCGAGTACCAGTCCAACCTGAAGGTCGTGGCCAAGGCCGTGTCGCCCAAGGGGTTCCTGGGCGAGACCAACTCCGATCTGGCGTTCACGGGCAACTACGTCATTCAGGGCAATTACAACGGCCCGGTGGTGTGGGACATCAGCAATTCGTCGGCGCCGACGCTGGTGGTGGCCTATGAGTGCCCTGCCTCGCAGAACGACGTGAGCGTGTACAAAAATCTCATGTTCATGTCGGCCGAAGCGATGAACGGCCGTGTGGACTGCAAGCCGGGCGGCGTGAAGGACGTGGTGAGCAAGGATCGCGTGCGTGGCGTGCGCATCTTCGATATCACAAACATCCGTGAGCCGAAGCTCGTGGCGAATGTGCAGACGTGCCGTGGTTCGCATACGCACACGGTGCTCGAAGATCCGAAGGACAAGGACAACATCTACATCTACGTCTCGGGTTCGTCGGGTATCCGACCGGCCGGTGAGCTGGCCGAGTGCGTGTCGGCACCTAGCGGTGACGCGAACTCGTCGCGGCTGCGCATCGAGATTATCAAAGTGCCCCTCGCGAATCCTGCGGCGGCGGCCGTCGTTGGACGCGCGAACATCTTCGCCGGCCTCGGCGCGGCCACGAGCCACGGTGCCTCGCCTGCCGACAAGGCGGAGATGGATGCCGCCAAGGCGAAGGGTGCGTTCACGATCATGATTCCGGCGATGGGCGAAGAAATGATTCTGCCGAATCAGTTCGTCAAGCCGGTGCTCGACAGCATCGTGAAGGCGCGTGGCGCGACGGTGGCGACCGCGGCGGATAGTGCGGCGGCGCGTCCGGTGGTGAACGCGTTAGTGACGCGCATGCTGGCGGCGCAGGGCATGGACAAGCCGCCGGCCGTCGCGACGACGGTAAGCGAGGGGTCGCAGTGCCATGACATCACGGTGTACCCGGCGCTTGGGCTGGCTGGCGGCGCCTGTGAAGGACACGGCATCCTGCTCGACATCAGCAATCCGATCGCCCCGGTGCGCCTCGATGCCGTGGCTGACTCGAACTTTGCCTATTGGCATTCGGCCACGTTCAACAACGATGGCACGAAGATGCTGTTCAGCGACGAGTGGGGCGGTGGTGGTTCGCCCAAGTGCCGCGCGCTCGACAAGCCGGAGTGGGGCGCGAACGCGATTTTCAGCATCGTGAACAAGAAGCTGGTGTTCCAGAGCTACTACAAGATTCCCACGTACCAGACCACGAACGAGAACTGCGTGGCGCACAACGGCTCGCTGATTCCGATTCCTGGGCGCGACGTGATGGTGCAGTCGTGGTATCAGGGCGGCATCTCGGTATTCGATTGGACCGATGCGGCGCACCCGAAGGAAATCGCCAGCTTTGACCGTGGTCCGGTGGACAGCACGCGGATGGAGATGGGCGGTTCGTGGTCGGTGTACTGGTACAACGGCAACATCGTGAGCTCGGAGATTGCGCGCGGCATGGACGTGGCGCAGCTGGTGCCGAGCGAGTTCATCTCGCAGAACGAGATCGATGCGGCAAATACCGTGAAGTGGGATTATTTGAACGCGCAGGGACAGCCGAAGATTTCGTGGCCGCCCAGCTTCGCGCTGGCGAAGGCGTTCACGGATCAGCTGGAGCGCAAGGGATGCGTGGCGCCGGCCAAGATCGGTGGCATTCGCGCGCAGATCGCGAGTGCCGAGAAGGCGACTGGCGGAGCGCGTAACGCGGCGCTCGCCGTGCTGGTGACGGATGTCGAGGGCAGCCGGAGCTGCGATCCGGCCAAGGTCGACCTCCTGAAGAAGGCGCTGCAGGATCTGCAAGCGCTGGCGATGTAACGGCGCACCATGCAGGAACACAATGGCCGTCACTTGCTCGACAAGTGGCGGCCATTGTCGCATCATTGTCTGATGATCTCATCCCGTTTCGCTTCGCGCGTCGTTGCCTCGCGCGTCGTTGCCGCGAGCGCCATCGCTGCCGCGTGCTCACTCGCGGCCTGCTCGCCGAAGGCCGATACCGTCGCCGACAGCACGCTTGTGGCGGCCGTGACCGACACGTTCCCCTCGGAAGAGGGGATGATCGATGTGCCCGGCGGCAAGGTGTGGTACCGCAAGATCGGGAACGGTCCCGGTGTGCCGTTGCTGGCGATGCATGGCGGCCCCGGTGGCACGTCGTGCCGCTTCGAAGTGTTGGCCCCGCTGGCCAACGAGCGGCCCGTGATCTTCTACGATCAGCTGGGCTCAGGGCGCTCGGAGCATCCCACCGACACGGCGCTGTGGAACTTCCCGCGTTTCGTGCAGGAAGTGGACGCCGTACGCCGCGCACTCAAGCTCGACACCGTGCACCTGCTTGGGCATTCGTGGGGCGGGGCGCTGGCGGCGGAGTACATGGTTGCCACGAAACCCACGGGCGTGAAATCGGTGATCTTTAGCAGCCCGCTTATCTCGACGCCGCGCTGGATCGCTGATGCCGACAGTTTGCGCGAGCAGCTGCCGGAATCGATTCAGAAAGTGCTCGATGAGAACGAAAAGGCGGGCACGCTGAGCTCGGCGGCGTACGCCGCGGCCACCGATTCCTTTTACGCGCGCCATGTGCAGCGGCTGCCGGCGGCGCCGGTCGCGCGCTGTGCCGGCGTGACGTCGAACGACACGATCTATAAACAGATGTGGGGGCCGACGGAGTTTCTGTCGAATGGCTCGCTGAAGTCGTGGACGCGTTCGGCCGACATGGACGAGATCGCCGCGCCGTCGCTGTTCATCGCCGGTGAATTCGACGAAGCGCGTCCGACCACGCTCGAGGAGTTCAGGAAAACGATGCGTGACGCACGGCTGGTAGTGATTCCGGGCGGTGCGCATGCAGCGATGCGTGAGAAGCCGGTGGAATACATCGCCGCCGTGCGCGCATTCCTGGCGGACGTGGACAAGCGAGCCCCGTAGCGATGCGCGCATGACGCATGATCACGCGCTGATTCTGCGGGAGATTCTTCGCGGCTACGCGTTGCCCTTGCACGGCGATCACGGCGTCGTGCATTGGGCGCGTGTGCTGGAGAACGGCGTGCGGGTGGCGGCGTCCAATGGTGGCGACGCCGAGGTGGTGCGGCTGATCGCGCTGTTCCACGACGCCCGTCGGGTGAACGAAGATGTCGACCAAGGGCACGGTGTGCGCGGCGGCGATCTGGCGCGCGCGTTGCGCGGCACGCTGGTGCATCTCGACGACGCCCGCTTCGAGCTGCTGTACGATGCGTGCGCGCGGCACACCGACGGTCACACCACCGGCGATCCCACGTTACTGGCGTGCTGGGACGCCGACCGGCTCGATCTCGGTCGTGTTGGCGTCGTGCCGAAGCCGGAGCTGCTGTGCACGGACATGGCGCGCGAACTGCTGCCATGGGCGCACAACCGGGCGGTCGCCGCTCATGTGCCCACCGAGGTGCTGGCGTCGTGGGGGATGACGCCAGCGGACTCTATGCGCCGCCGCTGGGCGTAGCGCGACGCGGCGCCGTACGGTGCCGAAGCGCCGTGCCGAAGCGCAGGCGGCAGTGCG
>Ga0114970_10004521_pt1 | contig 10110 bp, 8 predicted proteins | sample M_140205_XF_Meta_FD_87030 | JGI IMG/M metagenome (GOLD analysis project Ga0114970, IMG submission 87030) | Freshwater microbial communities from Lake Montjoie, Canada to study carbon cycling - M_140205_XF_MetaG | ecosystem: Environmental > Aquatic > Freshwater > Lake | place: Lake Montjoie... | reverse complement strand
GGGGAGAGGGAGGGGTATATGCTGGAATCAATCGTAATTTCAGCATGTTTGGGATTGAGTAGACAAGGGCTCCCATAAAACAGCTGAAAGGGGCCTCGATCTATAGTACAAACCGATCCCATCCACTATGTCTATTGAAGGGTCTAGAATCCTATGAAAATTTCCGCATCTTTTTTCTGGCTATCTACCTATTGCTTATTCGCAACGCCTCCGCAACGGGTTTCTATGGCGGGTGGGACGGCCCATATCCCCGTGATGGCAGAAGCTGCTTCGATCCTTGCTAAGGAAAATATTCAACTGGAAGTCTCGGCTGGTGGCTCGGGTGTGGGTATTTCCAAAGCGGGGAGCGGGCTCGTCCATATTGGCAATAGCGGTCGCCCCTTAACTCCCGAGGAAAAAACCCGGTTGGGATTGGAAGAACACCGGTTTGCCTTGGATGGCATTGCCATCATTGTGCATCCTCGAAATCCCCTTAAAAATCTGACCCAGAAGGAGGCCCAAGCCATTTTCTCTGGAGAACGTTCCATATGGATTCCCTTCAATGCAGCCTCGCCTAAGATTACTCTTTACACACGAGAGGAAGCCAGTGGCACTCGACAAACCTTTAAAGAAGGAGTGATGCAATCCATCCCCTTCGCGCCTCATGCCCATGTGTTGACTTCCAATGGTGCGATGAAATTGGCCATCTCTCGAGATCCAAATGGCATTGGATTTTGTAGTATCGGTCATGTGGATGCTTCTGTGAAGGCCTTGGCTTTTTCCGGGGTGGAAGCCACCCAAACTTTGGCTGCTTCGGGTGCCTATTCACTGGTACGTCCCTTACTCATGGTGACGAAGTCGAACCCTTCTCCTGAAGTAAAGCGCGTATTGACGTTGATTCAAAGCCCTGGGTTTGCCTCTCATATCCAAGCCCATGGATATTTGCCCCTTGTGACACCCTGATGAATCCCTTCTCCCTGACTTGGCAACCCGATCTTGGTCTTTGGGGCATCACGCCCATGATTGCAGGCTCGCTCCAGTCTGCCTGTTTGGCATGGTTGATTGCCATGCCCTGGGCGGTAGGGCTCAGTGCTGCGGTCTGGGTGTGGCCGACTTGGGGACGTCTAGTGACCCTTGGGCTGCGGGGATGGGTAGGGATCCCCTCCCTCCTCTATGGCTTTTTTTCTGTATGCATTTGGGTTGAACTCTTGCGTACTTGGGGGACAGGAAGTGGATATAGCTGGCTTGTGACCAGCCTTACGCTAGCGCTGTTGATTCTACCTCCCTTGTCTTTGTGTCTTCTCGAAGGGTGGCGTCAACTCTCGGCTTCCATGTGGCGCACGGCTTCCCTCTTGGGCTACTCCCCCCTGGAACGTACGCGAATGTTGCTCCCAGCACTTTTGCCCAGTGTGCGGCAAGGGGGTGCTTTGGCCTTGGGGCGCGCCCTGGGGGATTGCATGATTGCCCTCTTCGTGAGTGGAAATATCCCCCAACTAACGGTTAATCCGCTGGAGGGGATTCGTACCTTGCCGGCGCATATGGTGCTTACAGCCAATATGGAGGCTACTTCTCGGGGTTTTGCCTCTATCTTCTATGGAGCTGGGGTTTTGGCTCTGCTTTCCATGGGGCTTCCCAAAGTGTGCATGATGGCAATGGGAGGAAAAAGGGGGTGTTTTTCCATACCGTCTCGTTGGATATGGTCTCTCTTTGTACCAGGGAGTCTGGGTCTTTTCCTGATCGCTTGTCTGGGGATGGGGGGGTATATTGGGTATAGGGTCCTTCAGGGAATTTTTGTGGCGTTATCTTCTCCTCTCCCCTTTTTACCCATATGGCTCACGCCGTTGTTGACCAGCCTTTGGCTTGGGATATGGGTGGTGGGAATTGTGATAGCTGGGGGGATTGGGCTCACGATGTACATGAGCACGTTGGGATCTCGTTCCATAGCGATATGGGAGTCGGGGTTGCAGCTTTTGGGGGGGCTTCCCTCTATTTTAATCGGCTTTTTGGGTGTGATGGTTCTGTGGGTCTGGCATGGATATTTCGGTGAATCTGCCCGTGGCGGCATGGGATTGGCTGTGGTGTGTCTATCTTTGCTGACGCTGCCCACTATGGTGCATGTGCTACGAGCTGGCTTGGCCCAGTTGCCCCTGGAGTGGAAGCATACGTGCCGACTGTTGGGGTATTCGCCTCGGTGGATGTGGATGAAAATCCTGCTGCCAGCCTTGCGCCCCTCTTTGATCACAGGTTCTCTGCTCGTTTTTTTGCGTGCCTTCGAGGATACGGCGGTGTGTCTACTTACCGGTGCGGTAGCCTTTGCTGCGTTTCCTACCCAATGGGGGGAGGCCTTCTCTCCTCTCAGCTTTCAGTTGTTTTTTCTTGCGGATCAGTATCGCAATGAAGGGGAATTGGCGCAGTTGTATCTGGTAAGTGGGATTTGGATTGCTATGGCGTGGGGAATATTAGCTTTGGTGAGTCGATTCCAACGGAGGTTCTTATGAGGGAAGTACGGGTCAAAAACCTTTCGTTGCATATCGGGCAGCGGTTGATTTGGGAGAAGCTTTCCTTTGAGCTGGAAAAAGGGGGTTCTCTCGGGATTTCTGGGCCATCTGGATGTGGAAAGTCTTCCCTGCTCTTGTGTTTGGCGGGACGGATCAAGGAGTGGATTCCCACGGCGCATCTTTCGGGAGAGCTCTGGATTTTGGACCCGAGGCCCCCTCAGGTTCAGCTAGTGACCCAACAACCTGGATGGCTTCCGGGAACTATTTTTTCCAACTTGTGGATGCCTTTGCGGTATCACTTCGGTCTCTCGCGCTTGCAAGCACGGGGATTACTGGAAGACCAGTTGCGTGCGGTAGGATTGTGGGAGGAGGTGCCTGGGTGTCTCGAACTTGCGCCTACCCAGCTTTCTGGGGGGCAGCAGCAGCGGTTGAATCTTGCCCGTGCTTTGCTCTTGCGGCCCCAGTTGTTGCTCCTCGATGAGCCGACTGCGGGTTTGGATGAAAAGAATCAGGCACAGATCCATGAAATCTTGCTGGCCGAGCCTCAAACTTCGAGAATTGTGGTGTCTCATTCTTCCCAAGAGCTGGAACGATTGACGTCTTTGCGGTTGGAGTTGTTTCCAACAGGCAACCAGGTATAGAAAGAGATCGATATGAATTTCCCTGATCGTTATTCGTTGATTCGTCAAGTATTGAAATTGCGAGATGTACAGAAAAAAAGAAAGGTACTTCCCACGTTGGAGGCCTTGGATGGCTATTTTTCTTATGTAGAGGAGGAGGAAAAAAAATATGGGGATGCGGCATTAGATTTGTTAGATCAAGTAAGGCTTGCCCCTCCAACAGACTATCCGCAAGATCCTTTTTCTCCGGAATATGCACAATTTCAAATGAAGCTTTATCATCGCCTTGCCGGATCCTCTGCCTATCATGCAGCCCAAGCGGAACAAAATCCGTTGGATATAAAAAAGTTGAGAGATATGCCATTCCCTTACTTTACCCAGAACCCTAGACGGGTAGCGGATCATCTCCTGGCCCAAAGCCACCTGATTCGACATGGGGCTCCGGAACCAGGCAGTCGGATTGTGGAGTTTGGACCGGGATGGGGTGGGCTCTCTTTTAAACTGGCTCGCATGGGCTATGAAGTGACCCTTGTGGAAATTTGTCCGAATATGTGTGAATTCTTAGAGTATCGGTCCAAACAATTGAATCAAAAGGTGACGATCATCCAAGGCGGCATGTTGGAGTTTGTTCCAAAAGAATCCTATGAGGCAGCCATTTTCTTCGAAAGTTTTCATCATTGTCAGGATCACCTTCGACTGCTGCATCAGGTCCGAAATATGCTCACAGATTCAGGCCGGATTTTGTTTGGTAGTGAACCCATTACCTATTTCCCTATGCCATGGGGGGTTCGGTTGGATGGGCTTTCCTTATGGGCCATTCGACGACATGGTTGGTTAGAGTTGGGGTTTGATCATCAGTATTTTAGGAAAGCTCTCCTAAAATCTGGATTTGGTTATGTTTTTCATCAGGATCGCAAGTATCATATTGCGAAGTGTGTCGTTGCAAATAAAATATAAGATTTGATTTTATTAAACTATGTAAGTTGTTTTCTGTAAAATCAGGTTGGTATGTAATTCCTCGTGACTTTCGATTCTCCTTTTTCTCCCGAATCTCATTCATTCCGCGTACAATAAAAGGAAGATCCTGTTTCTTTTAGAAGAGGAATTCATCTTGCAACTTCCTTCTATCCATTCCATTCGGACCAAGCTGTTCTTGCTGATCGGAGGCATCGTTATCCTCGCGGTGTCTGCGATTAGCGGCCATAATTTACACAAATTCCGAAAAATTTTGGAAGATCAGATTTCGGAAAAAACGGTAAGTTTAGCCGATGCGGCCATGCAAACCTTCAGCAACCAGATTCGTTTGTGGCAAGGGCAGATCAGTCAAACCCTCGTGGAATTATCCAATGCAACCACGGTCTTGCAAACGACCTATCGGGATCTTGTGGATATCAACCCTGATTTTGTTTCCTTCCAGCACCTACGAGTGAATGAAACGGGTACCCAGTCAATTTTCTTTCAGCTTACCTCCAAAATAAAAAATGTGAACTTTGAGGACAAAATCCCTGCAGATATTGAAAAAAAATTGGAAGCAGAAGCCTTGGTATGGGTGAAATCCTTGCCCCCAGCCTCTGTGAAGGATCCCATTTTTCTGCGAAACGTATCGCCTGCCATTGGCTTACCCTTGTTTCAGATTGCCATTCCTGCAAAAACGGGTGCCAACAGTTTAGATTGGGGGATTTTGTCCATTTGGCAACAGCCGTTGATTCATATCTTGGGTCAAGAGGTGGGAACCAAGAGTTTTATTGTGGATAAAAATTCAAATGTACTGATTTCTACCCGTACGGAAGATTTGTTCCACCCGACAAATCAAACCAATGACCCCATGGTAGAGTGGGCGGCTAAGGGAAAGTCAGAGATTGGAAGTCGATTTTATCTGTCGCCAGAAAAAGAAAAAAGGATTGGTGCCTTCTCCCACTCAAAGGAATTGCTTCTCACCACAGTGGTGACACGTGACCCTCAGCTTGCCTATGATGCCATCGACAAGGAAATTTGGAGTACGGTGTTGTTGACGATACTGATCATTCTTTTTGTGATGTTAATCAGCTATCACAGTGCAGGTCAAATCACGAGCAATTTGAAAAAGCTTATGGAGGCAACGGAGAAAATTTCCCAGGGTCAATTGGATGCCCGCATTCATATTACCTCTCGGGATGAGGTGTATACGCTCGGGAATTCTATTAACGAGATGGCAGAGCAGATCCAGAATTTGCTGGTGAAGAAAATGGAAGCCGCTCGCCAAGAAAAGGAATTGGAAACGGCTAAAATCGTGCAACAAACATTATTTCCCAAACACGATGTAAGCTCTTCGTTCTTTACCGCAACAGGGACCTATTTTCCTGCTTCCGAATGTGGAGGGGATTGGTGGGGACATTTCACTACAAAATCAGGGTTGGAATTTATTTGCATTGCCGATGCCACGGGCCATGGCGCTGGTGCTGCTCTGGTGACAGCGATTGCTTTTTCCAGTTGCATGACCCTCGCAAGAACCCTCCCTTCTGCATATGAAGAGCATCCGGAAGAATTATTGGCTCGATTCAATGAGGTGCTTTGGCAAGCTGGACAAGGCCTAACCACCATGACATTCTTCGCCTCCTTCTTTAATAAGAAAACCGGTGTGTTTAGTTATTCGAACTCTGGTCATAATTTCCCTTTGCTTATTCCGGTGAATCCAGAAGATGAACGTCTTCTGAGAAAAAAAGACGGGGTGCAGCGGTATCTCCAATTGCAGAGTCGAGGAACTCCCTTAGGTCTTCAACCCGATTCTGAATATACAAAAAAGACGATTGTGCTGGAGCCATCGGATAAGATTTTTTTCTATACAGATGGACTCATCGAGTGCAAGGATCCATCGGGAGAGATGTGGGGAAAAAATAATATGTTCCAGCTTATCGAAGAAAATGCACTGACGCCGCCAGAAAATTTAAAAGAGTCTGCTATTAAAAGTGCTTTTTCTTTCTTCAATAATCAACCCATGGACGACGACATTACCATTGTGGTAGCGCAGATCGACCCGACATGGGTGCCCACTGAGGCGCAGCATGGATAGAGATTCGGTCTTCCATGTGGAATCGGGGTCTTTGGTTTTCCACACCTTTTGGCTCGCTTGTATTTGCGGGACTTGGATGGCCTACCAAAGACTCGACTGGTTTTTTTCTCGTTCCTATACCCCCATTGCTAATCTACTCAAACAAAGTGGGGATGTGCAGTTTCGTCCTGTGGATTTGTCGTTATGGAAAGAAACGCATGTGGGGCAATCCCTCTATGAGGGAGAAATTCTGGCTACGGAAGAAAACTCGCAAGCCACCTTGTCCACTCAAGACGGCACTACATTACAATTGGAGGAAAATTCTCAGATTAAAATTACACTTCAGAAGGAAAATGCCAACTCAGTATTGGTTGTAACGTTATTGAAAGGCACCGCAACCACCACCCACGAAGCGCCCAAGAAGGAGAAAGAGGGGTCTCAACAGAAGCTTGAATTCAAAGCGGAAGAAGCCCCGGTACAAAAGGTTCGATTGTTGTCTGGGCGTAAGAGCATTGATGTATCCGAGGTATCTAGTTTTCGAATGGAAAAACAGGTGGATCAAATCAGCCCCTTGATCGAGGTGATCGGGGGAAAAGTCGAAGTACATACCCCTAGCACAGGGGAGAGGCAGCGCCTTGATTCCATCATCGCCCCTGTTCGAAAGAAACCTACTGTTGCTCCTCAGGTAGCTGAGTTGCCGAAGGTGCTTGCCTTGTCTCACATTCCTGCAGTGCATATTGTGCCGCAATCCTTTGCACCAGAACCTATATTGCAATGGCCGGAGAGAAACGCTGTGCATTTATGGACACAAGAAGATTTATCCACTTCAAAGGCTACCCTGGTATTTCCCTTTCGCTCGCTTGCTACGGGGCAGGACATTCAAAAATGGACAGCCAAAATCGGTTTTGCTGGAAAGGAAAAAATTCTTGCAGAGGAGACGCCTCAAGGGCAGAGAATTTCCATTCCATGGAATACACTATATCCACTTTTTCCTCCTGCAAATAAAAATAATTTTGTTTCAACGATTCTTGAATTGCAAACTGGGCTAGAAATTAAATCTCGGTACCAATTTTCTTCGGATAAAAAAGAGGTAGTTGGAAAATCTCTTTCGATCGAAGTGACCTCTGTTTCTGATATAAAAGGGAAATCGATACTCGCAAAATTTTCCCAATTGGCCTCTGTTTCTGCTCCTACGTGGCTGGAGGAAGTGCCAGCTTCTGCCTATCCATATCAGCTTTTCTTGCGACATGGAGAAGATGCGGTTTCGATATTTCCTTTGATGGCAGGATCTCATGGGTTTTCTCTTCAACAGGAAGTATTTCCTGCAGCAGTCTCTAGCCTGTGTTTTATTCGAGGCAACGAAATTGTGGCATCCTTACAAGGAACCCCTCCTTCAGGGGATCAGCTTCGCATGTTGAGAAAATCTTTGCATGCCTCCATTGTATATGAGGGAAAACCGTCGGACTTTATTTCCTTGCAAGGGGGAAAAGAAAGCGCGGAGATGATTCTATCCGAAATACAGGCTCATAGTAGTTTTTTTGTTCTTATGGGAAGGACGGTGAAACGAATTGATCGAAGTTTGTTGGAAAAATTTCATTCTGCCTTGGCCTTACTAAGGAATCGATCCAAAGTGGGATTTTTTGAATCGGTGAAAATTATTGATGTGGAATAAAGGGAGAAAAGATGAAAAAGAAATGGATAATATCATGTATGATAAGCATAGGTATTCTCTTCTGGCATGGAACAACGTGTTGGGCAAGTTGGACTGCTCCCTCCCATCTGAATATTGAATTCGAAGGCAAGTTGGATGAAAATACACCTCATCTTGAGCTGCAGTGGGAGGATGTTTGTCCTTTGTTGGGAGCTGGGATGCAACATAAAAAAGGCCCATTGGGAGGTGGTATTTTCTTGACCTTCTCTTGCATTGAGGGGGGGCGTGTGATGGTGGGAGCTCATACGGAGTCTCCTTGGAAGTTGATATTTCATTCTGATGAAAAAAAGATTTCCATTTCGTTTTTTTATGAAAAAGAAAAGTTGTCTCATACGGAATTCCCAGCTTTCAAAAGTCCATTTGCTTTGCTAAAGGATGTGAATTTTAGTGCGTATACAGCCATATTACTTCTTGATACGATGCCTATGTTTGGTCGATTCACCCGAGAGGAGATTTCTTCGAAAACCCAAGAGATTACGGGTGGTGCTTTTTTTGAGGACATTTCTCCCTATAAAGCACTTACATTATATCATTTGGATTTTTCAAAAAACCAGAAGGTTTGGTTACCAAAAGTTCTGGCTACGGTTCATATGAAAAAGGAAACAGAGCGGCATTTTATCTATCAGCTCGAAGGAGAAGCGAACTCGCTAGATTTTAATGAGCCTATTTGGTTTCACAATAGCGAAGGACCTGGGCATTTGGCTGCTGTGATTCGACCGTTATTAGATAAGCAGTATAAAAAAATTACCAGTTCTTTCTTAGAGAATTTATCGGAAGAGATGATTACAGGGCTGGATCGCGGCTATGTGGGGATTCGATTTGGTCTGCCCCTTGTCAATGGTAATGTGTTTGGAACCAAAACAAAATTTTTTGGATTGGTGAATGAATTTCGGCACGGCGCTTTAAAGGGCTTGAGTTTGATTTTCGATTATTGGCCGACGATAAATACAAAGGTAGATAATGTGAAAGCCTCTTTTGGTGGCTACCGAGCCAATTTGGGATGGGCATTTTCGTTGTATCCATTTCAGCATATTCCCCTTTCTTTTGGTCTTACCCCTCAAATTGGGTTATGGAATATGAAATTTGTGGCACCTTCCTATGGGCAATCGGTGCCTTTTTCGGTGAGTAATATCGCAGATTTGGGTCTGAGTGCACAAACGGAGTATACCTTGAACTCGGTTCTCTTTCGTGGGTACTATACTCAAGATCTTTCCATTAATTTAAGCAGCAGTACGAAAGTGACGGGGCAACGGGATGGTGTGGATGTGGTGTGGGATTTGGGGGCTGTTCCTTTCTTGCCTAATTCAATCGGATTATCCTTGCTTGGGTTTATGTTTGAAGAAGTCTTTAAGTTTTCCAGGCATGTCTCTCAAAGTGAAGCGGAGTCTCATGGGGTTGTTGTGAGCTCCTTGGAATATAAGGAAATTTATGCGGGAGCAGGAGTAGCGCTTTCATGGTAAAAATGAAGGTTCTTTGCCTTTGTTGGCTGCTTTCTGCTTTGGCTCAGGGAGAAAGCCACTTGCCTTCTTCAGTGAAGAGTCTTTCCGATTGGCGTAAACAAGTAGAAACCAAACTGGAAGCTGATGGGGACTTTCCTCTCATGGGGTTTCCCTATAAAATCGCCTTTGTGCCTGAAAAGCAAGGTTCCCAGATTTCTTTTTTCCCGATGGAAAAATCTGCATTTGAGAAATCTTGTTATTTTCGATTACCGGATGTGAAAAACATCGAATGGGCCCATCAAATCAATGAATCGTTGCAGCACGAAGCTTCTTATTCCTATTCCGAAAAAGCCATTCTCGAGGAATTATTTAAACTGAATGGCACCAATTTTTTGGTGATTACTTCTGAATCCGGAGATTGGCAGTTGGTTGGGTATGAGAAGAAAAATTCCGTGTATAAGAAGTATCCTCAACCGAAGAAAATGGAACCCGAAAATCAGTGTCTTTGGTTGACTCGGGCCCTGGGATACAATGCGGTTGTGGTGGATATCCGAGAAGGGTATGTGTTGGTGGCTTCTCGCGCTGAGCTTCTGCAGAAGCAGAATATGCAAGGGGTATTGCTTGAGGATATGCAGGATACCTTGTTTATGGAAGGGGACAACCTCCCAGTGAAAGGCATCCTGGAGTTACGAAATAGTGCAGCCGAGGAGAACTTTGGGGTGTTTACGTCTCTTTTGGATGGCTTAGCTGGCAATGGGGTTCAAGTGGGGGATAAGGTTTTGTTGGTAGAATGATTTTTTCTGGAGGGTGTTCCCCCCTCCAGACCACCCCCCTT
>Ga0114970_10004520_pt1 | contig 10111 bp, 9 predicted proteins | sample M_140205_XF_Meta_FD_87030 | JGI IMG/M metagenome (GOLD analysis project Ga0114970, IMG submission 87030) | Freshwater microbial communities from Lake Montjoie, Canada to study carbon cycling - M_140205_XF_MetaG | ecosystem: Environmental > Aquatic > Freshwater > Lake | place: Lake Montjoie... | reverse complement strand
TTATCGCCTTAGGCTTATCAGCCTCGGCAAGGCCGACCCGGTGATTTCCAGCCGTTTCGGCCTCTTGCAGCCGATTCCAGGCCGTGCCAATCCGTTATTATAAGCGCCGTAGCCGACGGCAGTTTTCAGCGGCGTATTTGCAAGCCCGAAAAACAGACATCAGCCCCCCTTACCAATGAAAAAAATCGTATTGCTCCGCCACGGCGAATCAAGCTGGAACCGTGAAAACCGCTTTACCGGCTGGACCGACGTCGGGCTGACCGACAAAGGCGTGGAAGAGGCGCGCCAGGCCGGCAGGCTGATGAAAGAAGCGGGCTTCGCCTTCGACGTAGCCCACACATCGATGCTCAAGCGCGCCATCAAGACCCTCTGGCTGGCACTGGAGGAAATGGATCGCATGTGGATCCCGGTTCACCACACCTGGCGCCTCAATGAGCGCCACTACGGCGCGCTGCAAGGCCTCAACAAGGCCGAGACGGCAGCCAAATTTGGCGAAGCGCAGGTGCTGGCCTGGCGTCGCAGCTACGACGTGCCACCGCCGGCGCTCGAAGCGGGTGACGCGCGCAGCCCGGCGCAAGATGTGCGCTACGCCAGTCTCAAACCGGCGGAACTGCCGCTGACTGAATGCCTCAAAGACACGGTGGAGCGCTTCCTGCCCTACTGGGAAAAAGTTATCGCGCCGCGTGTCATCGCCGGCGAACATGTGCTGATCGCCGCACACGGCAATTCGCTGCGTGCGCTGGTCAAATACCTCGACCACATCAGCGACACCGATATCGTCGGGCTTAACATACCGACCGGCGTACCACTGGTCTACGAACTCGACGACCAACTGCAACCCTTGCGCCATTACTTCCTCGGCGATGCCGCCGAAGCCGAAGCCAAGGCAAAGGCGGTCGCCGAGCAAGCCAGGGCACGGGGGTAATACGCGGGAATTCGCCAAGCTGAGGACAGCCACTGTCGGGACTGCACGGGGCGCGGCAGGAACAAGAACGCCCGCGGCCGCCTGGTCCACTTTGTCCGCCTTATTTTCGCGTCCATCGTTAGCGCCCGGCCTGTCCCACCTGCCCTACCTGTCCTTGCTGCTGTGCCTGGCAATGCTGCTCCTGCCCGCCCCGCACGCCTCAGCCCAGTCCAAAGGCGGCAAGGAAGACCTGCAAAACCTGCGCGGGCGCATCGACAAGCTACGCCACGACATCGCCAGCGCCGAGGGCGTCAAGGGCGAGGCGAGCGACCAGCTACGCGAATCTGAAAAGGCCATCTCGGACGCCAACCGCGCACTGCGCGACCTGGCAACCGACCAGCTGGCGGCGCGCGACGCGTTGCGTGAAATCGCCCTCAAGCGCGGCCAGCAAGAGGGCGATCTTGCCGCCAGCCAGGCGCGCCTCGGGCGGCTGCTTGCGGCGCGCTATCAGGGCGGCGAACAGGGCTTTCTTCGCCTTGCGCTGGCCGGGGCCGATCCCAACGTGACGGCCCGGGAACTGCACTACTTCAGCTATGTGTCACGCGCCCAGGCGCAGTTTGTACGCACCCTGCGTTCGGGCATCACCCGCCTGCGCGAGTTCGAGGAACTGACGCGCGAAAAAACCCGCGAACTGGCCGAACTCGAATCGCGCCAGCGCGACGAGCGGCGCGCGCTGCTGGCGCGCCAGGCCGACAGGCGCAAACTGCTCTCGAGTATCCAGGGAAAAATCAAGGCGCAGCGGCGTGAAGTGAAGTCGCTCGAGCGCAACGAAGCACGGCTGACGCGCCTCGTCGAAGAAATCGCCAAGGTCATTGCCACACCGTCCACACCCTCCAAGTCCGGCCGCCGCAACGAGCGCCTGCCCGAAGCCGGCGGCCAAGCCGAGAGCGTGTTCGCCCGACTCAAAGGCAGCCTGCGCCTGCCGGTGCGCGGCGAGATTGCAAATCGTTACGGAACTTCCAGGGTCGGGGGAGGGCCCAACTGGAAAGGTGTGTTTATCCGCACCGAGACGGGACAGGATGTAAAAGCAGTCGCGCCGGGCCGTGTGGTGTTTTCGGAATGGATGCGCGGCTTCGGCAATTTACTGATTCTGGATCACGGCGAGGGATACCTGACCATTTACGGCAATAACGAGGCCATGCTGAAACAGGTCGGAGAACAGGTAAAAACCGGCGACGCGGTCGCCACAGTAGGTGCGAGCGGCGGCAGCCCGGAATCGGGTTTATACTTTGAAATCCGTCATCAGGGACGCACTGCTGATCCACTTTCGTGGGTGTCCTTGAAGTGATGGCAAAACAGCGCCGTATTCACGCGCTCAGGGCGGGCAAAAAGCGGTAAAAGTCAAAGTTTGGATGCGGCATCCGGGAGTGGGTTCCCAGACGGGATCCCCCGGGCGGTTTAAATATCGGAGCACAGGAAATGCGCAACAAAATAAAATCCGCGGGGCTGGTGGTGATCGGTTTGCTGGCCGGCGTCATGCTCTCGCTCAATTTTTCCGCCGAGGCGCAACGCGAGCCCGGACGGCTGTCGTTGCCCGTCGAGGAACTGCGCTCATTCGCCGAGGTGTTTGGCGCCATCAAGAGCGGTTACGTGGAAAGCGTCGAGGACAAGAAGCTCATCAATGGTGCCATCAACGGCATGCTGTCCGACCTTGACCCGCACTCGGCCTACCTCGATCCGGAAGCCTTCAAGGAGCTCCAGGTCGGCACGCAGGGCGAGTTCGGCGGCCTTGGCATTGAAGTGGGCATGGAAGACGGCTTCGTCAGGGTGGTTTCGCCAATCGAGGACACACCGGCGTTTCGCGCCGGCCTCAAACCGGGCGACCTCATCATCAAGCTCGATGACACTCCTGTCAAAGGCATGACGCTCAATGATGCGGTGAAAAAAATGCGCGGCAAGCCCAAGTCGCCGATCCGCATCACCATACTGCGCAAGGGCGAGCCCAAGCCGTTTGAAGTCACGCTGATCCGTGATGTCATACGCGTGCAAAGTGTGAAATCAAAAATGATCGAGCCGGGCTACGGCTATGTGCGCGTGTCCCAATTCCAGGAACACACCACCGAGAATCTGGTCAAGCACCTCAACACGCTTTACAAGGACGGTCCGCTGCGCGGCTTCGTGCTCGACCTGCGCAACGACCCGGGCGGCCTGCTCAACGGTGCGGTCGGCGTGTCGGCGGTGTTCCTGCCGCCCAAATCCCTGGTCGTGTCAACCGACGGACGCACCGAGGACGCGAAACGCAAGTTCAACGCCAGCCCCGAGGACTACCTGCGCGGCACGCGCGAGGACTTCCTCAAGTCCCTGCCCGCCGGCATCAAGACCGTGCCCATGGTCGTGCTGGTGAACGGCGGTTCGGCTTCCGCCTCGGAAATCGTTGCGGGCGCGCTGCAAGACTACAAGCGCGCCACGGTGATCGGTACGACCACCTTCGGCAAGGGTTCGGTGCAGACCATCCTGCCGCTGGGCAACAACACCGCGATCAAACTGACCACGGCGCGCTATTACACCCCCAACGGTCGCTCCATCCAGGCCAAGGGCATCGTGCCCGACGTCGAAGTCGAGGAACCGGGTGCAAGCGGCACGCGCATGCGTGAATCCGACCTGCTAAAGCACCTTGAGAATGACAAGGATGCGGCGGCGAAGCCGGCGGAAAAAGCCGCCCCGGCTGCCAAAGCCAGTTCAAAAGGCGACGCCAAGGCCGAACCCTCGACCGAACCGCGCACAGCCCCGATAGAGCCCGCGTCGATCGAAGACTTCCAGTTCCAGCAGGCGATGAACCACCTGAAGGGCCTTCCCGTGATCAAGGCGCCGCCGGTGAAGCAGGCCACCGCCGCCGTAAAGTAATCAGGCAGCAGGCGCAAACAAGGCCGGGCCAGTCCCGGCCTTGTGCATTTTGAGAAATGCTTTCCCAAGCAGGCAAACACCAGCAAACATGAACGCTGCATCATGAAGATCCACACTTGGCCATGAACGACGCACAGCTACTGCGCTATTCACGTCACATCCTGCTGCCCGAGATCGATGTGACGGGCCAGCAAAAGATCGTCGCCGCGCACGCGCTGATCGTCGGCGTGGGCGGACTCGGTTCACCGGCGGCGCTGTATCTCGCCTCGGCCGGTGTCGGCCATATCACGCTCGCCGACGCCGACGAGGTCGACCTCACCAACCTGCAGCGCCAAATCCTGCACACCACGCAGGCCATCGGCCGGCCCAAGGTCGAATCAGGCCTGGAGGCGCTCGCGCGCATCAACCCCGAGGTGAAAGTGACGGCGCTACATTCGCGACTGGCCGGTGCGGAGCTCGACGCGCTGATCGCCACCTGTGATGTGGTGCTCGACTGCTGCGACAATTTTGCCACGCGCCATGCCGTCAACCGCGCCTGCGTCAAACACAAAAAGCCGCTTGTGTCGGGCGCCGGTGTGCGCTTTGATGGCCAGCTTGCCGTATTTGACATGCGCCGCGGCGACAGCCCTTGTTACCATTGCCTCTTCCCGGAGGACGCCGAATTCGAGGAAACACGCTGCGCGGTGATGGGCGTATTCGCGCCGCTCACCGGCATCATCGGCACCATGCAGGCGGCCGAGGCGCTCAAGCTCATCGCCGGCGTTGGCGAATCGCTGTGCGGCCGCGTGCTGCTACTCGATGCGCTCGCCATGCAGTGGCGCGAAATCCGCCTGAAAAAAGATCCTGGCTGTGCAATATGTGCGTCCTGATATCTCACGCTGACGCAGCCCTGTCGCGATGATCAGACTCACCGAACTGAAGCTGCCGCTCGATCACGCCGAAGACGCGCTTGGGGCGGCGATTCTCGCCCGTCTGGGCATTGGCGCGGACGCGCTCGAGAGCTTCAGCATCTTTCGCCGCGCGCACGATGCGCGCAAACGCTCGGCCATCGCGCTGATCTACAGCGTCGACGCGCAGGTGAAAAACGAGGCGGCGCTGCTGGCGAAATTCGCCGGCGACCCACACCTCAAACCAACGCCGGACATGGCCTATCGCTTTGTCGCCCATGCCGCCGGGGCTGCGGATGGCGCGCCGCGGCCGCTGGTGATCGGCAGCGGGCCCTGCGGACTGTTTGCTGCACTGATCCTGGCGCAATCGGGCTTTCGACCCATCGTCCTTGAGCGCGGCAAGGCGGTGCGCGAGCGTACCCAGGACACCTGGGGCTTCTGGCGCAAGGGCAAGGATATCGACCCCGAATCGAACGTGCAGTTTGGCGAAGGCGGCGCAGGCACGTTTTCAGACGGCAAGTTGTGGAGCCAGATCAAGGACCGCAAGCACTACGGCCGCAAGGTATTGACCGAATTCGTCAAGGCCGGCGCGCCGGCCGAGATCATGTACGTGAGCAAGCCCCACATCGGCACCTTCCGCCTTGTCGGCATAGTCGAAAAAATGCGCGCCAGCATAGAGGCGCTGGGCGGCGAATTTCGTTTTGGCAGCCGTGTCGTCGATCTGAACATCGAAGCGGCGCCGGACACGCCGGGCAATCCGAACGCACAGGCGCAGATCCGCGGTGTGCGCCTGGCCGACGGCGAAACCATCGCCAGCAATCATGTGGTGCTGGCCATAGGCCACAGCGCGCGCGATACCTTTCAAATGCTGCACGCGCGCGGCGTCTATATGGAAGCCAAGCCCTTTTCCATCGGCTTTCGCATCGAGCACCCGCAATCGGTCATCGACGCCTGCCGCTTCGGCAAATCGGCCGGCAATCCGATACTCGGTGCCGCCGACTACAAGCTGGTGCACCACGCCACAAACGGCCGCGCGGTCTACAGTTTTTGCATGTGTCCCGGCGGCACAGTGGTTGCCGCCACCTCGGAGCGCGGCCGCGTCGTCACCAACGGCATGAGCCAGTATTCGCGCAATGAGCGCAATGCCAACGCCGGCATCGTCGTCGGCATCACGCCCGCAGACTATCCGGGCGGCGCCCTGGCCGGCATCGCCTTCCAGCGCAAGTGGGAGGAGCGCGCCTTTGAGCTGGGCGGCGGCAATTACAACGCGCCGGTGCAGCGCGTCGGTGATTTTCTCGCCGGCCGGCCCTCGACCGCGCTGGGCGCCGTCATTCCCTCATACCAGCCGGGTGTGACACCCTGCGACCTTGCAAGCGCCCTGCCCGACTATGCCATCGCCGCCATCCGTGAGGCGATTCCCGCGCTCGAGCGCCAGCTCAAGGGCTTTGCCATGGCCGATGCCGTGCTGACCGGCGTAGAGACACGGACCTCGTCGCCGCTGCGCATCAGTCGCCGCGATGACTACCAGAGTATCAATACCGCCGGCCTTTATCCGGCCGGCGAGGGCGCGAGTTACGCCGGCGGCATTCTTTCCGCCGCCGTGGACGGCATTGAAGTGGCCGAGGCCGTGGCACTAGACATCGTCCGCCGGACCTGAGCACATCAACAACACATCAATGCCAGAAATGCCCGATCAAGAAATATTGCACAAAATACGCGCCGCGCTCTTTGCGCAATGCCGGCATTATTTCTTTCACTTTTTCCCAAGCGAGACGCCGAATGAGCAACCGTCCTGAAACAAGCGCGGCAACTTATTTCGAACGCACCGAATGCGTCGCCGGCGTGCAAGACATGCGTTTCCAGGAAATGATGCCCGATGTGCTGTCATGGCTTGGTATCACCCGCATCGACAAATTTGTCTCCATGAGCGACATGAAGTTCGAGCCCATCGTGCAGGCGGGCATCGAGGTGATCGAGCGCGTCGCCATTCCCGATGCGCGCATCCCCGCCGATGCACACGTCGAGATGGACGCCAAAAAAGCAGCGGGCTATTTCACCGCCGATGCGGTACCCGATGCCGATGAACTAAAGCTCGCCAAAGGCCGCTAGCTGGACGAGTAAGCCTACGCCGCCATCCCGGGCCAAGCGGGGAATCTGCTTTTTATAAATCCGCAAGCAGATGCCCCGGCCCCCCACCTTCCATCCCGTGGATACGCCGGGGATAACGGAACCTATGAAACTGGAACTGACGTGAGCGCAACACCGCAAAACAAACAAGACAATCGCGACCATCGCGACCATCGGCACGATTCCACCGAAGACAATCCCGCGGCACGCGAACTCGCCGCCACCCTGCTCAACGCCGCCGCTGTTCGCCGGCGCTGCCGGCTGTTGTTCGAAGCCGGCCGCCACGACGCGCTGACGCACTTTAGCCTGCACCTGGACAAGCTCGAGCACACGGCAGATTTCGTGCTCGATACCATGCGCGCCGCCTATCCGACGCTGGCCATTCCGTACCACAGCCGCTGGCGCCACTTTGGCGTCGGCGGCGTTGATCGCTGGGCGAAGCTTGCACCACGCACCGCGGCCGATGCGCGCGAGCAGTTGCGCGTGCAATTTGAGCTGGCCATCACCAGCGTGCTGCTCGATGCCGGCGCCGGTCCGCACTGGCGCTACCGCGAGGCGGGCGGCGGCGAGTACGCGCGCTCGGAAGGTCTTGCCGTGGCCAGCTTCCACCTGTTCGCATCCGGTGCGTTTTCTTCAGCATCGCATACGCCCCTGCGCGCCGACGCCGACAGCCTCGCCGCATTCACCGAAGACAAGCTCGCCGATGCGTTTCAGGCCGGCGCGGACAATCCGCTCGAAGGGCTGGCCGGCCGCGCCGCGCTGATCCGGCGCCTGGGCGAGGCGGTGCGCACACAAGCGGCCGTTTTTGGCGCACAACGCCCGCGCCTGGGCGCCCTCGCCGACCATTTGATAACCCTGTCCAAAGAGGGCGCACTGCCGGCGACGCAGATTCTGGAGACCCTGCTGGTCGCCCTCGGCCCGATCTGGCCCGGGCGCATCGTGCTGGGCGGCATCTCGCTTGGCGATGTCTGGCGGCACCGCCAGGCGCGCACCGGTGATGCAAGCGACTGCCTGGTGCCGCTGCACAAGCTGTCGCAATGGCTTTCGTACTCGCTGGTCGAGCCACTGGAGCAGGCCGGCATCCGCGTCACCGGCCTCGACGGGCTCACCGGCCTGGCCGAGTACCGCAACGGCGGCCTGTTCATCGACAGCGGCGTCATTGCACCGCGCAATCCCAAGCTGCTGCTCGAGGCGCTGCCCGCGGACGCCGAGGCGGTGGTCGAGTGGCGCGCCCTCACGCTGATCCTGCTCGATGAAATCGCCAAACCGATTCGCGCGCGACTGGGGCTGGATGCCGTGAGCCTGCCGCTGGCCAAGGTGCTTGAAGGCGGCACTTGGGCGGCCGGACGGCGCATCGCGCGCGACAAACGCGCCGATGGCGCACCGCCCTTGAACATCATCAGCGATGGCACAGTGTTCTGATGCCTACCGCCACCAACCCGATCTATAAAAATTTCCGGAGCAAATCATGGCAGGCAAGGTCGTATTCATAGATCACCCGCTGGTGCAGCACAAGCTGACGCTGATGCGCCGCAAGGAAACCTCCACCGCCAGCTTTCGCCGGTTGATGAGCGAGATCGGCTCCTTGCTCGGCTACGAGGCCACGCGCGACCTGCCCCTGGAGGTGGAAGCCATCGAGACGCCCCTCGCCCCGATGATGGCACCGCTGCTGGCGGGCAAGAAACTTTGCTTCGTATCCATTCTGCGCGCCGGCAACGGCCTGCTCGATGGCATGCTCGAACTGGTGCCCTCGGCGCGCGTCGGCCATATCGGCCTCTACCGCGACCCCGGCACGCTGATGCCGATCGAGTACTACCTCAAGCTGCCACAGGACATCACCGAGCGGCGTGTCATCGTCGTCGACCCGATGCTTGCCACCGGCAATTCGGCGGTCGGTGCGGTGCACCGCTTGAAAGACCATGGTGTGACAACGATCAAAGTCGTTTGCCTGCTGGCCTCACCCGAAGGTATCGCCAATTTCCACGAACAGCACCCGGATATCGATCTTTACACCGCCGCCATCGACCAAAAGCTCGACGAGCACGGCTACATCATTCCAGGTTTGGGCGATGCCGGAGACCGCCTGTTCGGCACAAAATAACCCGCGATCGTCGTATGCCTACGCTGGCAACCCTTGCAAGGCGCAGCTCGGCGGTGGGCCGAGGCCGCTTCGCAGCCGCCGGGCATACCCCCCGCAAAGCCAATACTGGCGCGGGTTTCCAGCTGCCGCAGGTGTTAAATAAAACGCGCCAAATCAAGGCCCGCCGCGCCCGTCCTTGAAAGCGGGCTCAGTCGTAGCTCGCCACGCAGTCAATCTCGACGTTCACGCCCTTGCGGTGCGGCGTGGCGCCGATGCAGGTGCGCGTCACCTTCTCGCCAGCGAGAAAATCACGGAAGGCTTCGTTAAACACGGGGAAGTCCTCGCCATTGCGCAACACCACGCGCATGTTCACCACATGGCGAAAATCCAATCCCGCGGTGGCAAGAATGCTTTTCAGGTTGCTCAAGGTCTGGCGCGTCTGCGCGCCGATTTCGGTGCTGACCACTTCGCGCGTTTTCGGATCGAGCGGTCCCTGCCCGGAAACAAACAATAGGTTACCGGTGCGAATGGCCTGGGCCAGCGGCGAGGGCGTGCTCTTGTCGGTAAAGCCGGTGGTTGGCGCGTCGGGCGAGGTGATGATTTGCTTGGGCATGGTCGAGTCCGGTAAAAAAATAAAGAGCAAAAAATTGAGGGTAAAAATACACTACAACGCAACCCCCGCCGCGATCAAGGCGGCTGCAAGAACTATTCGGGCTTGAGTCCGGAAACACGCACCGCCTTGGCGAACACCTCGAGGCTGCCGCGCAGGCTTTCGGCGTAGGCCTCCGGTGTGCTACCCACCGGAATCGCACCCAGGTCGCCAAGGCGCTTGACCACATCAGGGTGACGCGTCGCCTTCTGGATTTCGGCCGCCAACTTCGCGACAATCGCCGCCGGCGTGCCGGCCGGCGCAACCACACCGATTTCGCCGGCAAAGTTGAAGCCGGGGATGAACTCGGCGATCGCGGGAACATCCGGCGTACGCGGGGTTCGCTTCGCCGGCGTTCCCGCCAGTAACTTCGCCTTGCCGGCCCTGACAAAGGGTTCGACCGCGGCGAGTGTCGAAACGAGCACCGCAACATCGCCGGCGATAAACGCCGGCACCGACTGCCCGGTCCCCTTGTAGGGGACATGCAGGATGTCGGTGCCCGTCGCCACCTTCAAGGACTCCATGACGATGTGGTGCAGGCTGCCGATGCCGGCCGACCC
>Ga0114970_10004518_pt1 | contig 10114 bp, 8 predicted proteins | sample M_140205_XF_Meta_FD_87030 | JGI IMG/M metagenome (GOLD analysis project Ga0114970, IMG submission 87030) | Freshwater microbial communities from Lake Montjoie, Canada to study carbon cycling - M_140205_XF_MetaG | ecosystem: Environmental > Aquatic > Freshwater > Lake | place: Lake Montjoie... | reverse complement strand
GCACTTGCAGTAGAGGTTGAAAGCTTGTGCGAACACTATTGGACATCTTTGCAGTTGGGCAAACCCAATATTTTGTCTCCCAAACAAATGTCCGAGGTGTTAGAAAAGTTCAAAAATTATGGACCACTTCACAACTCTGCATCACCTATCTCAACTTAAAGTTCTCCATGCCAATTAAGTCTCTCATTCGCACCGTTGCGAATTACCCCCAGTCTGGCGTGATGTTTCGAGACATTACGACACTCCTTAAAGATGCCCAAGGCCTTCAACTCGCCATAAAGATGCTGGCTGACCATTTCCGCAATAAGCCCTTTGATAAAGTAGCTGGCATTGAAGCAAGGGGATTTATTTTGGGATCGGTCGTTGCCTATGAACTGGGTTTGGGCTTTATCCCTGTTCGGAAAAAGGGCAAATTACCCTTTGAAACTGTTGGTAAAAACTACGATTTGGAATACGGGACCGATCGAATAGAAATACACACCGATGCCATTCTTGCGGGGGAGTCTATTTTGTTGATCGATGACCTAATCGCTACAGGCGGCACAGCCTCAGCTGCCTGCTCGTTGATACAGGATATGGGCGGAGAAATCAACGGCTGTGGCTTTGTAATCGATTTGCCAGATCTTGGCGGACGCAAGCTGCTTGAAGGACAAGGCCACGAAGTTTTTGCACTGTGTGAGTTTGAAGGAGACTAAGTTGAGCCAACTCGAGAAACAACGGCAAACCATTGAAACTTTGCGATGGCATGCAAACCGACTTGAAATGATCGATCAGCGTATTTTGCCAATGGACTTCAAATACCTTCCTTTCACGAATGCACAAGAGGTGGCCAAAGGAATTCAAAGCATGGTTGTCCGAGGCGCGCCTGCCATCGGATGTGCCGCCGCATATGGTGTAGCGCTAGAAGCCTTGGCCTCTCAATTTTTCCCACGCGAGACTTTTAATCAAGCCATGGAACTTGGTTTTGATGTTCTTGAGAAAAGCAGGCCTACGGCGGTGAATTTGTTTTGGGCATTAAAGCGCATGCGGATATGCTGGCAAAACATAAGCTCCGCTCCACTTTCACAAATTGCGCAAGTTCTTTTGGCAGAGGCCCAAGCAATTTCCAAAGAGGATATCCTCATCAACCGCACCATGGGCGCTTGGGGCGCCACGCTCCTTCAAGACGGAGACCGTGTACTAACTCATTGCAATGCGGGGGCTTTGGCAACTGCTGGGCATGGAACAGCACTGGGCGTTTTTCGATCTGCAATTGAAGCTGGTAAAAAAATCTCCGTCATAGCCGATGAAACACGACCATTCCTTCAAGGCGCAAGACTTACAGCATGGGAGATGGTGCAAGAAAATATCCCTGTCACCCTCATTACCGACAACATGGCTGGGCATTTAATGCAACATGGCGAAATTGATGCGGTCGTGGTTGGCACAGACCGCGTTGCTGCGAATGGCGATGTCGCCAACAAGATTGGTACCTATATGGTGGCTGTACTAGCACAGCGCCATGGCATTCCTTTTTATGTCGCCTGTCCTTTGTCAACGATAGATCTCTCTATCGCAAATGGTCAAGGTATTCCAATTGAAGAGCGCGCTGCAGATGAAGTCCTCGGCTTTAGAGATCTTCGCTGGGCTGCTGAAGGGGTCAATGTGAGAAATCCAGCCTTTGACGTGACGCCTGCAGACTTGGTCACGGCACTCATCACTGAAAAAGGAATCGTCCATCATCCCAACCAACAAAATATTTTAGATTTGTTTAATAACCACACAACCTAAAACCAGATGCCGCCCCTTGCTTGGTACTCAAGAGCGCCACGGTTTGAGCCAAAGGCCTACTCAATGGCCTTCACCATGTCTTCAACCACTTTTTTGGCATCCCCAAAAACCATCATGGTCTTGTCCATGTAAAAGAGCTCATTGTCCAAACCGGCATAACCCGCCGCCATCGAGCGCTTATTGACAATGACTGTTTTGGCTTTGTAGGCCTCCAAAATGGGCATGCCATAAATTGCACTGCCTTTGACCATGGCAGCTGGGTTGACCACGTCATTGGCACCCAAAATAATCGCCACATCGACTTGACCAAACTCTCCATTGATGTCTTCCATTTCAAACACCTGGTCATAAGGCACCTCAGCCTCTGCGAGCAACACATTCATGTGCCCAGGCATCCTGCCGGCCACAGGATGGATGGCATATTTCACCGTGATCCCTTTTTCAGTGAGCTTGGCAGCCATCTCTTTGACTGCGTGCTGCGCACGCGCAACCGCCAAACCGTAACCGGGCACGATCACCACACTCTCAGCATTGCCCAAGACAAAGGCCGCATCATCGGCACTGCCGCTCTTTACACTGCGCTGAACTTGTCCAGATGCATCCTGTGTAACGCTCTCGCCCCCAAAGCCGCCCAAGATCACGTTAAAGAAAGAGCGGTTCATGGCCTTGCACATGATGTAACTCAAAATTGCACCCGAGCTTCCAACCAAGGACCCCGCAATAATGAGCATGGCGTTGTTCAAGGAAAAACCAATCCCAGCTGCCGCCCAGCCAGAATAGCTGTTGAGCATCGAAACCACCACCGGCATATCCGCGCCACCAATCGGGATGATGATGAGCACCCCCAAAATAAACGCCAATGCCAACATCGCTAGAAATAAAGCCCACTCGCCTTGAACCATAAACACCAAGCCAAGTCCAATACAAGACAAGCCCAACACCAAATTTAAAAAATGCTGTCCTGTAAAACTAACTGGCGCACCTTGGAACAGCCTGAACTTGTACTTGCCCGATAACTTTCCAAACGCAATCACTGAGCCACTGAACGTAATCGCCCCAATCGCACCCCCTAAGAAAAGCTCCAATCGATTCCCCATGGGAATGGGGTCTCCTATTTGTTGAACGATTTGAAAGGCTTGAGGCTCGGCCACCGCAGCGATGGCAATGAACACCGCAGCCAGCCCGATCATGCTGTGCATAAAAGCCACCAACTCTGGCATTTTCGTCATCTCCACTCGGCGCGCCATGACCGTTCCCGCCGCCCCCCCGATGACCAAGGCCAAGACAACATGGCCAAGCCCTGTCCACGCCCCTGTTGACCCATTGCTCAATGGCGAGCCCATGGGCGTAAGCTCCGAGGGTTGAGCCAATTTGTAGATCAATGCAGCGGTTGTAAACACCGCCAAAGCCATGCCCAACATACCAAAAAGATTGCCCCGAATAGAGGTCGTTGGGTGACTCAGTCCTTTCAAAGCCTGAATAAAACAAATGCTGGCGACCAAATACAAAAGCGTCACTAGATTCATACTCATTTGTGATCTCCCAAAGAAGCACTGACTTTCTTGTCTTTTTTCTTGAACATCTCAAGCATTCTTCGAGTGACCAAAAATCCGCCAAACACATTCACCGCGGCCAATGCAACGGCCAAGAAGCCCATGGTTTGACCCAAAACCGTTTGTGTCAGTGCTGCTGCGAGCATTGCACCCACAATGATGATGGCCGACACCGCGTTTGTCACAGCCATCAAAGGGGTGTGCAAGGCAGGGGTGACCGTCCATACAACGTGATATCCGACATAAATTGCCAAAACAAAAATAATTAAATTCAGCACTGTTGGAGAAACCATATCCATTTTTATTTCCTCTTTATTGTTCCATTTTGCGTCATCAAGCAGGCGTTGACTATGTCGTCGTCCTCTGGGAGAACAAAAAGTCCCGCCTGTGATGAGATCAACTTGACAAAATCCAATACATTTCTTGCATACAAAGCACTTGCATCTGCAGCCACGAGTGCTGGCAAATTGGTCTCCCCCACAATGGTGACTCCATGCACTTCAATGATTTGATCGGCTTGGGTCAATGGACAGTTGCCCCCTTGCGCCGCAGCCAAGTCAACAATCACACTGCCCGCCTTCATGGACATCACCATCTCTTGGCTCACCAGCACGGGTGCCGCTCTTCCTGGAATCAAGGCCGTGGTGATCACGATATCGGCCAAAGCGACTCGCTTGGCGACCTCTAGCTTTTGCCGCTCCAACCAGGAGGCTGGCATCGGCTTGGCATAGCCCCCAACACCTTCTGCCGCCTCTTTCTCTTCCTGGGTTTCGTAAGGCACATCAATGAACTTGGCCCCCAAGGACTCCACTTGCTCTTTGACACTGGGCCTGACATCCGAGCATTCAATCACCGCGCCCAATCGCTTCGCGGTTGCAATGGCCTGTAAGCCCGCCACCCCTACGCCCAAAATGACAACTCTCGCCGCTTTCACTGTCCCCGCGGCCGTCATGAGCATGGGGAAAAATCGTTGGTACTTGTCTGCAGCCATCATGACCGCCTTGTAGCCTGCAATATTGGCCTGAGAGGACAACACATCCATGCTTTGTGCCCGCGTCGTTCTTGGAGCCGCCTCGAGCGCAAATGCACATAGCTTTGCATGGGCCAAGCGCTGTAAACCCTCGGCATCAAAGGGATTGAGCATGCCCACCAACACGGCGCCCTCTTTCATGAGGATTGTTTCTTGTGCGCTTGGAATTCGTACTTTGAGGACCAACTCTTGTGAAAAAGCGCCCATGGCGTCGGTCATCACAGCGCCAGCCAAGCGATAGGACTCATCCGTGATGCTCGCCTTCAATCCCGCCCCCGATTGAATGTGCACCAAATGACCTTGGGCAATGTACTTCTTCGCGGTCTCAGGCGTGACCGAAACCCTCGTCTCCCCAGGAAACGACTCAAGTGGAACACCAATGTTCATGAATAAACTCCAAGAATGCTGCGTCTGGGACTCGGCATTCAAGGCCACACTCTGCCCTAGCCTTCAACGCCGCCTGACGTGTTTTTCGAATTAGCGTCTCTTTGAAAAACCCTAATGCCTTGTCCGATTCTAAAGACATTTTCACCATTCTTATAGCCGCCTCACACTCAAGCTTTTATATTGTTGCGGTTTTTTCAAGCCCACAGCGCTTATTTTTTCAAGATGACTTCAAGGCTACACTGATGCTTGTGTTTTCTCACCTCCACCTCTTTATGAAGCAAATCACCCCCCAAGCCCCTCCAACACGCTGGAAGCCCAGCGTCACCGTTGCAGCCATTATTGAAAAAGATGGCCAGTTTTTGCTGATTGAGGAGCACACCCCAGAAGGACTGCGGCTGAACAACCCAGCCGGGCACCTCGACCCGGGGGAGTCTCCCATACAAGCTTGCGCAAGAGAAGCGCTTGAAGAAAGCGCCCATGACTTTAAACCCACTGGGCTCATTGGCCTATACCTGAGCCGATTTCAAAGAACCGACTCGGTGAGCTCAAGCTTAGAAGACGTGACTTACTTGCGGTTTGCTTTTTCTGGCGAACTGGGTGCTTTTCATCCCGAGCAGCCTTTGGACAAAGGCATCGTCAGAACGCTTTGGCTCAGTCCAGAGGAGATTCGAGCAAGCGTGCATCTGCACAGAAGCCCTTTGCTGCTTGAGTGCATGAAGGACTACTTGCAAGGCCAGCGCTATGGGCTTGATATGATTTACACAGACCCAAGCGTTTATCTGTAAGACAACTGCACTTTAACCCCTAGGCATGGAATGTATCTGAGCGATGGCGCTCCAACAAAGCGCGCACGAGAACGCATTGTAAAAAGGTTCATAATACGAACCTTGATGGATATCAACCCCTTTCTTTTTTCGAGGTATTTTGTGGATCAAACAATTCTAAAATTCGGTAGCGGTCAGTCCGTTGAACGCGTCGAAGATGCACACCTGCTGATCGGTGCAGGTCAATTTGCAGACGACATTGAACACGCCTCTCAGCTGCACTTGGCCTTTGTTCGCTCCTCTCAGGCCCATGCGCTCATTGAGTCGATTGACACGCGTTCTGCACAAAATATGCCCGGCGTCAAATGGGTGCTCACTGGCGCAATGCTTGAACAAGCCGGTGTGAAACCCATGGCCAAGCCCGTGAACTTTAAAAGAGCCGATGGCTCGCCCATCGCATCTGCCACAAGACCCATCTTGGCAACACATCAGGTTCGCTTTGTGGGCGAAATCATTGCGGCAGTGGTTGCTGATTCGGTCTTCAATGCAAAAAATGCTGCTGAGGCGGTGTTGGTTTCTTACAAAGAGCTGGCCAGTGCCGTCACCCTCCAAGACGCGCTGAGTCCACAGGCGCCACTGCTTGCTGATGTGCCAGACAATATCGTGGCAGAAACTCGCTACGGCGACAGCGAAAAGACCGCGCAGGTCTTTGCACATGCTGCACATGTGGTTGAACTCAAAATTGATCACCAACGTTTGATCGCCCTCACCCTTGAGCCCAGGAGTGTTCAAGCTCACACGCACGAGGGCCGACTGAACGTTCGCATCAGCTCGCAAATGCCCTCCGCTGTGCGCGCTGCAGTTTCAGATTTATTTGCCATCCCTGCCGATCAGATCCGCGTGGTCGTTGGTGACGTGGGTGGCGGTTTTGGCATGAAAACCGGCGCCTACCCCGAAGACCTTGCGGTGGCCTATTGCGCCCACCGCCTGCAAATGCCTGTCAAGTGGCAGTCCGAGCGTGGGGAAGACTTCTTGGCCAGCTCACACGGGCGAGACATCGAGAGCCACTGCGCCATGGCGCTGGACAAAGACGGTAAAATTTTGGCCCTCAAAGTGCACAATTTGGCCAATGTGGGTGCCTACCCTGGCATGACTGGTGTTGCCATTCAGCTTTTAATTGGACCTTGGGTTCAAAGCAACGTGTATGACATTGGGTTGATTGATTTTTACTTTAAAGCGGTGATGACCAATACCGCACCCACTGGGGCTTATCGCGGAGCGGGTCGCCCTGAAGCGATCTTTAACATCGAGCGCCTCATGGATGAGGCTGCACGCGTGACTGGCATTGACCGCATTGAGCTGCGCCGAAGAAACTTCGTCCAACCCGAACAAATGCCCTATAAAAACCCCATGGGACAAACCTATGACACAGGACATTTCGAAGCCATCATGGACCAGGCTTTGTCTCAAGCAGACTGGAGCGGTTTTCAAATGCGGGAGGCAGCCTCCAAAGCCCGGGGACTTTGGCGTGGACTGGGCGTGTCTACGTTTTTAGAGTGGACGGGCGGCAATGCTTTGGAGGAAAAGGTCAACGTTCGAATCCTTTCTGACGGCGTGATTGAAGTCTTCTCCGCAGTCAATGCGATGGGACAAGGCATTGCCACCACCTTGGCGCAATTGGTGGTGGATGTTTTTGGAGTAGACATGTCCAACGTCAGGGTCGTTCTTGGCGACACCGACCGCGGCAACGGCTTTGGCTCTGTCGGTTCTCGTTCACTATTTACGGGTGGCTCGGCCGTCTCTGTCGGCGCGAAGCAAGCCCTTGAACAAGCCAAGTCCTTGGCCGCCAAGTCCCTTGAAAGCTTGGTTGATGATTTGGTCTACGAGAGCGGCCTCTTTAAGATCAAAGGCACCGATGTGTCCATCACTTTGGCGGCCTTGGCCAGCAAGGAGCCTCATGGACGAATTGAGTTGGACTCCACAACGGTGGCGAGTGGCCCAACATGGCCCAACGGGTGCCATATTTCTGAGGTTGAAATTGACCCCCAAACTGGCGTGGTCCATCTTGCGAAGTACTCCTCCATGAACGATGTCGGACGCGTTGTCAATCCTTTGATTGTGCGCGGACAACTCGATGGTGGTGCGGTTCAGGGTATAGGTCAAGCGCTGTGTGAGCAAGTCGTCTATGACCGTGAGACGGGTCAACCTTTGACAGGCAGTTTGATGGACTATGCCATCCCACATGCTGACATCATGCCCGAGTTCTTTTTGACCAACATGGATCAGAGCATTCCTTGCAAAAACAATGTCTTGGGCGTCAAAGGCGTGGGCGAACTTGGCACCATTGGCGCCACACCCTGCGTGGTCAATGCAGTCGCTGATGCGTTAGCTAGAAACGGTTTCAAACATAAAGCCCCAGGGATCCAAATGCCCATCACGCCGGCCAAATTGTGGGCTTATTTAAATACACCTTAAATCTTTCCTGGCACACCTTTTGAGCTGCCCATCTCAAAGGGTGTGACGACTCCTCAAAACTAGAAACCTCAAAATGCCATCAGAGAACTTGCACTTGGATCTGAAGGCTTTTGGGGTGCGCAAAAAAAGGCGCCACCATGTCAGCTCACTTTATTCAAGTGCGAACTCAACAAGCCCGTGATTTCAAACATCGTTACCTTGTCTTTGCCAAAAACAGCCTTTAACTTCTCGTCGCAAAGAATGGCTCTTTTGTCCTTTGCGTCTTGCAGGGCTGCCAATTTGATGTAATCCCACACTTTCTTGACCGCTTGGGTACGAGCCACCAAGTCCTCGCCAATGACCTGTGCCAATGCTTGGCTGGGCATCAGGTTGGAAGTCACTTTTCTTGGAGCTGCGCTGGTTTTTCGGGTTGGCGCCTTGGCGGTTTGGGTGCCGACTTTTTTGGCCGCTGGTGCTTTTTTGGCGCCCTTTTTAGCGAACGCTGCTGTTTTTCTTGCCGGGTATTTGCTCGCACGCTCTTCAAACTGAAACGACACCTTTTGCGCCTCAGCGTCCCAGGCCAAAAAGGCCTTGAACGCGCGCCTTGTTCTCATGGATACAAATTTATCCAACAAATCGGTCTTGCCCGTTTGGAGCAGTTTTTGTATTTGTTCCAACTCTATGGGTTGTTGGAGAACCATTTTCCCGGTTTTAAACTTGCATGTGCTGCTAGCTTGCTCCAAGGTGGGCACCGCTTTTTCACAGACGTATTGAGCTCCGAGCTCAAACACTCTTGCCCCACAAGCCGGGCAAAGACCCAATGGCGAGAGGGCAGAGAAATCATGGAGCTCTCCACTTTCTTCGCTCTTGTCGTCTCCAAAATCAAATTCAAGCTTCCAGTTGTCCTCTTCTTCATTGAATTTAAGAACCATCTCAGCAGCAAAAGGCCAGCCCGCTTTAGACCTGAAGCCATCCAGGGGGCCGATTTTTTTGTTGATCAAGAACGACTCGACTTCTGCAAGCTCAAACGCCCTGCCAGCGGGGGTCTTGCCAAAAGAAAACCCGCAGCCGGCGCTTTGGCCATCCGAGCCTTGGCAGGTGTAGCGGCGATAATTCTCTTTGACCTGACCACTGCACTTAGGGCACGGCGTTGAAAGCGTTGCATAGTCCCCTGGCACCGTGTCTCGATCGTATTCTTTGGCCTTTTTAACGATGTGCTCGGTCATATGAGCAATTTCTTGCATGAAAGACTCACGACTTAGCTTGCCGTGCTCAATCAAAGACAGTTTGTGTTCCCACTCACCCGTGAGCTCAGGCTTACTTAACTCCTCGATGCCCAAACCTCTGAGCAGCGTCATCAACTGAAACGCTTTGGCCATGGGTATCAACTCTTTGGCGTCTCGAATCATGTATTTTTCATTCAATAGGCCCTCGATGATCGCCGCCCTTGTGGCAGGCGTGCCCAAACCCTTTCCCTGCATGGCCTCTCTGAGCTCATCGTCCTCAACCAACTTGCCAGCACCTTCCATGGCACCCAATAAAGTGGCTTCTGTGTACCTTGCAGGCGGTCTGGTTTTTAAAGGCTTGGGTTGCGCTTGGACCACCAAAGCCTGCTCTGCAGAATTGACTTTGACCAAGGTTTTGTCGGTATCGTCCTCTTCAGTGGCCTCTTTGCCGTAAATGGTCATCCAACCCGGATTGACCATCACCTTGCCATCGGTTTTGAAATGATGGGTTTTCCCTTTTGAGCTCACTTTCGTGATTCGCGTGGTGACTAAAAATTCAGCAGATGGGAAAAAGATCGCCATGAAGCGCTTGACCACCAAGTCATAAATCTTTTGCTCTGCTTCCGACAATCCCTTGGGCTCTTCTAGGGTGGGAATGATTGCGAAGTGATCGCTTACTTTCGAATTATCAAATACTTTCTTTGATGGTTTAACGTAATTATTTTTCAAAGCCATTTGAGCAAATGGCGACAAGTGCTTCATCGAACTTTCTGCCAACATGCCAAATGTTTGTTTGACGGTCGGCAAATAATCTTCTGGCAAATGCTTGGAGTCGGTTCTTGGGTAGGTCAGTGCTTTGTGACGCTCATACAAACTTTGGGCCAGTGAGAGGGTCGTCTTGGCTGAGTACCCAAAGCGGCCGTTGGCCTC
>Ga0114970_10004517_pt1 | contig 10116 bp, 6 predicted proteins | sample M_140205_XF_Meta_FD_87030 | JGI IMG/M metagenome (GOLD analysis project Ga0114970, IMG submission 87030) | Freshwater microbial communities from Lake Montjoie, Canada to study carbon cycling - M_140205_XF_MetaG | ecosystem: Environmental > Aquatic > Freshwater > Lake | place: Lake Montjoie... | reverse complement strand
GCCCAGCGCGTAGTTGAAGTTCACCTCGCCGAACGGCCCGAAGTAGACGTCCGTGTCCCCGTTCTGGCCCGGGGTGGGGTTCTTGTTGAAGCGCTGTTCGACGCCGCCTCGCACGGTCAGCGTAGAACGAGGATTGAGCGTGTGGTCGAAGCCGAGCAGCAGGAAGTTGCCGACGCTGTCGAGGTCGTTGGCGGTGAAGTAGTCCCTAGTGTCGAAGCGGTATTCCGCCACCAGCGCGGTGGTGGGCTTCCAGAGGAAGAGAAATTGCTGTCCCACCGTCTGCTCAAAGCGGCCCTGAGTGTCGTTTTGCGAATCCTCGAAGTAGTAATAAAATCGGGGGTTGTAGGTCGTCTCGGTGGCGAATTTCGGCGCCCACAGGTATTTCGCGCCGATGGTGGTGTCGCTGATGATGTAGTTTCCGACTTGGCTGTTGGGTGCGCCCGAGGTGCCGTAGTCCGGCTGGGAGAGCAGCGCCGTGTAGGTGTTGAAGGAGAGGGCCAACCGCGGCGTCGCGGCGTATTCCGCGCCCAGCACGAAGGTCAACGTCGGAAAGAGGCCATCGTTGCTCAGGCCTTCGTTATTGTAATAGAAGGTGAGTCCGGCATCGAAGCTGGTGTTGAGCTTCAGCCGCGATGAGCCGAATTCGTAGGCCACCCCGGCTGAAATCTGCGTGAAGAGGCTTTCGATCGGGTCGTTCTGCGTCGTGTTGACGTTGCTGTTGTAGCCCTCTTTGACGGCGAAGCTGTAACGGAAGGGACGACGCTCGAAGCGGCCCTCCCCGATATCTGCCGTGGGTTGGCTCGGCAGGTTTTCTTGTCCGACAAAATCCTCGGGCGGCGCGTCATGGCTTCGGCCCTTGGGGGCGGGCGAGATGTCCGCCTGACTGGATGGCGCCACCTGCGCGGGAGCTGCCGGCGAAACTTGGTCTGTTGCATCGGCTAGCTTTGAGACACCGATTTCGGTCGGCATCGGCGGGCTTTGCTCCGTGTAAACTTGATTGGAACCCGCATCGCGCACGGGAAATGTGTATCGGAAGGAAGCGTTATTCGTGTCCCCTGCGGCGGCGGGCGTTGCATCTGGCGCATCGGGCTTCGCGGGTTCGACGTCGGGGACCACGGCAGCCAGCTCTTGGCCCAAGGCCACGATTGCGCCGGTTGCGGCGATACCGAGCCATGTCAAAAGTATTTTCCGTGGGGCGAGAATCATGGGAACCTGGTACTAGCCTCATAGTATCCTCCAGATGGGCCTGCCCTGAACAGCACAAAAGCTTTGCAGGACATCAACTCTGCAGGTTTTGACAACATCATCACTCAGCCATGCTTCGGCCTATTGGTGCGCGGCCAACTTGGTCGCCAGGCAACAAAAATATGGCGCAGTTCGTTGAGCAAAAGTGACTTATTGAAGTGGAAGGTTTGGGCGGAGTTGGGGATGCCTGCCTCCCCGGTGCTCAGATGCGGCGCGTGATGGTGTCTCGGCAGAGCCTGTCATCGATCTGCGGGTGGTTGAGGGTGTAGTGGAGTCCGCGGCTTTCTTTGCGGCTCAGCGCACAGTCCACAATAAGACCGGCAACCGCCACGAGGTTGCGCAATTCGAGCAGGTCGGTGGTGACCTTGAAATTCCAGTAAAACTCCTGCACCTCTTTCTGCAGGTTGCGCAACCGCGCCGCGGCGCGCTGGAGTCGCTTGTCGGTGCGGACAATGCCCACGTAGTCCCACATCAGCCGGCGGATTTCGTCCCAGTTGTGGTAGATGACGACGAGTTCGTCGACGTCCGTCACGCTGCCCGGCCTCCACTCGGGGAGTTGGATGTCCTCCAAAATGCGGTGGTTTTTTGTGGCTTTGAGGAAGGCGTGGTGGGCAAAGACCAGGGCCTCAAGCAGGGAGTTGCTGGCCAGGCGGTTGGCCCCGTGCAGGCCGGTGCAGGCGACCTCTCCGATGGCGAACAGCCCGCGCAGCGTCGTCTCGCCGTGCTCGTTGGCCTTCACGCCCCCGCACTGGTAGTGCGCGGCCGGAACGACCGGAATCGGTTCCTCCGCGATGTCGATTCCGAGGCCGAGGCAGGTCTCGTAGATTTTAGGAAACCGCTCGCGGAGGAACTCGCGGGGTTTGTCCGTGATATCGAGAAAGACGCATTTGGCGCCGGTGCGCTTCATCTCGGCATCGATGGCCCGCGCCACGATATCTCGCGGGGCGAGCGACTTGAGCGGGTGATACCGGTCCATGAACGGGCGCCCCGCCCCGTCGACCAGCACGCCGCCTTCACCCCGCACAGCCTCGCTGATGAGGAACGATTTCGCCTCCGGATGGAACAGGCACGTCGGATGGAATTGGACGAACTCCATGTTGCTGACCGCGGCGCCTGCCCGCCATGCCATGGCCACGCCATCGCCCGAAGCGATGTCCGGGTTGGTCGTGTAGAGATAGACTTTTCCGCAGCCGCCGGTGGCGAGGATGATGCGGTCGCTGCGCAGGGTGAGGACCTGCCCGGATTTCTCCTCGAGCACGTAGAGTCCCACGACGCGATCCTCGCTGGCGTAGCCGAGCTTTCCTGTCGTGATGAGGTCGACGCCCATGTGGTCCTCGAGGACGCGGATGGAGGGATGCTTCTCCACCGCGGCGATGAGAGTTTTTTCGATTTCGAGGCCGGTGAAATCGTGCGCGTGCAGGATGCGGCGCTTGGAGTGGCCTCCCTCGCGGCCCAGATCCAGCTCCACGTGGCCGTCCGGCGCCTCGCGAAGGTCGAACGACATCCCCAGAGCGATCAACTCGTCGATCCGCTCCGGTCCCTCGCGCACGACCATTTCCACGATGTCCAGGTGGCAGAGGCCGGCACCGGCCTCGAGCGTGTCTTTGACATGCAGTTCGAACGAATCCTCCGGGCTCGTCACGCAGGCCACGCCGCCCTGCGCCCACGCGGTGTTCGATGTGGCCCGTGCGCGTTTGGTCACGATAGCCACGGAACCCGAGGCGGCCGCCTTGAGCGCATAGGTCAGGCCCGCGATGCCGGAACCGATGACGATGTGGTCAAACTTTTCCATGGGGAGGCTCCAGGCGCACGTTGTCGATCAGCCGTGTGTTACCGATCCGCACCGCCGCGGCAAGAACGGCGGGACGATCGATGCGTTCGAGCGGTTCGAGTGTCTCCGCGTCGACGATGGCGAGGTATTCCGGCGCGCACCCCGTGTCACGGACGATGGCTTCGCTCGCGACGGCGATGATTTTTTGCGCTGACGTCTCCCCGGCGGCCTGCGCCGACTGCAGGGATGCGGCAAAAGCTGTCGCGCGGGTGCGCTCCGCGTCGGACAGGTAGCGGTTGCGCGAGCTCATGGCCACACCATCCGCCTCCCTCACTGTCGGGTGACCGATGATTTCGATGCCGAGGAAAAGATCGCGTGTCATGCGCCGGATGACGGCCAGCTGCTGGTAATCTTTTTCGCCGAAGATCGCCGCGTCGGGACGAATGATGAGGAAGAGCTTGGCCACCACGGTGCAGACACCCCGGAAGTGCCCTCGGCGCACGGCCCCGCAGAGCCCGAGCGAAAGTTGAGTCTCCTCCACGCAGGTCGAGTCGCCCGGTGGATACATCTCGCCGGCGGCCGGCGCGAAGACCGCATCCGCTCCGTGCGTGCGGCAAATCTCGAGATCCGCATCAAGCGTACGCGGGTAGAGGGAAAAATCCTCGTTCGGGCTGAACTGCGTCGGGTTGACGAACACGCTCACCACGACGGATCCGTGTTGGCCGGCGCGCTGCCGCGCGGCCCGGACGAGTGTCGCGTGGCCGTGATGCAGGGCACCCATGGTCGGAACGAGAACGACGGGCGAGGGGGCGGATTTCCGGAAAGCCGCCGCTTCAGCAAGGGTGCCAAGCGTGCGCATGCGGAGCGCGATGATTCAGTTTCCTGCAGGAGCAGGAGGGTTCGGGGCGGATGGTGCAGCATCCGGCACCGCGACAGGCTCGGTGGCCATGGGGGCCTCGGTCACAGGTGTCATCGGCTCGGCGGACACCGGTTCGGTCGTAACCACCGTACCGCCAGTCGCCGGAATGGCGGTGGAAGTCACATCATTCTCCGCGGCCGGGCTCGGCGCCGCTGCCGCCTTGGCCGCTGCGGCCGAGACTGTTTGGCCCCCGAGGAGTTCTTTCTGGATGGCGGTCTCGCCGCTCCCTCGCTTCGCGTAGATGACAGCCAGCAGCAAGGTGATGGCGAAAAAGACCACGCCCAGCCACACGGTGAACTTCTGCAGCACATGTGTCGTCTGCGCGCCGAAAATGTTTTCCGTCATGCCCCCGCCAAAAGCCGCGCCCAGACCCTCGTTTTTGGGGCGCTGCATAAGCACGACGACTACCATGAGCAGGCAGACCAGCACATGGAAGGCCACGAGAATGGAAATGAGGACCGACATGAACCGTCCAACATGGCAGGGCGGTGACCCGGTGTAAAGCCGTCCATGGGGTTTCCGCGTTGATCTTTCCCCCCGGAAAGCCCTAACTCTGGCCCTGTGAACGTCAGTGATCTCAGGGAAATTCTGCAATATGTTCCGCGGTTCCGCGAAAAAATCTTCGTGGTGGCCATCGACGGGGAAATTGCGGCCTCACCGAACTTTGCCAACATCCTGCTCGACCTCGCGGTCCTCCGGTCGCTGAGCATACGGGTGGTCCTCGTGCACGGGGCCAGCCATCAGATCCAGGCGGCCGCGAAAAGTGCGGGCCTGCAACCCAGTAACACCGACGGCACCGGCATCACCGATGCGGATACCCTGGAGGTCAGCATCGACGCCGCCATGCGGCTCACTCACGAAATCCTAGAAGGCCTCGCTTCGGTCGATCTGCGGGCCGCCTATGCCAACGCGGTTATCGCGCACCCCGCCGGCATCCTCGGGGGCATCGACCAAGGCCACACCGGACGGATCGAACGGGTGGACGTCAAATGCCTGCATATGCTCCTGCACGAGGGCATCACCCCGGTCGTACCGCCGCTCGGCTTCGACGGCGAGGGGCACACCTACCGGGTGAACTCCGATCACGCGGCCGCCGAGTTGGCCGAAGCGCTGCAGGCCTCAAAGGTCATCTATCTCTCCGGTGACATCCGGCTGCCCGGCGGTGCCGCGCTCCCGAGGCAGCTCGGTATCACGGAGGCCGAGGAGCTGTGCAAGAAGCGGAAAAACGGCGAGGCGGCCAACCTCTACTCCAAGGTAGACTACGGCGCGAAGGCTTGCCGGCAGGGTGTGCCGCGGATCCACATTCTCGACGGCACGATCGACGAGGCGCTGCTCGACGAGGTGTTCAGCAACGAGGGCATCGGCACGATGATCTACTCAAACGAATACCAGCAGATCCGGAAAATTTTCAAAAAGGACGTCCGCCCCATCATGTCGCTCATCCGGCAGTCGATGGACAGCGAGGAACTCGTGCGGCGGACGCGGGCCGACATCATCGACCGGATGCAGGATTACTGGGTGCTGGAGGTCGACGGCAAGCTGATGGGATGCGTCGCGTTGCATGTCTACAGCGACGACCGCTGCGGTGAGCTGGCCTGCCTTTACGTGCAGAAGGACAACGCCAACGAGGGCCACGGCCGCAAGCTGATGGCCTTCACTGCAACACTGGCCAAGGAGAAGGGTCTGCAGAAGCTCTTCGCCCTCAGCACGCAGGCCTACAAGTATCTCCAGACCAAAGGCGGCTTCACCGAGGCCTCGCCCGACTCCCTGCCCGCGGCGCGGCGCAAGAAATACGAGGCCGACGGGCGGCAATCCAAAGTGCTTGTGAAGAATCTGGCCTGATCCGCCGGGGCATGCCGCTGCCAGCATGAATACCGCCCTTCTCGTTGATGGAATCGTGGTCGCCGTCTATTTCGCGGTCATCGTCGGCATCGGTCTGCGTGCGTCGCGCGGCAACACCAACCTGGTCGACTTCGCCCTCGGCGGCCATTCGATCCCTTGGTGGGCCGTGCTGGCCTCGATCATCGCGGCCGAGACCAGCGCGGTCACCTTCCTCGGCGCCCCGGCCGAAGGGTTCAAAACCCGCAGCTTCGCCTACGCGCAGCTGGCCATCGGGACGATCCTCGCCAGGATCATCATCGCGTCCCTCTTCATCGCGCCTTACTACCGGTACAAGGTCGAGAGCATCTACGAGTTTCTCACCCTGCGCTTCGGCGAGCGGACGAAAAACATGGCCAGCGGGATCTTTCTGGTCACGCGCGTCCTTGGCATCGGCGTGCGCCTCTATCTCGGCGGGGTGATCATCGTCGTCATCTACCGCTATCTGTTCCCAGGTTCCCCAGTCACCATCTGGACCTATTTCTGGGGCATCGTCTTCGTCACCTTTGTCACCACGCTCTACACCGCGGCCGGGGGCATCAAGGCGGTGGTCTGGACGGACCTGATCCAAGCCTGCCTCATGTTCGGCGCCATCATCTTCGCCATCTTCGCAGTGCTCGGCGACATCCCCGGGGGCATGAGGACTGTACACGAGCAGTTGGCGGGACAGGACCTCTCGATGATCCAGACCGGCTGGGACTCAGCCAAGCCGTTCGGCGAGGCGCTGCGCGGCCTGCTCGAATCCGAATACACGATTTTCGCTGCCGTGATCGGCATCACGTTCTTCACCATGGCGACGCACGGTACGGACCAGGACATGGTGCAGCGCATGCTCACCGCCGAGAACACCTCGAAGTCGCGGCTTTCGCTGGTCCTCAGTGGGTTCGCCGACATCCCCATCGTGCTCTGCTTCCTCACCGTCGGCCTCCTCCTCTACGTCCGCTACCAGGTTCTGCCGGACCCGGGCCTGCCGGCCGAGGACAATGAGATTTTCGCGCATTACATAGTCAACGAGATGCCAATCGGCATCCGCGGGCTCATCGTGGCCGGAGTGTTCGCAACGATGATGGGTTCCACCTCGGCCGCCCTCAACGCGCTGGCGACCTCTTTCATCAAGGACTTCTACCAGCCCTACATCCGGCCTGGCGCCAGCGAGAGGCAGGCGGTCAAAGCAGCCCGCCGGGCCACCGCAGTTTTCGGATTCCTCATGGTGATCGTCGCCACGGGGGCCGCCTACACCGTGCTGCACACGCACGTGACGATCATCCCGCTCGCGCTGGGTATCCTCGGCTACAGCTACGGATCTTTGCTCGGCGTCTTCCTCCTCGGCGTCACCACGCGGACCCGGGGAAGCGACCGCGCCAATATTTTGGCCATGAGCTGCGGCATCCTTGCCGTGCTCGTCCTTTGCAAAATCAAAATTCCGCTCTGGGAATCGACCGACGCCGCCGGCCAGATCGTGAAGCGAGTCTTCGACTTCGGCATCATTCTGCCGTCGTGGTGGCCGGCCATCGCCTGGCCCTACTACGTTCTCATCGGCACCTTGTTCACCTTCGGCCTCGCTGTTTTTTTCCGCTCGGAAAAAGCGCCGATGGAATGACGGGTTTGTGTATCCGCCGGCGGCGGACAAACATATTGCCCTTAGCGCTGCGAGTGATGGTCAAGCGATTTTGACAAAAAGTTTACAAAGCGTGAAAAATTATTGAGAGGTCATCGGCGCGCCGATACGCTCGCGCTTGTGACGCCGCAAGAGAAGAAGATCGACTGTGAACAACTTGTGAACAGCTTCGACTTCTCCCTTCGCTCGTCACGCCCCACCGAGATCGCGATGCAGTTTGCACGCCAAGCACTCTCGGTGGTGCGCCTCGCCCGCCGCACGGGCTTCGACATCACCGCTTTGCAGCATTCAACAGAAGGAATTTATGCCTCGCTCTGCTTCCCCAAGCTCAGCCCCACGCACCACCACCTCCCCGCCGCGCCGCTCTAGCCGCAAGGCGTCACCCTCCCGGGCGGACGCCTCAGCCTCGAACGTGAATAACTCTCCCTCGGCGGGGGAGTTGGAAACTCTGTGGACCCAGATTTCATCGGCCTTGCAGGTTGAAGTGGGGGAGGGTGTCTTCGACCGGTGGTTCTCCACATTGCGGCTGCAAGGGGTGACTTCCAAGGCTTTGACCTTGGCCATCCCGAACAGCATCTATCAGGTGTGGATCGAGAGCAATTACGGGTCGCAGGTGCAGGCTGCCCTGCTCACGATCTTCGGCTCAAAGCGCACTCTCGAGTTCGTCTTGGAAAGCAGCGGCCCACCCAAGGATGCCGTGGTCGTTGCCAACACGGCCGAGGCAGAAGCCGCCGAAGAACCCGAGGAGGTGTCTGATCCCCGAGGGCTCAATCCTCGCTACATCTTCGACACCTTTGTCGTCGGCTCGAACAGCGAGTTTGCTCACGCCGCCTCGCTGGCCGTGGCCAAGTCCCCTTCGCGCACCTACAACCCGCTCTTCGTCCACGGCGGCGTGGGTCTGGGCAAGACGCATCTCCTGCACGCCATCGGGCACCACATCGCCCGAAGCAAGCGGGGCGCGAAGGTGGCCTATGTCCGCAGCGAGACCTTCACCAACGAGTTCATCCAAGCCATCCAGACCAACTCGCTGGTCAAATTCCGCCGGCGTTACCGTCAGGCGGATATCCTCCTTATCGACGACATCCAGTTCCTGGCGGGCAAGGAGCGCTCGCAGGAGGAGTTCTTCCACACCTTCAATTCGCTCTTCGAGGGGCGCAAGCAGATCGTCCTTTCCAGCGACCAACCGCCGAGCGAGATCGCACAACTCGAACAGCGCCTCGTGTCCCGCTTCGAGTGGGGCCTGACCGCAGAGCTCCAACCTCCCGACATGGAGACGCGCTTCGCCATCCTCCGCAAGAAGGCCGACGCGCTGCAGGTCAAACTTCCGCACCATGTCCTCGAATATCTGGCCCACCGCATCAAATCGAACGTGCGCCGCCTAGAGGGCGCGCTCCTCAGGGTGGCCAGCTTCTCGTCCCTCAGCGGGCGTCCCCTCAGCGACGAAGCCATCGAGCACCTCCTGCGCGACATCCTGCAGGAAGAGGCGCGGCGGGCGGTCACCATCGACCAGGTGCAGCGCAAGGTGGCCGAGCATTACGACGTGCGGTTGGCCGACATGACCAGCAAGCGCCGCCCGGCCAACATCGCCTTCCCCAGGCAGATCGCCATGTTCCTCTCCCGCCGCCTGACCAAAACCTCGCTGCAGAACATCGGCGAGGCCTTCGGAGGCAAGGACCACGGCACGGTTATCCACGCATGCAAGACAGTGCAGGGGCGCATGGACAAGGAGGAGAATCTCCGGCAGGTGGTCCGTTTCCTCGAAGCCTCCCTCCAGCGATGAAGGGGCCGGAGGTTTTGGCTTTGACAGTGGGGCACAATTCTCCGACACAAAGCGACTGGTCCGCCTAATCACCCATGAAATTCACGATCTCACAGGAGGCTTTCGCCGACGGCTTGCAAAACGCGGTCAGCGCCGTCAATCCCCGCAGCACGCTGCCCATTCTCTCCAACGTCCTCCTGCAGGCCTCTGGCGACACTCTCACGCTCACCTCGACGGATCTCGATTTTACGGTGCGCACTTCGGTGCCGTCGAAAACAACCAAGCAGGGCGCGACTACCCTGCCGGCCAGACGTCTGAGCACCTTGGTCAAGGATTTGCCGAAGACCGACATTGAGGTCGAGGTGGATTCCAAAAGTGTGGCCACCCTGCACAGCGGTGCCGGTGTGTATAAAATTTTCGGTCTGCCCGAGGCGGAGTTCCCTGGCCTACCCGCCTTCGAGGGTGCGGTGGAGTTCAAACTGAAATCAGCCGACCTCAAGGACGCGCTGCGCAAGACGCACTACGCCATCTCGCTCGACGAGACGCGCTACGTCCTCAACGGCATCTTTTTCTCGTTCAAGGGCGACAAGCTCACACTCGTCGCGACCGATGGCCGCCGCCTCGCCCTTGCCGAGATCAATGATCTGGAAATCCCGAAGAGCCAGGAGCGCGACTTCATCGTGCGCACCAAGGCCATCCAGGAACTCATGCGTGCGCTCAAGGACGAGGGCGATGTCATCATCCGCCTGTCGCAGAATCTCGTGCAGTTCGAGTGCGGCCCGACCACACTCATATCGAAGCTGGTGGAGGGAAATTACCCCAACTATGTCCAGGTCATCCCGACCAAAGTCAACGAGCGCGTGACTGTCGAACGCGAGGCCTTGCTCAACGCCGTACGCCGCGTCTCGCTGCTCAACAATGAGAAG
>Ga0114970_10004515_pt1 | contig 10118 bp, 6 predicted proteins | sample M_140205_XF_Meta_FD_87030 | JGI IMG/M metagenome (GOLD analysis project Ga0114970, IMG submission 87030) | Freshwater microbial communities from Lake Montjoie, Canada to study carbon cycling - M_140205_XF_MetaG | ecosystem: Environmental > Aquatic > Freshwater > Lake | place: Lake Montjoie... | reverse complement strand
TGGGAAAAACTTCCACTGCAGATAGATGACTACGAATACAATGCTGCTATTTTATCATTCAATTCGTAGTCATCTATCTGCAGTGGAAGTTTTTCCCATATGATTTCTTGTTGGCTCGATTCCGCCCACTCTCTAACTAAATTAATAATACTTTTATTTTTATCTATTATATCTTGGTTTTGTTTTGATGGTGGAAAAGGAAACCGTGCGGCATACAACGCAAATAATTTACAACGAGCTTCGTGGTCAGATACATCCACATCTATGTTAAATGGTGTCATATTTAAAATTGAATATATTTCAGCAATGTGCTTGTTGATAACAAGTTTATTACGAAAATGTTTTATCTTACGCCATTTTTCGGCACTGTTATGTCTAATACGTATATGCATGTCTATAATAGGTAATATGTCAGTAGTTGCCATTTCTTTGGTAGTAAGCACGATGCTGGCAAAATAACTACACGCCTCGGCTGCTACCACTTCTTCCGACTTACCTTCACGTAATGCTTTTGTTTTGAACACATCTAATGCTTTTATACATTTCTTTATATGCCGATATATCGCAAATATTTTATCACTCGCTTCGTCATCAGTTATGGTTATATATGAATCCGTTCGATTATAACTTTTTTTAATAGATGCCTTTTTATTACTTTTTTTGTTTCGATATGACGATTTATTCGGTCCACGCGGCATTTATATTATGTTGTATCAAAATAAATTATATGTATAAAGTTATTTAATAATAATATAAATAAACATTTAAGAAAATTTGTAGTTATATATCTATGTAGCCGGAAATGCAAGTAAAAAAACGCGATGGCTGTATTGAGGAGGTTAGTTTCGATAAGGTTATTCATCGTATTAAAGCCCAATGTCTTTTACCACCCATATGTAGTTCCGTCGATTATATATTAATCGCACAAAAGGTATGTGCTCGTATTTATGACGGTGTATCTACAACAGAATTGGACGAACTGGCGGCTAATACGTGTATTAGTTTATCAACAGAAGAACCCGAATACGGTATTATTGCTACACGTATTATAATAAGTAATAATCATAAACAAACCCCGACTACCTTTCACGAAGCGATGACGATATTATATGAACAACCTAATCCAGTAGTTAGTCATCAACTATATGACATTTGCAAACAGTTTAGTAGTGAAATAGAATCTCGTATTGATTATATGCGCGATTATGATATAGATTTCTTTGGATTTAAAACACTTGAAAAAAGCTATTTAAAAAAAACATCGACCGGTGGCACCGTGGTAGAACGCCCTCAACATATGTGGATGCGTGTTGCACTGGGCATACACGGTCGAAATCTAAATGCCGCATTCGAAACCTATGACGCAATGAGTCTTAAAAAACTAACGCACGCTACTCCTACCCTATTTCATAGTGGAACACCTCACAATCAGTTTCTCAGTTGTTTTTTACTAGGAATGGATGATAGTATAACTGGAATTTATAAATGTTTAGCCGATTGTGCACAAATAAGTAAATGGGCAGGTGGAATAGGATTCAATGTATCCAATATACGTTCAAAAGGAAGTTTAATTCGAGGTACGAATGGACATAGTGAAGGAATCATTCCTATGCTAAAGGTATTCAATGATACGGCGGTGTATGTGAATCAATGCTTTCACCCTGACACAATTGTATATACAAATAATGGTCCAAAAATGATTAAAAATATTTCTGTTTCTGGGGGCGATAATGTTATTACAATAGATGGTTCATATAAACCCGTTCGAAATGTCATTTGTAATGAGGTATCAAAGGACCTACTTATTATAAAAACCCAACACGCACTATATCCTACAAAATGTACGCCGGAACATCAAATATTTGTAATATCTACCCCTGATCCAGCATTATCAGCACATACACTTTTGAAAAATAAAATTCAACCACGATTTATAGATGCAAAGGACCTAAATGTTGGTGATTTGGTATTCATCCCTCAAGGTTTATTTAATACAAATCAAAATTCATCAAAATCGCATATAAGATTACGCTTTGAAGGTATTATTGATAGTATCGGTATCATTCGTGGTGGAAAATTTGTCATTCCTCTTAAAAAAACACAACAGTTCCAATCTACACGTGATTTTATAATCACGTATTTAAATGAGAATAAAGCACACTATGAATTAAAAACACGTATTCATGTAAAACAGGATTGGGTATGTTTAACTGTATCGGAACCTATTCTTCAACCGAATTATAATGTATGTCGAATGTCGCGCGATGATACAATAACCTATTTGAAAGGGGTAATTGAACCGATGAAAAAAAATACGCGACATATTAATATTAAATCAAGCGACTATATACGAATTTGCCTATTTCGATTTTTATTTATGCGAGTTGGATATTTAACACGGGGATATCGCAAAAATGAAAACAAAAGCACGAAATTAGTATTACATATTCCTTTATGGTGTGAATTCTGTAGTGAATTTACTGAAATATCGACTACAACGGATACAACGGAATTTGCGCGCGATGAACTATTAAATGGTTCTTGGACTCGTATAAAATCTATACGCCGCCAACCGTATGTTGGGCTAGTATATGACTTATCCGTCGATGAAAATCATAATTACCTAACGGATATGGGACTTGTTCATAATAGCGGAAAGCGTAATGGCAGTTTTGCTATCTATATCGAACCTTGGCATCCCGATATTTGTGAGTTTCTTGAACTGAAGAAAAATCACGGTGATGAAGCAATGCGATGCCGCGATTTATTTTATGCGTTGTGGGTTCCGGATCTTTTCATGGAAAGAGTTGAACGTGGTGAACAGTGGAGTCTAATGGACCCTGACGTATGTCCAGGATTAATAGAATCACATGGAGCTGAATTCAAAGCTCTTTATTTACGGTATGAAGCGGAAGGACGTGCTAAAAAAACAATTCCGGCACGTGATGTATTCAATCGTATTATCGAATCGCAAATTGAAACGGGCACGCCCTATATCGGTTATAAAGACGCAGTCAATGCGAAAACGAACCAAATGAATTTGGGAACTATTCGTAATTCGAATTTATGTATTGAAATTGCTGAATACTCGGATTCAACAGAATATGCATGTTGTACATTGGGCTCACTGGGACTTCCCGCGTTTATATCAGCCGATGGTGGTTCATTCCAATTTGACGAATTGGCGAAATGTGTCAAAATACTTGTGCGTAATTTAAATATTATCATCGATAGTAATTTTTATCCTGTTCCTGAAACAAAAAGGTCAAATGAACGACATCGACCTATCGGTATAGGTATTCAAGGATTGGCGGATGTTTATATTCGTTTGCGATATCCATTTGATAGTCTTGAAGCAGCTCAACTGAATCGCGAAATATTCGCGACGATATATTATGCTGCGTTAGAAGAAAGCGTAGAAGAATCCATTCGTTCAGTGAATACAAATGAACACGATAAAGAAGCCCGCGAACGGCGCATTACATTAGGCCAATACTGGGTTGGGGCGTATTCATCATTTGAAGGCAGTCCTATTTCACAGGGTAAATTTCAGTTTGATTTATGGAATACTGCACCATTAGATTTACCGCGATTTCAATGGGCGTCGTTGCGTGAAAAAATTATGAAATATGGGATTCGTAATAGTTTGCTTGTAGCGCCAATGCCTACAGCATCCACTAGCCAAATATTAGGTAATACGGAATGTTTTGAGCCAATTACCAGTAATATTTATGTGCGACGTGTATTAGCGGGTGAATTTATTGTTGTCAATCAGCATCTTGTACGTGATTTGAAAATTTTGGGTTTGTGGTCTAAAAAAATGAAGGATACGATTATTCAAAATAATGGGTCGATTCAAGCAATAGCCGAAATTCCGTTAGAAATCCGTTCATTGTATAAAACCGTGTGGGAAATATCGATGAAATCTATTATTGACCAAGCCGCGGATAGGGGGATTTATATATGTCAAACACAGTCGCTGAATTTATTTATGGAAAAACCGGACTTTAATAAAATAACGAGTATGCATTTTTATGCGTGGAAACGTGGCCTGAAAACGGGGATGTATTATTTACGAACACAAGCTGCCGCCAAAGCACAACAAATAACAATTGCGCCACCTGAACATGTCGCATCAAGTATACATATAAATACCACTGTACAAAGTTGTAGTAGAAATGACCCAAATTGTTTAGCGTGTAGTTCATAGATAACAACACTATAATCATAAATGAAATTCATATACGAATTTCATTTATAACATATCATACTATAATATATGTTGGCATATACAGTATCTATATTGGCACCCATTGTGAATTGTATTCAGTTATTTCCACAATTATACAAGACATATCGTACCAAACACGTTGAAGATTTATCACTTAAATCATTATGTTTAATATTACTAACAAGCATTCTTTGGTTGACACATGGATATTTTATTCAGGATATTTCTCTCATTGCCGCCGGTGTTATAACTGTAACTGTCAATACTACACTCATTACACTTTTTTTAAAATATCGTCGAAATCATTCGCATCAGCACAAACATGCATTTATTGTTTCTTCATAATTAAACAGCCTACCGTTGATAACCCTTCAGTTGGACGTTCATTCCATATCGTTTGATATTCGGGTAAGTCTTTTACATAATCTATATCTTCTATTTTAATTTCTTGTAAAGCGACAACTTTTGCTCCAGATGTAAATAGAAAATCAACGACTGATTCGCGTGGAAGTGCTTTAGATGATTTCTCATACCACGTATCAAAATGTGGTTTGAGAGTTTGATTTCGTAATAATTCGTGCCATACATTTAATAATGGCACGCCGATTTTTTCCATATATTCGTCAGGTGTATAATCGTGTTCATTGATTTTAAATGTTTTAGGTTTTTTAGGTTCTTCTGAAGATGTTTTTGAAGATTCTTTTAAATTATTAATTTTTACAAAAGCATTAAATGCTTCAATCCATTTAGCGTATCGCAAACGTTTTTCGTTGGTGGCATCAAATGATTTTTGTTCTTCTAGTTGTGCATCTGTATGCATAAAACTAAAGTTTCGTTTTTCATCAACAACCGTCGTTTCTATGCGGGGAACAAAAGATGAATGTAAATGGATATCAAAAACTTCACCACGTGATTTAGAAAATACATCTATATCTTTGGAAAATAAACCGTCTCTTTTTTTAAATTTAGACTCGTCTAATTTTAATTCATATTTACCCGTTGAATCAAATATACCAATTGTATTCAACGTCTTTAACATTTCAATATAGGTATTCATTACGATTGTTCTATTTGTTTCTTCTGTAAATTTTTTAAACATTTCATCTGTGAAAAACTCATATGTATTGTGTGCCAATGATGCTCCATCAAATGACGCACCAGAACTACAACAATTAAATGTTGCTACATTATGAAACAAAACGGCATCGTGGTCGGATGGAAATGTTGATTCTTGGTAGCAATCACTTGTCCTAAAGGCAATCTCACCCGATTTACACGCAATTTGTTTTGTAATAGGATGAATGACAATAGAACTACTTTTACTTAATTTATTTGGAATGAAACAGATAATATGATCTATTTTTGATTTTGCGGCAAGATATATTTTAGGTAATTGAGCTGTCATAAATCTCATTTTATTTGTAGTATAAAATTCAGTAGATGATTTTATAATTCGTCGATTGTAAAATGTTTGTTGTATTTTTGTTTCTTTCCCATCCTTGTTTGAATAAACTAATGTATCCGGTGAATGTGGATAAATAATACATTCTGTATTAAAATCAGTTGCGAGTATAACAGTATGTGTTTTCCCAACATCATTCATTAACCATTCACTAAAAGCATTCATCTGTTGAACAAAGGGTTGTTCCATTTTATCTGTTCCGTCATAATCTTTCGCATGTAATCCAACATAATATGTTTTAGAAGCATTATCAAAATACGCAACCAAGTCATCGGTTATTTTTTTACCGGGTATTTCTTTAGGCATTTTGGCGTATAGTTTTTGTATTGTTTCAATGGATGTGGATGACCGAGTTCGTGATGATAACGACGCACCCGACCCACCACACATTCGATGTTTATTATTGCGACGCGATATTTTATTCGGTATCATTATAATATTATTATAATATTATAATATGAGATAATATAATTTTTTATTCGTCATCGTCTTCCGTATTTGACAACTTATGTGATTTTGTCGTCTTTATGATAAGATCGTTTATTTCTGTCAATTTATCATTAGTTGTTATCCCACGCAATCGTTCTATAATTTCCTTTTTTATATATCGATGTGAATAAGGAATGTCCGACAATGTCCATATAAAGGTGTTAGCATTTATAGTCATATTCATTGATTGTGACTGTGGTATTATTTCACTATCTTTATTTTTATCCGTTTTTCCATTTTTATCACATTTAAAAGCCCTGACAATTGTTTTTGGAATATTTTGTTCATTATCTATAATTTCTTCAATATAAATTCTAAAATAGTATGACGGATTCATTTTATGAAAAATACAGTATGGAAAATCAGGGGCTGAAACGATTTGTATATCACTTGGTAAATCTAATGGTTGGAATGGAATGATATCATTCATTGAACATATTTCATATATGATTAGGTTGGATAGAATATTATACAACTAAACGTAATATCAATTATTAAAAAAACGATGAAACCACCCTTTTTTACATTCATTGCGTAAATATGATATCTGTTGAAGTAGAATATCGCGTTCTTTTTTTAATTGCGATATACACGCGATATATTGTTTTTCTTCTGCTTCGCGAATTGCAAGTTCTCTTCGGCATAATGCTAAATCTTCCGCAAGTTTATTTGGATCAGGATGTATAAGTGGATCATATATAGGACTTGAAATTGGTGGTTCTTGTTGTTGCTGAATTATAAATTCTTGTTCTTGTTGTTGTTGTAAGTCTTGTTGTTGTTGTTGTAAGTCTTGTTGTTGTTCTTGTAAGTCTTGTTGTTGCTGGATTATAGATTCGTCTTGTTGTTTATAGTATCGTTTCGAATAGATGTGTCGCAAAATAAACATTTTACAATGAGTTCGACCCATATGTCTTTTCCATACATATTGTAAATAACACGCTGCTTTTTTGTAAGTTTTAAATTGTTTCGTCTTACACCGGATATAAAATCCACTAATGCGTGATATCGCATCCAAGTATGCAACATATTTACGTTTTGATAATATATCATAATATTCATCCGTTAAAAATATACACGTTCTACCATAAACCGCTGAATATTTTATATCTTTTTCGTTTATTGTAGTATCAAGATATTTAATAACATCACATGGCTCAATATATCGGTCAAAATTGATTTTAAAAGTTTCGTGTGGTATATGATGTGAAAACCCCTGTTTTAAAATGTGTATGAATTGTAGAATGCCATTATATTCCAATTGTGTGCGTACAATTGTATCATCAAATTCCAATGGCGCGGCTAACGCATTTGGTTTAATACATTTAATAAAATGTAATTCACACGTATTCATTTTTGCAATAAATTCGCGTACATTATTTCGATACTGTGTAGTTATTGAATTCATTTTAACTTTACCTACAACTGAACCGCGTCGTTTGGGTGTTTTTTTGAATAATTCATTGATATATTGGTCAATTTCATTATTACTGCGATCCATATTACGTTCCATAAATTCATTTGTAGTGTATTCGATATCACCGGCATAATGTTGAACTGTGAATTTTTCGTGAGCCGATATTTTGTTCGTTATAAACCCTGTCATATTTTTTTTTACTAATTTCATCATATATCCACGTATATTACCCTGTGGAAGCATACATTCTTCATTAATATCATCAAAAATTGTATCAATAAGCGTAATTTGAAACATTGGCGACACGTAATTACAATCATCTACAATCCCTTCACTTTGATATAACGTCGCTCGGTCAGCAATGACGATAGTATTTAACAATTGCTGCAGAATTTCATTTGTATAATTAATCATCAATTGTTCTAAATGATTGTGTTCCAAATTCTCAAACCCGAAAATATCAAGGATACCTAAATTGTTTGTAGGAATACCCGATTCCATTGTTATATATAATGTATTCATTGTATCGACAATCCAATGAAATAGGGTTTCATATAGTTTCATAACAAGTGTATTACGTATTTCAATAAATTCATTTGGTTCATACATGCGTTCTATGACTTCATCGCCAATAATCGTTTTTTTCTTGGATAGAAAATGGGGCATAAATGAGGGGTCATATTTATTCGCTACCATAAACGATTTGACCAGTTCGTACACACGTACGACAAATGTGGATTGAGATGTAGCATCAAAACCGGCATTTTGAAGTAATATTAGAATTTCGTCCGTTGTTTTAGAAAAAACGTGGAATTGTTCCACTGGATTATGACAAAATAATCGTGTTTTTTCAAGTAAATATATTGTTGTTTTCATTCCACAGCAACCACGCGAAGAGGTATAAAATACTTCAATGAATTTACCAAATCGACTACTATTATTATTTCGACTTGTAGCCGCGTTTCCAAAACATTCTAATAGATGTCCAGAAGCTTCGATTTTCGACATCAATTCATTTGATTTCGTATTATGTTGTAAAAAATGAATAATTTGCTTGACTGTTTCGGTTTTACCGGAACCACTTTCACCTGATACAATAATCGATTGATTCGGTTTTTGTAATACATCATCGAATAGACGTTGATAAATATGATTCATTGTTTTCCATAAATGTGCTTCACGATAGTGTGATTCATTATCAAATGCATAAATATCATTTTCTCCTGTAAAATACTCATATGGATTGATTGAAATCAATACACTTCCTAAATCTGTATAGATTTTTTTAGTATACAATCTATTCTGTAATATATGTAAAACATTATCAATGGTAATCGCATCCAAATGTATTAAATTATCTATAGCTTGTGTCATAGTTTATATCATAATCGTTTTTTATTTATATGTATTTATATTTTACTTAACCGTTATAATGGTTAATAATAGATATTTATTATACTAAATAAATAGTTGTTTTTCTAATTGCTTCAGCACATATAATAGATATACACTTAAAGGGTTCGTTTTATAATTCGAATATATTATAAAACTGTAGAATATTATTAATTTATATTAACCCTTACAGCGTCAGACATATTTCTTATTTTTGTATAAAAAACAAATATTTTCTTATGTAATCAAGCGATAAATAAGGAAATACCTGTAAATTGTGTGATTTTTATGAATCATAGGACACCTCCTGGAGGTGTCAAAACGCTGTAAGGGTTAATATAAATTATATATGTCAACGATTACCTTTAACGGATCAGGAGTTTTAACACCGCAAATTGTTTCCGCCAATGGTGGTGGATCATTGAACAGCAATAACCGTTATCATTGAAGGTTATACCAGTATTGATTATAATGCGTTCCTAGGTGCGATAGGTTTAAAATCGATAACCTTTGCGGGCACATCAAGTATTACAAGTATTAGAAATAGTGCGTTCTTTGAAGCGACAGGTTTAACATCGATAACCATTTCATCAAGTGTTGTTAGTATTGGTGATTATGCGTTCTATCAAGCGAGAAGTTTAGGATCGATAACCTTTGCGGGAACATCAAGTGTTGTTAGTATTGGCGATGGTGCGTTCATGGAGACAGGTTTAATATCGATAATCATTCCATCAAGTGTTACCAGTATTGGTGATTATGCGTTCTATGGTACTTATGCGTCGTTCGAAGGTGCGACAGGTTTGACATCAATAACTTTTGCCGGAACATCAAGTGTTAAAAGTATTGGTGATTATGCGTTCGGTGAAGCGAAAGGTTTGAAATCGATAACCATTCCATCGAGTGTTACCAGTATTGGTTCTGGTGCGTTCCAAGGTGCGACAAGTTTAACATCGATAACCTTTGCCGGAACATCAAGTGTTGCCAGTATTGGTGCTAATGCGTTCACAAATACTGCAAATTTGACATCGATAACTTTTGCCGGAGGATCGTCCAATGCTACTTTAAATCCACCAATGTCCAATTTCCCAAACGCGACGACAGTTATCATTGACGGATATGGAAGTATTGCT
>Ga0114970_10004513_pt1 | contig 10122 bp, 7 predicted proteins | sample M_140205_XF_Meta_FD_87030 | JGI IMG/M metagenome (GOLD analysis project Ga0114970, IMG submission 87030) | Freshwater microbial communities from Lake Montjoie, Canada to study carbon cycling - M_140205_XF_MetaG | ecosystem: Environmental > Aquatic > Freshwater > Lake | place: Lake Montjoie... | reverse complement strand
CGAGCCGCGGAGAGAAGAGCAGGGGCCGGTTTTCAATCAGCCCCTTCGGCCAGGCACCTGGCGACCAGGGGCTCGTGCTGCCCGGAGTTACCACGGCCACGGCAGTGCCATCCGGCGACAGATCCAGGTTGGCCAGACGATTGTTCTTCTCCGTCATGGGGCCAAAGTACTCCCAGCGCAGGCCTGCTGTGATCGAAAGGTTGGTACGCCAGCGCCAGTCGTCGGTAACGTAGGCGTTGGCAGCTGTCTGCCGGTAGTAGAAGCTGTTGTTGCCGTTCAGGTACTGGTTGATTGAGGTGGCGAAGGGCCTGTTGAGCAGCAGGTCAGCCAGGTCGTAGCCGGTATTCGAAACCGGCAGGCCATTGGCTCCCACCAGTTGCGTCGCGACACCGGTGAAGTTGAACGATCCACGTGCGCCCTGGTTGGTCTGCACGTTGTTCTGGCGCCGCTGGAAGCTGCCGCCATACGTCATATTATGTTTGCCGTGGATGAAAGTCAGGCCTTCGGTGATACCTGCAGTCTGCGACCTGTTCAGGGAGGGCAGACCATCGGTCAGGGTCCCAAAGTTCAGAAAAGAGACCGTGGGGGGGCCGTACGCGAGAGGGTTGGTCGACGTACCTGTGATGCCCAGGTTTCCGGAGATATTGGGGCCGTTCGAGAAGAAGGAATATTGGTTCGTGACATTCCGGCTGAACTGCACGGACAGATTGTTGATGAGCGTGCGGCTGAAAGTCCGTGAATACGAGAGATTCGCGTTCAGTCCCGTACCGTTGGTTTCATCCTCAAAGCCAAAAGTCTGCACGTTAATCGCGTCCCGACTTTGGCGGCTCATGTTGAAAGCGAGACGGTCCTTGTTGGTGATTGTCTGGTTGACGTTGATCTGGAGATTGTTGTTGTTGGAGGGGTTGGCACCAATGAGGTGAAAGTTATTCCGGGTCCCATCCACGTTAGGCAGCGGAACGTAGCCGAGCAGGCTGGTGGCGATCGGGTTCACGCGGCTGGCCGGGACCCGGTTGCCCGGAAACGGCGAGTTCCCCAGGGGGTCGTAAACAATCTGGCTGACGGAAGAAAAGTCTCCTGTCCTTTGGGCAGAGCCCGGGACGGTCGTGATCCGGTCATACCCGTTGCGCGTCCGCTGGCCGGTGTAGTTCACAAACCATAGAGTCTTTTCACTTTTGAACAGCTTCGGGATGGACAGGGGACCACCCACGGAGAAGCCAAATTGATTGTTGGCATAACCCGCTTTCGGGACGAGCTGCCCATTGCTCAACTGGGGTGCCGTGAAAGAGTAGGGCCGCGCATTGAGGACAGAATTTCCTAAATTGTAGTTGGCACTCAGGCGCCATTGTGGGCCTCTGCCTCGTCCGATGCGGTTGCCAAACTGCCCCCGACCATTGGCCGCGACTGGTCGTCCACCGCCCGGGCCACCACGACCACCACCAGGGCCGCCCCGTCCACCACCCCCGGCAAACCCACCACCACCGCGGCCACCGCGTCCGCCGCCAAAACCACCGGGACCACCAGGGCCACCCCGGCCACCGCCGCTTGGGCCCCCGGGCCCGCCACGGCCACCACCTGGACCTGCGGCACCGCCAAATGGGTTATCGCCCCCGCCCAAGCCATCCTGGCCGCCAGGACCTCCAAAACCGCCGAACCCATCCTGGCCGCCGGGGCCACCGAAGCCCCCCGGCCCCCCGGGACCAAAACCCATCGGCCCGCCCATTCCCATGCCATCGCCGGATTGTGTCTGTACAGCCTGACTCAGGCTGCCGTTGACAAGCAGGGCCTCGCTCGCGCCAGCACTCATATCAGCCAGATTGGCGATTGCTGCGGTATTTTCCACATCTGCCGAAAGGGCCTCACCGTTCTGCACCAGGCTCAAATTTTGGAAGCCACTGTCCTGAGGGGGAGCGGCGGCACCACCCCGTCCGGTTCCCGCAGTACTCCGGCCAGGCCCAGCAGGCAGGGCGAGCCCAACAACTCCGCCCCGTCCACCAAAACCACCCCGGCCAGCACCTGCTAATCCCGCACGCCCGCCTCTGCCCGGGCCTGTGGCCGGAGCGGGCGGAGTGATGGCTGTTGGGGGGGATACTACCGCCTGCCGGATGGTCTTCTCCACCGGTACCGTGGCGCGTACCTGCAACTTCAAGTCAAAAGACAGCACGGTCGTCGAGGCCTTCGCCTCCAGTTGCACCTGCTCGAACCCAAACATGCCAATGCTGAACTGGCAGGGGGTAGCGGGCAAGCCACCGACTTCGAATCGACCGTCCGGCCCGGTGACGGTACGAATTTTTTCGGTGCCGCATTCCACAAGTACCGCCGCACCTGGGATCGGTTGTCCGTTGGCCCGAACCAGGCCGGACTGCACTTCGGCTGGAAGTTGTACCGCTCCAGCGGCCAAAGTGAGCGTGAAAAGGAACCGACGAAAGCGCAGCATGCACCAATCCTTGTGATATCGACCACTGGCGATCTGGCGCTGGTGGCTGGCTGCCAATACCCGATGCCGGGGTCTTTCAGCCATTTTAAATTGCAATGGAGCCAGGAATGGTTCCCGGCTCCACGGAAGGTTTACTCGAACTTACTTTGGATGTGCAGTTACTGAGCTTTTTTGGCTGTGAACGTTGCCGGACCGCGGCCACCTTCACGGGTGATTTCGATTGAGTCGCCCTTCACCACGCCGGTGTAGGTCATCTTCATTTCGTTGCCCTGGAAATTCATTACCTGAGCGAAGGAGATTTTGTCGCCATCCACTTTGCCGTCGGTGATGGGCGTTTCGCCGCGCTGGTTAGCAACGGTGCCTTCCAGTTTTGCGCCATCGGCCTTAAACGTGAAGGTGGTTGCCTGTGGACCGCGGCCACCGGGAATTTCGGCGGTCCACTTACCGGTGACGTCCGCCGCAAAAGCAGCGAGGCTGGAGCAGAGCAGGGCCATTACGGCCAGGATCGTAGTTTTCATGCCGAAATGGTAACAGAAGATACGGTCGTAGTTACCCACCTGCAGAAACCTTAACGCCGCATTTACAATGATTTACCGCCACCAGACGCAAAAAGGCCCGGAGAGGAAATCCTCTCCGGGCCCTAACTGGCTGAGCCTACAGACCTTTAGATGCCAGGAAGATTGCCAGATCGATGCATCGGTTGGAGTAGCCCCATTCGTTGTCGTACCAGGCCACAACCTTCAGCAGATTACCGCCCACAACCTGGGTCAACAGGCCATCAACGATGGAACTGTGCGGGTTCTTCAGCATGTCCATGGAGACAACGGGATCATCGGTGTAACCAAGAATTCCCTTGAGCGGGCCTTCGGCCGCTTCCCGGAGAGCCGCATTAACTTCCACAGCCGTGGCATTGTTCTGCAGGATCACGACCAGATCGACGACGGAAACGTCCGGCGTCGGAACGCGCATGGCGTAACCGTCGAGCTTGCCCTTCAGTTCCGGCATCACGAGGCTGATGGCCTTGGCGGCACCGGTCGTGGTCGGGATCATGTTGATAGCGGCAGCGCGGGCGCGCCGGAGATCCTTGTGCGGAAAATCGAGGATGCTCTGGTCGTTCGTGTAGCTGTGGATGGTGGTCATCGAACCCTTGTCGATACCCCACTTCTCGTGAATTACTTTCGCGACAGGCCCGAGGCAGTTGGTGGTGCAGGAAGCATTGGAAATGATGTTGTGCTGCGACGCATCGTAGGCCGAATCATTCACGCCCATCACGATGGTGATGTCTTCACCCTTGGCCGGGGCCGAGATGATGACCTTCTTCACGGTGCCGTGGAGGTGCTTAACGGCATCTTTCGCATCGGTGAAACGGCCAGTGGATTCGATGACGATGTCCGCTCCCACGCTCGACCAGTCGATGGCTGCGGGATCTTTTTCGGCAAACACCTTAATACGGCGGTGGCCGATGACGATACAATCGCCGTCGATGCTGACGGGCTCCGGCAGGGGGCCGAGCAGCGAGTCGTACTTGGTGAGGTGGGCGAGAGTTGTGGTGTCGGTGAGGTCGTTGACCGCAACAAATTCGATGTTGGGGTTGTTCAGGCCGGCGCGGACGATGTTGCGACCGATGCGACCGAAGCCGTTAATAGCTACTTTTACTGACATTGCTGGGGTAAGTCTCCTTCAGAGGTTGTAGTGCAAAGTATTGCGTGATGCAGAGTCTTGCGGGGTGGTAATCATCAGGATAGCAAAACGGGGATTTGGGACGGCTGGAAAAGGCGATACGGGGCTGGAAATTAGGAGAGCCGGCCGTCTCGGAGGAGGACGTGCCGGCTCGGGGGTTGCCTGTGATTAATATACCGCAATGCCACTGTCATGTGTAAGAATTTTTTTGTGACACCGCTAAAGTTTCTTCTGAATACATTCGGTTCTCTCGGAGATCTGCATCCTTATATCGCGGTCGGCCAGGGCCTCCGGGACCGGGGCCACCTCGTAACCCTGGCTACCTCCGAGGCCTACCGAGCCAGAGTGGAAGGTGCTGGTCTGAACTTCCAGGCGATCCGTCCGGATATTCAGGGTCTTGCCGGGTCGCCCGGTGCCATGGAGTGCGCTTACCACCCACGAACAGGTAGTGAATACATCATGAGGCGCGTGTTTCTGCCTCACCTTACCAGTACTTACAGCGATCTTGTTGAACCAGCGCGGCAGGCGGATCTTCTCGTCGGCCACCCCCTTGCCTTTGCCATTCCCACCCTCGCCGAGGTTCTGGGCAAGCCGTGGGTTTCGGTTATCCTGCAGCCCGTAGTGATTCTTTCAGCCTGGGATCCACCGTCTGTTTCAGGCGCTCCTTTTCTGGAAGTATTCCGGAAATGCGGCCCGGGATTTTGGCGGGTTTGGGGGCGGATGGCGAGGGCAATTGTTCGGAAATGGGGCGCTCCGGTAAATGCTCTGCGCGTTGGTTTGGGGCTGAAAGATCTCCGCAATCCCGTGCTCGACGACATGTTTTCACCCTTTGGCAACCAGGGCTGGTTCTCGCCGGTCATGGCGAGTCCCCAGCCCGACTGGCCAGTTGGCCTCAGTGCCACTGGTTTTCCCTTTTACGACAAGCCTGAATCGGGTGAGGGTCTGTCTCACGATCTGGAGAGGTTTTTGGCCGAGGGTGAACCTCCTGTCGTTTTCACGCTCGGCTCCTCCGCTGTGCTGGCTGCCGGAACTTTCTTCCACGAGAGCGTGCTGGCTGTCCAAAAGTCTGGCCTTCGCGCCGTGCTCCTCGTCGGCAGTGATCCACGAAACCAGCCGCTGCACCCCGACGCCCGTATTTTCGTCGCGGACTACGCGCCGTTCTCCGAACTGTTCGGGCGTGCTGCTGCGGTGGTCCATCAGGGGGGCTCCGGCACCACGGCGCAGGCGCTTCGGGCAGGTGTTCCCTCCGTTTTTGTTCCCTATAGTCATGACCAGCCGGATAATGCCCGCCGCGTTGCGTCGCTCGGTGCCGCCCGCATCATTCCGCGCAGCAAATATCGCGCCGCCCGGATTGTTTCGGAGCTGCGGAGTCTGCTGTCCGATGTCAGCGTAAAGGAGAATTGCAGGCGGATTGCACAACAGTTGGCAGGGGAAGACGGCGTTCGAACTGCCTGTGAAGGTCTTGAAAAGGTGGCGATGCAGTTCAGGGACGGCGCGAATCGAAGTCCAGAAAAGTAAGCAGGACCGTCTGGGGACCCTTCCATGCCTGCACCGGCGAATACCACTCTGCGAGGGAATGCGCATTGCCACTGGTACCGCCGCCCCCCATCGTGACGGCCGGAATCCCCTTGCTGATCGGGATATTTGAATCCGTGCTGCTGAAATCCAGTTCTGGCCGGAAGCCGTTAGCCCCGGCGGCCCACATCGCGGCCTGCACAATCGGGCTGGAGTGTGCAGTCTCTCCGGCCGGGCGGTTGCTTACCAGTTTCATGTCAAACGAGAGAGTCGCCTTCGAGGCGGCCCGAGCTTTGTTTTCCGCCTCAACGCCCAAACGAACCGCCTCAAACAGCTTCGCCTCAATCCGGTCGAGGTTCCCCGGGTCCACGGACCGCAGATCCACCTCGAAAGCGCATTCTTCGGCGATGGCATTTACTGCAGTGCCGCCTTCAATCCTCCCAACATTAAAGGTGGTCTTGGGTTTGAGCGGGACCTCAAGATCAGCGATGCGATCTATGGCCCGAGCCGCCGCATGAATCGGACTGGGGCGACCGAAGTTCCCGTAGCTGTGGCCTCCCGGGCCCTTGAGCGTAACCCTGTACCTTTTGACCCCGGTTCCGCCCGTTACTATCCGCGACGGATCCGCGCCATCTATTGAAATAAATGCTCTGAGCTTTGCCCGAAAGGTGCTTTCATTGAACAGGTAGCGGGCGCCATTCAGATCCCCCAGACCCTCTTCTCCCACGTTGGCGACAAACAGGAGAGTGTGGCGGGTGGAGATCTTTGCTGCGTCCATCGCTTCCACAATTGCCAGTAGCGAGGCCAGGCCCCGGCTGTCATCTCCAATACCGGGAGCGAGTAAGCGATCTCCTTCCTTCCTCACCTTTGTATCCACGCCGACGGCAAAGGAAATGTCCAGGTGGGCCGCGATTACAAAGGTATCTTCAGTTGATCCCTTCCTCCAGCCAAGAACGTTACCCTGCTTGTCGATCGATACGTCGGCGAGTCCCAGGCGGTGAAACTCCTTTTCCAGATACTTCGCCCTCTCGGCCTCATGGAACGTCGGTGCTGGAATTTCGGCTATCGTGATTTGGGCCGCAACCGTCTTGTCATGAGAGGTCTCCAGCCAGCGCAGGGCCTTTGCCACGTCGGGCCGTTTCAGCAGGGTGTCGTCTGCAAACGCGCTTCCGGCGCTCAAACATGCCAGCGCCAATGGTCCGAAAAGCTTCACTTGCCCTCCTTCACTGCGGGGTTCCCTTTATCTGCGTAATTCTGGAACCGCCCAAACGTCTCGGCGAGCATTCCGTCCACAGGTTTGGCCCAGGCGTCGGCACCGTTCGGGATGTAGCCTCCGACCGAGTAAGTGTAGGTCAGTTTTGTTCCGCTGCCGGCAACCGTGAATCGTATTTCCAGTCCCCCGGTTACCGCCAGGGCCATGAGTGGCCCCAGGCCACCCCGCATGGTGAGCGCTTTTCCGGGAACTGCGGAGACGACCTGCAGGTGCTGGACTCCGCCTTCAGGCCATTTCTCGCAGAAACACCCTCCGGGACGGTCGTCGATGCTGAGGTTCCCCGCGTCACGAGAAAAGGTGTGGCCAGGTGCCCACCAGCTTCCTACGTTTAGCACAAATTTCTGATAGGCATCCGCAGGTGGGGCCTGCAAGTTCAGGGTGCCACGAATTGTAAATCCGGCAGGGCCCGAATCTGCAACCTCGGCAGCCAATACCGACGGAAACATCATGAGAAGGGCAAGCGCAAGGTAGTTGGTTTGTCTCATCTTCTACATGATAATGGCAGTCCGGACGGTTCAGTTAGCTGTCGTGGGGGGGGCGAGGTAGTGCGGCCTGCTTCCCTTCCTTCACTCCGAACGGCTCCAGTGCTGCCAGTAACGTAAAAAAGACGATAGCTACTCCGGTGCGTTGAATCGGGTAATCCCAGAGGCAGTGAATCAGTACAACCGGTACACCAATTCCCCAGCCTGAACGAAGTGCCCTCGGAACGGCCCAGGTGGCAAGCAGGAGCATCAGAATCAACATGGGGAGACCGCCTTCAATCGTCCACTGTGCCCAGTCGTTGTGCGCCTGGTTGACGAAATTACCGTCATCTATGGTGGCATAACCGGGATAGACGGTAGGCCAGTTTCCGAGGCCAAAGCCTTGCAGGGGCCGCGCCCGCATCATTTCCACTGAGGCTCGGTTGAATTCGCTCCGGCCCACGAGGGCATCCGATTTCGTTACCTTGTCGAAAAGCTTGTCAGGACCTGCTGCGACAGCAACCCACAGGAGCGCGACCAGCAGGACTGTCCCGCTGCTCAGCAAATGGCGGCCGCTCAATTTGTGCCGCCGCGCTACCACCAGCGGAACGAGGACCATTTCGAGGACAGTCAGGCCCGCGCCCCCACGAGACCCTGAATAGAGGACGGACCCAAACAGCAAGGCCACGGCCAGAGTGAAAAGAACTCTTCCGCGCTCTCGGGTGAGGGCCCCAAACAGTGCCAGTGGCAGGATCAACTCCACGAAGGCTGCATATTGGTTGACGTAGAGGAACGGCCCGAAGGTGTATTCAGTCGTCGGTGAGGGCAGGGGCCCCAAGATAGACGAGACCGAGGTTATCTCCTGTGCAGTCGAGATGATGCAAACGAAGACTCCGAACGCCAACAATATGTCCATGTAGCGGACCCTGGCGTCACGGTCCGTCAGGAACTGCAAACCGATAAAGACGGTTGCCAGGTTACCCGCCCAGTACAGTGCTGCCATGCGGGTTGGCCAGGGATACACGGTAATTCCGAACAGCAACTGCGTTCCGGCCAGTGCCACGACCCCTGCCAGGGGAACCAATACCCATGAGGTCCTGACTTTTTGGCCCAGCGCAAGAAGCACGGCTAAAAGGAAGGCAATCGAGCAAACCGCGACCTCTGGCACCGAAGTGGCCCACTTCCCGCGGGACCACATAATTGCGATAGCGGCAACGGTAGAAACTGCCAGGCTCAGGCTACAGAAGCGTTTCACCGGGCCAGTCGCCCCTCAAGATTCCGAATTGTTACCGTTCCGGCTGCCCGTCGGGTTCCGGGCAAACGCTTGTGCCGAAGTCGGAGGGTGCCGGAACGCCCGGACGCGCGAAACTGAAGCCGACCGCCATCTCCACTTCCAGCCAGGGGCTCGCTGGTGCTTCGGCCCGAGCCCGTCTCTTCGATTTCCCAGAAAAGTCCCGTGACGGGCGCCTCCGAACGAACTTCTGCGAGCCACCGGATTTCGTAGGTCTTTTCCGGCGATAACGGAATGCGCTCCTGGAGGAGATCACACGCCTCTGGCTGATCCCCGCTAAATGTAAATCGAATGGCCTTCATGTCCGGTACCCTTTCGCTGGTGACGCCATCGACGGTCGGCATGCTCCAGTCGAACCCGCGACGTGATGGTTCCGAGGCGAAGGTTTCATTGGTAAGAATGATACCGGTCTCCGGATTCAGGGGGCGAAACGACGTGCCCCCATGCGCGGCCAGGGCGTTCCAGACAGGTAATGCCCGTTGGGGATCCCCCTCAGCGTACCGGTCGCAGTAGCTGAGCATCAGGTCGTGCTCTTGTGGAGCTAAAGCTGTGGCGACCCGAATCGCTACGGGCCCGGCGTCGTCCAGCCTGTTCGTGGCTGCCAGGTAGCCGTAGTACTGCCGCATCGGCTCCGGTTGGTTGGGGATATGGCTGAGGATGAGCTCGCTATCCTGCGACATGGCCCAGGCGAGACGAAAAATCGCATCCACCGAGCCCTGGCTCATCAGCAACGCCTTCGTAAACCAAGCCCAAAATTCGGTTTCCCGGCCCCGACGAAAATAAAAATTCATGAGGGCCCATCGCGGTGCAGCCTTCCGGTCGATCCGGGCCGCTTCCAGCAGCAGAGCCTCGGCAGTGGCAAAATCATTTTCGATTTCACTGCGAAACGCACGCCGTACCATGTACTGTGATTCGAGAGGACTAAGTCTCATTGCCTCAATAAGTTGGGGCTTCGGATCACGGCCGGATCCCTCGATATGTTCGGCCAGCAGGTTGCGAAATACGGCGTTATCCGGGGCAAGTTCGACGGCTTTGCGTAACGAATCCGGAGTGTTTTTCGCCTTCTCCAGCTCCGCAACGGCCGCTATCCCGGACGACCACGCGGCCAGAAGGAAGACTCCCGCAAGGCATCCACCTGCGACTCGAAGGGCCGGGACATAGTAGATTTCCTTTATGGTGCTTGCAATGGGAGGCAACATACCTCATCATATAGGAGGAAGTATTTCATTAGGGGGAATATTGAGACTCCACATACTATCCACCGTCGGAAGTGCACTCCTTGCCAGCGCCGCTGTCGTTTCAGCGAGCGCCCCGGTAATTGGGATTGCGTCTTCACAGAGCGGTGTGACTTTAGACAACGCGAAAGTTTCGGGCAATGCCTCGGTGTTTGACGGCTCGACCCTCCAGACGGAGGGCTTTTCCCGGATTCATATGAGTAACGGAACCCGGCTGGATTTGGCAGCGG
>Ga0114970_10004511_pt1 | contig 10124 bp, 8 predicted proteins | sample M_140205_XF_Meta_FD_87030 | JGI IMG/M metagenome (GOLD analysis project Ga0114970, IMG submission 87030) | Freshwater microbial communities from Lake Montjoie, Canada to study carbon cycling - M_140205_XF_MetaG | ecosystem: Environmental > Aquatic > Freshwater > Lake | place: Lake Montjoie... | reverse complement strand
TTGTGAATCGTCGTGACCGCGCCGTCATCCTGCAGCCATCGATGCTGGACGTTGTTCGGGATATCGCTCCAGACGAGGTATTGCCCCCAACCGCTCCAAGCCGGTCCTTCCGCCCAATACATACCGGTGTGCAGCCGTTCGATGGGAGAGGACCCGATCTTGTATTTCTCGAAGGCCTTATCGAGCGCGATGACATCGGGCTCGGGGTAACGGACCGGGGCCGCATTGACTCCGTAGTCTCGGGCTAAAAGAGGCATGGCAGCGAGCGAACCGATGGAGGAGAGGAAGGATCGACGAGTGGTCATGGTGGGTGGATGGGTTGGGCTAAATTACCTCGGAGCGGTGACGCCATTGACGATGTTAGGCGGCAGTTCGCCACGCACGGCTTGCAGCGCGATGCGAGCGGCGCTCTCTCGCAGCGTCTTTACCGACGGCGGGCTCGCCGATGCGATGTGAGCGGCGAGAATCACGTTGGGCATAGTGCGGATGGGATGGTCCGCAGGAATCGGCTCCGGATTAAAGACGTCGAGCGCAGCGCCGGCGAGATGACCGGATTGCAGGGCTGCGGTGATAGCGGCGCTATCCACCAAATCGCCACGGCCCACGTTGATGAAGATCGAACCGGTTTTCATCTTCGCGAAGGCCGCCGCATTGAAGAGCTGCTGGGTCTTCGGTGTGGAGGGGCAGTGCGGAGAGACGATGTCGCTGTGCTCGAGCAACTCTTCGAACGAGGCCACGGCCACCGCTCCGGATCTGGCTATTTCATCGGCCCCCACGACGGGATCAAACACCAGCACCTTGGCCTTGAAAGCGAGCAGGCGCGTCACAACGTCCCGCCCAATACGCCCAAAGCCCACAATTCCCACCGTGAGATGTTTCAGCGACGACATCGAACTGAGCGGCGTTGCGAGGCCCCAGTGCCCCTGGCGTAAGTGCAGGGCGTTGGGCACTACCTGGCGCGTGATGGCGAGGATGAAGGCGAGCGCGTGATCGGCCACCTCGTCGATGCAGTAGTCCGGGATGTTGCACACCGGGATGCCGTGTTCGCGGGCCGCCGCGCAGTCCACATTGTCGTAGCCGACGCCATAGCGAACGATGGCTTTGGCCTTGGTCATGGCATGGACGACCTCCGCGTTGACGGGGGCGAATTGGGCGATCACCGCATCGGCATTGCGCACCAACTCGGCCAGCTCTGCAGGCGAACGTTTTTCTTTGAAGGAAACGATCTCGATGCCCGCTGGACGAAGAACCGCTTCTTCCAGGCTGAGATCCGAAAAGGTGTAATCAGTAATGGCTACGGTAGGCATGGGTAGTTGGGGTTGGTTTTCTGGCGGGATTAAAGAGGTCTGCTGATGGGAATTTCAGGATCTGACAATTTCGATTTTCAACGCGTTCTGCTGAGGTTCGCCCAGTCCATTGCCAGTGAATAACCTCTTCTTTCGGTTGCCCGAGCATCACTGGTTCGAGTGGCATCCATGGGATCCTGCTGTTGCGGTTTCTCGATTTGCCGAAGGCAAAGAATTCACTCTCCAATTGCGCGGACGGTGGTGAGTGACTGGATCAAGGTGTGGTCATCCCATTTCCAGACGACCCGCTTCTTCTTGTCATGCGTCACTTCGATGGCGTGAGCCCCCTGCCCTTCCTTGCCGCGCATAAAGTTGCCGATGAGCAGATTTCCGTTCTTGAGCTGCTGGAGGCTGGAGATCCAGGTGATGTTCAAATCCGGAGCGTCCTTGTCGCTGAACTCCCACACGATTTGCTTGTCTCGCGTCACCTCGATCAAACGCTTCTGCGTGCCGCAGCAAATGAGCGTATTGCCATTGGGCAGTCGCTGCGCATCGCCCGTGTTGGTGACACCCGTGTATTCCCACACCACCTTGCCGCTCGGGTCCACCTCGCGCACGGCGCCCTCACCTTCATGGGCGGCCAGAATGTTGCCGTTCGCGAGCTTGTGGACGTTGCGCACTTGAAGGTGGTGCCCCTCGACAGTCGTGGTCAGCGGAGTGACATGGACGATCTGGCCCTGAGGATTCACTTCGACCGCCTGACACGGCCCCTGCTCGGCGACCAGCGTGTTGCCATTGGCCAAGCGCTCGCAGCCGAAGACTTGATGCGATTTGCTGACGTAATCGAACACCGTCTTCCCACGCGATGTGATCTCGCGAACGCCGGTCGGAGTGCCGCCGTAGCCGGAGAGTATGTTGCCATTCGGTAGCGCCTGGAAGAGGACCGTGGTGCTCGGTGGATGGAACTCCCACACCTTCCTGCCCTCTGCATCGAGTTCGACAAACCGATTGGGCCCCTTGCCGTACTCGGTGAAGAGCAGGCGGTGTTTGATGGGCGCGTCAGCCGCGACGGTTGGCCTGCCGAAAGACAACGCGAAGGCCAGGATGGCGATGAAGAGTCGGGTGATGTGCATGGTGGGTTTGAGTTGAAAGATTTGTAGGTCTAGGCCCGGTCCTCACGACCCGACCTCCGCGGTGGCCAGGTATTGCTCAGGCACAGGGCATAAAAACCCAGGTCAACCGGCTGAATCGTTCCGGCTAAGACAATTTCAGCAGCAACGGGAGACAGGATGGTGGCAGAGATCATGGGACCGAGCTTCGTTCAGGGGAGGCCTTGAGGATCACCCACAGCAACGGTGTTGGGAATATTGTTTTTGGCGCAGCATCGTGGTGAAACCCCATCCAAGGGCGCGGCACCATCGACACTTACTTCCTCCGCCCCCTCTCCGGCTAGGCACCGTAACTCGGCGAATCCGCAGTCCATCCCTTTCCTCCCAACTCAATCGTTCCGGCTGAACCGGAAGGACACGGCTTGAGGACTGGGCCAAAGAGGGCCGCGATCTTCGGCTGGGCGTTGGTGATGGTGAGAGTCCATTCGTTCTGAGTCTGACCGACACCGGCTCCGCCCCACAGGGAAAGACCATAGCCCAAATCCGGAATGGCCATCACCCGCACCTTCGAACCGTAGGGATACACCTTCATCGCAGGCTCCAAGGCGATCTTACCGCCGCCCGTCGCCACGGTGTTGAGGGTCGTCCCAAAAGTGGCGACCAGGTGGGCGGGGGCTTTTACCTCCCAGGAGAGCTTCGGATTATTGCTCACATAATTACCACTCCAGCCTAGAAACTCCCATCCTTCGATGGCAGTGGCCTGAAGAACCACCCGCTCGAACTGCGCGTAAGTCCCAGCTCCGCTCACCCTCCCGCCGCGGGCCTCGATAGTCAGTTCATGCCTGGGAATAGGTTCGAAAACGGCGCGGACCGCACGGTGGGTCGACAGGATCAGGGTTGCCTCAGGCTGTTCGCCACTCAGATCTCCTTCCCATCGAACCCACCGCCACCCATCACCGGGGATCGCCCGAACCCTCACCGACTCGCCTTGCAAATACTGATCTTGTTGTGGCGAGCACTCGAGCTTCCCCTCACCGGCCACCGACCATTTCAAAGAAACGGACGGAACCAGCCGAATCTGGACTTGGGGCAATTCGAGGGTCTCGGTCAATTCTTCGTTCAAGTGCAATTCCCTCAAAACGATGCTCTGATCCACCGTGAATTCACCGGTGTACTTCCGAGATAGGACCGTCGGCTGGCTTCCATCGATCGAGTAGAAGATCTGCCCTCGTTCAAATCGATTCGACAAGCGGACTGTCGCCTGTTTTCCAACCTTCACTGAAGTGTCGGTTTCACGTCCGTTCACAATCCACCGGGGATGGCTGTCCACAGTGATGTTTTTGCTCTCCAATTCCAACCAGGGCCGAGCTGGCGTGGGCAGCACCGACCTAAAACCCACCCGATTGTAGACTGTCTCCGGAGTGAAGGCCCGACGGTTGGCGATCTCGCAGTTCTTGGCATTGTCGTACCAACCGCCGCCTCGGAACACCCGATGAACACCCACGTTGGGTCCACGAGGATCGGTTTGCGGATCGGAGGTGTAATCGCCAAACCGATCCCAGCACCATTCGAAGTGGTTGCCGGCCATGTCGTACAAGCCAAAGCCATTGGGCGGGTAAGAACCCACCTTCACTGAACCGCTCTTCTCCGACTCGTCGTAATTGGCACGATCGGGAGTGATCTTCTCGGAGTCGCTCCACGGAAATCGATGACCGGCAGCGCCACCCCGGGCCGCTTTCTCCCACTCGGCTTCGGTCGGCAACCGATAGCCAGTTTGCCAATCAACATGAGGAGCAATGCGTCCGCTCCTGTAAACCATCGTGCCGGCTGAATCCACGGTGTAAGCGGGTCTCATTCCCTCCATTTCACTGCGGGCGTTACACCACTTCACACAGTCAAACCAACTGACGGTGTGAACCGGATGTTCAGTACCAAAACTCTGGCCGATTGGCAAATCGAGGTAGCCATGATCCAAGGACCATTGTCGCACAGAATCCCAGAGCTCCTTGGTGATCTCGTAAACATCCATCGCATATTCAGAAACCCATACCGTGTGCGACGGACCGGCCATTTCAAAGAAACCCTCTCGAATCAAATTCATTCCGGCAGCCGGCTCCCAATCGGTGGCACCCAGCTTGAAGCGCACGGTTTTGCTGTATCGATTGGCAAGGTCCACGCTCGAATCCCAACGGATGTGCTGCACAATTCCCGGCTGGATCCCCCTTCCCACGGCACCCGTCGCGGAGGCTGTCGGCGCTTCCCAGGTTTGCCCACTGTCTGCAGAGATTTTTAAATACACCGAGACGGCAGCACTGTCCGGATCCCGGATCTCATAGGAAATATCGACCCATCGGGTGCTGGTGATCTGCTCGGCCTGTACGTTCAGGATCACGGGTTCTACCGCAGCGAGTGGCGGCATGACCCAGAGCATTAATGACCAATAAAGAGCCAACGGTCTCATGAAAGTTTTAAAAGTGTTTTAATTTCTAAAACCTTGGTGCAAGCCAATCGTCGAGATCGGATTCACCGAGCGCCCTAGGCCTGAGTCTTAGACTTGCGGGGGATCTGCTCGTAAATCACTCGGAGGGAACTCTGCACGGCATGATTTTCGAGGGGTTGATCTTGGAGTTCCAGAGGCATCCATTGCCTGAGACGCGCCTCGCTCATTCCGCCCAGCCAAAGACTGAAGGCAAGGTCGGATTCTCGTCGATCCAGATCTTTTTGGCGCGCCCGATATGCTTCCAGTCGTTCGATGTTCTGCCTGCGAACGGTGTCCGCCTGAGTCTCAAAGTTTGCGGGCGGTCCATAAGAACCGGTCTTGAGGATCTCCATGAATCCATTGAGCAATCCCATTCTCATGGTTTTGCGGTTGACCCGAATATCAAAAGCAAAGGCTTCAATGGATAACTGCAATTCATCGAGACTCACATTGCCCCATTTCCACACCTGCCGAAGATGACTCGGAGCAAACATCACCTGTTCTTGATGCAGTAATGAGCAATCCACCTCCAGCCATTCGTCAGGAATCTCCCGTAAGTTTTGACTTCCCCTAAGACGAGAGCCGAAACCGGCCACAGGGTCGCCTGCATACCCAGGCCGACGGCTTGGGAATTCTGCGCCCGCCAAAAGGGGGGACCCTCCTCCCGAGCGAACGGTTGGCGAGGGGGTCAAGGGCCAGGCTCCGTCGGCGTGAGCGTTCTGGATTTCCTGGAGCAATCCCGTGGCGATGGAGTAGCTGACCCACCCGCCACGGCCGCGCTTGGATTGAGCCACCGAAATTAATCCCTCCCGAACCATGCGTGCCAAGGTGGTTTCGACGGTTCGCAACGACGCCCCCACTTGGTCGGCCAATGATCGAACGTTCAGCGGATCGGTCGACTCCGAGGCGAGGCTTTTTCGCGAGGCGCTGATGATTTCAATTAATCTCAACTTTAGCCCAACAAGACCCAACAGTTGGGTGTTTGTCGGACTTTTAACCGCCATTTCGATGGGCATTTGTTGGGTGTTCATCGATTTAAAAACAGTTTTTATTGGTTTTTTAAACCCAACACAACCGAATTGTTGTGTTTTGTCCGATTTTTTCTCCAATCTGTTTCTCTCTCAATGAACTCAGGGAGGCCACTTCAACGGAGCGCCGTTACAACTCCGCGGCCGTACCAAGGACGGGGGGTAAGGCTCATCGCTCGCGTCAATGGGCCTGAGGCTTTCAGTCCTCATCTCGGGGAAAATCTCCCACCACTTTTGCTGGGAATAGTGACGGCCATTGCCCAGCTCGTTTCTCTACCCAAGTCCCCTTCTGGATCGCCTGCAATCGAGGCCCGTTTCGAACCAGAATCGCACCATCAAAAGAAGTGGCCTCGCTTCACCCCGCCGACCCTCTTTCACTCTTTCGCCACCACCGATGCGACGGAGGCTCAACCCCAATTTCTCCCCTCGGCCGGAGGCCTGTCCGCTGAGACAATGATCCGATTTTTAGTCTCAAAACTCATCGACCTAATGAAGGCTGCCACGGTCACTCATCAGGCCAATAGAGCGATTGCCATCCGCCGACTCACCACTCGCCACTGTGGAAACCCACTGAAAATTTGGAGAAAAATTACTGCTAAAATAATTTTTCTAATCCAACCCCTTGAGTCTTCGTCTCCACAAAAAATAGCGCCCCCCTCCTGGCTCTCCATCGGTGAGAAACGCTTCCACGGATTCAATCAATTAAAACATTGGAATACTTCATTAAACCAGATCGCGAATTAAAACAAACAAATACAAAAAATACGAACAATAATTATTATTTAAATCAATAAATCACGTCAAATTAGTTAAACGCTTAAAATCTCAACGTGTTAAATATTAAATCTTTTTGTGTTAAAATTAATTTAAAACATAATGCAGCGTTTAAATCAACATTGAATCATTTAAACCACTCTTCTGAATGTAACCTTAATAACAAAATAGCCGTGAAATTAAATCTCGAAACATGAACCAAAGACTCATTCACACACCAAATTATCAGTTTAGAAATTTAAAACACTCAGCTACCTTCCTGAAGTCGAACCTCTGATCCGCTTTCGCGTTTCCAAAGAGCATTTCAACCGGTTACAATTTCAGAGGCTGTGAAGTCTTTTGAATCCAGGTTCTTCACCGACGAACCTCGGATTTTAACGGAATTAAGGCCTTGAACGCGTTTAGTGAGGGCTCAACCACGAAAAATGGACATCGCTTCAACCTGTTCATCGACGGCACCCCACGATCGCCGAGAAATTGCATCAAACTCCGGTCAGGAGGGTGCACGTTTATTGAGTTATTGTATCAGTACAAAAACAATCACTTCAGAGCTAAGTTTCCAAAAATAGTTCTCCAGAACTAAGTCTTTAGGGCTATTTTCTCAGGGCTAAATCTTCAGGGCTAAGTCTCTAGGCCTGAGCCCGAACGATTCGTTCCGCTACGAGCCATTCGAAGTTTGAAATCCATCAAATCGGAACGAATACGGTGTCTCAGACGCTGTGATTTTTGGGAAATCACGGGAAGATTGAGGCGGAATCACTACTGCGGGCGCAGGACGAGCTTTCTCAGACACACGACCGCCCCCCGGATTGCTCAATTGGCTTGGGAATCGCCCTTGCTCCTTCCAAATCGACATCAGTTGACGCCAACCTGAGGTCAAACCCGCTCGAAGCTCCGAATCTTTGGACCGCCATTGCCGATGCAGAAAGGCCCCGTCCGTCGCCAATAGCCCCACGGCGATAGCTTGGCGCTCAAACGCTTCTTGGGAGGCCTTAGAATCGATTTCTGGAGGTTCTGAGGCCAGTGTGCGAGGCAGCGGCGGCGCCAGTTTCCGGGGTAACGGGGGCGTCACTGGAACCGTTTGAGTATTCAGCTGCGTTATTTCAGGCTTTTTATTAACCACCGTTTCAAGGGTGGTTAACCCACCCTTACGGCTGGCCGCCGACTTTCGCCCGCCCGCAGCAGACTTTTCTTTCCACTGCGTCAGACGCTCCTTTTGCTGCTGAAGGTCCAAATGGTTGAGTTCCTGAGGGTTTTGCGTCGCCTGAAACAATCTCAACACGGATGCTACGACGGTGGTTGAAGCACCCTTGCCAACCAAACGCGCTGCCTGCTCCGGATCCTTGGGCACCGAACCATTCTGCCAGCAATAGGATAGCAAACGAATGTAAACCCCCTCCTCCTCCAAGCTCATCATCTGAATTTGCTGATTGGCCAAATACTCGGAAGGTGAAAATGAAAACCCGGATGATTTCATGGATTTAGTGCGCTGAAAGGGCGTTTGTGGGGACGAAGGATACTGGGCACGAGAGGACGGGGCGGATATCTCTACCCTCTCAAATTCTGAATCTGCTTGATCTAATAGAGAATCCGATGGCTTGTGCTGGAGAAATTGAAAATCTAGATGAAAGCCGTGACCCAAGAAACGGGCTTCAATATCGGTTTCTGCAAAACGCGATATTGAATTATGCTTTTGAAAAACAACAAAATCGCTCTGAGCAATCTTTTGGAATCCCGATGTTTGAATAGCTGAGATCGAGGGTTTCCAATGTGTGACAGACGGACGGACTGCTGTAGAAATGGGTTTTTGAGAATTGATCCAAGCGTCTATTTCAAAACGCATCCGGCGATTGAAATCCCGTATACCGACCATTATTTCTAAGACAGTTTGGGTCCGGCGATCGGAGGATACGGGAGGCGGGGTGGCGATTGCTGAACGACGACGCCAAGCTCGAAATCGGTCCTGGATCCGGCTGCGGTTCAGAGACAACAGCGTCACTGCCCCCATGAGCAAAAGCCCTATCCAAACTTTAATAGGAGAACGCCCCTGCCCCTCTTTGGAGGCGGTCCCTGTTATATTCTGCGCAGGCTTTGAGAGAACCGGGGGCAGAGTTAGTGCTGCTCCAGGACTCACTGTCTTCGCAAGATTCTGTGAACTGATTGCCGCGGGCACTGACACCGGCAAAGGCACGGTGGGTTGTACTGAGACAGCGATAACAGCTTTGGGGGGCGTCCGCGGGGCGTCGGAGACGATGCGGCGAGTTTGACCTTGGACAACCTGGGAAGCTTCGCTAGGTGATGTTTTCTGAACGGCGGGATGGGACGGGATCACCAAGACCGACCCGGCTCGGATTCGATGAAGATTCCCGGCCTGGAAAACCCCTGGATTCTCTCTTAGGAGAGCCAGAAGCATTTGATCCATGGTGACTGAATCTGGTTTGTAGCGACGCGCGATGCGGTATGCGGTTTCCCCCTCCTGAACCGTGACCCTTCTGGGAACAGATGCACTTGGGGTGAGATCCCCGGTATTGGATCCCATCAGCCCGTTGTTTAATCCTGTCAGACACAAACACGCAATCAGCGGTTTGAGCAAACCGCTGGTGGCCGAGTTGGTCACAGGATGCATAGAAGAGCGGGTCCGGACTTTCCGATTGTAACCCCAAAATCGGGCCACAATCTGGTCGTCAGCGGCGTGACAGGGCATTCACTGGAGGCAGCCTCAGAACCCGATTGAGGCTTGCTAGCACTTTTATTCCTTCGCTTCAACCAGTTTATGGTTAGCCCCTAGCGCTAAACCCAGCGGCTACGACAGGTTGGAAGGGTGGTTCAACGGTGGCGCTGCGCTGCTTGGCACCGCTGGGGGTTCCTCGACCGATTCGGCCAAGGAAGGCTCTACGGCGATCGGACTGAGTCGCGATTCGGATGGAGAGGGTTGAGGTTCTAAGACTCGAACTTCGTTGCGAGCTGGCGTTGGCGGTGCTGAGGATCGAGCCAACGCCTTCACCTCGCCCCGAATCTCGCGGTTTATGGCCCGGATCTCGCGCATGAGGTCGAGTTTGACCTTTCGCTTCGGATCCCCGGATTTGACTCCGGGGTCCACCGCTCCCACTCCGGAGACGAATTGCAACTTAACCCCGCCCGTCGTGCGCATGAGCTCGCGCTGACGTTCGTTCTCCTTCAGCAGAGCTGCCAGACGCCGAATCTTCTGCTCCAGCATTTGGATCTGATCGTCTTTGAGGGCGAGATCCTTCTCCAACGGTCGATCCGTGTCGGCTTCCAACAGCTGGCGGACGCCCCGAAGCAGGTCACGGCTATGGCGGACGTCCTGGAATCGTCCGTCAAACAACCTCTCAAGGACCTTCTGAAGGCTGCTCTCCAGGTCTGCATCTTCCAGGGTGCGCGGAGTCTGGGGTGCCTCCACCGACGCGGGAACTTTGCGCAGTCGCAG
>Ga0114970_10004509_pt1 | contig 10126 bp, 5 predicted proteins | sample M_140205_XF_Meta_FD_87030 | JGI IMG/M metagenome (GOLD analysis project Ga0114970, IMG submission 87030) | Freshwater microbial communities from Lake Montjoie, Canada to study carbon cycling - M_140205_XF_MetaG | ecosystem: Environmental > Aquatic > Freshwater > Lake | place: Lake Montjoie... | reverse complement strand
CGGAATAACGCCCCAGCACGATGTCCTTGACGATCTCCTCCATGGCCTTGTCGTCCAGCCGATTGCCGTACACCTTGGAGCGCATCAAGGACAACGACTCCACCGGCGCGGGATGCGACAGCAGGATGACGTCGTGCTCACCCACGCCCAGCGCCAGACGCGCGGCCTCCGACAGTGAGGCCTCGCCGTCGGCCAGCAGGTCGCTCTTCACCACGTTCACGGTGGCGAGAATGGTGCGGCCGTTGCCGCTGACGCGCACGCGCGATTGCGACACGAACCCTTCCGACACGCAGACATGGCAGTCGGCGCGCAGGAATACCACGTGGTGCTGGTAGGTATCGATGCCGAGGTAGCGAAGGCGAAGGGCGTTACGGTGATGCACGGCAATCCTCTTTTCTGCGGCCGGCTTGATCGCTTGCGCTACCGGCTCCGGTTGTCACGGGACTGTTCGAACAGCCCCTCCCTGTTGTTCTGAACAACGTCGTGCGGCTATTTCAAGTCAAACGACTCCATGTACTCCGGTACCTCGCAGGTCCACTTCAGTTCTTCCTCGATACGGTGACGCAGTGCATCAGCCGCGAGCGGTTCGCCGTGGGTCACAAAGGTGCGCAGCGGCGGCCGATGAAAACCCTGCAGCCAGCCCATGATCTCGTTGCTGTCGGCATGCGCAGAAAGGTTGGTCATGGCGGCGATCTCGGCCAGTATCGGCACGTACTCGCCGTGGATCTTCACCGACTCGGCGCCGGCCAGCATGGCCGCGCCGCGCGTGCCGCCGGCCTGGAAACCCGAGAACAGGATGGTGTTGCGCGGATCGGAGCCGAAAGCCTTGATGTGATGCACCACGCGGCCGCCGGTGGCCATGCCGCTGGCGGCGATGATGATCATCGGACCCTTCTTCTCGTTCAGCGCGCGCGATTCATCGGGTGAATTGATGAAGGTGGCCGCATTGCACATCTCTTTGCACTCCATGTGCGTGAGGCGGTGCTCGCGGTGATGGGCGTTGTAGATGTGCGTGGCGTCCACCGCCATGGGGCTGTTCAGGTACACCGGAATGGACTTCGGAATGTCGCCGTCTTCCTTCATGCGATGCAGATAGAGCAGCAGCTCCTGCGCGCGACCCACCGCAAACGACGGAATCAGCACCACGCCGCCGCGCTCGGTGGTACGGCGGATGACATCGCCCAGCTTGATGCGCGGATCCTCCGGGTCATGAACGCGATTGCCATAGGTCGATTCGACAATCAGGTAGTCCGCTTCGCGCACCACCGCCGGGGCATGCATGACCGCGTCGTGCGGCCGGCCCAGATCGCCGGTAAACACCACACTGCGTCCGGCGTCGATAAGGCTGAGCGTCGCGGCGCCCAGCAGGTGGCCGGCCGGATGCAGCGTGGCGTGCAGGCTGCCGATATCCACGGTGTGGCCGAAACGAATCGGATAGAGCTGACGCAGCGCCGCCTTGGCGTCCTGCTCGGTATACAGCGCCCTGGCCGGCGAATGCTTGGAGAAGCCGCGCCGGTTGGCATAGTCGGCCTCTTCTTCCTGCAGGCGCCCGCTGTCCGGCAACAGGATGTTGCACAGGTCGCGGGTGCCTTCGGTGCAGTAGATCTTGCCCTGATAGCCGTTCTTGACCAGCACCGGGACGTAGCCGCTGTGATCGAGGTGCGCGTGGGTCAGGATGACCGCATCCAGCGTCGCCGGCTTGACCGGCATGGGCGCCCAGTTGCGCAGGCGCAATTGCTTGAAACCCTGAAACAGGCCGCAGTCGACAAGGATCCGCTTGTCATCGTGGTCGACCAGATATTTCGATCCGGTGACCGTGCCGGTGGCGCCGAGGAATTGCAGGTTGAAAGACATCTGGTGTTCACACCCTTCTTTTGGACCATTGCGTGGACAGTATCGCGCAGCGGCGTGACCGGCGCCATAGCGGCGGAGTCCTGTCGCGCATTGCCTTGCGAAATATCAAGAAACGTGGCGGCCCGGAAGTCACTGGCACGTGCGGTAGACTCGCAGCAAGTCATGAACAGGAGCAATGCAATGCAGCGGTCGCTACGCCAGATGATCGAACGTAACGCCGGGCAATGGCCGGAGAAGGAGGCCATCGTCTTCGAGGGACGTCGCGTCAGCTATGGCGAACACTATCGGCGCGCGCTGCAGCTGTCAGGCGCCCTGCACGGCACCGGCTTGAAGAAGCGTGACCGCGCGGCCATGCTGTCGATGAACCGCGTCGAGTACCTGGAGTGGTATGCCGCCTGCGAGCTGGCCGGCTTCCTGCCCGCCACGGTCAACTTCCGCCTCGCCGCCCCCGAGATGGACTACATCATCCGCGACTGTTCGCCCAAGGTGCTGTTCTTCGAAGACCAGTACGCCGACGCCATCGACAGCCTGCGCGCCGGGCTGCGCAAGGTGCTGCCCGGACTGCTGTACGTATGCATCGGCGCTTCGCCCTCCTGGGCGACGGCCTACGAGACTTACCTCGCGTCGGGAGATGCCGGCGGCGCACCCGTCAAGGGCGAAGCGGAAGACTACGCCCACATCATCTACACCAGCGGCACCACCGGTCGACCCAAGGGCGTGGTGCGCACCCAGCAATCGGCTATCGCACATGCCGAATGCACCGGCCTGTACAGCGATTTCACGTTCGAGACGCGCGCGCTGGTCGCCACACCGCTGTTTCATGTCGGCGGCAAGGGAGTCGCCATGGCCACGCACCTGCGTGGCGGCACGGTGATCCTGCACCGCACCGTCGAACCGCTGGAGATGCTGAAAGCCATCGAAACCGAAAAGCTCACCTACATCAACTTCGTGCCCACCATGGTGCAGATGATCGTGGACGTGCCCGGCATCGAGCAGTACGACTTCTCCAGCCTGCGCACCATCAACACCGCTGCCGCACCGATCTCGGTGCCGCTGCTGAAACGCGCCATCGAGATATTCGGGCCGATCTGGGTGCAGGCCTATGGCATGACCGAGGGCCAAGTCGCCTGCATCTACCGCTCCGAACTGAAGCCGGACGGCACCGAGCGGGACAAGAAGCGCATCGGCTCGGTGGGTCATGCCATGCCCAACGTGGAGTTCCGCGTCGTCGACGAGAACGACAACGACGTGCCGCCCGGCGTGCCCGGCGAAGTGATTTCGCGCACCGACAGTCTGCTCGACCACTATTGGAACAACACCGCCGCGACGCTGGAAGCGCTGCGCAACGGCTGGTATCACAGCGGCGACATGGGCGTACTGGACGAGGACGGCTACCTGTACCTCGTGGATCGCAAGAAGGACATGATCATCTCCGGCGGCGAGAACATCTACAGCCGCGAAGTGGAAATCGCCCTCGAGCACCATCCCGATGTGCGCGAAACGGCCGTGATCGGCATACCCGATCCGCACTGGGGCGAATCGGTGCGCGCCATCGTGGTGAGGAAACCCGGCAGCGCCGTCACCGACGCTGCCCTGATCGAGTTCACGCGCGAACGCATCGCGCGCTACAAGTGCCCGAAGAGCGTAGTGTTCATGGACGAACTGCCCAAGCTCGCCAGCGGCAAGGTGAACAAGGTGGAACTGCGCAAGGCGCAGATCACCGCCTAGACGAAGCGAAGGCCTTTTCAAGGGGGCCCGCCCCCTTGATTCAATCGTGCCTGGGGATTCACTGAACAAGGGGGGAAAGCCCCCTTGTCCTTGTATATCCCCTGCTTCAGAGGGAAGCTTTTCGAGGTATGCCGATTTTCTGCATTTGATCAGCGCTTCCCTAGATCTCCACCTTCCGCAGCCGCAGGGCATTGGTGATCACCGATACCGATGACAGGCTCATCGCCGCCGCCGCGAACATCGGGTTCAGCAGGAGTCCGATGAACGGAAACAGCACGCCCGCCGCAATCGGCACGCCGAGCGCGTTGTAGACGAAGGCCAGGAACAGGTTCTGACGGATGTTCTTCATGGTGGCGCGGCTCAGCCGGCGCGCGCGCACGATGCCGCGCAGGTCACCCTTCACCAGCGTGATGCCGGCGCTCTGGATGGCCACGTCGGAACCGGTGCCCATGGCAATGCCGACTTCCGCCTCGGCCAGCGCCGGTGCATCGTTGACGCCATCGCCTGCCATGGCCACCGAGCGCCCTTCGGCGCGCAGCGCCCTCACGATGGCGCCCTTCTCATGCGGCAGCACGTCGGCGTGTACGTCCTTGATGCCGAGCTTCTTCGCCACGGCGCTGGCGGTGACGACGTTGTCGCCGGTGAGCATGACCACGCGGATGCCTTCGGCCGCCAGGTCCCGCAATGCCTCCATGGTGGTGTCCTTGATGCGATCGGCCACGCCCAGCAGGCCGGCGCACTGATCGCCGTCCATCACGAACACCACGGTCTGCCCTTCCTGGCGCAGGGCGTTGGCCCTGCTCACCTGCGCATTGGACAGGCTCGCCACGCCTTCGGCAAAACGCGCGCTGCCCAGTGCAATGCGCCGGCCCTCGAAAGCGGCCTTCACGCCCAGGCCGGTCACCGCTTCGAAAGCCTGCACCGCCTCGGCCTCGACGCCGCGCGCGCGCGCGCCCTGCACGATGGCCGTGGCCAGGGGATGTTCGCTGCCCCGTTCCAGACTGGCGGCAATACGCAGCAGGTGCCGTTCCGTCACGCCCTGGGCCGGTTGCACTGTCACCAGCGTCGGCTTGCCTTCGGTCAGGGTGCCGGTCTTGTCCACTACCAGCGTGTCGATCTTCTCCATGCGCTCCAGCGCCTCGGCGTTGCGGATCAGCACGCCGGCCTGCGCGCCGCGCCCGGTGCCCACCATGATGGACATCGGTGTCGCCAGGCCCAGCGCGCAGGGGCAGGCAATGATCAGCACCGACACGGCGCTGATCAGCGCATAGGTGAGCGCCGGCGGCGGGCCGACCAGCGACCAGACAACAAAAGCAACGATAGCCACGCCCACCACCGCGGGCACGAAATACCCTGCCACCACGTCGGCCAGGCGCTGGATCGGCGCGCGCGTGCGTTGCGCCTCGGCCACCATGTGAACGATCTGCGCCAGCAACGTCTCGGACCCGACGCGCTCGGCGCGCATCACGAACGATCCCGTTCCGTTCAAGGTGCCGCCGGTGACCTGGTCAGCGGCGCCCTTCTCGGCCGGCAGGGGCTCGCCCGTCACCAATGCTTCGTCGATGCTGGAATGGCCTTCGGTCAGCACGCCATCCACCGGCACCTTGTCGCCGGGCCGCACCCGCAGCAGGTCGCCGACCTGCACCGCATCGAGCGCGATTTCTTCGTCACTACCATCGGCCCTCACCCGCCGCGCGGTGTTCGGCGCCAATTTGAGCAGCGCGCGGATCGCGCCGCTGGTGTTGTCGCGCGCGCGCAACTGCAGCACCTCGCCCAGCAGCACCAGCACCGAAATCACCGCCGCCGCCTCGAAGTACAGGCCGACCGCGCCATGCCTGTCGCGCAGTTCGGCCGGGAATGCGCCGGGCGCCAGCAAGGCCACCACACTGTAGGCGAACGACACGCCGGTGCCGATGGCGATCAGCGTGTACATGTTGAGGTTGCGCGACAGCAGCGACTGCCAGCCGCGCACGAAGAACGGCCACGCCGCCCAGCCCACCACCGGCATCGAGAACAGTAACTGGATCCAGCCCGATGTCGATGCGTCGATCCAGCGATGCAGTTCGAATCCCGGCACGTGCTCGCTCATGGCCAGCACGAACACCGGCAGGGTCAGCGCAAGGCCGATCCAGAAGCGCTGCGTCATGTCGACGAGTTCGGGATTCGGCCCTTCGTTGCCCGTCGCCACCAACGGCTCCAGCGCCATGCCGCATTTCGGACAAGTACCGAATCCGACCTGCCGGATTTCCGGATGCATGGGGCAGGTGTAGAGGGCGCTGGCATCGGCATGGTTGGACTCCCTCCCCTGCTGGCGGGGAAGGGCGGGGGCGCAATGAGCACAATCACCGCCCTCGACATGAACGTAGTTGTCCGGATGGGCCTTGAACTTCGTCACGCAGGACTTCGAGCAGAAGAAGAAACGCTTGCCGAGATACTCCGCGTCGCCAGCGGCCTTGGCGGGATCCACCTTCATGCCGCAGACGGGATCGGTCTCTTGCAAGGGGGCGGCACCTGAGGGAATGGCGGCATCCTTCTTCACGGCACGCGGAATCGCATTCTCGTGCGCATCGACTTTCACCACGCCGGCCGCCACCACGCCATGGCTCATCGACATGAACGGCTTGGCACCGCCGCCACTGGCGTATTTCTCCGGATCGGTGCGAAACGTGTCGCGACATCCCACGCAGCAGAAATGGAAAGGGCGGCCCTGCCACACCTCGGTTTCATCGGCGCCGGCCGTGGCGATATTGACCGTCATGCCGCAGACGGGATCGATGGCGGTGTCGGGCGGAGTAGTCAGTTGATCGGTCATGGTCAAAGAGTACATCAATGACGCAGCAGGCATGCGCTGAATGCGAAATGCCCGAAGATGCCCTATCCACGGGCGTCTTCGGGCACTTTCAAGACGAAAAGGCCTCTGTCAGGTCATACCGCTCAGACCATCAGCCGCCGATCATCTCGGTATTGGCGGCACCCGGCGGCACCATCGGAAACACCTTGGCATCCGCGTCGGTCGAACAATGGATGAGGCACGGGCCGCGACGGCGCAGCGCGTCGTGCAAGGCACCGCGCGGGTTGTCGCTGGTGTCCAGATCGACGGCGTCGAGACCGAAGCCCTGGGCGATGCGAACGAAATCGGTGCGGCGCTTGTAGTCCACGGCGAACAGGCGGCGCTTGTAGAACATGTCCTGCTGCTGGTGCACCATGCCCAACGACTGATTGTTCATGAGGACGATCTTCACGTTGGCGCCTTCATCAGCCAGCGTGGCCATTTCCTGGATGTTCATCTTCAGGCTGCCGTCGCCGGTGAAGCACACCACGGTGCGCTCCGGTTCGGCCAATGCTGCGCCGATGGCAGCCGGCATGCCGAATCCCATGGTGCCCAGACCGCCCGAGGTCAGCCACTGGCGCGGACGGCGCAGCGGATAGGCCTGCGCCACCCACATCTGGTGCTGGCCCACGTCGGTGGTGATGATGGCGTCGTCGTCCAGCGCCTCGGCCACGGCGGCGATCAGGCCGTAATGCGTGCGGGGATCGTCCTTGCCCGGCATCTGCAGCGGATGGGCGTTGCGCAACTCGCGCATGCGCGCCAGCCACGGTTCGCGCAACTGCACCTTCAGCATGGGCAGCAATGCATCGATGGCCTGGCCGACGTCGGCGTGCATCGCCACCTGGGCGCGGCGGATCTTGCCGATCTCGGCGACATCGATATCGATATGAATGACGCCCGCGTCCGGACAGAAGAGCTCCGTCTTGCCGATAGCGCGGTCGTCGAAGCGCGCGCCCAGCACGATCAGCAGGTCGGCCTCGGCGAGGATGAAGTTGGTGTAGCGCGCGCCGTGCATGCCCAGCATGCCCAGTGACAACGGATGATCAGTCGGCATGCAGCCCAGCGCCATCAACGTCATGGTGGTCGGCAGGCCGGCCTGCTCGGCCAGCATCACGGCCTGCGCCGATGCGCCTGACGCGAGACGGCCGCCACCGAGATACAGCACCGGCGACTTGGCGTTGTTGATCATGTCGGCGGCGCGCGCCAGCGCGGCCATGTCGAGTTCGGGCGGTGCCGCCGGCGCACCGGGTCCGGGCAGCTCGTCGAATTCCACCAGCTGCTGCTGGACATCCTTCGGAATATCGATCCACACCGGACCGGGACGCCCCGACTCGGCGATGCGGAATGCCTCGGGAATGATGCGCAGCAGATCACGCGCTTCATGGACCAGGTAGCTGTGCTTGGTCACCGGCATGGACAGTCCGATGGTGTCGACTTCCTGGAACGCATCGGTGCCGATCATGGACAGCGGCACCTGCGCGGTGATGCACACCAGCGGAATCGAATCCAGCTTGGCGTCGGCGATGGCGGTGATCAGGTTGGTCGCCCCCGGGCCGCTGGATGACATGCACACCGCCGCGCGGCCGGTCGTGCGCGCCATGCCCTGTGCGATGAAACCGGCTCCCTGCTCATGTCGCGCCAGCACGTGACGGATGATGTCGCCCTGGGCGAAGGCGTCATACAACGGCAGGGCCGCGCCGCCGGGAATGCCGGTGACCGTGGTGATCCCCTGTCGCTCGAGAAGGCGAACAACAATCTGGGCTCCGGTGAGTTGCATGGCGAATCTCCAATCAATCTAAGTGCGGTGCCGGTTTGTCGTCGAAGCGGGGTGCCAGAAACAGAAAACCCCGCTCGACTTTCGCCGGCGGGGTTTTGGAATTCTGTTTCTGCTTACCCGCTACGGCGCTGTGTGGCCTACGACCAGTACGACGTCTACCAGTCCTACGACCGGGACGACAGGCAGCAACAGACCCACCACATCGGGCGAGGTCGTCGGCAAAATGTCGTTGCGGCTGTGGATCACGGGTGCACGTTTCAAAAATGTTTCCTAAGGCCCTGATTCAAACACATTTACGGCCCATCGACAAGTAAAGCCGCAGAGCAGCCCGCCTTGGCCCCGGATGCAATGCCCTGCCGTGCGCAGGGTGACTGCGTAACCTGGATTGCACCAGGCCGTCAGGGCAACTGTTGCGCCATGCTCCAGATGATTTCCGCCAGCGCACGATAGCGCTGGCCGATCTCCAGGGCGTTCGGATCGGCGGCGTTGCCGTCCATGGCGCGCTTCAAGATGCCGGCGCGGATGGCCGCGGTGCGGAACATGGAAAAGAGCAGAAAGAACGACCAGTCTTCCACGGGCTGCCCGGTATAGCGGCGGTAGGCCGCCGTGACCGCCGCTTCGTCCGGTATGCCGAGCGCGCGGTAGTCCACATCGCGCAGGCCGCGCGGGTCGCCCGGCGGCAGGTGATAGCCGACGCAGAAGTAGCCCACATCCGCCAACGGATGGCCGATGGTCGACAGTTCCCAGTCGATCAGCGCCACCACGCGCGGCTCGGTGGGGTGAAAGATCATGTTGTGCAGGCCGCTGTCGCCATGCACGATGGAGACGCGTTCCTTGGTCGGCAGATGCTTGCCGAGCCAGTCGATCACGCGGTCCATGGCCGGGTTCTCTTCCACCTTGGAGGCCTGGTATTGCTTGGACCAGCGCGACAGCTGGCGCGCGGCATAGCCCTCGGCGCGACCGTAATCGGCCAGACCGGCAGCGCGATAGTCCACGCCGTGCAAGGCCGCGATGGTACGAACCGCGGCGTCGTAGATAGCGGCGCGTTGCGCGGGTTCCATGCCCGGCAAGCTGCGCGTGTTGAACACCCGGCCGGGAATGTGATCCATGACGAAGAACATCTGCCCGATCACGCTCTCGTCATCGCACAGCAGATGCATGGTCGGCACCGGCACCGCCGTACCCGCCAGCGCCTTCATCACGGCGAATTCGCGATCGATGGCGTGCGCCGACGGCAGCAATTTGCCGGATGGCTTCTTGCGCAGCACATAGGCGCTATCGCCCGCCTGCACATGGAAGGTCGGATTCGACTGCCCGCCCTGGAACTGCCGGATCACGACCTCGCCGTCGAAGCCGGGCAGACGACCGCGCAGGTAGCGGACCAGCGCCGCTTCGTCGAAACGATGATTGGGCAGCACCGGCACGAGCGGCAGGCTATTCACCGTCAGTCTTTCTGCGAGACCTGTCCGGCGTAGCGACCCCCATCGATGATCATTGTCTGGCCGGACATGAAGCCGGCTGCCTTCGATGCCAGGAACACCGCCGCGCCGGCGATTTCATCCGGTTCGCCGATGCGCTGCAGGGGCGTGAAACGCTGGCGGTATTTCAGCAGCACCGGGTCGGCCCACAGCGCCTTGGCGAAATCGGTCTTGATCAGGCCGGGCGAGATGCAGTTGGCGCGAATGCCCTTGGGGCCCCACTCCACCGCCATGTTGCGCGCCAACTGCATGTCGGCCGCCTTGGACAGCGCATAGATCCCGAGATTGACCGAGCCGCGCAGCCCGCCGATCGAGGAGATGATGATGCACGACCCGCCGCCGCGCGCGGCCATGCCGGGGAACACCATGTTGCAGAGCCAGAAATTGCTGCGCACGTTGTAGTTCATCACCCGGTCATACGCATCGTCCGGCACCGAGCTCCCCGGCCCGTAATGCGGG
>Ga0114970_10004507_pt1 | contig 10131 bp, 10 predicted proteins | sample M_140205_XF_Meta_FD_87030 | JGI IMG/M metagenome (GOLD analysis project Ga0114970, IMG submission 87030) | Freshwater microbial communities from Lake Montjoie, Canada to study carbon cycling - M_140205_XF_MetaG | ecosystem: Environmental > Aquatic > Freshwater > Lake | place: Lake Montjoie... | reverse complement strand
GTCTTGCCTCACGCTGTCGGCCAGCGCATTGAGGCATTCGCCCTCCATCAGCGCAATCCGGGCCGCTCGGGCTGCGCTTCCTGGCATGGCGGGCAAGAAGCCCGAGACGCGCATCCGGTCAAGCAACAAGCGGATGGGTTCGCCGCCAGAATTCGCATCGGTGCGCGCCCAGCCGTCGATGGCGCCTTCCAAAGTCCGCGCGTTGCGGTAGCGCTGACGCGGTTGGCGCTCGGTGGCTCGGTTGACGATCGATCGCAAGGCCTCCGGAATCGGCCTAGGGGTCGACCTGGGCAGCCGAACGCTGTCGCGACCTCGGGGTGGCATGCGGTCGATCACCGCACCGACATCCGGCAAACCCAGCGCTGGCTCGCCAGCCAGCGCATGGTGAAGCACCAGGCCAAATGCCAACAGATCGCGCTCAGCCTCCTGGCGCTGAACCTGCATGCTGGGCGCTGGATCTTGCGGCGCCAGCGTCGCGCCGAGTCCTAACAGGCGGCTGCTTCCGTCCTGCTGCAGCAAGAACATGCAGGCCTGCAAATCACCGTGCACAACACCGGCTTCGTGGGCAAATGCCAGCGCCTGCAAAACCTCCATCGCCCAGCGCATCAACTCGACCAGTGGCAGGGCTTGGCTACCGAGCCGATCAGCCATCGTGATGGCCTGGCCACCGTCATAGGCCAGGTAAGGCCAGGCGCCATGCTCGCCAACTTCCAGCACCGAGGCCAGCCCAGGATGCTTGATTCGGGCCACATGGTGCGCGGCAGCCAGCCACTTCTGCAAACCGACAGCATCGGCAGGCTGGCGGCGAGGCATCGCCAGCACCAGCGACCGGCCATCTCGCGGATCAGTCGCCAGCCACAGCAGCGTTCGATCGCTCACGCCCAAAGAGCGCTGCAATTGAAAACGGCCCAGTTGACGAGGGGCGTTGAATGCCCCGGCTGGATGCGAAGGTAATGCGGCCATGGCGCAGGGATTGATGTGTTCGCCGATTGGACACAAGCCCGCGGCCGGCAAACCCGAGAACAAACGGCAGACCGCAGTGCTGTTCGCGCCACAAGCCGAGCCGGTTCGAGCGCACGCGCCGCAGACCTTTGTGCGAAAATGACAAGAGCCTGTATCAAGGGCTTTTCGCCGCTTCCGGCGCCCCAAGGAACAACGATGAGCAGTGAACTGATCAAGCACACCACCGATGCCACGTTCGAAGTCGACGTGATGAAATCGGAAACACTGGTGCTGGTGGACTATTGGGCCGAGTGGTGTGGTCCCTGCAAGATGATCGCGCCCATCCTCGACGAGACCGCCAGGGAACTCGGTTCGCGCCTTCAGATCACCAAAATGAACGTCGACGAGAACCGCGAGATTCCGGCCAAGTTCGGCATCCGCGGCATCCCGACACTGATGCTGTTCAAGGGCGGCCAGCTCGCTGCGACCAAAGTTGGCGCTGTGTCCAAGGCGCAGTTGGCGGCATTCATCGAACCGCATCTATAATCGTCCAATTGTGAGGGTCAACGCGGCCGTAAGCGCGCTGACCCAGGCTCAAGCTGCCACGCCTGCCAGAAGTCATCTGGTTCAGCGCGAGGTTTCGGGCAATCGAACAGAAAATCGACAGTTCCACCCGCTGGTTGCGGGATTTTTTTCATAACGAGTTCGGCACACTTTGCCGCCGTTCACCGACCCGTCACGGGTATCGGTCCGTCCCTCGACCAGGGTCGCCACCCCGCAAGCCCCGCTGTCATGGCCGGGCGCGAATCCACCTCCACCATCCGGTGACTCCTTAAATGCATCTCTCCGAACTGAAGGCGCTCCACGTCTCCGCACTCATCACGATGGGCGAGGCACTGGAGATCGACAACGTCGCGCGCCTGCGCAAGCAGGAGTTGATGTTTGCCATCATGAAAAAGCGCGCCCGCGGTGGCGAGCAGGTGTTCGGCGACGGCGTGCTTGAGGTGCTGCCCGATGGCTTCGGCTTCTTGCGCTCGATCGAGGCCAGCTACATGGCCAGCACCGACGACATCTACCTGTCGCCGAGCCAGATCCGCCGCTTCAACCTGCACACCGGCGACATGATCGAAGGCGAAGTGCGGGTGCCCAAGGACGGTGAGCGCTACTTCGCGCTGGTCAAGGTCGACCGCGTCAATGACGTCACACCCGAGGAGAGCAAGCACAAGATCATGTTCGAGAACTTGACGCCTCTCTTCCCGAAAGAGGCCTTCAAGCTCGAGCGCGACATCAAGGGCGAGGAAAACATCACCAGTCGCATCATCGACCTGGTCGCACCGATCGGCAAAGGCCAGCGCGCGCTGCTGGTGGCCCAGCCCAAGACCGGCAAGACGGTGATGATGCAGCACATCGCCCATGCGCTGGTGGCCAACCACCCCGACATCCACATGATCGTGCTGCTGGTCGACGAGCGGCCCGAGGAAGTGACTGAAATGCAGCGCACCGTGCGCGGCGAGGTCATCTCCTCCACCTTCGACGAACCCGCGGCCCGCCATGTGCAGGTGGCCGAGATGGTGATCGAGCGCGCCAAGCGTCTGGTCGAGATGAAGAAAGACGTGGTCATCCTGCTCGACTCGATCACCCGACTGGCTAGAGCCTACAACAACGTGCTGCCGTCGTCGGGCAAGGTATTGACCGGCGGCGTCGATGCCAACGCGCTGCAACGGCCCAAGCGCTTCTTCGGTGCGGCGCGCAACGTCGAAGAAGGCGGATCACTGACCATCATCGGCACCGCGCTGATCGACACCGGCTCACGCATGGACGAGGTGATCTACGAGGAATTCAAGGGCACCGGCAACTGCGAGATCCACCTCGACCGCCGGATGGCCGAGAAGCGCGTCTACCCCTCGATCCTGATCAACAAGAGCGGCACCCGGCGCGAAGAACTGCTGCTCAAGCCCGAGATCCTGCAAAAGACTTGGATCCTGCGCAAACTGCTGTACAACATGGACGAGATCGAGGCGATGGAGTTCATGCTCGACAAGATGAAGGCGAGCAAGAACAACCTAGACTTCTTCGACATGATGCGTCGAGGCGGCTGAAGCGTTACCCACCTATAATCCCAGACTTCGCGCTTGCGGCAAGTGCGTGGCACCCTGCCACGTGGCTCCCGGCAACAAGCGTTGTTGAACAAAGGTTCCCAATGAAAGACGGCATTCACCCCAACTACCGCGACGTTTGCTTCGTCGACCTGTCCAACGGCTTCAAGTTCGTGACCCGCTCGACGGTCAACACGCGCGAAACCGTCAAGATGGATGACGGCCGCGAACTGCCGATGGTCAAGCTTGAAACCACGAGCGAAACCCATCCGTTCTACACCGGCACGCAAAAGAGCATCGACAGCCTGGGTGGCCGGGTCGAGAAGTTCCGCAACAAGTTTGCAAGCCTGGGCATCAACAAGAAGTCCACTGCGGCCTGAGCGCCGTCGGTGGACTGGCATGTCAAGACAGCGCAAGAAACTGAATTCTTGACACCACCGAAACGGGCCCCGAGGGGCCCGTTTGCATGCCGCCGATGATTTTCCGGTGATCAACAATACCCCCAATCCCGCACTGGTAACCCAGCTGGCCGTGACGCGCTTGCCGCGCCTGGCCTTGCTGCTGTTGTGCGCGGCCTATGTGCTGCCGGGCCTGATCGGCCGTGATCCCTGGCGAGGCGCTGACCTCAGCGCCTTTGGCCAGATGTTGGCCATCGCCGAGGGACGAGCGCATTGGCTCAGCCCAGCCCTCGGTGGCGTCAGCACTGGCGCAGCGCTGCTGCCGCATTGGATAGGCGCGCTGGCGATTCAGGCTGGCCATCCCTGGTTAGAGCCGGCGCTGGCCGCACGACTTCCCTTCGCGATGATGTTGGTGCTGACGCTGGTGGCGGTGTGGTATGCCACGTTTCACCTCGCCCGTAGCGAAGCTGCGCAGCCGCTGCCGCTGGCTTTCGGCGGCGAGGCCGCACCAGTGGACTATGCCCGAGCGATCGCCGATGGCGCGTTGCTGGCACTGATCGCCACGCTCGGATTGCTGCAGCTTGGACACGAGACCACCCCTGAATTGGCACAACTGGCCTCGGTGGCGAGTCTCCAATGGGCCGTCGCGTCGGCACCGCATCGTGGCTGGCAATCCCGCCTCGGCGTTGCGCTGGGCTTGCCGGCGCTGGCCGCCAGCGGCGCCCCTGCGATGGCACTGCTCTGGGGCATGGGCGCAGCGCTGTTGTGCCTGCGCAGCAGCAATACTGGGCTCAAAGCACTGGCACCCTGGCTGGCTGTCGCCACCATAGCCGCAGCGATGGTGGCCTGGATCAGCGGCAGCTGGGCTTGGCGAATCGCGCCCATTCTCGAGTTGCGACAGTTGGCCCGGCTGTGGCTGTGGTTTCTATGGCCCGCCTGGCCGATGGCGCTGTGGACGCTGTGGTGCTGGCGCCGCCAGTTGGGCCAACACCATCTGGCGATTCCGTTGCTGGGCTTGCTGGTCGCCACAGCCGGTTGCGTGGCAATGGGCAGCTCAGACCGCGCGCTGATGCTGGGAGTGCCCGGTGTCGCCGTGCTGGCAGCCTTCGCCTTGCCAACGCTGCAGCGCGCCAGTACCGCAGCGATCGACTGGCTCTCGGTATTCTTTTTCACGTTGAGCGCGCTGATCATCTGGATCTTTTATGGCGCGATGCAGACCGGCGTGCCAGCAGCCGCGCAAGCCGCCGTGCAGCGATTGGCGCCTGGCTTCGAGCCTGTTCTGTCGCTGCCTGCGCTAGGCCTGGGCTTGCTCGCAACCCTGGCCTGGATCGCGCTGGTTCGCTGGCGCACCACTCGCCACCGGCCGGTGATCTGGAAGAGCCTGGTGCTGCCAGCGGGTGGCGTGGCGCTGTGCTGGCTGCTGCTGATGACGCTGGGTTTACCGCTGTTGGACTACGCCCGCAGCAACCGGACGCTGGCCGCGCGCTTGCTTCAACATCTCAGCGCTGCGGTCTGCATCGCAGCGCCGGATGCGTCGAACTCGTTGATCGCTGCCTTGGAGTTCCATGGCAAGCGTTTGGTCAACGCCAGCGCCAACGCGACTGAATGCCCGGTGCTGGTCAAGCTGCTGATCGAGCGCGGCCCGGCGGCCGGCGCAAGCGCCGCTGCTTACGAAGAACTGCGCAAACAGGGCTGGCACGAAGTGGCGCGGGTGCGCGGGCCCACCGAGCGCACCGAGATCGTCGTGATTTTTCGCCGTACGCCGGGCTCACCGAACCCGGTCGTGCTAAGCCGCTGACCCTGCAACGTCGTGACCTGGCGCGGAGATATCCGACCGGCTGCGGATCCGACCTGCCGGCAGCAACAGCCGAAAACGCGACCCGACCCCGGGCTCGCTGTCGATCTCCAGCGCCCCGCCGTGGCGTTGCATCACATGCTTGACGATAGACAGTCCCAAGCCAGTGCCGCCGGTGTCACGCGATCGGCTGCCATCGACCCGGTAGAAGCGCTCGGACAGGCGCGGCAAATGGTCACGCGCAATGCCGATGCCATTGTCTCGGACCTCGACCTCACCGCCACCATCAAGCTTGCCATGCCAGGCAATCTGGATCAGCCCGCCGGCAGGCGTGTAGCGCACCGCGTTTTGAACCAGGTTGGCCACTGCACTGAGCAGTTCGGCCTCCAGACCCGCCAGTTCCAGATCGGGCGGTTCGGTCAGCTCGATCTGGTGCCGGCCGGCCGACAAGGTGCGGGCATCACCCAGCACACGGTGCAGCAGCGACGCGACGCCCACCCACCGGTCGGCCGGTGGCCTGGGGCTGCCCTCAAGCTGAGCCAGTGTCAGCAAGTCGGACACCAGCACCTGCATCCTGTCGGTCTGCTGCTGCATCAGCTTGAGCACCCTGGCGCGCTCGACCTCGGTCAACGGCAAGTTGACCATGGTCTCAACAAACCCCGCCAACACCGTGAGTGGAGTCCGGATCTCGTGCGATACGTTGGCGACGAAATCACGCCTCATGGCCTCGGCGCGCAAACGCTCGGTAACATCTTGCGAAATCACCAGCTTTTGGCCATCACCATATTGCCGTAGCACGACCTGCAAACTGCCGCGCCCGCCTGGCGCGACCAGCGTGATGGGTTCGCGCCAGATACCTTCTTGCAGGTAGGCCACGAAAGCCGGCGACCGCACCAGGTTGGTGATCGGCTGGTACAGGTCGCGCTTCGCATCCAGACCCAGGTGGTCCGCCGCAACCACTGAGCACCAGACGATCTGGTCCATGGCGTCGAGCAGCAGCACGCCATTGGGCGAAGCTTCGATGGCCGACAGAAATTCATCCAGACGCCGGTTTTCGGCGGCCAGCGCCTGCTCGCGCGAGCGCAGTGCACGCTCGAGCCGATAGCCCAGTTCACCCCAGAATCCGGAATCGCGAGGCGCGTCGAGTTCTTGCCCACCCCGCAGCCAGGTCATCAGCCGCGCGGCACGCCAAGCATCCAGCGCCACCGCCGAGCCAGCACAGAGCGTTGCGCCGAGCATCGCACCCGCCTCCGGCAGGCCGATTGACGCACCGGCCAGATGCCCGAGCACGCCCCCTGTGGCCAGGAACAACAGGGCCAGCAACGGACGCGGCAGTAACCAAACCATCGGGGCTCAGCTTGGCGTCAGGCTGGCGTGCCGAGTCAGCCGATAACCCGCACCACGGACGGTTTCGACCATGCCTGCACATTGTGCAGGCGACAGCGCCTCGCGCAAGCGCTTGACATGGACGTCAACTGTCCGTTCTTCGATGAAGACATGGTCGCCCCAGACGCGATCGAGCAATTGGGCTCGACTGTGCACACGTTCTGGATGGGTCATTAGGAAATGCAGCAGTCGAAACTCTGTTGGCCCCATCTTCAGATCGACCTCGCCGCGGCTGATTCGGTGGGTCGATGGGTCGATCCGAAGTCCTGCCAATTCGACAACGTCGTCAAGCGCCTCAGGCAACTTGCGACGCAACACAGCACGGATCCTGGCCATCAACTCCTGGGTCGAAAACGGCTTGGTCAGGTAGTCGTCGGCGCCCGCGTCCAGCCCAGCCACCTTGTCGACTTCCTCGCCCCGCGCGGTGAGCATGATGATGGGCAACTCCCGGGTCCGGGCGTTGGCACGCCAATGCCGAGCCAAGGCCAGACCGCTCTGTCCTGGCAGCATCCAGTCCAACACCACCAGATCGGGCAGCATCGCGTCGATCTCCTGGCGGGCGGCCTCGGCGGTGGCAGCGATCGTCACCTGGTGTCCGGCATGGCGCAAGTTGATCGAAATCAGCTCGGCGATCGCCGGTTCATCTTCAACCACCACGATCTGGCTCATCGTTGTTCGCTCCTCTTGGGATCCATCAGCGCACCAGGCTCTCGACCGCATCGACCGGGCTGTGCCGCACATCGGTGCCTTTGACGATATAGATGATCTGCTCGGCCAGGTTCTTGGCATGGTCGCCGACACGCTCGATGGCCTTGGCGACGAACACCAAGTCAATGGCCGACGAGATCGTGCGCGGGTCTTCCATCATGTAGGTGATGAGCTTGCGCATCAGGCCGTCGAACTCCTGGTCGATCTGGTCGTCGTGCCGCAGCACTTCGACCGCAGCCTCGGTATCTAGCCTGGCGAAGGCATCGAGCGCCTTGCGCAATTGCTTGGTCGCGAGTTCAGACTCATAGGACAGGTCAGCCACCGGCAGCCGCAGTCGGCTCGACATGCCGGAGTTCAGCAAGCGCTGAACCGTGCGGGCGATACGCGCAGCCTCGTCGCCAATGCGCTCGAGGTTGGCGATGGTCTTGGACACCGCGATCAGCAGCCGAAGGTCACGCGCTGTGGGTTGCCGACGCGCGATGATGGACGAGAGATCGCGGTCGATCTCGATCTCCATCGCGTTCACCCGGTGCTCCTCTTCCAGGACCTGGGTCGCCACATCGCCGTTGAAGGTCGACAGCGCGAGCACGGCTTGCGCGACCTGGGATTCGACCAGCCCGCCCATCTCAAGCACCCGAGTGGAGATTCCGCTGAGTTCGTTGTCGAACTGCGTGGACAGATGTTTACCGCTCATGGTGGATCCTTTGATTCGCCAGGTTTGTTGTCGGTCAGCCGGCTCATCAACCGAACCGTCCGGTGATGTAGTCCTCGGTGTCCTTGCGTTTCGGCTGCGTGAACACCTCAGGCGTGGCACCGAATTCGATCAGGTCGCCCAGGTACATATAAGCGGTGTAATCCGAGCAACGCGCGGCCTGCTGCATGTTGTGGGTGACGATCAACACGGTGTAATCGGCCTTGAGCTCGTGGATCAGCTCTTCGATCTTGCCGGTTGAGATCGGGTCAAGTGCAGAGCAAGGCTCGTCGAGCAGCAAGACCTCGGGTTTGATCGCAATGCCGCGCGCAATGCACAGCCGCTGCTGCTGGCCACCCGACAGGCCTGAGCCGCTTTGGTCGAGTTTGTCCTTGACCTCGTTCCAAAGCGCGGATTTCTTCAGCGCCCACTCCACCCGCTCGTCCATCTCTGCCCGCGGCAGGGTCTCGAACAGCTTGACGCCGAAGGCGATGTTGTCGTAAATCGACATCGGGAAGGGCGTCGGCTTCTGGAACACCATACCGATCTTGGCCCGGATCAGACTGACATCCAACTTCTTGTTGAGGATGTTCTCGCCGTCGAGCAGGATCTCGCCTTCGGCGCGCTGATCGGGGTAGAGCTCGAACATGCGGTTGAAGGTGCGCAGCAGCGTGCTCTTGCCGCAGCCCGACGGGCCGATGAAGGCCGTGACCTTGTTGGCCGGCAGCGTCAGGTTGATGTTCTTCAGTGCGTGGAAGCCACCGTAGTAGAAGTTGAGGTCGCGCACCGAGATTTTTGTCTTCTCGGTGCTGGCCAGGTGAGCGGGTGCGACGCGGATGTCCATGTTGCGATCCTCCAAAATTTCAGTGCTTGTTGCGGAAGAACACGCGGGCGGCGATGTTGAGCGCCAGCACACCGATCGTGATCAGGAAGACCCCCGCCCAAGCCAGCTTCTGCCAGTTCTCGTAAGGGCTCATCGCGAACTTGAAGATCGTCACGGGCAGGCTGGCCATCGGCTTGCTGAGATCGCTGGTCCAGAACTGGTTGGACAGCGCGGTGAACAGCAAGGGTGCGGTCTCACCCGAGATCCGGGCGATTGCCAGCAAAATGCCGGTGATGACACCGGCGCGCGCCGCCTTGAGTGTCACCGACGAAATCACAATCCATTTCGGTGTGCCCAAGGCATAAGCTGCTTCGCGTAGCGCATTGGGAATCAAGCTGAGCATGTTCTCGGTGGTGCGGATGACGACCGGGATCACGATCAGCGCCAGTGCCAGCACCCCGGCAAAACCCGAGAAGCTCTTGAATTGCGCCACCACCACCGAATAGATGAACAGGCCGATCACGATCGACGGCGCCGACAGCAGGATGTCGTTGATGAATCGGGTGGCGCTGCCGAGCCAGGTCTTCTGGCCGTACTCGGCCAGGTAGATACCGGCCATCACGCCGATCGGCGTGCCGAGCAAGGTGGCAAGGCCGGCCATCACCACCGAGCCGAAGATCGCGTTGGCCAGGCCCCCGGTGTCGGCCTGCGGCGGCGGAGTCATCTAGGTGAAAACCGCGAGGTTCAAGCCGCCCAGGCCGAGCCAGAAGGTCTCAAACAGAATCCAGAGCAACCAGAACACGCCAAACGCCATCGCGCCGATCGCCAGCATCAGCGCGACGGCGTTGACACGCTTGCGGTGCCGGTGGATCGCCAGTCGACCCTCGTGCTGCGCCGCGGTGAAGGCAGTGGACATGGGATTCATGCGCTAGTCCCCTCGCCCTTGCGCAACTGCGAGAGCAACAACTTGGAAAGCGCCAGCACCACAAAGGTGATGAAGAACAAGACCAGCCCCAGGTAGATCAGCGAGGCCTGGTGCAAGCCTTCACCGGCTTCGGCAAATTCATTGGCCAGCGCCGAGGTGATGCTGTTGGCGGCCTCGAACAGCGACAGCGAGTTGAGTTGATTGAAGTTGCCGATCACGAACGTGACCGCCATCGTTTCACCCAACGCGCGACCCAGCCCGAGCATGATGCCGCCGACAACGCCGGACTTGGTGTAGGGAAGTACCACCCCAGAGACCACCTCCCAGGTGGTGGCGCCCAGACCGTAGGCCGATTCCTTGAGCATCG
>Ga0114970_10004506_pt1 | contig 10131 bp, 8 predicted proteins | sample M_140205_XF_Meta_FD_87030 | JGI IMG/M metagenome (GOLD analysis project Ga0114970, IMG submission 87030) | Freshwater microbial communities from Lake Montjoie, Canada to study carbon cycling - M_140205_XF_MetaG | ecosystem: Environmental > Aquatic > Freshwater > Lake | place: Lake Montjoie... | reverse complement strand
CTTTTCTTCCTACAATGTCCACCAACCCGATGTCCCACCATTACGACGAAACACTCTACGATTTGAATCGTATTTGGTCAAACTACCGTGATAGTTGGCTAAATGCGGAGCGCAAATTTCGCGAGGAGAAGCATCAAGCGCTCGTACGCGAGGAGTTGCTCTACAAGGTCTTTGGTAATAAACTGGCGAGTATATACACGACGGAGTATCCGCGGTCGGCGGAGTTCTATTTGCGTAAGCATGAAGCGTACATGCATGAACTCGATATGAAGACGAAGACTCTACGCGATTCAACGATACGTGCAGCGGATAAAATACACAAATATCGCATGCGGCGTAATTGGCAGTCGGAGTCGCAGTCGCAGTCGCAGTCGCAGTCGCAGTCGCAGTCGCTCGATCGGTTTGCGGCGGATGTAAAAGCGACAGCCAAGCGGCGGACTGAGACTACGATGTCTGCTTCTGCTCCTGTAAGCGGAGCAACAACTACAGCAATCTCTTCGCAGGCTGTAGCGCTACTTACGGCGGCTGTTGGGGCTCCGCTTACAGGCGCACAAAAGCCTGTGCCGAAGGAAACGCTCTTCCTTCTACCGCTGGAGGATGCGAATCCCGATTATAAGTCGCCCGATGTACGTGCGTTTCGTATTTCGTGGGTCGCGAAGGAGTTCGGTAGGAAGAATGAGGAGTGGATGTTCAATCAGGGCGTTATCAACGAGCGTGGCGAACCAACCGGTAAGAGCATCTGCGCAGACGACGATGGCGTTTGGGATCATATCATTACTATAGTCGGTGAGAAACACGCGCGTATGATGCTGGATGTGCGCTTTGTCAATCGCCGCCGCCTATTCAAGCGCACCCGTGCCGAGTAAAAAACAAACCGAAATACTAATAATAATAAAATTACAATATATGTATTTTTTAACCAAATATAAGTAGAATAGAGCAATGCCGAAAGCTACACGTAAGACTCATAGCTGTGCAAAGGGATTTATCAAACGCGCTTCCTATGTTCGTCAAACTAAAAAGGGTAAGCGTATCGCAGTAAAAGAACGATGTATTCGCGATATCGGTCTGCCCGGTAAAGGTTTCCAAGGTAAAGGAAAAGGGATTGGACCACTACGTAAAGGTGAACTCTCTAAATTCGGTTATGAAAATATAACAAAACTTTCGGCGGCTGAACGACAATCTGCGCTTTCCAAAGCCGTTGCGGAATACGGTTCTCTTAGTGTCTGGCGCAAACTCAATGCAGTTCAGGTCTATACGCGTCGCACATCGCCGGAATCTAGCCGACTGTTCAAAGCAGATATGGATTGGATTCGGAAAACGTTTGGAATAAAGGCTGTGTAAAAAAATTGGCAAACTAAAAACCCCAAAAAACCAAAAAATACTTTTTATTTTTTGGTTTTTTTATTTTTGGTTTTTGGTTTTTGGTTTTTTGGTTTTTTGTACAATTATTATTTTATGCGACCTCTGCGACTGGGACTGGGACTGGGACTGCGACTGCTTTCTTATATCGGTTACGCCGCAGCATCGCCCACGCAATCATCGCAGACGCACGTGCCTGCGACGACAGCGCACCTAATGCGTCTTTCAGCGCCGGTCGAGTATAGGGTGCAAAGGGGTTGTTGAAATAGCCTGAGCAGAGCCAAGCATGCTCAGGTGCCGAGCGTATGAGCTCAGCAATGACTGGGTAGCCCATCTGCTTCTGGCACGCGATTTGTAGAATCGAATTGTGCCGATGCGAGCCAATGGTGGAGACCGTCGCAACAGCTTCCTGATTCATACGAATCAGAGCGCATAGCGACTCCTCAGCCTTCCGTCCGTTACGATTATCCGCCCAGCCCAGCCACGCGAAGAGATAGTGCAGCGTATGCCCGACACGGTCCGTGATGTGTGCCTTATAGACGTCGGCAGAGAGCGCCGCCGGATACTCCTGTGCCATATAGACGATGCGCGGAAAGCAGGCGAGCTTCGCTTCGTCGCCGATCGCCCAATGAAGGCTCGCTACGGCGTACTGAAGCGGCGTATTGCCCTGGTCGTCCGTTATGCCGATGAACCACTTAGGCGTGAGCGACAACATCAGGTCGTGGAGCTTGTAGGAGAATGGGAAGGCGTGGAGCACGCGGTGAAGCCACGTACTTATGCGACCGCCTTTAATTATCGGATCCATAAACAGCTCAGGCGCGATCGCCGCAAGCGCTGCGCACATCTCGTACATCGGATAGTTCGGCGAAAATTCCCGCGAGTACTTCTGCGCGTATAGCAGATCGAGCGGCGTTTTATCGCTGTAATTATTGAACTTCAGCGACTCGGGATATGCTACGATGATCTCCCAGAACATTTCAGCGTTACCGACACGCACCGCAACGTGTATCGGATACTCGCCATTCACGCAGTTGGGAACGGTGTACGCACCGTTATCCATGCCTACGCGCAGAATCTCGTCCTGAAGTTCCGTGCGCTCATCGGTAGGAACGCCGATCGCAAACATAAAGTAGGTATCGCCGTTATCGAGTGGGGTGCACGCAACATCAGGATCCTCCAGCAGAGCGGCGAGGTCGTTCTCTTCAGCCTCGTAAATAGGCTCAAAAGGGCAAGAATGGTAGGAAGGCATGCTGGGAAGGAAGAAAGGAAGGAAGGAAGGAAAGAAAGGAAAGAAAGAAAGGAAAGAAAAGAGGAAGAAAGCGCGCGCAAATGACTTCCAAATTGATTGGTGTTCAATTTTTCCCGATAACAGCGTTGTTGTAATGTACAACCCATTACAAAAAAGCGACCGGTTTAGGAATACATAATGCTTGTATGAGTCGCATAAAACGTACGGTGTCCGCACCAGGAAACCATTTGGGTAAAATCGCTCTCCAAAACTCGCTATTTTCCCAAAGCGGTTGTGCGGTCTTTTTCCCAAAGCCAACGGTATCAGTTTTCTTGAGTTCTTCTTGAGCAGCAACTAAATACAGATTCGCGGTCCAAAAGGTTGAATCAAATCCGCTATCGTACAAATCGTCGGCTCCCATAAACATATCACGCATTTCACATAAATACCGGAATTGATTGTACAACATAGACTGTTTCGCTAGGACTGCGGTATATTCCATGTTTTCATCCTTCCAAGACGACGCATCAATATCATTATTCGTGAACAGCATCTGATTGACTGATTGTAATTTAGCTTGGTACGTTATAGGAAACAACGTCCAGTGCTGGAAAAAGAAAGTATAATAGTCTAAGCGGTCTGAGGAGAGAATTGTTTGAAATGTAGATTTATAGAGTTCATATCCTTTTGCATTATTTCCTATATAGCGTTTAATCCAGGTTGGTAGCGTTTCATGTAAATGGAGTCCGGCTAAGTTGAGGTCATTATTATTGAGTGGAACTTCGGCTGTCATGTCCAATCCGCCGCGCAGTAGTTGTCCTACAGCGGTTTTAATCGTCTCAGAACGACGAATGCGATTCGAGCCGAGGGCGTGCGCATCTGCGAGTCCGGTATCAATTGTGTGTTTAACTTGGGCTACAGTGAGTGTTCCGTCCAAAATATCTCGTTTAATTTCACGCACAGATTGTAAAATCTTACGTAAATCACCACTATGAACCGTAAGTAAATCGTATGCTAGATGTTCAATATCATCTGGACAAGATTCGGTAAATTGTGAGCGTATGAGTGATACAACATCGGACAGAACAGGCGCGCTCATAGCAAACGCTAGACTTATCTTTTGGAACGGTTGAAACTTCTTTTCCATCCATTCGTTACTGATACATACGATTGCGTTATCTCCTTTATAGTCTTTTAGAATACGAATCAATTCTGCGAGACCACCTTTATCACCGACAGACATTCCATCGATTTCGTCTAAAATAACGCCGAGGTTGCGGGGACCTTCGGGTGTGAAAAAATCCGCAACATTTCGGCTGTTGAGAAGCGGAATAAGCGATTCTTCGACCGCAGCTTTATGACGGTGTTGCGACGCATTCCATTCGACAACGCGATATCCAGATGCTTCTAGCGCAGCGCGTGCAAGTGTAGTTTTACCAATACCAGGCGGACCGTATAAAAATATAGAGGATGGTGTGCGTTTCGCACAAGGCTTCTTTGCCCAATTATATATTTGGGTAAACAAGTCGGAATGTATAGATGTCATTTAGTATGAAATAATTCGTAAAGCCTTAGACCACACTATTTCACTTATCGCCAAAGAGCGATATCCAAGTAAGTCCGTACGCCTGTAGGCGGCTTTTAAGACTTTCGGCGTTTTCTTTGGGGTCTATTTTAAAGGAATATTGGTCGCTTGCGAGCGCCGCGTTAAGTTTTGTAGGATCCGCTTTTTTGAGTTGTCCGTTGCGGCTGACGCCGACAAAATCAACACATTTGAATACACCACCGTTCAAAGGTTGTAAAGAGGTCTTTCCGTCAGCACCCGCCACGTTTCCATAGCCGGGAGAAATTGGAGTTAAATAGTCGGGGCATACAGTTTGGTATGGCGGCCAATCGGGGTTTAGAGCACCCGCAATAAACCATTTGACGTAGTAAAAATACAAAATAAGAATACCACCAATGAACACTAAAACACTCGCAATTTGGCGATCGAAGACTTCGTATAAAACGTAGCAAATGCCAAATAGGATAAGAATTCCGAGAATCCAATACACATATTTTAATGCGGTATTGGATTGAGGTTTCTTCGTTGCGTTTACCATCCTTCTATTGAGGTGAATTATTATTTGGAGCGATTCGGTGGTCTAAACTAAAGGGGGATATCTCCCCCTTTCGTAACCCCTCCCATGAAATCCATGAATATAGATTAGTATCATTCACATTGTATAAACATAAATTACATTTCTGTTTATGATACTAATTATTCATAAAGTATTAATTGGAGCTATCCAGCCCTAGTCTAAACCCATATCGCCCAGGAATATTCATACAATGTTGTCCTTTCTTGCGATGATGCTCACCACGGTTGTGCATGGAAATTCGTCGGGTTTCTGGTCGTGGGTTCAAGAACACGGAAAGCGTTATGAGACGATGTCGGAAGTTCAGTATCGTCAAATTGTATGGGAGGCGAATGTCGTGCGCATTGAGCAACATAATAATGAAAATCACGCGTGGCATATGGCGGTGAATAAGTTTGCGGACCTTACGCCGTACGAGTTCAACCAACTCTATGTATCGGGTGGCTTTCTTGAGTATGATTTCCAACGCCGCCAACACGTACTCTTCCATAATCATTTTGTATGGGCGAATAACGACACGTTGCCTTCGTCAGTCGATTGGTCGCAACAAGGTGCGGTGACGCCGGTCAAGAACCAAGGTCAATGTGGAAGTTGCTGGGCATTCTCTACGACGGGTAGTCTTGAGGGCGCGCATTTCCTAAAGAACAACAGTCTTGTATCGCTTTCGGAACAGCAACTCGTAGATTGCGCCGGTTCTACGGGCAACCAGGGATGTAATGGTGGTCTGATGGATGACGCATTTCAATACATTCACGAGAATGGCGGTATCACTAGCGAGGCGAATTATCCCTATACGGCACAGGATGGCGTTTGTGATACTACGAAGGAGCATGATGTTGCGGCGACGCTTGCGTCCTATACGGATGTACCGCCGAATTCGGACGATGCGCTTATGAATGCTGTTGCACGCCAACCGGTTAGTGTAGCGGTAGAAGCCGACCAGAATTCGTTTCAGTTCTATTCGGGTGGCGTTATGACGGCGGCATGTGGTACGAATCTAGACCACGGTGTGCTGGCTGTCGGTTATGGTACGGACGCAGGTCAGGACTTTTACAAGGTTAAGAATTCGTGGGGTGCCGATTGGGGTGAGGAGGGTTACATTCGCCTTGGTCGCGGTTCTTCGTATAACGGAGGAGCGGGACAATGTGGTATTCTCAGTGCGGCATCGTATCCGAATGTGTAAGAGCTGGGTTTGCTACGCTGCTACGCTGCTACGCTGCTACGCTGCAACGCTAAGCAATACGTGCTACCGGAGTTGCGTTACCATCCCCGATACCGTATGTTTGACCACCAATACTGATATAGCCGATGTAAGCCTCATAGGCTGGACTGGTACAATCGCTCGTGACATACTGAATTTTTCGTAAAATACGGGATTCACCACATCCACTTGGTAAATAAATAACTTTCCCCATATCGCGAAATACAGCAGCTCCGGCTGTAGTTAGAATTCCAGAAATATCCGAATTTCCTAAAGCCCATGCGATAGGATTTCCTGTTTCGTCGTATATTTTGTTAATGACGCTCGCAATATTGATATACATTGCGGAGGTCTGTTTATAATTCGTAAGATAAGCAGTCATCTTACCATTACCGGAGAAAATAAATTAGTGAGAACGAATATGCGCATGAAGCAGATTGTATAAAAATAAACACAATTTATTTTTATATTAGTATTTGTATAGATAAGTATATAATAACAATCATGTATAGCGTCTGAATGTATAGTATCCCTGTAAAGGATTTGGATGTGCAATTGACGATACTTTAGAATCGTAAAATCGAAAATACTGAAGTCTTACACCGAAACGTTACAATGTAGCCCATTAGTTGAGTACAAAAATGTTTTGATTAGAAACTGGGGTAGAGTTCCAGATATAAATCCGTCCTCTTTTACCTTGCTGTGCACCATTCATAACTTCAACGTCACGAAGGATATTCATTCCAGGTCTAGTTGTGCGCGATGGTCCTAAATCTTTGAGAATGACGCCCGCAGCTAACGCACCAACATCAGTAAGATTACCAGAAATATCATTTGTGCCAACAATCCAAAACTTATTTGGGGGATTTTGCGAATACGAGCGAACGACAGACGCCATGTTTTATATTCTAGCATGAGAAAATAAATTCGTACAAAGTAAGAGATGTTGTCCCAATCGCATGAAATTAGTCCAGGGCGTATTAATTTATCCGCGGCAGCCGGAACAGAAACACAAGTATCCCGATTAGCCGGATTCGCGTATTCAAAAGAACCAGTACAATCCGCGACACAGGATGGTATTCGTGGAAATTTTGAAAAAACCCCACTCAACCAAGCCTATTTTTCCGCAGCGAATTTCCAGATTGTTCAAAATGGGATACGGGCGCAGGTCCATGCGAAATCCAGAGAAATCATCGATCCCGTAAGTAACGATGATTTATTTATTGTTATGCGTGCAATTTTCTTACAGTACGGTCGTAACATTCCCACGGGAATACCGAATCAAATTGCGGAACTCAATGAACGCGTAGTGACTTGGTGTGTGCCAAAAATACTTGCTGAAGTCTCAATGTATCGTACGTATGTGAAAGATATTAGTACATTACCGGTTCCCTTTGCGCACCCTGTGAATATCAGCGAAGCCGGAACAAAGTCGCTACCGTTCAAACCTTTTTTTTAGGCTTTCGTTGCCGTTTTAGCCCGTGGCTTTTTGACTACTTTCTTTGCCCCGCTATCGCTACTTACATAGGTCGCATTACGCCAGGCAATATAGTCCGTCCATGCGCTCGCAAAATTATCCAAGTCCGCAAGCCACAGCGCATTCGCGGTTGTCGCGAGTAGCGTATCGCGCTTCCCACACAACGCAGCAACTTCCTCCGTAAGTTCCTGAACCGCCTTCGCTTTCAATCTATCGACGCGCATTCGGAGAAGATATTCATATCCCTTGAGTCCTTCACCATCAGACAGTGATGGAAGGTCAAGACCACGGAGCCCCGCAAGTAGAACATCATCCTCCGCATTCGCAACGATAAGACGACCTTCAACAACTGCGCGTACGAATTTAAGGCGTGCCTCAAGTTCCCGAATATCCGCCGCGAATGTAGCAAGTTGCTGCGCCTTACGCTCATCGTACGCCGTAAGACGACGCGCATAAAATTCCTCGAGAATCTCACCGACCGCTGTAAATTTATGAATCTTTCCCGACGTATCAAATGCAACCATATTGCTGGTTTTATGAGTTGCGCTGAGTTTGAAACGTGATTCAAAGTCGGACGGATATGCGCGCGCCTCGTGGTAATATTCCGGATCCATAGAGAGTTCAAAATCAACATCTACGTCGTTGTAATTTGATGTATAACCGCGTAGCCATAGAGTCGGCTTCGCAGGTGGCGCGGTTTTCGCATCCTTTGCCTTCTTCACATCATTGATATATTTCGCCTGTAGGGAATCCTGCTCTTCCAGCATTGCCTCCAGGAAATCTTTATAATCCTGCGTCCACGTTCCTATCGGTAGTTCCGTAATACGAATCGTCGCTGTTTCATCGTTGATACATTCATATACACCTTTGGTCGCCCAGGTTTTGGAATCTACCGATAGAACCTTACCCTTGAATCCAAACCACCACGGCGTCATTTCCATCGTCGTAAGCGATTCACAGCGACCGTTCAATCGTAGTCGCAGCGCACCAATAATATCAATAGGATTGTACGGAAGTACGTTCGTAGAGAATCCCGTACCAATACCGAGCGCACCATTGACAAGGAGTAGCGGAATGACAGGGAAATACGTTTCGGGTTCGACAAGCAAGCCGTCGTCATCCATCATCTTTAGAATCGCATCATCCTCCTTTTTTACGAGTGCACGTACAATCGGCATCAACTCCGTGTGAATATATCTCGCAGAGGCTGCGTCATTTCCACCCATAAGTCTCGTACCGAACTGCCCGTTTGGTGCGAGTAGATTGAGATTGTTGGAACCAACGTAATTCTGTGCCATTCCAACAATCGCACCGGTCAGTGATGCTTCGCCGTGGTGATACGCGGCAGTTTCACTAACATATCCCGCGAGCTGCGCAACCCGAATCTCCTTCACAAGATTACGCTTCAACGCCGACCAGAAGATTTTCCGCTGTGACGGTTTTAACCCGTCCATAACGTGCGGAAGAGACCGAATATTGTCTGCGTTACTGAAATGAATGAGTTCGTCGTTGATGAAGCGCGTATAACCGACTTTCGCCCCGCCTGCACCCACTTCAAGATGACGCGCACCGTCAAATGTTCCTAGCCACGTCTTTCTATCGTCCGCGCGCTTCTTATTGAATGCGAGGTCAATTGTGATATCTGCTGTCGGGTCCCATACGTATTCAACCGTATTCATAGACGTGAAATAATCACGTGCTTCCGCCGCCGTTGATGTACCAAGACCTTTGTAATATTTCGTGGACCAACCGCGTAGCCCATCCTCACCGAGTCCGGCTTTCCACGCTACGTATTCCGAATCCGAATAGAAACTCAGAACCTGAGCACCCTTGGTCGCCTTCAGAAGTGGTGTCATCAAGCAACAGAGGAAACCTAGACGTAGCAGTTCAATCCAATCCGTGTGAAATAGATTCATCAGAAGACCCTTGATATGCGAACCATCAACATCCTGGTCTGTCATAATCATAACACGCCCGTATCGGAGCGACTTCAGGTCTTTATAGGATTTACCGGACTCCAGACCGAGAATCTGTTTGATATACGTCAATTCCTGATTTTTGAGTTTCTTATCTGCTGTAATATCTTTGACATTGAGAATCTTACCTTTGAGCGGGAAGACACCGTATTTTTCGCGCCCAACGACTTTGAGACCCGAAATAGCGGTCGTCTTCGCTGAATCTCCCTCCGTCAATATGAGCGTACATTCGGAGGATTTTGCCGTACCCGCCCACGTCGCATCGTCCAGTTTTGGAATACCTCGTACTGTACTCCGTTTCTTACCGTCTGTTTTCTTCGCGTCCTTTGCCGTCTTCGCATCGAGGAGCGCTTGTGCCTCCTCCATCAGCCCGATTTTGGTAAGTTGGTCTAGGAATTTCGCGGTAATCGCTGGCTTCGAACCGAATTTCGGAACAGGTGTCGTCAGTGTTTCCTTCGTCTGTGTATCAAAGGAGGGATTGACAATCGTAGAATTCACAAACCACGTTACGGAATCGCGGAGAAGCGCTGGTGTGACATCAATCTTCGCTTTCTTCTTTATGAGTTCGCAAAACTCAGCAAGCACCTTCTCCGCAACATGGTCTAGATGCTTACCGCCACGGCGCGTCGCGATACCATTGACAAAGGAGATATGCCGGTCTTTCGGTGGCTCTTTCATCGTCGCATCACCGTATAGTTCGCTCGTAAGGATTGCGCCGATTTCCCAGCGTTCACCGGCTTGTTCATACG
>Ga0114970_10004503_pt1 | contig 10133 bp, 4 predicted proteins | sample M_140205_XF_Meta_FD_87030 | JGI IMG/M metagenome (GOLD analysis project Ga0114970, IMG submission 87030) | Freshwater microbial communities from Lake Montjoie, Canada to study carbon cycling - M_140205_XF_MetaG | ecosystem: Environmental > Aquatic > Freshwater > Lake | place: Lake Montjoie... | reverse complement strand
GGGGTCGGTGTAAGCGACGCTGGGGATCACGCGGGCGTCGAACTGGGCCCGACGCAAGCTTGCGTCGTCCAGTGCTTCGCCCGCGGCCACTTCGGCCGCCACATGGGCCTCGTGAACCGCCTTGTGCGCCAACATCGGCTGGCCGACCACGTCGCCGATCGCGAAGATATGCGCCACGTTGGTCCGCATTTGCACATCGACCGGGATGAATCCGCGGTCAGTGACGGCCACACCGGCCGCCTCGGCCCGGATCTTCTTGCCATTGGGCGTGCGGCCCACTGCCTGCAACACCAGGTCGTACAGGCCCTCGCTGGTCTTGCCGTCGGCGCCTTCGAACTGCACCAGGATGCCGTCGGCGGTGGCTTGCGCGCCCACTGTCTTGGTCTTCAACATGATCTTGTCGAAGCGCGGCGCGTTCATTTTTTGCCAGACCTTGACCAGATCCCGGTCGGCGCCCTGCATCAGGCCGTCGAGCATTTCAACGACGTCGAGCCTGGCGCCTAGCGTGGAATACACCGTGCCCATCTCCAGGCCGATGATGCCGCCACCGACAATCAACATGCGCTTCGGCGTCTGACGCAGTTCCAGCGCACCGGTGGAGTCGACGATGCGCGGGTCCGTATCGAGCCCATCCTTCTGCAAGAACGGCAGCCGCACCGCCTGCGAACCGGCAGCGATGATGCACTGCTTGAAGCGGATGGTCTGGGTCTTGCCGGTCTTGGCCTGCGCGTCGCCGTGGGTCTCCTCGACCGTCACATGGTGCGGGTCGGCAAAGCTGCCATAGCCGCGCACCACCGTGACCTTGCGCATCTTGGCCATCGCCGCCAGCCCGCCGGTCAACTTGGCCACGACCTTGTTCTTGTGGCCCAGCAGCTTGGGCAGTTGCACCGTGGGTGGCGCAAACTCGACGCCGAGGTCGGCGAAATGCTTGACCTCGTCCATGACGGAGGCCACATGCAGCAAAGCCTTGGACGGGATGCAGCCGACGTTCAGACAGACGCCGCCCAGCGTCGCGTAGCGCTCGACGATCACCGTCTTCAGACCCAGATCGGCAGCGCGGAACGCGGCTGAGTAGCCGCCCGGTCCGGCGCCGAGAACCAGCAGGTCGCACTCGAGGTCGGCGGCGCCGGCGAATTGAGACGCCGTCGGCGCTGGCGCTGCCAACGGCGGTGCTGCTATCTGCGGCGCTACCATCTGCGGCGCCGTCACGACAGGCGCTGGCACGGCGGAGGCCGGCGTGGCCTGTTCAGCGACTTGCAAGGTCAGGATCAACGAACCCTGGTTGATCTTGTCGCCCAGCGCTAGCTTGATGGCCTGGACCACACCGGCCACACTCGACGGAATCTCCATCGAGGCCTTGTCGCTCTCGACCGTGACCAGGCTTTGCTCGACGGCAACGGTATCGCCCGGCTTGACCAAAATCTCGATCACCGCCACGTCCTTGAAGTCCCCGATGTCGGGCACGCTCACATCGATCAGCGCCATGCTTGTCTCCGAATGTCTTGTGGTTGAGCGTCGAGGCGCGGGCTCACAGCGCGATGCGTCGGAAGTCCGACAGCAGGCTGCCGAAATAGACGTTGAAGCGCGCGGCGGCCGCGCCGTCGAGCACCCGATGGTCCCAGCTCAGGCTGAGTGGCAAGATCAGCCGGGGCGCGAACTGCTTGCCGTCCCAGCGTGGCTCGATGCTGCTCTTGCAAACACCCATGATGGCCACCTCGGGCGCGTTGATGATCGGCGTGAAGTAACGCCCGCCGATGCCGCCCAGACTGCTGATCGTGAAGCAAGCACCACTCATGTCGGCCGGCCCGAGCTTGCCGTCACGCGCCTTCTTGGCCAGATCGCCCATCTCCTGGCTGATCTGGAAGATGCCTTTTTTGTCCGCGTCCTTGATCACCGGCACCACCAGACCGTTGGGCGTGTCGGCGGCGAAACCGATGTTGAAGTAGCTCTTGAGCACCAGCTGCTCGCCGTCCAAACTGGCGTTGAACTGCGGGAATTTCTTCAGCGCCGCCACCGCCGCCTTGATCATGAAAGCCAGCATCGTGACCTTGACACCCGACTTTTCGTTCTCTTGGTTGGTCTGGACGCGGAAGGCTTCGAGCTCGGTGATGTCGACATCGTCATGGTTGGTGACATGAGGGATCAACACCCAGTTGCGGTGCAGGTTGGCACCGCTGATCTTCTGAATGCGCGACAAGTCCTTGCGCTCGACCGGGCCGAATTTGGCAAAGTCGACCTTTGGCCACGGCAGCAGTCCAGGAAAGGCCCCACCACCGCTGGCAGCCGCCGGCGCCTTGGCTTGCTGCGCTGCGGTCTGCACCGCGCCGGCCATCACGCGTTTGACGAAACCCTGCACGTCGTCTTGGGTGATGCGGCCTTTGGGACCGCTGCCAGGCACCTCGCCGAGTTGCACACCGAGTTCGCGTGCCAGGCGACGAATCGACGGTGAGGCATGCGGCAGCGCCGCCTTCGGCGCATTGGGTTCGTGCGGCGGCAGCGCAGCGGTGGGCATCACGCGGTCGGGCAGCAAAGCCGCAGCCGGTGTACTGACCACCAGCGCGGCCGGGGCCGGTGCGGCGGCCAACACGGCACCTGCTGCGACCTCCAACACCACGACCTGCGAACCCTTGCCGACCTTGTCGCCGAGTTTGACCAGCACCTCCTTGACGACACCGGCGTGGCTGGAGGGGATCTCCATCGACGCCTTGTCGCTCTCGACCGTGATCAGGCTTTGCTCGACCTTGATGCGATCGCCGGGCTTGACCATCACCTCGATCACCGACACCTCGTTGAAATCGCCGATATCTGGCACCAGCACCTGCACGCGGCCACCCGTGACTTGCGCCAGCGCAGCCGCAGCGGGCGCAGGGCTGGGCGCCGGCGCGGCAGGCGCAGGTTCAGACGAATCAGCGCTTTCAGCTTCGAGCAGCAGCAGCAGCGTGCCCTGGTTGATCTTGTCGCCGAGCGCAACCTTGATCTCCTTGATCACGCCCGCGTGGCTGACCGGGATCTCCATCGACGCCTTGTCGCTCTCGACCGTGATCAGGCTCTGTTCGGCCGCCACCCGGTCGCCAACCTTGACCAGCAACTCGATCACCGCGACGTCCTTGAAATCTCCGATGTCCGGGACCTTCACTTCAATCAATGCCATGTTGTGTCTCCTTGCTGACGGTCAGGCGTACAGCGGGTTGATCTTCTCGGTGTTCAGGGCGTACTTCTTGATCGCCTCGGCGACCTTGGTGGCTGGCAAAACGCCCTCGTCGGCCAGCGACTTCAGCGCCGCGACGACGATGTAGTGGCGGTTGATCTCGAAGTGCTCGCGCAGCTTGCTCCGGAAGTCACTGCGGCCGAAGCCGTCGGTGCCCAGCACCTTGTAAGACCTGCCCTTGGGCATGTAGGCCCGGATTTGCTCGCCGAAAACCTTGATGTAGTCGGTCGAGCAGACCACAGGGCCAGCATGGCCAGCGAGTTGCTGTGCGACGAAAGGCACTCGGGGCTTGTCGGTCGGGTGCAGCAGGTTGTAGCGCTCGGCGTCTTGGCCATCGCGTGCCAACTCGTTGAAGCTCGGGCAACTCCAGACCTTGGCGGCGACGCCCCATTCAGCTTCGAGCAGCAGCTTGGCCGCCATCGACTCACGCAGAATCGTGCCCGAGCCCAACAGGTTGACCTGCGGCTGACCGGCTGCGGCCACCGCGTCCTGCAGCAGGTACATGCCCTTGATGATCTGGTCCTCGGTGCCGGCGGTCAGGCCGGGCATCGCGTAGTTCTCGTTGAGCAGCGTGATGTAGTAATAGACGTTGTCCTGCTTCTCGACCATGCGCTTCAGGCCATGGTGCAGGATCACGCCGACCTCGTGCGCGAAGGTCGGGTCGTAGGACACGCAGTTCGGGATCGTCCCCGACAGCACATGGCTGTGGCCGTCCTCGTGCTGCAGGCCTTCGCCGTTGAGCGTGGTGCGCCCCGAGGTGCCGCCCAACAGAAAGCCGCGCGCCTGCATGTCACCAGCAGCCCAGGCCAAGTCACCGATGCGCTGGAAGCCGAACATCGAGTAGTAGACGAAGAACGGCACCATGATGCGGTTGTTGGTGCTGTAGCTGGTCGCTGCGGCGATCCAACTGCTCATGCCGCCAGCCTCGTTGATGCCCTCCTGCAAGATCTGACCGTCCTTGGCCTCGCGGTAATACATCACCTGGTCCTTGTCGACCGGCGTGTACTTCTGGCCTTCGGGGTTGTAGATGCCGATCTGGCGGAACAGCCCTTCCATGCCGAAGGTGCGGGCCTCGTCGACCAGGATAGGCACGGTGCGCGGGCCCAGCGCCTTGTCGCGAAGCAACTGGGTCAGAAATCGGACATAGGCCTGGGTGGTGCTGATCTCGCGGCCTTCGACAGTCGGGTCGAGCACGGCCTTGAATGTGCTGAGTGAGGGCACGGTGAACTGCTCGTCGGCCTTGGCGCGGCGCTGCGGCAAGTAGCCGCCCAGCTTCTCGCGCCGCTCGTGCAAATACTTCATCTCGACCGTGTCGTCAGCCGGCTTGTAGAACGGAATGCCCTGGGCCAGTTGCTCGTCGGAGATCGGGATGTTGAAGCGATCCCGCATGCCCTTGATGTCGTCGTCGGTCAGCTTCTTGGCTTGGTGGGCGGTGTTCTTGCCCTCGGCGGCCTTGCCCATGCCGAAGCCTTTGACGGTCTTGATCAGCAGCACCGTCGGCTGGCCCAGGTGATGGGCTGCACGGTGGTAGGCCGCGTAGACCTTCTGCGGGTCGTGGCCGCCGCGCTGCAAGCGCCAGATGTCCTCGTCGCTCATCTTCGCGACCATCTCCAGCGCCTTGGGGTGCTGACCGAAAAAGTGCTTGCGAACGAAAGCGCCGTCGTTGGCCTTCATCGCCTGGTAGTCACCATCGACGGTGTCCATCATGATCTTGCGCAGCACATGTTCCTTGTCGCGCGCAAGCAGCGGGTCCCAGTAGCCGCCCCACAGCAGCTTGATCACGTTCCAGCCCGAGCCGCGGAACTCGCCTTCGAGCTCCTGGACGATCTTGCCGTTGCCGCGTACCGGGCCGTCCAGACGCTGCAGGTTGCAATTGACGACAAAGACCAGGTTGTCGAGCTTCTCGCGCGCAGCCAGTCCGATCGCACCCAGGCTCTCGGGCTCGTCCATCTCGCCGTCGCCGCAGAACACCCAGACCTTGCGTTTGGACGTGTCAGCGATGCCGCGCGCATGCAGGTACTTCAGGAAGCGCGCCTGGTAAATCGCCATCAACGGCCCCAGACCCATAGAGACAGTCGGAAACTGCCAGAAATTGGGCATCAGCTTGGGGTGCGGGTAGCTCGACAAGCCCTTGCCGTCAACCTCCTGGCGGAAGTTGAGCAACTGGGCCTCGCTGATGCGCCCTTCCATGAAAGCACGGGCATAGATGCCTGGCGCCGAGTGGCCCTGGATGTAGAGCAGGTCGCCGCCGTGGTCTGGCGTTGCGGCATGCCAGAAATGGTTGAAGCCGGCGCCGAACATCGTCGCGACAGAGGCAAACGACGAGATGTGGCCACCCAGGTCGCCGCCGTCGGCAGGGTCGAGCCGGTTCGCCTTGACCACCAGTGCCATCGCGTTCCAGCGCATGTAGGCACGCAGGCGCTCCTCGATTTCCAGGTTGCCCGGGCAACGCTCTTCTTGGTCGGTCGGGATGGTGTTGACATAAGCCGTGTTGGCGGAAAACGGCCTGTCGATACCGGCCTGCCGTGCTTCGTCGATCAACTGCTCGAGCAGGAAGTGCGCGCGCTCAGGACCCTCGTTGGCGATGACGGCATCCAGCGCCTCCAGCCATTCGCGGGTTTCCTGGGCATCGGTGTCGTTGGCGGCGGCGCCTTGAAAGGATTGCGGCATTGCAGACATCTTTGTCTCCTCGATCCGGGTCGTTGTGGTGGTGAGCGTTAAATATTGAGTTTGGCACAAATCCAATGATTTTCCAAATGGCGCGATGTTATTTCATATTAAGAAATTTTGACAGACACATGAGCCCGCCATCAGCCGATCGGATAATCCGACCATGATCCCCCATTCCCCAGGCATCGCCAATCGCGGTATTGCCGGCCGACGACGATTGATCGGCCGTTGGTGGCGTCGTCAGTCGCCGGCGCGCCAGGACAGGCTCGCCACATTCGGACCGCTGGCCTCGGTGTTGCTGTTCTTGGCCGCCATCATCTCGGCGTTCTGGTACCTGCGCAACGAGGAGATGGAGCGCGAAGTCGAGTCTGTCACCCGCGACACCGAGATCGCCCAACAGCAGATCAGGCTGCGACTGATCGAGAACCAGGAACAACTGGTGCGCATGGCGCGCGAGTTCGTCACGCGTGAACTCGTGGTCGCGGATTTCACGCCACAGGCCAGAACTTTCGCCAATGACCGACCCGAGATCACCCAGTTCGCTTGGCTCGGTGCGGACCGCAAGCCGCGCGCCCGCCACTCGGTCCAGGCTGACCGCGAAGACGGCGTGCCGCCGAGCAACAGCGCCACAGTCCCGGGGCGAAGCGAGATAGATTGGGCCTTCATTGCCGCACGCGACCTGCGCCAACCCAGCTACTCTCGGTCATTCAAGGATGGCAATGGTTCGATGGTGTTCCAGGTCCATGTGCCGATGCTGCATCGAGGTCAGTTTGCCGGTGCGTTGGTGGCCGAATACTCGATCGACGTGCTGATGCGGCACTTCGTGCCGGTCGAGGTGACGCGCCGCCACGCAATCGCCGTGATCGACGAGCGTGAAGCCATCATCGCCAGCAGTGTGCTGCCGATGCCTGGGTTGGCTCGCCAACGCACCGCCATCCTGCACGATGTACCGCTGGCGCCGGCCGCCAATGGACTGGCGCTGCGCGGCAGCGGTTACCGAAGTTCGGTTGGGTTGATCGGCAACACGCTGTTCTGGATGGTCGTGGCGCTGTCGGTGCTCACGCTGTGGATGCTGCTGGGCACCTGGCGACACATGCGGCGGCGCGCGCAGATCCAGGGCGCGCTGGTGCAGGAAACCAACTTCCGCCGGGCAATGGAAAACTCGATGCTCACCGGTATGCGCGCCATGGACACCGAAGGACGGGTCAGCTATGTCAACCCTGCGTTCTGCGCAATGACCGGCTTCACCGAAGACGAGTTGATCGGCCGCTTGCCACCCTACCCCTACTGGCCGAATGAACGCATAGACGAGAACACCAGGCTGCTGCAGCAGGAACTGCAAGGGCGCAGTCCGGCCGGCGGCATCGAAGTCAAGGTGATGCGAAAGAACAGCACATTGTTCGATGCCAGGATGTACGTCTCGCCCTTGGTCGATTCGCGCGGTCAGCAGACCGGATGGATGACCTCGATGACCAACATCACCGAGGCCAAGCGGATCCGCGACCAACTCTCCGCCTCGCACGAGCGCTTCACCACCGTGCTTGAAGGCCTGGAGGCAGCGGTCTCGGTACTGTCGGTCCAGCAAGGCGAGTTGCTGTTTGCCAACCGCTCGTACCGCTTGTGGTTTGGTGCCGATTCGCTAGGCCATGCCCTGCTGGCCAGCGGCACCGCGCTGACGCTACCGATCACGCTGAACGACAACGACGGCGAGGACAGCCTGTCCGGCCTGCCGACACAAGAGCTCGCCGGCGTCGGCGCGAATCCGCGCGAGGTCTACGCAGCGTCACTGGACAAGTGGTTCGACGTTCGGGCGCGCTACCTGCAGTGGACCGACGGCGGTCTGGCACAGATGTTGATCGCCACCGACGTCACCGCGCGACGACGCGCCGAGGAGTTGTCTGCGCACCAGGCCGCAAAGGCCCAGGTTTCGAGCCGCTTGATCACGATGGGCGAGATGGCCTCATCGGTGGCGCATGAGTTGAACCAGCCGCTGACCGCGATCACCAATTACTGTAACGGCATGGTTTCGCGCGTCAAGGCTGACACGATAGACCGGGACGCCTTGCTCGCCGCGTTGGGCAAGACCGCGCGTCAGGCCGAACGCGCCGGCCAGATCATCCATCGTATTCGCGCTTTCGTGAAGAAGAGCGAACCCCAGCGCCAGCCCTCGCAGGCCAAAGCCATCGTCGACGACGCTGTCGAACTCGCCAGCATCGAGCTGCGCCGCCGCAACGTGGAAATCCTGCACTATGTCGCGCAACGCCTGCCAGACATCAGCTGCGACCCGATCCTGATCGAGCAGGTGCTGCTCAACCTGCTCAAGAATGCAGCCGAGGCGATCGACAGCGCGCAGTTGCCGCCGGCGCGCCGGCACATCGAGCTGCGTGTGATTCCTCGCCACAGTGCCGAAGAAGGCGGTGTGATCGAGTTCAGTGTCACCGACACCGGCCCCGGACTCGCCGAAGAAGTGATCGCCAGGCTTTACGAGGCGTTCTTCTCCACCAAGGCCGAAGGCATGGGCATCGGCCTGTCGCTGTGCCGCTCTATCGTCGAGAGCCACCAGGGCAGGATCAAAGCCCAGAACCTTTACAATGGCGAGCTCGTCACAGGCTGCAGATTCAGTTTCACCCTTCCCGTCGACGCATCTCGGCACGAGGAGATCCGGCCACTTCAGCCGACCGATGATGCTGCGCTCGGTGACGATGTCCGCCCGCTCCTCAGCCCAACAATCGGCCTTGCCGCAAAAAGCATTCCATGAGCCTGATTCCCAAGAAGGGCACGGTCTATGTCGTCGATGACGACGAGGCAGTTCGTGATTCGCTGCAGTGGTTGCTCGAGGGCAAGGACTACCGGGTCAAGTGCTTCGACTCTGCCGAGTCCTTTCTCGCCAGATTCGATCCGCGAGAGGTGGCCTGCCTGATCGCCGACATCCGCATGGAAGGCATGAGTGGGCTGGAATTGCAGGACCGCTTGCTCGAACGTAAGAGCCCGCTGCCGGTTGTCTTCATCACCGGCCATGGCGACGTACCGATGGCGGTGACGACGATGAAAAAGGGGGCGATGGACTTCATCGAGAAACCCTTCAAGGAGGACGAGTTGATCGGCCTGGTCGAACGCATGCTGGACCAGGCGCGCTCGGCCTTCAGCCAACACCAGGAACAAGCCAGCCGCGACGCGCTGCTGAGCCGACTGACGACGCGCGAGGCCCAGGTGCTAGAGCGCATCGTTGCGGGGCGGCTGAACAAGCAGATTGCAGACGACTTGGGCATCAGCATCAAGACGGTTGAAGCCCACCGCGCCAACATCATGGAAAAGTTGAACGCCAACACGGTGGCCGACCTGCTCAAGATCGCCCTCGGGGCCAACAACGGCCCGGCCAAGAACTGACACCACACTCAGACAACGAGGCCGCTGCCTGTCAGCGGCTTCTTGCGTTTTGAATGCCGAATTGCTGAAAGACTCGACCATGCCAGCCCAACTCATCAGCGGCACTGCGCTGTCGCAACAGATCCGCGCCGAACTGTCGCAGCGTACCGCAGCGCTGGCCACTCGAGGTGTGACGCCCGCTCTGGCGGTGATCCTGGTTGGCGACGACCCTGCATCGGCGGTGTACGTGCGCAACAAGGTCAAGGCCTGCGCCGAACATGGCCTGCGCTCGGTGCTGGAGAAGTACGAGTCCAGCTTCAGCGAGGACGCGCTGCTGGCGCGCATCCGTTCGCTCAACGACGACATGAGCGTGCACGGCATCCTGGTGCAGATGCCGCTGCCCGCACACATCAACCCGCAGCGCGTGATTGAGACGATTTCCACCGCCAAGGATGTCGACGGCTATTCGGTGCGCAGCGCCGGTGAGTTGCTGGCCGGCCTGCCGGGATTTCGGCCCTGCACGCCCTATGGCTGCATGAAGCTGATCGAATCGACCGCCGTCTCGCTCAAAGGCAAGCACGCGGTCGTGATCGGGCGCAGCAACACCGTGGGCAAGCCGATGGCACTGCTGCTGCTGCAAGCCAACGCCACGGTCACGGTCTGCCACAGCGCGACGCCCGATCTGGGTTTCTTCACGCGCCAGGCCGACGTCGTGGTGGCCGCGGTCGGCAGACGCAACACGCTGACCCGCGACATGGTCAAACCCGGGGCCATCGTGATCGATGTTGGCATGAACCGCGATGACGCCGGCAAGCTCTGCGGTGATGTGGCTTTTGACGAGGTGCGCGAAGTCGCCGGCTGGATCAGCCCAGTGCCAGGCGGTGTCGGT